>Ga0210057_1000248_pt1 | contig 92838 bp, 86 predicted proteins | sample CryGeyCG2114_010_2_FD_183968 | JGI IMG/M metagenome (GOLD analysis project Ga0210057, IMG submission 183968) | Groundwater microbial communities from aquifer - Crystal Geyser CG10_big_fil_rev_8/21/14_0.10 (SPAdes) (version 2) | ecosystem: Environmental > Aquatic > Deep subsurface > Groundwater ... | reverse complement strand
GGTCATTAGCTGCGTTTATTACTGCTGTATTAGTGGCTGAAGTATCAGCTAAGGCAAACCTGTTGTATGACTCAGTAGCTAATCCTCCTGTTCCTACTTGTATTGTATTAGCAAACTGTCCATATGAGGCAGAGGCTGTGCCTTGGACTTCTAGAAGGGTTGATGGGGTTGCAGTACCAAAACCGCTGAACCCTGCATTTGGCCCTACAAGCAATCCGTAAGTGTGTATCCCCCCAATATTTATAGATGTTTTTGATGATGAAAAGTCATCTATGCTAATGGATGCTATACTGCCTTGCGTAAAGCCAATGCCTACCAAAAATTGAGAGCCAGTTATATCTCCAAATGCTAAGCCAGCACCAGAGTTGTATCCCCCAGTGGAATCCGTTGTAATCCATAAACCACTTGTGTCAGAGATACCAAGATTGTTATACGTACCATCAGTGGTCGTTTGGTTTTCTACCCTTATTTCAGAGCCCACAGCTCTACCGGTGGCTGTGTCTCTTCTCCCAGCAAGAAACGCTCCTGTGCCTATGCCCACTCCGCTACCTGTTACTCTACCTATTGAAGAAAGACCTACTACATCCGTGCCAGCCACAGTGGAGGAGCCTTGTGCGTACGCTGCTATTGCTGCTGGCTGCATTTCACTTGTTGATGTAGCAGTAGAATAAACGGCTAATGCTGCGTTACACTCATTATCTACTTGATTACCACCACACGTAGAACTTGATACCTGTTCCGTTCTAGATATTTTTACAGTTGGACCTGATGTTGTAACTGGGTTTGAAGATGTGCCATATGCTATTTCCCAATTTCTAGCACTCCAACTATTAAACATTGTTTGTGATGTTCCGGCGGCGTCTTTTAAGCTCAAGCTGACAGAACTCAAACCAGTTAAATCAAGTCCTGCTGCTGGGCTAGTTGTCCCTATACCTACAAATCCATTCGAAGCTATTGTTACTAAGTCAGTACCAGCACCATTTAATATTCTCAATGATTCAGATGCACCACTTCCTGTAAAGTTAGATTGAATAAAGAATCTTTGATCAGCTGTATTCCCTGAGAATAACTCTAATGATGCGGTAGCTGTGTCATATATTTCTAATCTTGGTGATACAGAAGCACCACTCTGGAAGTCAGGTATACCGCTAAATGTCCAGTTACCTGTAATCGTCTCATTAGCTGATCTTGAGGCTGGGCCGTTAGTCCAGTCTAATCTTACGTATGACTCAGAAGCAGAGTAAGAGATATTAAAGTCAGAAGCATCAAATGATAGAGATGAGGTTTGGTGTTCTGTACCAGCTGATTCATATACATCAAAGGTAAAGACAGTATCATCATCTGTATCACAACCAAATAGACCGCCGTTCCATGTTAGGAAGCTTCCTGATTGGCAGGATGTTAAGTTAGCTCCGAATAACTGTGAAGATGAGGCATAACCGGTAATCTCAAGGTTAGCTGAAACAGTGGCGTTATTAGATATTGTAATTAGCGAACCATCATCTGCAGATATTGAATCAAGAGATATATCGCCTACATTAGTGATATTAAAGTCTCCAAATGACTGGTTTCCTGTAAATGCCCTTGTACCAGCTACTAATATGTATTGAGTGTGGTCATCATCAGTTAATCCGCTTATTGAACCATGGTCTATGCCTGATTGATCAACTAATGTAAGGGATGATAATGAAGCTGTACCTGATACCTCAAAGAGTGAAGATACAGAGGCATTAGTGAATGACCAATTGCCTGTAACTGTCTCATTCTCAGCCAATACACCGAATGCAGTAGCTTCATAACCATCAAATGTACCACCCCAGTTGCCTGAAGCAGTGCCTGTTAGTTCAAAGAGTCCTGATACAGAAGCATTATTGAATGTCCAGTTACCTGTGATTGTCTCATTAGCTGATCTTGAAGCAGGGCCGTTAGTCCAGTCTAATCTTACGTATGACTCAGAAGCAGAGTAAGAGATATTAAAGTCAGAAGCATCAAATGATAGAGATGAGGTTTGGTGTTCTGTACCAGCTGATTCATATACATCAAAGGTAAAGACAGTATCATCATCTGTATCACAACCAAATAGACCGCCGTTCCATGTTAGGAAGCTTCCTGATTGGCAGGATGTTAAGTTAGCTCCGAATAACTGTGAAGATGAGGCATAACCGGTAATCTCAAGGTTAGCTGAAACAGTGGCGTTATTAGATATTGTAATTAGCGAACCATCATCTGCAGATATTGAATCAAGAGATATATCGCCTACATTAGTGATATTAAAGTCTCCAAATGACTGGTTTCCTGTAAATGCCCTTGTACCAGCTACTAATATGTATTGAGTGTGGTCATCATCAGTTAATCCGCTTATTGAACCATGGTCTATGCCTGATTGATCAACTAATGTAAGGGATGATAATGAAGCTGTACCTGATACCTCAAAGAGTGAAGATACAGAGGCATTAGTGAATGACCAATTGCCTGTAACTGTCTCATTCTCAGCCAATACACCGAATGCAGTAGCTTCATAACCATCAAATGTACCACCCCAGTTGCCTGAAGCAGTGCCTGTTAGTTCAAAGAGTCCTGATACAGAAGCATTATTGAATGTCCAGTTACCTGTGATTGTCTCATTAGCTGATCTTGAAGCAGGGCCGTTAGTCCAGTCTAGATTGAGATCAAGCCATCCATTAGAGGTATCTACGTTAAATGCTAGAGCATTAAATGATATTGATGATACTAATGCTCCCCCGTCAGGATTGCCTTCCCCAACTTCAATTTGAGTTCCTCCACCCCCTCCTGATGTATCAGTCAAACAATCAAATTTGCCTGTTGTTGCATCCCAGTTTAGTGTTTGTCCTTCTCCATCACAATCTCCAAGTGTACCCCCATCTTTATCGGGCAATATAAATGCTGAGATGCTTGCGGTACCAGAAATTTCAAAATCGCCCGAAGTAGAAACATTAGATGAGAAGTTAACCCTACCGGTATTCGTTAGAGTTCCTACTATTGTTACATTGCCTCCGATAGATGCATTGTTGGTCAATTCAAGGCCAGTTAATTGTGTGGAAGCTGTTGTGAATGACCAGAAACCCGTGATCGTTTCATTGGCTGATCTTGAAGCTGGGCCGTTAGTGTAGTCTAGGGTTATGATTACTTCATTAGAACCAGAGGCGGTAACATTGAAGCTGTTTGAAGCAAAAGAAACAGTAGCTACAGGGTTAAGTGCTGTAGTTAATCCTTCTCTTACTTCAATTGCAGAACCGCTTCCGCCGCCATCTGTTCCACATGAGAATTTGCCATTTGATGAATCCCACAATAGTTTGTCTGAGGCTGTATCACAGTCAGATAGGTTTGCTCCATAAAGAGCACTTACAGATGCTGCACCCGATATGTTAACTGTGCCATCGCTTGAACCTATGGTTAGGTCACCAGAGGTTGTCGTTATAGAATTGTTTATTATCTTTATATTACCTGCATATAGAGTATTTGTGTCTATCTCTTCTGGGTTAAGTATTGTAGTGACTACGCTTCGACCAGATCCGCCAGTGTTAATAGGGGGCGGTATTCTGGTTAGTCTATATTCAAGATCGGAAATAAGGTCGCTTAGGTTGCTTATAGATGCACTGAGGTCTGATGTGTCACCTCCCTCTATTGGTGCAATTAAAATGTCTCCAGCGGAGAATTTGCTTGCTAGGTCACGAAGTAATGAAATTTCAAGATCAGAAAAAGGAACTGAAACAAGATTTCTTATTTCTCTTATAATTACTTCTTTTTCTGGGCCTTCAGCTATAATATCACCGGCACTGAATTTCCGTAGAAGGTCAGATAGACGATCTTTTTCTAATTGTAATCTACTTCTTAATTCCTCTATTGCTCTGTCATAATTTTCTATGATTGGTTTTATTTTCTCACTTTCATCATTGCTTCCTATTTGAGCAAAACTATCAAATAATTTTTGAGGCAATGCAGAAACCGCAAGGCCTAGCTTAGAATTGTTAATTCCTTTTATACCTAAACTGTTAAAGGTTGCAAACCAGCCTCCAATTGCAAGGAAAGATAAAACCGCCAACAAAATTGAGGCCCTGTTGGCGGTTTGTTTGTGACCGGATGTTACCGCTGTTTTAAGAATCCGGTTATTACCCTCTTCGGGTTTTGTGTCGATTATAACTCGACTGTTGCCAAGTTCAACTTGGCTATTGGAAAGAACTGGTGATTCAACTCGCATTTGTGGGCGAGAGATAGAAAGAACTACGTCGTCTAGAGCATCTTTGCTCTGACTGCCAAATTTAACTTGGCTATTAGAAAGAACTGGTGATGAAAGAACTGGTGATGAAATTTTGCCGACACTTTTAAGTCCGCCGAGTCTTTTTCTTTGCTCCGCAACCTTAGAATAATTTGATATAGATGAAGCAACTACATACCACTTTCTGTTTTCGTTTATGGCATGTATCTTTCCTTGTCTCGCTAATCGTGTAACATGATCACTGGCATATCCGAATTCTTTAGCAACTTTTGAAGCAATGACAAACTCTTTTCCATCTCTAACAAAAGAATCAACAGACGATTTTTTGTTGTCGGTTTTTTTGTTAGAGATTGAATTTTTTTTAAGTTGTTTCTGTGACTTCAAGTTTGTTAGAAATCACAGCAAGTACATCCGGCCACAAAACAATGTCAGACGGGATGTGTATTTAATATCCGTCTCGACATCACGACAGAACCTTATGAAATAAGGTTTTGTTGGGCCTCAATATAATTATAGTTTAGTTTAAAATAGACACAATGGCAGTTATCAACAATGATAATTTTTTGCTGGTTTAATCCGATGTACTTGGATTAAAAATGATAATGCACAAGCCATCGCCTTTTTAATGTTTTGGTTAATTAGTTTTTGTTTGATTTTAATATAAAAAATAAAACATTTTTTTGTTTCATATAAATAACAAACTGTAGCTTAAATAGCTTGTATTTGCTGTTTATGTGACGATTTTTTGCCCCAATTAAATACTTTGTTAAGTATCTTAACTTAATATAATCTAGTATAATCTAGATAATATAAATAATTGATTTTTAATTTTGTATAAATAAAATTATCGCAGTATAAAACAGCTCTTAAGAGCTGTTTTAGGTATATCTAAAGCTATTTTGTTTACTATAGTTTATTAATCTTTATTACTTTTTAGTACTGAGCGTATTGCTACAAAAAATATGATAGTTACTAATATGTTAAATACGATTATGATAACTAAGAATGGATTGGATTTCACATCGTCTGTTGCTTCTATAATATTCACATCAATTATTTCTTCTTCAGAAATTTCTTCAAGCGGTATTCTTGTTATAACACCCCATCCATAATCTGCAAAAGGGGTGAATGAAGATAAAAACTTTGAATCATTGATAACAATTTCACTTCCTGCATTACCCGCAAGCACTCTTTTTACATCTTCATCTTCCGAATAATTTATAACTTCTGTGAGGTTTGAAATATTGGAATGAGCAACAATATTAGCATTTTGATCTACTATAAAAGTAATGCCTTCTTTACCTATTTTTATTTCTTCAATCCATTTTTGGAATTTACTCAGCTTTATTTGAAAGAGAAGTATGCCGGCAGGACTACCAAAAGAATTTTTTATAGGAAAAACAAAGGAGGCAACATTATAAGCTGGACTGGTTGATCTAGTATATATCTCAGAAAGATGGGGCTCCCAATCAGTTATGATATTACGATACCAATTTCTATGAATTAAGCTTGAGCCCAATATTCCGCTTTCAGGGAAGGATGCTTTAGCTATTCCCTCAGTATCGGCAAGGCCTATCAATTCAATAGCTTCGTTGCTTTCTTGAATTGCGGGCGTTATTAATGAGGTTGCTTCTTGCCATTTTCTTTCAATAACTAAATTTGTAATATCTCTGCGAGTAGAATAGTGGTTTCCTATAGTCTTAATTTTTTCTAATTGATTTCTTAGTACCTGAGAAGCTAAAAGTGCTACTGTTTCATTTTTTGTAATAACAGCTGCACTTACGTTTATTCTGGAATGCTCATCTTCTGTGATTAATCCTCCTTCATCTTTTTCTTTGTTAAGCAAAAAATAACTAATACCCACAGATGAAGCAGAAAGCAATATAAAAATTAAAACAGCAGACATTATTATCCCTGTTTTGCCTTTGGTTTTTTCTGAATCGTTTGAGATTAGTGTAGAATTACTTTTTTGCTGACTCTGGTATTCCATTTAAATTTATTAATCTTTTACTAATCGACATTCCGACAATGCTTTGTTTTTAAAGGGTTTGTCGGATGTTTTTACTTTAACATATTATTGCTTAAATACGTTATTAAATATTGTGGATATTAATAAAAAATGTTTATTACAGTTCATAACTATCTCCATCTTTTGGTACTACAGCATCAACTACTAGAATATCTTTTATTTTGCTTGCAAGAACTTCTGATACTTCTCTTTCCCCTTGAACCACAAACACTTTTTTTAATCTATGTTCTCCTTCATCTTTATTTTGTTCATTTTGTCTTTGTGTTGTCTCATTAGAACAGCTTTCATCACTCTCAAGGTAGCTATTTGCTGCTTTTACCCAGCGCAAAAGCCCTAGTTGGTCTGCATGTGCTGAATATCCTCCTATGGCCACAATGTTGCAGTTTACAGGGATTTCATTTCCAAAAATTCTTACAGAATTCGATTTTTTACCGACTTTTCTTTTGTCTTTTATTTCAAGAATTGCTCTGCCTAAGGTTCCTATTACCTGATATCCTACAAAAAGCATGGTTGATTTTGGATCGGGTAAGTATTTTCTTTCGTGGTGCAATATTCTTCCTCCAACACTCATTCCTGATCCTGCAATTATTATTTTGGGTGGAGGCACTTCATTTATTGATTTTGATTCATTTACTGTTCTTGTCATCTTTAGTCCTGGGAAATGGAATATGTCATCTCCTGACTCAATAAGCTCTGATGCTTGTTTATTAAAGTTTTTCTGGTATTTTCTGTATACTTCTGTGATCTTTATTGCCAACGGGCTGTCAACAAATACAGGAATGCGGGGTATTCTTTTGTTTTCTATTAATTCATTTAATTCAAAAAGAAGTTCTTGGGTTCTTTCAACTGCAAACGAGGGAATAATCAGTGCCCCGCCTTCCTTAACTGTATTTTCTACGGCGTCTTCTAGTTTCCCTTTCCTTAGCTCTCTGTCTTCGTGGACCCTATCACCATAAGCTGACTCTATAACCACATAATCAGCATTTCTGACTAATTCAGTAGGATTTAAAAATGGTGTAGGCGGATTTCCTAGATCCCCTGAAAAATATATTCTTTTGTATTTCTCTCCTTCTTTCCACTTTATTTCAATTATAGATGACCCCAAAATATGTCCTGCGTCATGTAATTGTGCCTCGACATCTCCTTGTAAATCAACCTTTTCGTGGAAATCAAGACTTTGTACTAATTCAAGCATTCCTTTAATATCTTTTCCTTCATAAAGAGGAGGATGTCCATCTTCTTTTGCTTCTCTTTCAATATGACTTAAGGAATCTGGCAAAGATGCAGTCATCAAGTCTTTTGCAGGGGTATTTGCATATATTTTACCTCTAAAGCCGTCTTTGTACAATTTGGGTAAGCGCCCCATATGATCTATGTGGCTGTGGGTTATGAAGACAAAATCTACTTGGGAAGGATCATAAGAAAAATCTGCATAATTAAAATCTTCTGCGTATTTACTACCCTGGCTTAGACCGCAATCAATTACTATTTTTTGTCCGGAGTCAGTTTCAAGCAAATAATTAGCTCCAGTAACCTGACCAGCACCTCCGAAAAATGATAATTTCATTTACAAATCATATCGACATAACCAATAAAACAAGGGTTTGTCGGAATATTATTAAATTATTATGTAAAAAATTAAGTAACCTATTATACTTAAAGCAGCAATTGGTGGCAGTGCTGCCATTGGCCGTTTTTTATTTTGGTTCGTGAATATTAGATGTGTTAAGAAAAGCCCCGCAAGTGAAAATATTAATACAATCACTGATCCTGCAAGTGATGTTTTGGCTACAGATGATGTGAGTATCAAGGGCATTACTATATCCCCTGAACCTAATATCATAAAATTATCTCCTGGAGTAACGTTGTTTAATCTTTCTGTGACAAGATTTAATTTTGATGGAATTACAAAACCAAATATTGCTTTTGATTCAATCATTGCTTTTGCCATGCTAATCATGTGTTTTGTTTTGTAAACAGCTATTATGTCATAAATTGAAAGAACAGCTAGTAAAATAACGGCGAACAAAGGCGTCACAGTAAGGCCAAATAAGGCTCCTATTCCTGCAATAGCGATTACCATTACTATATTTTGAATTATAACATTATTCCTATATAAAAATAATCCTATTAATACCAAAGAGACAATGAGAGAGATGTAAGGGTTTAGAAATGATCCTAGGGATAGCTGTAAACCGCTAAAGACAGCTAGTGTTAAAAATACTTTAAAAAAAATAGTTCCTGCTTTGCCGCCCTTTTTACTAAAAAATATAAAAAGAACTAATATGACTGCCAATATGATTATGTCTAAAAGATTAAAGCTTAGCCCTTCAGACATGGCAACTGTTTCTTCTGGGGGTAATGCCAGTAGTTTTAATGTTACGGCTAATCCGAGGATTTGAGTGGCCAAGAAAGGTATTAATTCTTTTATGTATGAGCCAAGGTTTAGGTTTATATCCTTCATAAAGGTTAATAATTATTATTATATTTTAACAAATTTAGACAAATAAATTTAGCATTATAAGTTTTATAAGTCTCTTACAATTACTGTACCCCTCTCTAATTCATTATAAAAATTGTGATAACTAAATATTCCTGATTTTGAAAATCTATAAATGTATGATTCTCCAACCTTGACATCATTTATGCTATCGAGGCCAGAGAGTACTTCCTCGCCGTTATCGCCAATGTCTGAAATAACTCGTAATGATGTTAGTCCATCGTTTTGAAATTTAACAGTATCGCCTACTCGTATTCTTAGGTTGGTTGGGCTAAAAACTCCTGCCTTATAAAAAACAGAATAAATCCTCGGTTTCCTGTTGTTTATTAAAGAGCCATTCGCAGTAACGTTAGTTGTTTGAAGTTGTGAAGTGGTTTCTCCAAAGTGAATTAATGCCAAAATAAAAACTGCCAGCACTAGCATTATTTCAAACCACATTAATCCATTATTGGATCTTTGTTCCATGTAATTATTTTAACACCTACTGCCTGAGTAAGCAAAAAAAAGCCCCGATATTAATATCGAGGAAGAACATTGTTTATGGTTTTGATCAGATCTACAACTGAATCAGAATGGGTTGTTATGATTTTTATAATGAAGCTGTTGCACTGTACAACCCGCAGGTCTTGATTAAATGATAGTTTTGGTTGTGTTCTTTTTTTTCTTTTTGCATCCCATCCATTTTCTGCATCACGTAAGAAATTTTTATCTCTGGTGACTATAAAAAATTTAGTTTTCGGAGTTATTAGTTTAGGAGGAGTATGGGTTAGTTTCCATATAAAATCTAGAATTACTTGAAAGTCAGATAAGTGGAGAAAGCTAAGCTCACCGGAATGTCGAAAGATTAGTGGATTAGGAGATCTCAAACGATGGCGGCACATGTATTCTTTGTTGTTTCGGCAACTGTTCGTACATGGTTTGAGTCTAGATGCACATGCATCAAAATATAATACTAAATCATAAGGTTGCTTTTTCTTTCCCCTGTTCCTCAAGTATAATCTCCTTTTTAAAGATCTTTATTTCTGCTTTTATGTTATCAATATTTAAGAAACTCTTCAACCACAGCCTTGTCAGACCACTGAATCTTCTTGTTATTTGATACTGCCATGGATGTTTCAGACCCTTTGCCTGTTATTATTACTGTATCGTCTTTTTTTGCTAGCGATAAAGCTTTTTTGATCGCATCTTGTCTGTTTATTATTAAATTATAACCATTGTTCAAATTTGAAAAACCCGACACAATTTCTTGCAAAATTTCCTCAGGATTTTCATCGTAGGGATCCTCGTTTGTAAGTACGATTTCATCACAATATTTTTCGGCAATGCGTCCAAAAGAGGATCTCTTCCATTTGTCTCTCCCTCCTCCTGCAGCTCCAAGTACACAAACAAGTTTAGAATTGTCCTTTTTGAGGGTCTGATAAACTTTTTCTAAACTGTCTGGTGTATGGGCGTAATCAACAACAACATCAAACGGTTGTCCCTTTTTTATGAATTCCATTCTACCGGGAACCTTTTCTATTTTTTCAAGTTCATTTTTCGCTTCTTTTGGGTTAATGCCATATGCTTTCGAGATGGCTAGTGCTGCCAGACCATTATAAATATTAAAATTGCCAACAAGTTTTAATTTGAGCTCAGTGTCTTTTTGATTGACATCTCCTTCTTGCATCCCGAAGGTTATTTTTTGGTCTGATTTAATTTCAATGAAGTCTTTAGATTGTTTGTCATCTATGTTTATTATATGTATAGCGTTTGTCTTAAAAAATAATTTTTGCTTTGCTTGCAAATAGTTTTCAAATGAGCCATGACTCTCAATGTGTTCTTTGTGTATTCCTGTGAAAACAGCACAATTTACATTTATGCCTGCAAGACGATTTTGGGCCAGTCCCTCAGAAGTTGCTTCAAGTATTACATATTTTGCTCCTGATTTTTTTGCATTATATAAAAATTTTTGCAACTTCATTCTGCCCGGCATCGTCATCTTTAGAGAGTTTGGCCATGTTTTATCCTTTATTTTAAAACCAAGTGATCCAATTGATGCGACGGGAATTCCAGCTTTTTCAAATATTCTTGTTGTCATATATACAACAGTTGACTTACCTTTTGTGCCGGTTACCGCTATTATTTTAAGGTTTTTTGAAGGAAATCCATAAAATATTCCTCCTAGTATAGATAAAAATCCATGGTAATATGGCTGAGTAAATTTAAATATTGATCTAGGAATTAACTTACGTCCAATATCTAAAACCTTATTTAAGATATATAATTCTTTAAACATGTTATATTAATGATTATTAATGTTTATAATACCTTCTTGCCTATAATATAAAGCCAGTACCACAGCTTATTTATAGGTAAATCAAAAGAACCAAAATACTCAATTTCACTACCTCCCCAACCTTTTTTAAATCTTGTAACTCCGGGCCACTTTTTTTCATCAATCCCCCAAAAATCATAATGTTTTAATCCTGCTGATTTTAAAAATTTTATAATTTCCCAATGAAGCACGAAGGGTGCCATGGCGGCTCTCATATTATAGTCAGATGCTCCATGAAGATAATAGCCGGTTTCTTTAAAAATTAATATTAAAGCAGAAGCTACAGGTTTTGAATTAAATTCAGCCGTAAAGATTTTGATTTGTATATCATCACTATTTTTAAAGTAGTCTATAAGCTTATGGTAGTAATTTTCAGAATGAGTGCTGAATTTGTCTTTAATAGATGTTTTTTTGAGAAGTTGCCAAAAAGTTTCTACATTATTATGTTGCTCTACTATTATAGAATGTTTTTTAGCAACGCGAATGTTGTAACGAGTTTTAGAGTGCATTTCTGATAAAAGCTCATCTTCAGTTTTTTCTAAATTTAAAATCTGGGTCTTGTTGGGTTGAATTTGTTTTTTTGATTTTCTAAAACCTGATTCAATAAGTTTATCCGAAATTTTTTTAGACAATGGTTCTGCTTTTATGTAAATATATTTTTTTTCTTTTGAAATTTTTTTTAAATAAGATACAAAATTTTCCGGAGAGAATTTGTCCTCATTGACAGCTAATGGTCCATGGGGTATATATAAATAATTTTTATTGACATATGGCATGTCGTGTTCTATTATTTCAGCCCTAATTTCTCCCTCATGGTATTCAAAAACATTCCTGCCAATGTGCCTTTGGAATTCTAACCACGATTTTGATTGTAAAAATGACTCCATGTTTGAATTGAACATCAATAAATATTTATTCCTAAGTTATTTTTAATAGTCTAGTTAAAATATGTTAAATATGCACGTATTTCCTTACTAGAATATCTTATTAAATAGATAAATTGACCCTAGACAGGGTCAATTTTGGGAGGTTTCTACTTCCCTAATATTTTGAGTGCATTAGTTATTTTTTCTTCTATAGTAGTGGCTTCTTTTGATGATTTTAGGGCTTCTATCGCTTGGTGTTGAGAATATCCTAGAGTCATTAAGGCATCGGCTGCCTCTCCTTCAAGAGCTAGGTTTCTCCCCGACTCATTGCTTGATTCACCAATTGTGATGACTTTATTTTTAAGTTCTAGAATTAGTCTTTGGGCAGTTTTGAGTCCAATGCTTGCTGTCTTGCTTAAGTATTTATGGTCTCCTTGTATTATGCCTAGTTGAAGCGTGGCAAGATCAACAGAAGATAATATTGATTGGGCAGACTTTGGACCTATGCCAGAAACCGTGGTCAGCAGTTCAAAGAAATTTAACTCTTCGGGCGTGTTAAAACCATAAAGCTCAACGCTCCCGTCTCTAGGATTTAGTGTAAAGTGGGTGTAAAACTTGACTTTGTCTCCTATATTTGATAGAATATTTCTGTTTTTTTCAGATATGGCCACTCTGTAGCCTACTCCATTTACGTCAATTATTGCATATTTTTCCCCTAAAGATATTAATTTTCCTTCAACATAACCAATCATGCTTTTATATTATCCCTTTTGGTTATATTTTTCAATCTATACAGAACTTACACGCTTGAGCATAAGCCCCCAAAATAAAGGGCTTATCTTGCTCAAGCCACAAGGGTTTGGCCAAACGCGTAAGCCTTACTATAATAATTTAACCTTAAATAATTGTTTAAATTAAGCTCAAAATTTAAGCCTACAGGCGACCAGCCCCAAGCAATAGATAGGCTGATACGAGGAATTAAAACAGGCGAAAAACACCAGACGCTTTTAGGCGTGACGGGTTCCGGCAAGACCTTTACTATTGCAAACGTAATCGCGAATGTTAAAAAGCCAACTCTTGTAATATCTCATAATAAGACCCTTGCAGCCCAGTTATATCAGGAGTTTAAAGAGTTTTTTCCGGAAAATGCCGTTCATTATTTTGTTAGTTACTATGATTATTATCAGCCAGAGGCCTATATTCCCCATTCAGACACGTATATTGAAAAAGATGCCAAAATAAACGAAGAAATAGACCGTCTTAGACATGCTTCAACCCAAGCTCTTATAAGTCGAGACGATGTTATTGTTGTGGCCTCGGTTTCTTGTATTTATAACCTTGGTTCTCCTGAAGATTATGATAATTTGTGTTTGGATGTTGTTGAGGGTCAAAAAGTAAGGCCGGGAGAAATTGCTGGGCATCTTGCCAGATTGCAATACGGATATGAACTTGAGCTTAAAAGAGGTACTTTCAGGAAATCAACAAAAGAAATAGAAGTAGCATCAGCTACCGGCGATAGGATTACAAAAATAAAATTTAAGGGCAATGTTGTAGAAAAAATATCAGTTGCTGACAACGTTGAATTAGATGACATATTTTATAAAGATCCTAAGTTTGAGAAGGTTGTTGAAACAAAAATATTCCCTGCAAAGTATTGGATTGCCACAAATGACAAAACTGATTTGGCTATACAAAACATAAGGGCAGAACTGCAAAAACACATTAAAAAACTAGACAAGGAGGGGCTTTATGTAGAAGCAGAGCGTCTTAAATCAAGAACCGAATATGATATGGATATGATCAAAACCGCCGGTTATTGTCATGGAATTGAAAACTACTCAAGCCATCTTGATTTTAGAAAACCCGGAGAACCTCCATATACACTATTGAACTTTTTTTCCGCCAAAGGTGGATCCGCCTCCGGAGGAAAGACTAAGGGAGATTTTTTAACAATAATAGATGAATCTCACATGACTATTCCTCAAATAAGAGGTATGTATGGCGGGGATCATTCAAGGAAGACAACATTGGTTAAGCATGGATTCCGCTTGCCTTCTGCCATTGATAATAGGCCTTTAAAGTTTGATGAGTTTGAAAAAAAAATTGATCAGAGAATATATGTATCTGCGACCCCTGGTCCCTATGAGCTTAAAAAAACAAAGAAAAGCAACGTTGTGGAGCAGTTTGTTAGACCCACAGGACTTCTTGATCCAGTTGTAGAAATTAAGCCAACAAAAAACCAGATCCCCCATTTAATATCTGAGATAAAGAAAAGAAACGATAATAACCAAAGAACTCTTGTCACAACCATTACAAAAAGGATGGCGGAAGACTTGTCAGAACATTTGGCGGACGAAGGCATAAAAGTAAATTATATTCATTCGGAGATCAAAACTTTAGATAGGCTTGAAATCATAAGGGATTTGCGTCTTGGCAGATACGATGTTGTTGTAGGGGTTAATTTGTTGAGAGAGGGTTTGGATTTGCCCGAGGTATCTCTTATCGCTATTCTTGATGCAGACAAAGAGGGCTTTTTAAGAAATGCGACAACCCTGGTTCAGACAATGGGCAGAGCAGCAAGGCATATTGAGGGAAGAATCATAATGTATGCTGACAAGATAACAAAATCTATGCAATTTGCTATTGATGAGACAGAAAGACGTAGAAAAATTCAAGAGACCCATAATAAAAAACACGGAATAACGCCAAAAACTATCATAAAGGAGATAGGTCAAAATTATTTGCCGGCAGGAAAAGGAAAAAAAGAAAAGATAAGCCGTTGGACTAGTTATGATCCTAAAGACGAAGAAGAACCAGAGAAAATGCTTCCTGAACAGCGTCTTGAATATCTTGAAAAAGAGATGAAGAATGCGGCTAAAAGACTACAATTTGAAAAGGCTATGATTATGCGTGAAGAGGTTTTAAGGTTAAGAAAAGAAGTTGGCTAGATATAAACAATAAACAAAACAATCCCCCGCAATTGCGGGGGGTTTGTGTTTTTTTTACTTTACTCTAATTAGAATAATATCATCTGCTCTTTCAACTTCTCCAAGAATGGCGCTATTGCCTAGTTTTAATCTTAATCCTTCAACGGAATTTCCTCTGGATTCTTTGCAAGAAAAGCCACAGCCTCTCTTTGTCTTTTTTTGGAGTACCCACATTTTAAGGTTTTCCTCGATTCCAACAGCAGCGTCTATTAAGTCGCCACAATGCCCTTGGTGTAAAATTCCTGCATACATAAGCACTCCTTATAAAAAATATTCGCGAAAGGTGCTTGTTGTATAATAATACAAAATTATGTTTTGGTCAATACTATTGTTGTTTAATCTAATTCTTCCGCTAGTTCTTCCACCAATTTCTTTGCTTTTTTATTTAATTTATTGGGCATTTTTATATTTACTTTGACTATCTGGTCACCGGCTCTATACCCTCCAAATCCTGATTGGCCATAAATTCCCAAACCTTTTAGGCGTATTTCTTGACCATCGTGGGTCCCAGGTTCTATTTTAATTTTTGATTTGCCATCAATTGTAGGAACGGTAGTTTCTGTGCCAAGAAGAGCGTCCGTTAGTTTGAGTGGCATTTCGTATAGGATATCATTGCCTACGCGTTTAAAGTTTTCATCGGTGGTTGCATTAATGTGTAAATATAGATCTCCTGCTGAAGCACCTCTCAATCCTGCTTGGCCGGCACCTTTAACTGCCAATACTTCGCCGTTTTTGATACCTGCAGGAATATTTATTTCCAAGACTTGTTTTTCTTTGTTTTTACCTGTGCCTTTGCAATGAGGACATTTTTCTTTTGGTATTTTGCCGCTACCCTGACATGCCTCGCATGCGGTGACTCTTATAAAGTTGCCAAAAAATGAGCCGGTAGATTCCTTTACTTGCCCTCTTCCTTTACATGTTGGACACTCATCCAAGGGCGTGCCTTTTTTGGCGCCCAACCCGTCACATTCTTTGCATGCTATATCTTTTTTTATTTCTATTTTTTTAAGTCCACCTCTTGCTATATCGTAAAAACTAACCGATAGATTTACGTGAATATCTTCTCCTCGGCCTGCTTGTTGCCTGCTTCCTCTTTGACGAAATCCAAAAGCATCTCCGAACATGTCAAAGATATCATCAAAATCAACATTTTGATATTGCCTGTCCTGAGACCCTCCGAAGGGTTGACCTCCCTGAGCGCCTCTGAAGAAATCGCTAAAATCGCCTTGTCTGAAGTCGAAACCGCCAAAACCTCCTCCACCCCCAGGTTGGCCTCCTTCGTTGAATGTAGAGCCAAATTTATCGTATTGGGAGCGTTTTTGAGGGTTAGACAAGACTTGATAGGCCTCATTTACCTCTTTGAACTTTTTTTCGTCTCCGCCCTTCTTGTCAGGATGATATTTGTGGGCCATTTTTCTGTATGCCTTCTTTATTTCATCCTGAGAAGCGGACCTGTCTATGTCTAGTATTTTGTAGTAATCCATGTTTTAAATTTCTAATTTCTCTCCCTACGGGAGATCTGCCGTAGGCATGATAATTTTTAATTTCAAATACAATACGAAATTTTTAATTTTAAAATTTTGTTTTTTTATTATCTAAAAATCCAAAGTCCAAAACCCAAAGCCCAAACCAGTATTGAAATCCAAAACGTTATTATGCCTTTTGGATTTTGTTTATTTTTAGATTTGGTTGGGATTTTGGATTTTAGATTTTGGATTTTCTAAAACTCTAACTGTTCTGCTTCAATTTGCACTATTTTGATTTTTGCTAGGCCGGTTCGTTTTGCCAGCCACACCCAAAACATGGTGATTGGTATTGTAAGCCACACGAATATAAAACTCAATCCTTCAAGAACAAGAAATAAACCAAATGCTAAAATTGGAGGCATAAATTGGAAGTATGGCCCAACAAATTCTATGAACTGGTTTGTTACCTGCGTTATTAGTTGGTTTAGTGCCGATTCTCTTTCTTCTTCAGGCAACTCTCTTATTTCATCTCCCAAAAAAGTGCTTACAGTTCTTTCTATCACTTCATTTACTGTGGGAGGAAGTTCTTTATTTGCTGCCTGGCTTTGTATTTTGGGGCTAAAGTAATATCCAAAAGATATCATAATAAAAAGAGGCATCATAACAATCGGCAACCCTCTTCTCATGATAAGGTGGGTATTTACTACATTTCTTTGTTCTTCCTCGTCTTTGATGATTTTGCCCGCATATAAATGGACCAAAAGGGATAACCCAACACCTATAAAGAAAAAGTAATTAAAGCCGAAAACTAAGAAAAATGGCAATACAACTGCAAGGGATATCCCTAGTCTTTCAAGGGACTTTCTCATTAAAAGAAAAGACATAGCTACTAGAGACGACAATACGAGGAGTCCCACTAGAGGTTGAATCCAAGCTTCAGCAACAGCAAAAAGAGATGAACCATAAAGCCAGGGTTTTGTAACAGCCCAAAACCAAGTAGATAGCGCAAGAATTATTATAAGTGTAATTGGTTTTTTATACATGCTTATATTTTAACACAATTTAATTTTTGCAGCTTCAACAATTACAACATTTTTATCAGCATCAGCGCCTTTATCGGTGAGTATGGTTTATAACATCCCAGCCCCGCCGAAGCAGAGCTGGGATGTTAGGGTTTTTTGTTTTATTCATTTTCTTGCCCTGGGTTTGTTTGTGGTGAGGAATCAGAATCTGTCGAAGGGTTTTCTTCTTTTGATGTTTTGGTTTCCTTATTGCCTTCTGCCTCGCCATTTTTGGGCTCGGCATCTCCGGCACTTCCAGCACCTCCGGCATACATTGCTTGGCCTACTTTTTGAACTGATTGTGATAATTCTTCTGTAGTTTTTTTGATTTCATCTGTGTTATCGCTGTCCTTTGCTTTCTTTAGGGCCTCAATTTTTTCTTCAATTTCTTTTTTGTCTTCTTCTTTTAATTTGTCGCCTGCGTCTTTAAGGGCTTTTTCAGACGAGTAAATCAAAGTTTCGGCCATATTTTTTGTTTCAACTGCTTCTTTTTTCTTTTTATCTTCCTCTGCGTGTTTTGCTGCTTCTTCTGTCATTCTTTTCTTTTCTTCATCAGTTAAACCTGATGAACCTTCAATCTTTATTGATTGTTCTTTGCCTGTGGCTTTGTCCTTTGCTTTTACGTTTAGTATTCCGTTGGCATCAATATCAAAGGATACTTCAATTTGAGGAACGCCACGAGGTGCTGGAGGAATACCGTCAAGAATAAACCTACCTAAGGTTTTGTTATCAGCAGACATTGGTCGTTCACCTTGCAAGACGTGTATTTCAACAGACGGCTGATTGTCAGCGGCAGTTGAATAGGTTTGTGTTTTTGAAGTCGGCACAGTGGTGTTTTTCTCTATCATTCTTGTCATCACACCGCCCAATGTTTCAATACCAAGTGATAAAGGCGTAACATCAAGCAAAAGTACGTCTTTGACATCACCTTGCATAATTCCTCCTTGAATAGCTGCTCCCATTGCCACAACTTCATCAGGATTAATATCTTTGTGGGGCTCTTTGCCAAAAAGTTCTCTTACAGCACTAACTATTGCAGGCATTCTGGTTTGTCCCCCAACAAGTATCACTTCGTTAATATCTGATGGTTTAAATCCAGCGTCTTCAATTACTTTATTGGTAATATCAATTGATTTTTTAATATGCCCCTCAACTAATGATTCAAGCTTTGCTCTTGTGAAATTAATGTTAAAATGCTTGGGTCCTGATGAATCAGCAGTCAAGAAAGGTATATTGACGTCGCTTTGGTTTGTGGTTGATAGTTCGTGCTTGGCTTTTTCTGCAGCATCTTTTAAGCGCTGTAGAGCCATTTGGTCTTTTGAGACATCGATTCCTTGGTCTTTTTTAAATTCTTCAGCAAAATAATCAATTATGTGCTGATCAAAGTCATCTCCCCCAAGGTGAGTATCGCCTCCTGTTGATTTTACTTCTATTGTGTCTTCAGATACTTCAAGCACGGAAACGTCGAAAGTTCCTCCACCAAAGTCGTAAACAACTATTTTTTCATCTTTTTTCTTGTTAAAACCGTAAGCTAAAGCAGCGGCTGTTGGCTCGTTGATTACCCTTTTTACTTTAAGGCCTGCAATTTCGCCCGCATCTTTTGTGGCTTTTCTTTGAGAGTCGTCAAAGTATGCCGGTACAGTAATAATGGCTTCTTCTATTTTTTCACCTAGTTTGTCTTCGGCATCTGCTTTTAATTTTTGCAAAATCATAGCTGATATTTCAGCAGGCTTGTAGTTTTTGTCAGCCATTTTTATTTCTACTGCACCATGAGAACCCTCATGGATGTCATAAGGTAATGTTTTCTTGTCATGTTGGACTTCGGGGTCTGAAAATCTGCGTCCAATAAGGCGCTTGGCAGAAAATATAGTGTTAGTAGGATTTGTTACCGCCTGTCTTTTTGCTGTAATTCCTGCATAACGATCTCCGTTCTTACCTATGGCTACTATTGAAGGCGTTGTTCTCATGCCTTCCTTGTTTTCTAAAATTCTTGGCTGGCCTGCGTCTACTATAGCCATGGCGCTGTTTGTTGTTCCTAGGTCTATTCCTAATATCTTGGGCATATGTTTTAAAAACTTCTTTATGTGGCGGACTAAATCCTTGTCCGCGACGCAATTTCAGAAAGTTTTTTTGTTTAGTTTTTTGTTTAAGAAAGAGTCCCCTGCGGACGATGCTATACCATCCGCAGAAACTCTTTCCTTTGTTGACAAATAATAGTTTTGGGGGTATTCTATAGTTAGTTATCCAAACAGAAGGAGTGTGCACCTATGGGTTTAATGATCAATTCAGTGCTGGGTTCTTTTATTGCCGGCTATGCTTTTCATGGCTTGTTGGAAGCTATTTCTAGCACTGCCACTGCTTGGTATTCTATTGGTTTAATAATTGGTTTGTTTTATATGGTCATTAACATTTACTTATTTCATTGTCAGCAATTAAGTTTGGATTAACTATTTAATGGCTCGGTCCGGCAATATAGCTGGCCCGGGTTTTTTTATTTACAGATTTTTTCCTTGTTATTGGTTACTAATTTTTAAAACCAAAGATTTTATTTAACTTCTACGTCTATTTTTTTAGGTTCCTTAACCTCTGCCTTTGGAACCACAATTTTTAATACTCCATCTTCGTGAGTTGCCTTAACCTCGGTTTCCTTTATTCCTGCAGGTAGAGAAATTGCTCTTGAGAAGTGGCCTCTCCTAATCTCTTTTCGGTAATAATTTTTGCCCTCTTTTTCCTCTTCTTGTTCTGATCCGCCTTCAATTCTCAATACCCCATCTTCTACAGAAATGTTTACTTTGTCTGCTTCTGATTTTGGGATTTGTAGTTCTACAACAATATTGTTGTCTTTTTCATAGACATCTATTGCCGGCGCCCAATGTCTTTTTACTGCCGGCCAGAAGTTGAGGGGCGTAACATCATCCCAGTCGTCAAACAATCTTTCCATTTCTTTGAAGGGATCATATTTTATGATGGACATAAATTATATACTCATCACATGTCTTCGATACCAACCACGCTCAAGGTGTTTGATAGAAGCCAGATGATAAGTGTTATGTTTTAAGGTCAAAACTCAAAATTCAAAATCTCAACTAAACCCAAATATTTAAAATTCAAATACAGGAAAGCTTAACTTTAGTTTTGGATTTAAATATTGGTTTGGATTTTGGGCTTTGGATTTAGGATTTTTTAAAGATAATTTAATTAAGATAACTTTTTTTTCTAATCTACTTGCTTATTCTTACTTTTGCTGCCCTTATTATTTTTCCTCCTATTTCATATCCCGGCTGAACTTCTTCAACGACTGTGCCAGATTTTCCTCCTTCAGATTCGCCTATCGACTCATGTCTTAAGGGATCAAAATCTTCACCAATTGTTTCAATCTTTGTGACGCCATTTTTACTTAGAAAACTTATAAATTTGCTTTTTATGTTTTCAAGACCTGTTACCCATTCACTGTTTTCATCCCGCACTTTCTCAGGCAAATGACTAAGGGCAATATCAAATTCATCTATAAATGATACAAGCTGGATGACCAAGTCTTCGTTTGCAAACTTTATAGCTGATTCAATTCTGCTGGACTCTTCTTTTTTGTAATTTAAAAGGTCAGCTTGGGCTCTTTTCCAACCGCCAAGATATTCCCCAGCTTGTTTTTCGCATTCCTCAAGTTTTTTTTGGTTTTTTTGAATTTCCTTTTCAGACATAATTTTTTATTCCAACAGTAATGGTCTATTAGCTGTTAGGTTTAAATATTTTGTTGCAAATTTTACAAGGCCTAAGTTTCTTTCATAATCCATTCTCATAGGTCCTACTAGAGTTAGTGATCCTATATAGTTTTGTGGCAAGAGATATCTGCTAATAATCACTGTTTCCCCGGACATTTCCTCTAGAGGGTTTTCTTTTCCTATTAGAATTTTTATATCTTTTCCAATATCCCCTGTCCCTACGCGTATGGTCGGTATTATGTTTTCTGAACCAAATATTTCTCCGGCCATTTTTTCAAAAATTTCGTCAAATTCATCAAAAAAACTTGTAATATTAAATATCCTGTCTATTTCTCTAAATTCGGGTAATGACATTAGTGCTGAAATTCCCGTTTTGTGAAATTCATTTTTTCCGATAATGCCAGTCATTATCATGTTGCCCGAAAGTCCCGAGAGAACTTTAGCTAACGCCTTATTTATATCGGATGGGTTGTTGAAATTTTTTTCTAGCTCTTCCTGAATTAATTCAGCTTCATTAATATCTATGCGTGGTGTGTTCTGTATTATATTATCTACAAAATATCTGAAGGCTTTGTGAGTGGGCACTCTGCCTGAAGATGTGTGGGGGTGTGTTAGATACCCAAGATCTTCAAGGTCATGCATATCTGCCCTAATAGTTGCGGAACTTACGCCAAGATTACCTCTGTTTTCAAGAAGCTTAGAACCTACAGGTTCAGCTGTTTGGGTGTATTCACGTATAATTGTTGACAATATTGCCTCTTGGCGTCCTGTTAAATCCATAAAAACAAATCATCGCTTTCGCAGGAAGTCCCCTACACAAATGGGCTTATCCTGCTCAAGTCTAAGAAGGTTAGCTCAATTTCTTTGTTAGTCACTCCGGTACTCCCTCAACGTATTATATATATGCTTCGGTTCGTTCCTCGTGCCCGCCTCGAACTTGAGCAAACGATGATTTTTTTGTTATATTCCTATTATATTACTGTTAGCACTCTCAAGTCAAGAGTGCTAATTTCATTATATACAGACGTTAAAATAATGCAAGGGGTTTCATATAAATAAAAACCCCGCTGTTGCGAGGTTGCGTTGTTTAATAACGGCCTATTGAGAATTCTTCTATATATTTCATTAAATAATCCGATGCTGTAATTTGTTTTGATCGAAGTTCTGGGCAAAATTCTTTTACTCTCCTATCTATGTGTTCACATGTTGGTATTAATTTTTTAAGTTCTTCCTGAACTGAATAATTTTCATCGTCAGTACAAACATCGTCTATTCTTTCTTTCAAGTCAAAATATTCGAATACAACTTGCAGTTTTCTTTCCAAAACCCGAACTTCATTATACAAAAAGAATATTGCTAATATTCCGATTGCTATGATGATTCCGAGGCTCATGATCACCTCCTTGTAGGTGTGCTTGTTTAAAATTAACAAAACGTTAATTAACTTGCAATAAAAAAGGGCTTATTGCCCTTTTGGATATACTTCTACAGGGTACCAATTCTTCCCTATAACAGGATGACATACCTTACAATCACAGCATTGATATAGATCCCTGGATAACTGATAGAATTGAATTGAACCACAGATACAGCCAAGCTTGTGTTCTTTAGGATGTCCTAATTCAGATTTCCATACCACATATACTTTTAAGGGCGAGGATACTTCGGTGTGGAAGCCTTTTACCATTTCTGGATCGTCTAGTATGCGTTGCCATCCTTCATCTGGTTGTATTAGTGCAAAATTCATTTTGTTATCCTTCTTGTTTTTATATGTACTGACTAAAAAGTATCAAAATGGTAAAATAATATCAATGCATGACAAGTTTAAAAAATTCTGGAAGTCATTAGGTCCCGGATTAATTACGGGAGCATCAGATGATGATCCTTCGGGAATCGCTACATATTCTATTGCAGGAGCAAAGTTCGGGCTGTCTGTTTTGTGGATGGCCATTTTTACGCTTCCGTTCATGATAACGATTCAGAGAATGGCGGGCCGAATTGGTCTTATTTCCGGCAAGGGCATAGCGGGTAATATGAAAAAACATTATCCACGTTTTGTCTTGGTGTCTGTGGCTTTGATGGCCGTTGCTCAAAATATAATAAATATAGGCGCAGATATTTCGGGCATGGCAGCCACCTTTGTGCTAACTGTTCCAATATCACCCCTGCTTTATTCTGTCATATTGGTTGCCGGTATCGTGCTTGCTTTGGTTTTTATCCCCTATTATAAATTAGCTTCATATTTAAAATGGGTTGCAATCGTTATGTTTTCATACGTTATGGCGGCATTTTTTGTTCAGCATGACTGGTCAGAGGTGTTTAAGAGAACTGTTATTCCAGAAATTCATTTTTCTAAAGATTACTTTCTTATGATTATAGCTATTTTGGGCACAACTATTTCTCCCTATCTTTTCTTTTGGCAGGCATCTGAACAGGTAGAGGAAGAAAGAGTCCATGTAGATAAAAAGCTGTCTCCTAAGCATCAGCATCACAAGAGACACCCTTCAAACATAGTGGTTGGAAGAGAGATTAATGTTATGTATAAGGATATAAAGTCAGGAATGTTTTTCTCTAATTTAATAATGTTTTTTGTAATTGTTATGGCCGCGTCTACTTTATTTAATACAGGCCATTTTGAAGTTGAGACCATGGAACAGGTGGCATCAGTCTTAAAGCCTCTTGCTGGTCAATATGCTAATATATTATTTTTGATAGGCATAACAGCGGCAGGTGTCTTAGCGATACCTGTTTTGGCAGGGTCAGCTGCATATGTAATGGCAGAAACATTTGGCTGGAAAGATGGCCTGAATCATAGGTTTGACAAGGCAAAAGCTTTTTATACGGTTATAGCTGGGTCAACTGTTTTGGGTTTATTGATTCCTGTTTTTGGTTTTGACCCCGTTAAAGCATTGTTCTATACTGCTATTTTGCATGGTATAACAGCGCCTTTTTTGATTTTTGCCATAATTCATATGGCAAATAACCCCAAAATTATGGGTAAATATATAAATAGGCACAGATCTAATGTTGTGGGATATATTTTATTTTTAATTATGTCTGCTTCAACTATTTTGTTATTTTTCCTGTAGTTATTTATAAATTTGAAAATATTTAACACTCTTACAAAGAAAAAGGAATCATTTAATTTACCCGATAAAAAAGTTCGGATGTTTGTTTGTGGTCCTACAGTTTATGACTACCCTCATATAGGACACGCCCGTACTTATATAATGTTTGACGTTGTTGCTAAGTATCTTCGCCACGAAGGGTACGATGTTTTTTATTTACAAAATATCACAGATATTGATGATAAAATAATTGCCAGAGCTAAGGAGCAAGGCAGAGAGATAAAAGAACTTACAGAAGAATTTGAAAAAATATATATGGAGGATATGGTAGCCCTTGGTATTAATTCAGTTGATAAATACGCCAGAGCCACAGAGCACATATCAGAGATTGTTGCGCAAGTTAAAAAGTTAATAGACAAAGGTCATGCGTATAAAATAGATCCTTCGGCAGAGCTCAGGACAAGCGGCCTCGCTTCTTCAGACGGGGCAGGCGGTTATTATTTTGATTTATCTACTTTTGAAGATTATGGTAAATTATCAGGCAGAACGGCGGCACAAGCCGAGGATTCAGTGTCTAGAATAGATGAAAGCGTGGGTAAACGAAACAAGGGTGACTTCGTGTTATGGAAACTGTCTAAGGAGGGCGAATCTGGTTGGGAATCAGAATTGGGTTACGGTAGACCCGGTTGGCATATTGAAGATACTGCAATAAGCGAGAAGTATCTAGGAGATCAATATGAAATTCATTGTGGCGCACAGGATTTGATGTTTCCTCATCATGAATCAGAAATAGCCCAACAGGAAGCGGCTTCAGGCAAAAAGCCCTTTGTTAAGTATTGGTTGCATTCAGGACTGCTAACTGTAGAAGGAAAGAAGATGTCAAAGTCTCTTGGTAATTTTGTGACCATAAGAGATATATTAGAAAAATATCCTGCCGAAGCAGTTAGGATGATGTTCTTGATGAGTAATTATCGATCCCCTGTTGATTATAGTGAACAAAATTTAAAACAGGCAGAGGCAGCAGTTCAAAGAATTTCCGAATTTGTAAATAGGCTTAATTTATCTAGCAGCCCAGGTGATAGTGGTTTAGATCGCATCATCTTAAATGATTCAAAAGAGCAGTTTGAAAAAGAAATGGACGATGATTTTAATACGCCGAAAGCTGTAGCTGTAATTTTTGATTTGATTAAGAAAATTAATCCAATGATTGACGAAGGCAAAATTAGCAAAGATGATGCAGAAATAACCTTAGGTATATTAAATGAATTTAACGATGTTTTAGGGGTGGTTCCTGCAGAATATTCTAGTGTTCCTGATGAAATTAAAAAGCTTGCAAAAGAGCGCGAAGAATTAAGAAAAGACAAAAAATTTGAGGAAGCAGACAAAGCTCGGGATGAATTAAAAGAAAAAGGATTTAAAGTAGAAGATACAGAATGGGGCCCTTTGATTAAAAAGATTAAATAAAAACCCCGTGCTTTTTATACAAAAAGTTCGGGGTGGGTGGATTCCGTAGTTTAAGGTTGTTTTTGTCTTTTAAGTAGTTTTTTTTCTAATTCCTGCAGATCATCTAAGGCCAATTCTAATTGTGGGAGTTCAAATTTTCTACCGCATTTGTTGCATTTATAACCGTCACTGATGCCCGGTCCCATAACAAAGTCAAGCGGATTACTTGGCGGGGGTTGCACAACAAACACTTCCCAGATGTCACCGCCGCATTTACACTTTCCCCCATATTCTGGTTTCCTTGCCATAATCCTCCTCCTTTTCAAATGTTAAACATCAAAGTACAACTAATAGCTATAATTATAATAACAGCTTCTGTTGCTTTGTCAATGGCGTCTGTTTGGAATGATTCGGTGATTGTTGATGAAGTGCCTCACATTGGCGCTGGTTACTCATATCTTAAAAAGCAGGATATGAGAATTAATCCCGAACATCCCCCCCTAGTTAAAGACTTAGCTGCAATTCCGCTTTTATTTCAAGACATAAACCAAGATGCTTTTAAAGATCCTTCTTGGGCGGAGGCTTTAAACGGTCAGTGGGTGTTTGGCCGTAATGTTATATTTGGCCAGGGCAATGATTCTCAAAAAATAACTCGTAGTGCAAAAATGCCGATGCTTGTGTTCTTTGTGCTGTCAGCTATTTTAGTGTTTCAATGGAGTCGTAAGCTTTATGGAGACAAAGCTGGTCTAATGGCTTTGTTTTTATTTTCTTTTTCAACAACTATAATGGCTCATTCTCGCTTTGTTACGACAGATGTGGCAGCTATGTTCGGTATCGTTTCAGCTACTTACTTCTATGTTAAATGGCTTGAAGAACACTCTAATAAAAATTTATGGATTGCAGGTCTTGTTTTGGGTGTTGCTTTAATTACAAAATTTTCAACTTTTCTACTCCTTCCCTTCTTTTTTATCTTAGCTTTTATTTACGGAATTTTATCAACAAATAGGTTTCATACTACCTGCTACTTACTGCTTGTTACCATGGTGATAATTATTATTGCTTTTGTCTTTATCGTTTGGCCTGTATATTATTTCCACACAATAGGCTATCCAACTGAACGCCAATTGTCTGATACCGTAGAAAACCTAAGCACATATGGTAATCGTAATTTTGCCGATATCGTGATTTGGATGGCGGATAAACCAGTTTTGCGAGCTTTGGGCCAGTATGGGCTCGGTCTTTTAATGGTTGTCCAGCGTTCTGTTGGAGGCAATACTACGTTTTTCCTTGGCGAAACATCAAAATATGGCTGGTGGTATTACTTCCCTGTTGTTTATTTCATAAAGGAAACTTTGGCATGGTGGGGACTCGTAATTATGGCTGTAATTACATTTGTAATAACTAAAACTCTAAGGCCTAGAATCGGACTTAAGGATTTTTTAAAGTCCAACTTCACTCAATTTGCGATGTTTCTTTGGCTCGTTGTTTATTGGTATACAAGTATGGACAGTACTTTAAATATTGGGGTCAGGCACTTATTACCAGTTTATCCATTTACGATTATTTTGGTGTCAGGACAAATAAGCCAAATTGCAGGCAGAATTAAGAGAGAGACACAAACTTTGATTTTTACTTCTAACTTATTGATTATGATTTTGTTTACTTGGTATTTTGTTGAGAATATTCGTGTTTATCCTTATTATCTCACATACTTCAATCAAGCAGTTGGTGGTCCCTTAAATGGATATAAATATGTCGTTGATTCTAATCTTGATTGGGGTCAGGATTTGAAGCGACTTTCAGATTGGATTGAAAAAAATAATATTAAAAAAATTGAGGTTGATTACTTTGGTTGGGCTGATCAATCATATTATCTTGGTGATAAAGTTGTGTGGCTTTCGTCTGAAAAATATGGAGGATATGATGATTTTATCGCTAGAAATAAAACCGACGGCTGGATAGCTGTATCTGCCTCGTTTCTCCAAGGATCAGAGGGTCCAAAAGAAGAAGGTTTTAAACAGCCAAATTATTTGTGGCTTCATGAGCTTAAGCCAGTAACTGTTATAGGAAATTCAATTTTGATATACAATATTAAATAAATCTATTTAATATTAGGCATATAAAAAACAACACTATGTGTTGTTTTTTGATAAATTCTGTAAAGATATTGTTACAATGGTCTGAAACTAGGTTTTCATTAATTCATCTTCTTTCTTTTTTTCCATTTCTTCAATTTTTTTATTGTAGCTGTCTACCAATTCTTGCAAATCTTCTTTTGATTTGAACTTTTCATCTTCACCTATTTCCTTGTTTTTTTCTAACTTTTGTATTTCATTCCAAGCATCTTCCCTGATTCGTCTTATTTTGATTCGTGTTTCTTCAGTTTTATTTTTTAATACCTTAACAAATTCTTTGCGCCGTTCTTCTGTTAGGGGCGGAATGTTTAGGCGGATTGTTTGGCCGTCTACCGCAGGATTAAGGCCTAAATCGCTTTTAGATATGGCACCTCTTATGGCTTCAATTGCATTTGCATCCCATGGTTGAATCATTAATGTCCTAGGCTCAGGCGTTGTTATTGAAGCAAGCTCTTTTATGTGCATTTTTTGGCCATAAAAATCAACTTGTATATCTTCAACTAAAGACGGGGTTGCCCTTCCAGTCCTAACGGTGCCAACTTCTTTATGATAGAAATCTACAGCAGATTCTAAGTTTTGTTTTGTTTTGGATAAAACTTCTTTTAACATGTTTGTAAATTATAGTGTTAATACAAAATTTTCCATTGCTAGTCTCTTATTATAATGTGGGTTTGAAATCGTGTAGTGTAATTTTAACAAATTCTTTGCCATTCTGACAACATCGGCTTTGCTTTTGCCGTCATTGTCTTGTGTTAACTTTGGTCTTAAATAAAGCATCCAGTATAGTATTGTTTTTTCAAGCTCGCCAGCTTTTGATTTATCGACGATATTGGCTACAAACAAAAATCTTTCATGGATGTCAGATGATATTAGATCTGATAATTTTTGAACAGCTTTTTTGATATCCTTAAATGAATTTTCTTTTAAAATATTAAAAACCATGCCCGTTCGGCCATTTGAGAAATCAGATACAAATTTTATCTGTTCTTCAGATAATCCAGTATTGTTATCGTTTAATATCTTGCTGATTACTTGTGGTGAGTGAGCCGGGAAATAAAATTTTTGGCATCGTGAGAGAATCGTCGGCAATATGGTGTCTGTTTTGTGGCTTATTAATATCATAATTGCGTATGATGGCGGCTCTTCTATTATTTTGAGGATTGAGTTTTGGGCCTCCTCTTGCATTTCATGTGCATTGTCTATAATTACGAATTTTAGTTTACCTCCAAATGGGCTTAATGAAAGGAATTTCTTTGCCTCCCTTATTTTATCAATGGAAATAGTTTGTCCGCTGTCGGAATGAGAGCTGTCAATAAAAAGAAGATCGTGGGTTGCTGATCCCCCGCTTCGGGTTATGTGTTTGTTTGCCAACTCCAAGGCTAGTGTTTTTTTGCCTATCATTTCTTGGCCATGAAACAAAAAACTCCCTGAAGGATATTCGGATTTAAAATAATTATCCAGTATCTTTTTTTGGTTGTTGAATCCAAATATGGTCACTACTTTAATACTTTAGCACTTAAATATTCCGATATAAACCCCACCCTTGGAAATCCACCATAGATCTAGATTAGCAAGTGAAACTGAATTTTCAAGTACAGGTTGAGTACTTTTCTGTTTTTTAATATTGTGGTATATTCACGAAGGTTATTTTAAAATTTTTGTGAAGGCTAACAATGTTCACAATGACTGAAAAAGCTGTGGGGGTAGCTTTAAAAGTAATGGCAGAACATTATGTAAATCAGAAATATTTACGGATCGGTGTTGTTGGCGGAGGATGTTCAGGATTTCAGTATAGTATGAAATTTGAAGATAAAAAAATTCCTCTTGATAAGGAATATAAATTTAAAAGCGGACAAAAGGTATTAAAGGTGTTGATTGATTCAGCAAGCATGGTTTTTTTAGAAAATTGTGAAGTTGATTATGTTGAGACACTTGAAAGTTCAGGTTTTAAGTTTAATAACATAAACGTTAAATCTACTTGCGGATGCGGAAGCTCATTCAGTATATAATATGCGCGACGTCCTGACACTGCTGTGGAATGGGCGGAAGCTCATTCAGTATATATTTTTTTTTTAATTTAAAACCCCTTGGGTAGTATCCAAGGGGTTTTGTGCTTTTGAGACAATATTTAACTCATTGAAGGTGGTGTAGGACCTTGAGGAGAAGAATTGTTGTCATTCATTGATCCTTCGTCTGAAGAAGGTGTAGAGTCTTGAGGGGCTCCTCCCCCCATTGATTCCCCGCTTGATGGAGGTTGCGTCATTGAAGACATGTCTGAAGATCCTGAGTCAGAATCTGAACTGCCGCCTCCTTTTTTGCTCTTTTTAAGCCAGAAATAAACTACTATTAAAACGACCAACAGAACTAAACCAATTACAAGTTGCATAATTAAAAACTATAATCACACATAAGACCGGTATTTAAATAAATACACGGTTTATTAGTAATTATAAGCCAAAAATCTAGTTATTAATTTAAAATTATAATTTAATATATGGCACTAAACCAAATATTAAATCCTTTTTAAGTATATCACTTTTTGTGGATAATTTATCCACTTTTAACCTCATTTTTTATGGCTAAGCCATCGCAAGCAGTTTTTGGGCTATTATTTTTGCAGCTTCAGGCTTGGCGAAAGCTTTAATTCTAGATGCTAACTCTTCTTTCTTGCTTAAAACATTATCCACTGCGTTTATTAGCAGGTTTGTTGTTAGATTGTGTTCTTCTATTATAGTAGCTCCAAATTTAGATATTTCCATGGCATTTTTTAACTGGTGATTTGAGGGAGAATTCTTTATTGGTACAATTATTGCCGGTTTGCCTAAAAGAGCAATTTCAAAAAGGCTTCCTGCTCCTGCTCTGGAAACAACAATGTCTGATGCAGCATAAGCTAGTTTCATTTGGTCTGCATTAAAATACGGATAAAGGCGGTAATTACTTCTTACGCTTGGTGCATAAGTGTTTTCGCCTTCTTTAAGCATAAAATCAACCTGTTCCTGTACTTCTTTTGCCTTGTCTTGACCGCACTGGTGAATTATTTGATACTTGTAACTCATTTTTACTAGGGACAGCAATACTATCTTGTTTATTGCGCTTGCTCCCTGACTGCCACCCATAAAAAGTATTATGGGTTTTGAATTGTTTAAACCAAATGATTTCATTGATCTTTCTTTATCCCCTTCTAGAAGATCTTTTCTAACAGGATTTCCAACAAGCTCTGTTCTTTTAGCCGGGAAATATCCATATGCTTCTTCAAATGACACAAATATTTTTTTAGCAAATTTAGCCGACCAAGTATTTACTTGTCCCGGTATCGAATCAGATTCGTGGATAACGACAGGAATAAAAAACAGCCGAGCAGCTAAAAGCGGGGGTACGGCATCATAAGCTCCTTTACTGAACACTATATCAGGCATGTATAGCCACATATAAAAAACAGATTGCAAAAATCCAAGAGGAAGTTTGATAAGGTCTAGAATGATTTTAATACCACGGTAACTTCTCAATTTACCGCTTAAAACTCTAAGAAAAGGAATTTTGTATTGTCTTGAAACTTCAGTAAGGTATCCTTTGTTATCGCCCATTAATATTAGTTCAATGTTTTGATTTTGGGACTCGCTTTCTTTTTGGAGTTCCTTAGCTACGGCAGCCAGAGGAAAAGCGTGTCCTCCGCTTGAGCCGCCAATTAAAAATATTCTTGTACTCATGTTTTAAATTATACTATAAAAAGTAATTATAATTAAGCGCATAATTGAAAATAACCAATAAAAGTGATAGAATACATCTAATATTTTAAGGGGCGAGTGATGAAATTGGCAAACATGCACGACTCAAAATCGTGTGCCGCAAGGCTTGAGGGTTCGAGTCCCTCCTCGCCCACTTTTTATAGCTTATCATAGGGTGCTTAAAATAAATTCAGACAGAAATTAGAGAGCATATGTAGCGGGGTTAGCCATCGGTGATGGTAATTTGTTTAACCCAAATGGTAGAGCGACAAGATTGAGAATAATTTTAGTAATTTTTCGTATTTTTTAACAATAAAACAGCCCCGCCACGGCGGGGCTGTTTTATTGTTAAAAAAGTTTTTATTGAATAGAGTAAATATATTTTAGTACAGCATTAGCTACTCTTTCTAGACTTTGGGCACTACATTTATCAAGCGTATCGCCTGTGGTATGAAATGGCGGATAGTTAAAATCAATTACTAAAAAGCTTGGTATGCCAGCATTGTTAAGCGGTGTGTGGTCGTCTCTTATTGTTTGTTCCACTTTATCACCAAAAGATTCATTACTTATGTTTTTCGCTATATTCCAAAAGAATTCTACTTGTTTTGGAGCGTTTTTAACTGATGATTCTTCTTTATATATTTTTAAGTTTTTATCGCATACCATATCAAGAACAAGTGCAGATGTTGGTTTGTTGTTTTTGTATGTACCATTTAAGTGTTCCGAAAAATATGTAGAGCCAAGGGGTACCCAGTTTCTGTAATTGCCGTTTTGTTTTATGTCCCCTTCCTCCCCATCAAAGAAAACTATATCAATACCAATACTCGGTATTTTGTTGTTATTGTTTAATATCCTTGCAATCTCTACAAGAACGGATACTCCTGAGGCTGAATCATTAGCTCCCGGTACCGGCTTGTCTTTATGCATTAAGTCTAAATCGGCAAACTCTTTGCTGTCATAATGTGTTGCCAAGATAAGGCGTTTTTCTTTGTTTGGATAAAAACGGCCGATAATATTCATTAATCCATAATTGTTTTTATCCTTATCTTCGTGGTTCCACGATTGTATTATTGTTTCGTGGGCCAGTTCTTTTATTTCAGCATTTAAAAAATCCTGGGTTTTTTTGTGGCCGGTAGATCCTATATAACGTGGCGCATAGCTTAGTTGTTGTTCTATTGTGGCCAGCATTTCGTCGCCATCGACTAGTTCGGGTTCATTAAATGTTCGCTGTATGATGTCTGCTGTCATATAATCAACCGGGGCATAATTATCTGTAAGTATTGGATATAAATCTAAATTATATCTATCAAGGTTAATTAATTTATCCCCCATCGAACTGATTATGGGGTTTTTGTTTTGTAAAATTTGATTGGCACTTAGATCAATTTGCTTATCGCTGTTATGTCCTACAAAAATAATATTTTGTGAACCTGTTTTATTTGGGTTTTCGGTTGCAAAAAAGTAGCTGTTAGGAAAAACGCTTCTGAATGTTCTTATTTCCGAAAAAATAAGAGAAGGTTTTTGTCTTGATAAATTGCCAATCAAATTAGCTATAAATACGCCATTATCAGATAGTTTTTCTTTTGCTGTAATAAAAAATTCCTGCGTGGTGAAGTGAGCAGGAATGGAAAAAAGTGAATAATACACGTCGCTGAATATCAAGTCATATTTTTTATTAGAATCTCGCAGTAATCGCCGGCCATCCTCGGTGTAGTTATGAAAATTGAGATTGTCTTTAAGATCGAAATATTGTTTAGCAAGATTGAAAAGCGATGGTTCTATTTCAGAAATATCAATTGTTGCATTTGGTAATTCTGCAGAAAGTGCTTTTGGTATAGAATATGCACCGCCTCCTATGACTAAGGCATTTTTGACTTCAGGATTGAATATTTTGTACAGAGAGTAGTATCTGGTGTAGTTATATACCAAATCAGTGGGGTCATTTGAATCAAGAAACATTGCCCCCGATAAACTTTTGTCCTGCTTGAAAACTCTTATTGGTCTTCCTCCGCTTAAGGTGTCAAAAATGGTTATATTTTCATATATGCCATCTTTGCTGTATAAAACATCTGCTTTAGTTTGGTTAATGATAAAAATGGTGGCCCCGGTTAAAGATATAACTGCAACAATAGATTTTATTATCCACTTTTTATTAATTCCTAAAAAAACAAGTGGTATAAAACCTAATAAAAATAGAGCTATTCCTGTGCCAATGAAAATATAATCAATACCAAAATTTGGTATAAGAACAAATCCTGCAAGCAAGCTTCCCAGAATACTACCAAGTGTAGACCAAAAAAACACTTTGCCTGATATGCTGCCGATACCCTGTTCGGGCACTTGGACGCTTTGTAATTTTATTGCGTAAGGCGATAGCGTGCCCAACAGAAGAGCTGGTATAAGAAAAAGCAACAAAGAGGAAATCAGAGGCCCAGTTATAAGAGAAAAATTGACGCTTAAAATCGGTAAAATTATAGCACCTATAAAATGTATAGTAATAACTAGCAAGCCACTGACAAGAATTATTCCAAAAAACCACCTTAATACAGGATATTTGTCGGCAAATTTACCGCCTATGTAATATCCAATGCTTAAAGCTGCCAATATAACGCTTATAACACTTGATACGGTAAAAATAGTATTGCCATAATGAGGAGACAAAACACGTACAGCAACAACCTCAATGATTAATACGCAAGCTCCTGTAATAAAAACAGAAAGTGGGAGTAAATTTTGTTTTAGGAATTTATTCATGTATCTTGTTGTAATTGTAACAGGTTGCAAATATTTGCTCAATTTATTGAATAAAAAACGGCCTGTTGGCCGTTTTTTGACAGTGGGTATATTTTAAGACAATAAGAATTTGATTAGTTTTTTAGTATCCTTTGTATCCTTAACTTTATAAGCAGGAACGGTGGTTTTAAGTACTGCGCTATCATTTCCTCCTTCAAACAATGCATCACCGACAAACAGCATGCTGTCATAAGGAATTTTTAGGGTTTTCTTTATTTGTTCAATGCCATATTTTTTATCAATTCCCTCTCTTGTTACATCTATGGAGGTTAACCCACCTGCCTTAACTTCCATCTTGGGAAGTTCTTTTTGCAGCATTTTGATCATTTTCATCCTGGTTTTATTATTTTTTTTCTTCCAATCTTCTTTTGCTTTTACAGGAGCTTTTTGACCAACAGCGGAGAATGTAATTTGAGTTCCTCTGTCTTCTATTACTTTTCCGTATGCTTTTTTAGGATTTGAGTATCCCAGATCCTCAAATACTTTTTTAAATGCACTAAAAATCTTTTCTTTTTGATCCGGTGTAAAATCATAAGAATAAATTTGCTTCCATTTGTTGCCTAAATAACGATAAAAAGTAGTTGAGGTTGTTGGGAATAAAAATAACTTTTCGAGTAATTTTTCGGGGGCTTTTAGCCTTGATACTAACTGATCACTGAACTGTTTATAGGTTCCTCCTCCAATAACCGCAACATGTTTAGATTCTAAAAGCTTTTTTAGTAATTCCGCCATTTCTTTATCTAGATTAGATTTGCTCACAGTCAGTGTGCCGTCTAAATCAAAAACAATCAAACTTTTATCTTTTGGTACCTCGCTTAGCTTTATAATTGGTTTTTTCATTTTATTTTTGCTATCTTTTTCTTAATGATATTAATTAATAATCTTTAAGAAAAAATAAGTTTATGGATAAAAAAATAATAGATTTAAGCAAAATTAGAAATATTTACATGATAGGTATTAAGGGTACTGGAATGGCGCCTTTGGCGGTTAATCTTAAAAATATGGGCAAAATAATTACTGGCTCAGATAGCAGTCAGGTATTTTTTACAGATGAATTGCTTAAAAAACAAAAGATAAACATACTTTCCCCTTTTAAGGCCGGCAATATTCCTAGTGATGTAGATTTGGTAATTACCTCTACCGCATATGATAGCAAAAACCCGGAAATAAAAGAAGCTGAAACAAGAGGCCTTTCTGTTTTGGGATATCCCGAAGTTATTGGACTTCTAAGTAATTCAATGAAATCTGTGGCAGTGTGCGGAAGTCACGGAAAAACCACAACAACTGCTGTCCTTTCATATATATTATCAAGGTCAAACATCGGTGTTCTGCCAAATGTCGGTTCAATAGTTCCCCAACTTATCAATTACAAACCGGATTTCCCTTCAGGGCTTATTAATTTGGAAAAGTCCGAGGCAAAATCAAGCATTGATACGAGGCGTACAGATGGTACGTCGAGTGTTAATGCGAAGATTTTAACGAAGGAATTCGTCAAACCCGAAGGGATTGGCTCAAAAGATCTTGCTTTAGCAGGTCATAATTTGAGCCAAGTTAATATGCCGTGGTTTGTGTTTGAGGCTGATGAATATCAAAACAAACTAAGGCATTATAGTGCCGACATTGTAATACTCACTAATATTGATTATGACCACCCTGATTTTTTTAAGACGCTAAATGAGTATAAAAAGGTTTTTGTTGATTTTGTAAAAAGAATTCCCAAGGACGGACTTTTGATATATTGTTCGGATGATAAAGAGGCATCAAAGATTTCCATATACGCAAAATGTCCCAAAATTGCTTATAATTTAGAATTATTAGATTTAAGTAAGTGGGAAATAAAACTTGCGGGCCAGCATAATATTCTTAATACAATGGCAGCTATTTTGGCTGCCAAACATCTCGGTGTAGATGAGGATACAATTAAAAAAGCTGTGGCAAATTTTCAGGGTGTTAAACGCCGTCTTGAGTTTATAAAAAATACCCGCATAAACGGGCAGGACTGTGTTTTAATAGATGATTATGGCCACCACCCTACTGAGATCAAGGCTTCAATAAAAGCCATTAAAGAAAAATATCCCAACAAAGTTTTGTGGACTGTTTTTCAACCGCATACTTTTAGCAGGACAAGCGCATTGTTTGATGATTTTGCAAAATCATTTAAAGAATCTGATAAGACAGTTGTTTTGGATATTTATACTTCTGCAAGAGAAAAAAGTGGTTCTATACATTCTCGAGACTTGGTTAAACAAATGAATAGTTCAAATGTTTTTTATAAAAAAGACATTCAGCAAACAGCTAAATTTTTAAAACAAAAAATAAATTCTCCCAGTGTCATAATGACAATAGGAGCAAGCAATGTCTGGGAATTGCATGAGTTGGTTTAGTTAAAAATTAATAAGACTTTGTTTGTATTCTCATAGATTTCTGCTACTATATTTCCATGCTTAGTATAGGTATGGTATGAACGCAATAGAACACAAGGAGGCCAAGTTTATTCCCTTCTCTTTTGTTATAAACCTGCCAAAACCGCGTTATGAGCGTATTATTGTAAACAGAGACCGGCAAGGTAGAATATTGAGATCAATGGCTCCCAAATAAAAGTTTGTAGCTCAAGAATTAAACTAACTGGGCTAAATTGAAAAATATGGTTCAGAAAATTTAATTCTTGTTTATATTATGGAGACCTGTAACAGGTGTGACAAAGAATACCCCAAAGATTCAGAAAAGTGGCATCAAAGCACCGGTGGCATACAAACCGGTGGTGGCGATACGGATGAAAAAGGAGACTACACAGTGAAACCGGCAAAAATGTGCCACGAATGTTTTGAGAAACTACCAGAAGACCAAAAACATAGCTGGCCAGAAATAAACTAACATGATTTAGGCAATATAAAATACTCCGGCAAGAGTATTTTATATTTTTATTATTTGAACTAGCTTACGCTATTCTGATTTCAAACTTCCTTCTGGTTGGAGCTAATGCCGCCCATCTCATGAAGGCAGTTTTTTGGAGCAAGGCATGGCTAGAATTTAATGAATCAGATGTTTCTATCTCTACTACATATTCATAACCATTATGGGTTGCATAAACATCCGGTAGATGGCCATTAATTAGCGGCGGTTTGACATTGCCCGGTAAATCTGACCAGACATTACTCCATCCGGCCGCAGTTATTTGTCTTGCCCAAGAAGCTACACCAGCATCGTGTTTTTGCTGATTAGCTTTCAATCTTATATATGGCAATTTAAATTAAAAAGGGGTCTCTTGACTATAAATTTAATGGATGATAAGTTTCTGGGAACTGTTTATAACTTATTTTCATAATAACTTATAAGTAGTTATAATTATTATTACTTACGTAAAAAGCTAAAAACTTTTGTAAAACATGCCTTTTGCCGAAGGCGTGTTTTATTTTCACATGGCTTCCAGACATTCTACTTATCGTCTTGAGCCCCCTCCCTTTCTTGGCCCTAATTTTAACAATTACTGCTTTGCAATTCTGCTTGCGATTTGGCCATTTTCACAAACTGAAAAACAAAAAATCCTTTGGCCGAGACTTAAACGAGAACTGCAATAAGTTTCCTTATTGGTGTTCCCATCCAGATGGACATCTAGCTGGAACAACTAGTGCTCCCGCTAAAGTCCCTGCCAAAGGATTTCAAGGCTTTATTGTCTCGGCCGCTCTTTTAATGTCCGGCTGTCCAAACCGAACGAGCATTTTACTAATTATTAAGTCTTAAACTAATTTCATTATAGGTTACCGTAAGATAGATTCAAGTAGCCCTTTTGTGGATAACGCTTATTTCTTTAACATTTTTTCAGCAAGCGCTTTTAGGGCTTCTTCGCCTTCTACGCCGCGGAGGCGGCCGGCAAGAAAGCCGAGTTTGTAATTTATATCATCGGCTATTAAACGCCAATTTGTGTCAGCTAAGGTTTTTTTGAGTAACCTGCGAAGATCATATACACTACTCCGATCTTGCCGACCGGGTTTATTATCCTGCAATGAAAAACCCACGGTTAAATCCCGCCCTGCTTCCGGCTTATCAAAATCAAGTTTAGAATACCCAGCTTTTTTAATAGCGGGGTTGAGGTGATTCTGTAGTTCTACAATGGTAAGTTTTTTAATTTTAGCAACAGCATCATAAATCTCCTTGTTCTCCTCGTGGTCTTTCATCCATTCCGCTATTTCTTTAAGGTTGGCAGTCCATGAAATGTAATCCGTACCCTCTTTGTCAGATATACAATATTTTCTTCTATTTGCCTCAAAGTTTGGATCAACCTCTTCTCTCTTGTCTAAATCCCAGGTATCAGTTTCTTTCTGGCCACACCCCGGACAATTATAAGCTGTCGTTATGATATTACCCTTCCGGTTATGGACGGATGTTCTATTCGCATGGCACTTAGGACAAGGGTTTTTATATTCCCACTCTTGACCGTTTTCCCAGTAAGCACGTCGGCTATTACAGTTACTGCAGTCAAAGAAAAAGAGAACCCTGTCGTTTTTATCATTAATATCGGTATGTAAGTCTTTAGATTCTACTTGCATTAAATGGCTACAACTAAGGCAGCGGATTCCTTTCGGCTCAATGGCGTTATTAATCCTATCGTCTTTGTCCTGATCGCGTTCCATCCATTTATGTATGGTTTCTGATTTATTTCTATATCGCTCTCCTTTTTTGAAATATAGGCCAATTTCTGTAAAAGCACCGGTTATTGAGCCGGCTTTTTTATACTTATCTCTTGAAGAGATATGATTCACAGAGTTAACCCATTCTTCGCATTCTTTAATGGTTAGGCGGTCATAAAGTTCGTGATAATAACTTTCGTCTTTTAGATACTTATACATTTATTAAGAATCGTTTAATCTTTTGAGGCCCTTGGCGCTTTCAATATGTGACCTCCGGCTCTTTTTGTCCTTTATATCGGCGTTTTTGATAATGCTACAAATCTCGTCCCTTTCACTGTCAGACAATACCAAATCAGTATATTGTCTGATTTTTTCTACAGTATCCCTGCCATTACCGACTGTATCCGTACCAGTAATTTTAAGCTTATCCGCAGACGGGAAAATTATAAATGAATAAATGGGAGTATTTTGAAATCGCGGCTTTATTAGTGCCTCTATTGCTTTGGTGTGGGCGTAATTTTGCCTTAATGGATTATAGAATCTGCTCTTTCGTCTATAAATAACTTGGGTCCAGTATTGATCGCTGGCTTTACCGAAAATCCATCCAGAATAATCTTTCGTTTCAATGCAAAAAATTCCAAATCTTGAAACTATGATGTGATCAATTTGAGTTGTGCTTGTATTGCCGGTTGAAGGCAACAAAACGTCGCTTAGATTTATATACTGTTTAGGATCCAGCCCTGTCAGTTTTTTGTTTACAAATCTTTCGCCTAGCCAACCTTTCCATTGCGGAAACTTATATTTAACCCACTGAACAATGAGATAAAGAAATCCAAACCAAATTAGTAAATATATAATGTTTTTCAATTTATAGTTATTGATGTATTTAGTTAGAAGGCATGTCGCTCATTTTTTGTGATTTTTTGTAAAAACATTTTTTGTTGTTTTTTCTTTTGTAACCAACCCAACTTACACAAATCAGTTACTACTGACTGGGATATTTTATATAGTTGTTTATCTAAATCAATCACCGTATTATCAACTTGTAATGCCAAATCATTCAAGCCCATTAATTTGATACCATTTAGTGTTCTAACGCGGGATAGAGCCACATAACCCATCCCGTAAGTAAATGACTTGCTAAGGTCAATTTCTGCAGCGTCTAAGCTCATCCCTTGGCTCTTGTGGACCGTAATAGCCCAAGCAAGCCGCAGGGGTACTTGGCTTATCTCCGCTTTTATAAGGTCATTTTCTTCAACGGTCCAACTTGTTGGCCGAGCTGCCACTTCTTTGCCTTTAATTGTTTTGATAATAGGATAACTATCACCATCAAAATCAATTACTTTGCCCAATGTTCCATTAACATATCCTTTATCAAAATTGTTCTTTACAAACATTACTACGGCATCCTTTTTTAAGGTAAGCTCTTCCGGAGCCAAGCAGCCTTTTTTCAATGATTCTACAAGATATTTTTCACCCCTGCATTGCATTTTATAAGTTTTTGGTTCGCTTTCAATTTTATTAAGTTCAAAGTTATTAATTGCATCCACATCAACATTATGAGTATAAAGTTTGGTAGGAGTTATATTAGTAACGGCCGGTTTGTTAAACCGGCTTGTTAAAAGACCAAGTGATGTGTCAGATGTTTTGCCAGCTCTTATATCATTTAACACATTAAGAAAATTAAGATCTTGTTGCCGGTATTGTTCTGTCAGATAGCAAATCTTTATATTCATGTTCTCCCAAGCTTTAGATGTGTGTATAAAACTATCATCTTCACCATTTTTTGATACTGGCGGTAATTGAAAAAAGTCTCCGGATAAAATTACCTGCAAACCGCCAAATGGCAAATCATTTTTCTTAAACGCTTTGCAAACCTTATCTACCATGTCTAATCGGAATGAGTGAAGCATTGAAACCTCGTCTATTATTAAAACTTTTGTTTTTAGGAATCTTGCTCGGAAGTTAATATTTTTAAGTAACTTTGATAAATGATCATCGGTAATCTCGTTTTGTATTCCTAATCCCGCCCAAGAGTGTATTGTCCGGCCATTCATATGAGTTGCGGCAATGCCGGTTGAGGCGGTTATACCAACGCCAATATTTTTCCCTTTCAGAAAGTTGATATACTTGTTTAATAAAAAAGTTTTCCCGCTTCCAGCGGGACCAGTTAGATACACATTATGTCCAAGTTTTAATATATCTAAAGCTTCCTGTTGGGTCATAAATTAAAAACTTAAAAACTTAAAAACTTTGATAATACTCCCTTATCATATTAGCCATTAATTTTTGTCTTTCTTCCAGAAATTTTTGATAATCAGTAACTTCCATATCTAACACACTTACTGGTATGGCATTTTCTTTCAAGTTGTTTTCAAGCTCATTCTTGTCTTTAATGCCACTGTATTTGAAAACCCCATTTTCAAGATGTTCCAATATTTCAGTAAAGTATTGTTTGGGTGATTTTGCTCCGATTTTGATATTAATTTCACTTTGTGTGTAGGCAAAATTGGCTATTTGGTTGTAATCTCTCTGTTTTAGCTTGTTGCTTTCAAGATATTTTTTGGGAAATATATGGTGTATATCTCCACGATGTATAATCATATCTCGTACTTTTATATCAGTGGAAAGAAAACCTCTTTTTCCTAATTTTACTTGTGCTGCCCAAAAAAGTTTTAAGTACGGACTGGATATACTAGATTTAACTAAATCGCGCACCAGACCTTCTGACCAGAATGTATCTGATAATTCAGCCCTCTCTATTCCTTCAAGATATTTTTCAGCACGCTGCTCAACGATGTTTCTTATATCTGTATCAAATTGGCTTTCGGGAGACCCAGAGTATCTTCCTATTAGCAGCGACATTATGAGCCACTTGCTAACTATACGCTCTATTTCAGAATCATTGTATTCTTGTGATCTCAATTTGAGATATAAAATATAAGCAAAGTTTAAAGCATTTTTTGAACGAATTAACCCGCTTACTTCAAACCCCGCTGCCTTAACTATCATAGAAAAGCGTTCATAATGAGTTTTGTTTACAAAATCTAATACGCCGTTTTTTAATTTATTATAAGAATCCTCAACGATGGCTTCTTCGTAAGCCCTTGTTTCAAAGTTTCTACCAGATAGTAAACTTACCAAATCCCTCAACCTTCCGCGATTAAACTCTTTAGTAAAGCCAACCCTAATAATATCGGTATAATCTGGTTGATAAATGTCATCCTGCAAGTTTTTGGCCCAAAGTATTTTTTGATAATATTCTGTATTAGTAAAGTCATCACTGGCGGATTTAATATTTTCAATAAACTCCGGATGTCGCAGAGTATGCGCAAAGTAATCTATTGCTTTTCTTAGATTTATCCCAAAATCTCCAAATGCTGCGATTCGTGACATTGCAAAGTCGGCCTGACTTAACACAACCCCCTCGGAGTTAATCCTGATAAATATTTCAGTAACCGTTTCTATATCAAGATTTTCTTTTAACTCTATAAATCCGAGCTGCTTATCTTTGATAGAATAAAGCTTGTCAATGTTGTTTTGAATGGTTTGTAAGTCTGCTTTTGGATTTCTTTTTTTGTATTCGTCTACAAGCGCAAAAATACCTCCCTCATTTTTCAAAAACTCCGAAATATCACCAATCCAATTAACATCTTTTTCAATCGCGGGTGTTAATGTTTCAAACTTTTCCTCAATGGGATTGAAGGCAATCCTGATTCTCATTTTTCTATATTCCTTGTCTAAAACTTCTTCTCCGAGAATGGCTGCTCTTAGTGCCGTAATTCGCTGCTGTCCGTCTATAACAATTTTTTTACCGGATGATAAACTGCCATCTTTTAGACGAATAGATGGGTTACGCCATACAATTATGTAGCCAACAGGAAAGCCTTTATAGATAGAATCCATCAAATCCCTCACTTTAATTGAACTCCACACAAAGGGTCGTTGAATCTCTGGTATAGCAATTTCATTGGACTGAACCCAGCTTAAAATGTCTTTAATAAAATATTGATTTATAATGTATTGTTGCATAAATCTATTTTTCCCAAAGTCGGGCCGCTTCATCAAAGCTTTTCGGCTTCTGTGATAGCTTATCCCAATCTTCTTGTTTAATATAAAGCATTTTGTATTTAACGTCGTTCTGAATACTATTAACATCTTTTATCCATTGTTCCAAGCGTTTTATTTTCTCAACATCGTCTAAGTCTTCGCGGCCTTTGGTTTCTATGATGTACACTTCTTTTTCTGAAACCTTTACGAAAAAGTCCGGGTAGTAATTTGAAATATCACCACTGGCATTTCGGTAATCAATCCTAAAATTAACTGCGAAGTAGTTTTTAGCATAAGAAATTATATCTTCCACTCCATCAAGAAAACCGGCAAACTCAAGTTCAAAATGCCCATCTCCAACTATTTTATTAAATGCGCTTTTCTTCGGTACAAGATATGCTTGATCCTTCACGACAAATGGTCGGCTCTTACTAATCTTAATATAATTTTGGATCTCGGCCTCGCCCTTATCTACCACGGTCAATTCGTTTATCTTCTTCTTAAATGTTTCTGTTACTGTTTTGCTGGCTTCAAGCTCTGACAAATTACGCAAAGCATTAAGATCGTCCAACTGTATTTTTTTATCAAAAAGGTTGTTTTCAATAAACTCTTTTACTTGGCCGTATAGAATATCATAACCGCTAAATAACCGAAGCTCTTTCATAATAACATTGGTAAAATACCCTATAACACTTTGGTAATCTGGTATGAAATTACTATCTAACTCTGTCTTGTGAGTTATATCACCGCTGGTAATATCCCTGAATATAATTTCGCGCTTTTCTTCTTCTGAAAACTCCTTTAATTTAACTTTCTTGTGACCAAATGTTGAAACATCAAGGTCTGAAAGGTTTTTATATTCCCGATAAATACGCGGTGTAAGAATGGGTATTTGAATATCTAACCTCGGTATATCTTTTTTGGTGTTTTCATTATCAACCTCAACAACCAAAGGAGCTTTAGGTTCTGTGCCTTCTCCCATTTTTCTGTGCTCAAGCTCAACACCTTCACTTTTAATAGATTCCACAAAATCCATAAAAGCATCTGTGCCCACTACACTAACTAATTCCGGCACTTCTTCGTTGCGATACATTCGTCTTAACCCTCTTCCAAGTGTTTGTTCTGGCAATATGTTGCTCTTTGAAGAATAAGGCCGCAATCCAACAATGGTTGTAACATTACGGACATCCCAACCTTCTTTAAGCATTAACACGGAAACTATGGCCTTATAAGGATTATCAAAATTATCAATCTTGTTTGCTGCTTCCCGCAGCTTTTTTAATTCCTCCTCATTTTTCCCAGTTGCGCTTTCGGATATTTCACCGTTATTTTTTGTATGAATTACTAATACAGAGTTTTTAAACTCCGGATAAGTATTTTCAAGATATTCAGCAACTTCATCACCGTTCTTAGTATCGTCGGTCATTAAAAACAAAACTGCTTTTTTGCCCAGTTTTATATGTTCATCATAAACCTTTTTCCACTCCAAATAACCGAGATGGACATAGTCCTTGTATTTCTCACTGAACTTTGAACTTTTATGCTCTTGTAGCTTGGCTCGGCTTGCAGAATCGGGCAGGACCGGACGCTTTACTACGTTTTGGTGAATGGCTTCAACCAATGGGTAATCGCTTATTGTTTGAACAAATATAGCTCCGTTATTATGTCTTGGGGTAGCTGTTACATCAATTTGTAAAGATAATTCTTTGCCTTTCATCTTGAGACGATTGTGTATATCTTCTATGGACTTAAACCACGCTAAACGGCCATCGTGGATATGGTGCGCTTCATCATTTAGTACAACCAGCTCATCTATATCTCTAACTATTACCCCAAGATCAACTTTTGATTCATTTGTTGCGCCAACTGGTTTTTCGCCAAGAAAATATCGGGCCGTGTTTTCATCTTCAAAACTCGCAGCACTGCTATTACTCTCATAAACCCGATGAATGTTAGTTAGAAAAATGTTTCCAGTTTTTTTAACTACACCTATTTCGTCTTGAATATGCAAAGTTAATTGAAAATCATCCCGCCAATTTTGGCCTGCAAAACCATTATCCGGAAGTACCGGGTCTTCAAAAAATATCTTTAAGCCGTCAAAATCAGACCTGATACGGTCTAAAACAATAATGTTGGGGGTGATAACCAAAAAGTTTCGGGCTAATTTTGAATCCTCTTCATAAAGTTTATGAAAGAAGCTCCAAGCAAGAAGTAAACTTAACACCTTTGTCTTGCCGCTTCCGGTTGCCATTTTTATTACGAAACGTAACCAGGATTCTTCAAACATTCCTGCTGAAACTGCTCCGGAACTATCAAATCTTATAAGGTCGTATTTATCTTTTACTTTTGCTACTTCGTGGAGATAAATGGTTGTTTCTACTGCTTCTCTCTGTCCAAAATAGTATTGAAAAAGAAAGGTCTCTCCATCTGTATTTTCTCTTGGGTGGTCTATTTTAAACCACCATTTAAGTAACGCTTTACTTGTTTCACTTGCCCCTTCATAATCAGCATCTCGCCATTCTTTGACCTTCCTACGAAGTTGATCCACTAAAGGCGGTAAAAGCCGAGCATAGCCCTGTTCTCTTAATGTCTCGTCTGCCGGAAACCACCGGAGGTCCGGGTTTAAAATCTCGTGAGGTGATTGTGGAAACTTAGGGTGTAGTGCCATATTAGGTCAATCTGTAGATATATGCGTCTTTAATAAAAATACCGTTAATGATGTTTGATTTAAATCTAATACCTGCTTTTGACTGTTTTGATGTTTTTATCATTGTTCTCAAAAGTTTCAGAAAGTCATTATCGTGATGAAGTATTGTTATATTTGAAAGTCCGATGTCTTTTACTGTTTTTTCTTCCCCGAATTGATTGATGAAATCATTATAATTTTGCCGCGTATTTTTAATACGGTCATATTTTTTTGATGAAATTAATAATCTCCAAGCATCTGACTCGGGAACAAGTATCCAAAGAAAAACCGTTGGATTTATTTTTTGTTTATCCATCAAATCTAATAAGGTTTTTCCACTTTCAATTTTTGGTTCTTCTACCATAATTTTTTTATCCAAACTAAAATACCCTTACGCCTATCTTTTATTGAGTTGATTAAAGCTTCTGCGTCAGTTTTCTTGCATATTCCATATCTGCTTTCTTCGGTCCAATCTTTAACCGTGCTCCAATTTGACTCAAAGCCCTTATCTTTGCCTGCTCTCTTATCAAAGGCCCACTTGATACCACTTACACTCAATAAGTCGTTTAAATCGTGACTATAGAGTTTCTGATAAACACTCTTTTTTGGAGGGAAGCTCTTTTCTTTGACATTTTTGCAATAGCAAGCCTTGAGGGCAAGTTCAACGGCATAACCTGCTAAATAGTAAGCACCACTATACTCCTTATTATTAAAAAGGGTTATCGCTTCTCTGATGCGCCTCAATGCTAACTTTTTAAAATCACCGTATTCTGGATTGTCCCAAAATAAAGCCATACTTTATATACTAATCTCAATTATTTTCATTGTATCGTTACCGAAAATATCTACGACCTTTATGGCAATTTTACGTCTGCCTTTTGGTAATTCTTTATAAGCGGTTATAAACTCAAGGTTTCTGTCCTTTTTGGTTCTAAATGATTGCCATTCGTTTTCAAAAATGTAATCGCCGGTCCATTGTTCTTCAATTTCTTCCTTTTCGTTTTTTATAGCCACAACTTCTTTTTTGCTTTCAAAGTTAAAGTCAACGGACCAGTAATCAATCCAATCACTCCATTTTTCAGTCAAAACATCCCTTGTAACTACACCCTCTTTGTCTTTTGAGATTTTAATAATTTTACCATTTTCTACTACAAGCTTTTTGCTGCCGTTTTTGAGGCTTTCTTCTACCTCTTTAATTGAATCTTGATTATAAAAAACTGAAAAATCAGTTAACTCAATGGCCAATGAGTTCTTTTTTATATGAGGCTTAACTTCAATGTAAGATACGTCGTGAAAAACAACTTGGTTTTTTTCTACAGCCCGTTTGTCAAATACATCTCGTGGAATATATTTAAGGGCCAAATCAACACCTTGATTTTTGGCATCTTCTTGTATTCTCGGAAATAATCCCATTTCAAACTCAAAAGCCAATATGTCTACTTTAGTTATTTTCTTTTCAACTGCTTCTTTAATTACTTCTTCAACAAATAACCGAGTAACTGGCAAGTTAATTGGGCCAACAGATACTAATCTTGCAGATTTTTTACCGAAAAAGGTTTTGAAATTATTAATTGGTTCTGCTTTGTATGCTGACAGGATTAAAGAAACAAAATCTTTTTCTTTCTGTGCGATTTGTTTTTGCTTTTGCTCGTCCCGAAGATTGGGGTTTATACCAACGTAATGCTGCCTTTCATATTTACCAAGATTTAATACTTCAAATGCCCGATAATCTTTCCCAGTCTTTTTAAGTTCTCGTTGCACTCCAATCATTCTCTTGCGTGTTGTGTGAATTGAGAACTTACCCAAGTCAGAACCAATCCATTTGCGGCTTAGTTTTTCAGCTGCAGCAAGGGTGGTACCAGAACCGACAAAGAAGTCGGCAACAAGATCGTCCTCGTTTGAAGAGGCCTTTATTATGCGCTCAAGTAAGGACTCTGGTTTTTGGGTTGGATAATTATTACGTTCTTTAGCCATTGGATTAACTGGATTTATATCTAGCCAAATATCTTCAGAAACATTTCCTTTAGTATCTTCGTAAAACCTTTTTACATATGGTAACCCACTTTCAGAAAAAACAATAAGTCCCCGTTTCATTCCTTCATCTATTCTTTCTTGAGACCATATCCAGTGTTTGCCTGCCGGTGGATACAGCAACTTTTCACCGAATTTTTTTGCTTCACCTTGTCCCTTTTGAGTAAAATCAGCCAAAGAATATCTTTTTCCCGTTTGCTCATCGGTGTACCTGTAATGAGTTTTTAATAATTTTTCCGATTTCGGTAAAAATTGAGTATTAAAAATAGTCTTCTCTTTATCTTTTGAATAAAAGAAGACTGTATCATGTACGTTTGGATAAGTTTTTGACTGTGGCTTAGCCGATGTCAGTTTTTGCCAAATAATTTCATTTTTAAAATTATTAGTTCCAAATATCTCATCTAATACCAACCTCATGTAGCTGTTAACCCTCCAATCACAATGTACATAAATACTCCCGTTTGCGGCCAACAAATCTCGCATCAGTGAAAGTCGCTCGTAAATCATAGAGATAAAACTATCTGCTCCCTTGCCCCAAGTATCCCGATATGCTAATTCCTCTAATACTGTTGGTTGTTTCTTAAACTCTTCGCCCCCAACCTCAATATCCATAGAAAAATCTGCCCCAACATCAAAAGGCGGATCAATGTAGATAAGTTTAATGCCCCCATTAGCTTCAATTTCTTCTCGTAGGGGTCCATTTTTTAAGCTTGATAGGATTAGTTTGTTGTCACCCCAAATAAGTTTATTAGTCCAGCCCTTGATTTGGCGGCCGCGCTGGTCAAAATCAAACAACACCTGCTGGCGCTTTACTTCCTTCTCACTTCTCGGCTCATCAACCTGTTCAATAACCTGAAATGGCAAGATAACATTGGTGACTTCATTTGTCTTGCCGTTCCAGACAAGCTCAACCTCTCGTTTGTCCTCAAACAAAAGAAACCGGTACTTATCGGGAAGAGGTTTACCGGCTTCAATAAACTTTATAGCATCGCGTTTTTCATTGTCAGTTAGATCCATGGGCCATAGTAAGATAACTTTTACTTAAAGGGTATCACTTTTGTGCTGTTTTTTAAAGGTCTGAAAAAGAGCGTTGAGGGCGTTGACACTAAACGAGAAATTGAGCGACAAACCAGATGCCGGCAGTAATTAAAAACCATATCAACTGATTGGCTTCCCTAAAATCTCCGGAGCGGTAGTAGCGGCCAACTTGGGTTACGGTAAATATCGCGGCAGTCATCGGGATAAAGTTAAATGGAATATCAAATCTAAAGGACACGAGATAATATACGATTATTAAAGCTACCGCTTCGGAAAAACCCGAAAAGCGTGATTTTAAAATATCGCTATGTTTATCTAACAACCCTTTGAATGGGGCATAAATGAACATAGCAATAATTGGACTAATGGCTGCGATATAAAACAATGAGAATAAGGCCCATAAGAATGGCAAAAATATAAAAGAAGAAATAATAACTATACCCCATAGCAGTAAACTAATTTTTGATTTTATTACATCCATAAAATTACAAAACCCGCCGCTAGGCGATGGATTTCTCCACCTGTTACCCTTTCGGGTAACAACCACTGCTGGTGCTCCTAAACGACGGGTTTAGTACCCAGCAGTGGTTTTTACGTCATACCTCAAATGTTGACATTTTGAGGGTTAGGCAATTTTTAGTTGTTAGACCAATATTATCACAAAACCTTGAAAATCTCCATAATTTTCGTTTTACTTAAATTAATACTATGGCCTTAATTAACGACAAACAATTTAAACAATTTTTAGAACTCCTAATAAATAAGGTTGAATTAAGAAACGATATTCATTTGGGAATACAATACCGTGAATTAATCCAAATATTTTTAGATGATAACGCTATCAAAGATTATTTGCGCTATTCTGAAAATAAGAAGTTGTTAAAATTAATAGGCATATCTAAATATAAAGAAAAGGAAGATCCTTACCCTGATGATTATTATATAAACGAGATAACGCCTAACAATGATTTTATAGGCCCGAAAAGATATTATGCCGTAAAGAGGTATATACGGTATAATTTCTACCCAAAGGACAACTTTATACTTGATGTGTCTGATAAAAAAATTAAAGGTTTTTATAAGCAGTATCAAAAAGAAGGTCCGGGGCAAGACCCAAAACGGCTAATTTCCAAAAATAAAAGTGCTTATTTTTATAAATCAAAACAAATAGTTTTTGACAGTGAAGAAACTGACTACTTCAGAGTATTTGATGTCCTTTACGAAAATAGTGGGCAAGACAACTTTTTGTCATATGAAAATATAGATAAAGAAATGGTCCGAAGGGGCTCGCCAAAACTTATAGATGATCAACAAAAAATTAAACGTATTCATAATGCAGTTAAGAACTTATTTTTATATTCTCGTTGCGGAAGTGAAAAGCTAAAAAATACTACGCCCAATAAAACTGAACTAATAAAAAAGGTTAGAGGGAGAGGGTGTGTTTTCAATAACCCTCTAATTTAATAAGTTATCTCTCAATTTCTTGTGGACAGCCAAATATCGGCTGTCTTTTTTTCTTTTTTTACTTGGTTTTAGCGGCCAAAGAGATAAACGGAGAAATTAAAAGATATTAAATATTGATTCAAAATTAAATTATGCAACCAATAATTAAAACTTTTACTGAACCGGATTGGGATTATCTGTTTTGGACTTGGGATTTAGAAAAACAATGGCAGGAGTCATTGCCAAGGCCAACTGAACGAGAGTTGTTAGGTATTTTCCCGGAAGCAAAAAAGATATTGCCGGCATTATTAAGGGACTGGCAACAAAGAAAAAGTGAATTAACCAAAGAACTGGCTCGGAAATTAAAAATAGTAAAACTTGGCGCGGATAGCGACAGCGAAAGATTTTTCTGGACTGAATGGCTGAAAACAAAATATTTAGGAGAAATTACTGAAATCGTTAATGACATTAAAAAGTTCAAGAGAATGATGGCTATATCAAACAACCGGGGCCGAGCCTTACGAAGCGAAGAGTCATTGCAAAAGGCTTTAGCTGTGCCAATAGCATCGGCTATCCGAATTAAACTAAGAAAATTGGGTAATAAACTTGTTGGGCTGTGTCCCCTACATAACGAGAGTAACCCATCATTTTATATCTATACCGATACTAATTCCTTTTATTGCTACGGATGTGGCAAGGGTGGAAATGTAATCAACTTGGTTAGATTTCTACACGATTACACATTCCCAGAAGCAATAAAGTATTTAACTAATTTATAACTTTTGTTTCTTGTTCGGGCTCTTGGCAAAGGCCATAGTAAGCTCCGGCCAGGAGCTCAAACAAGAAACGCGGAGCTTACTTTATGTCAAACAACCAAAACAATGAAAAACAAAATAAGGAAGGGCGGAAACCACAAGCAACCAAAATCGTAGAATTGGTCAGTGAAAGCAACATAACCCTATTCCATAACGAGTTAAAACAGCCCTATGCCTATATTGAAATAAATAACCATAGCGAAATATGGCCCTGTGAAAGCAGGCAATTTAAGGACTGGCTGGGACACATATTTTGGAATAACGAAGGAAAATCTGCCTATCCTAATGCGATAAACGGTGCGCTATCAACATTAAGAGCCAAGGCGCTTTACGAAGGACAGAAGTATAAACTAAACAACCGAGTAGCAATCAAAGACGGTGCAATTTGGTATGACCTTTCTAACAATAACTGGGAAGCGGTCCGTATAAGCAAAAATGGATGGCGAATCATAGGCAACCCTCCTATCATATTTCAGCGCTTTTCTCATCAGCAAGAACAATTAACCCCGGTACCAGAAGGAAATATAAAGGATGTCTTATCGCTAATCAATGTAAAAAAAGAACACCAACTGCTTTTATTGGTTTACTTAGTATCCTGTTTTATTCCGGACTTTCCCCATCCGATATTGGTGGTTCACGGGCCTCAAGGCTCATCAAAATCAATGCTATCCAAAGTTCTTAAAAGCTTAGTTGATCCATCTGTATTAGAAACTTGCGACTTCCCTGCAAGTAAAGCGGAACTGGCTCAAATACTATCCCACCATCACTATGTTGTCTTTGATAATCTCTCGTACCTATCAGATTCAAATTCCGACATTCTATGCCGTGCTGTTACCGGAGGAGGATTTTCAAAACGGGAACTCTACACGAACGACGAAGACGTAATACACCTATTTAAGCGTTGCATAAACCTCAACGGCATAAATCCGGTGGCAACAAAACCAGACCTGCTAGAACGAAGCATATTACTGGAATTAGAAAGGATACCCAATGAAAAAAGGAAAAAAGAGACAGATATTTTGCAGCAATTTGAAACCAAGAGACCAGAAATATTAGGGGCAATCCTAAACACAGTTGCCAAAGCAATGGAGATTAAAGAATCAATAAAAGTAACTGGATTGCCGCGGATGGCGGATTTTACAGAGTGGGGTTGCGCTATCGCTGAAGCAATAGGACATCCAAAAGAAGAGTTTTTATCTTCTTATTTTGAAAACATAAAGTCGCAAAATGACCAGGTTATTTATGATAGCCCTGTTTGCAGTACTCTTTTGAGCTTAATGAAGGAGCGAGAGCAATGGAATGGAACAGCAACGCAACTTTTATCTGAGTTAATTGAAGAGGCGGAAAGGTTAAATATCAACACAAAAGAAAAAGGCTGGCCCAAATCAGCAGCGTCATTAAGCGGTAAATTAAATAACTATAAAACCAATCTTGAAGAAGCCGGTATAAAAATAAATCGTTTTGATGAAAACAGGCAAAGACAATTATCTATCAGCAATGATTCTGCTATTGAGAGCCAGGCCGGCAACGGATTAGCCGAAGAAGACGATAGAGACGCTGCAACGCTCTCAACGCTCTTTCCCGAGCATTAATAAAACAAGGGGTACTACCCATAACTTAAGTTATGCAGTGTAAATACATAAAAAATAATAAAAAACAGTGCGGAGCAAACGCAATGCTCAAAAACAGTTATTGCTTTTATCATAATCCGGATGTCAAAAAAGCAGATAAAAAAGAGGCTCAATCAAGAGGTGGTAAGGGCAATAAAAGTAGAGTTAGTGAAACTCTTCCGCCAATAACTTTCAAGAAGTCCCGAAACGTCGTCGGATTGCTTGAGGAAACTATTAATTTGGTTAGGGCAGGAAAAATGGAAATACGAGTTGCTAACTGCATAGGATACTTGTCGGGCCACATCATCAAGGCAATTGAGGTTTCAGAGCTTACGCAACGCCTACAGGAAGTTGAGAAAAAAATAGAAATAAAATGGCAGGAATAACTTTATCTACAATAAAAAGATTAGAGAAAAAAGCCGAAGAATTAAGGGCGGCAAATCCAATAGTGGACCGGGTCATAACTGTTCCTTGGCCTTTAGAGATTTATAGCGAAGAGGGAGAAAGATTTATCCAAGAGGAAATTGAGCGGCGAAATCAAATTAGGAAAGAATCCGGTATTTATTCCGAAGGTCCTTTCTACGTGATTATGCCGGGTAGAATGCCTCAATGGGTGGCCGAAGAAGAATGGAGGAAACAAGAAGAGGCAGAGAAACTTAAATAATTTCCAATTTTAAGTTATAATGAGTAAACTACACAAAAACCCAAATAGTAGTCAAGACCTTGAACATAACGAGGGGCAACGAGGGTTTTTGTGTAGTAACAAAACTTCTTGTCGTTGCCCCTCTTTGTGCTATAAGGCGTCCTCTGTTTTAGATCCCAAGTCATTAGAACAAGCATATTTTAGAATTTTTGACTGGGTTTTAGAAAACAAGGACAGTAAATTATGGAAAAAACAAAAAGATTAGCTGCTCTATATGGTAGAGTAAGCACATCAAACCAAGAGGACCAGAAAACAATTGAGAACCAAGTTGATGCTCTTAATGAGTTAGCGAACAAAAATGATTTTACCATTGTTCAAGAATATAAAGATGATGGTTGGTCCGGAGATATTTTAGCCAGACCGGCCCTTGATCAGCTAAGGCAAGATGCAAAAAGTAAAATATGGGATACTTTGTTAATTTACGATCCGGATAGGTTGGCCCGAATATACTCATACCAGGAGTTGATTATGGACGAGTTAAAAGAGGCCGGGGTTGAAGTGATATTTATTACTGTATCTGCACCAAAAAATCCTGAAGATAAGATTTTGCATGGAGTTCGGGGGTTATTTGCAGAATATGAGAGGGTACGGATTACAGAACGTTTTCGTTTAGGAAAGCTCCGCAAGGTAAAAAACGGCCATGTATTAACAACGGAAGCCCCTTATGGCTATAACTACATAAGAGGAGACAGAGAAAGGCAAATACACGGTTATTATAAAATTAACCCCGAGGAAGCAGAGGTTGTAAAAAAGATTTTTCAGTGGATTGGGGATGAAAAACTAAATATCAGAGCTGTTGTAAGAAAATTAAAAGAAGTAGGAATTAAACCAAGAAAAGCCAAAAGAGGTGTTTGGGCTACGAGCACAATATCAACAATGCTAAAAAACGGGGCTTATATTGGAGAGGCACATTGGGGTAGTTCGTATGCAGTAGTACCCGAAAATCCAATCAAAAAAGAGAAGTATAAAAAAATGAAAAAAAGTAGCCGGAGAATAAAACCGAAAGAAGATTGGATAGCATCTAAAATACCTGTACCTGCCATAATAACCAAGGAGCTGTTTGCAAAGGTACAAAAACAACTAAAAACAAATTCCTCTCTATGTCCAAGAAATAAAAAATATACATATCTACTAGGCGGCAAAATACATTGTGTATGCGGTAAAACCAGAAGTGGAGTAGGCCCACAGCGCGGTAAGCATCTATACTATCGCTGTAATGACAGGATTTATAGCTTTCCTATACCTCCTACCTGTAAAGAACAAGCCATCAATGCAAGGATAGCTGATGAATTAGTTTGGAATAAAATAGCAAATCTTATGAGTTCACCGGAATTGTTAAAAAACCAAGCAGAAAAATGGTCTGATTCTCGCAAGGTGGGGGCAAGATCTCATATTGGCGATATAGAAACAACAGAAAAGGAAATATTAAAGTTAAAAGCACAGGAGGATCGCTATAATAAAGCATATGGTGCCGGGGTGTTTGATATAAACCAATTAAAAGAGTATGTTGCTCCGGTAAGAGAACGAATAGAATTGTTAAAATCCCAAATAGTCAAAATCAAACAGGAAGAAAACCAGTCGCAAGACAATGCCCTCCCCTCGCTAGATGAAATCCGGTCATTTACGAAAGTAACAAGAAATGCTTTATTTAACTTGAATTTTGAAATGAAAAGAGCCACAATTTTAAATGTTATAGATAAAATTATCGGTACACAAAAACAATTGAAGGTGTATGGTCAAGTGCCGATAACACAAAATTATGTCACATACAAAACTAGCTATCGGTATAGTCGGGTTGCCCAATGTTGGAAAATCAACATTATTTAATGCCCTGACTAAAAAACAAGTAGATATTTCTAATTATGCTTTTACAACGATCGACCCAAATGTCGGGGTTGTTGGGGTACCTGATGAAAGATTAGATAAATTGGCCAAGATGTCTAATTCCGAGAAAATTACCCCTACGGCCATTGAATTTATTGATATCGCAGGTCTTATTAAGGGCGCAGCAGAAGGAGAAGGGTTGGGTAATAAGTTTTTAGCTAATATTCGTGAAGTAGATGCCATTGCTCACGTAGTAAGGGTTTTTCCCGCCGGAGGCGGGTCCGCTCATGGCGGAGAAATACAGCATGTGCACAAAAATATTGATCCGGTAAATGATATTGAAATAATCAATCTGGAATTAATAATGGCTGATTTGCAGACTATTGAAAGAAGATTAAGGGAGACAAAAGGCAATGACCCTGCCAAGACTTTTGAAAAAGAGGTGTTAAACAAACTTAAAGAAAATTTAGAAAAAGAAATTCTTGCAATAAACATTTTATTTACTGAAAAAGAACAAGAAATTGTTCGTGGGTTACATCTTTTAACCAACAAAAAAGTTATATATGCCTTTAATGTGGCAGAACAACAGTTGAAAGACAATTGGCAGCCTAACAAAGAATTGCTTGATGTTATAAAAAACAATGAATTTGTTGTTGTCTCAAATACGTTTGAACAATTGCTATCTGAATCAGACCCTGAAGAAAAAAAGGTTTATCTTGAAGAACTAGGTTTAAAATATAGCGGTTTAGATCAGCTTATAAAAAAAGGATACAAGGCTCTTGGTTTAATTACATTTTTGACAACTGGTCCTAAAGAAACACGTGCTTGGACAGCTCATGAGGGTGATTCTATCCCCCGTGCGTCATCTGCTATCCATACTGATTTTGAAGAAAAATTTATTAAAGCCGATGTGATAAATTGGCAAACACTTTTAGATGTAGCGGTCCATTCGGCGGATTCGGGTTCCTCATCACAAGCAGGCTCAGGCCAAGCTTGGTCTAAAGCAAAAGAGCTTGGCAAGATGAGAACAGTTGGTAAAGATTACATAATTCAAGAAGGTGATGTAGTCGAGATTAAAATTTGATCTTGACTACATCACTGTAAGAAGGCCGAACATTTTCTTGGTTTTTTGTAGAAAATGTGAAGGTGTCGAAATAATTCAATTATTTCGACAGATGTTGTTGAAATTAAAATATAGAATAAACAGTAGTTTTTAAAAACCCCGCCAAGGCGGGGTTTTTGATTTTATTTAAGATTTGAACTCTTTATAATTATAATTCATTACAGTAATTTTTTGTATTGCAGGAACCGGTTAAGTCCTGGAATTGCTTACATTTATCACCGTCTTTAGAAAACAGTTGGCAAAAACCTAAATAGTTTCCTTGATTATCAAAATGATATACTCCACCTTCAGATATGGGGCTTTCTACAACTTTCCAAATTGGGCTGCCATCTACTTCAACACAAAAAAATGCACTTTGCGATCCTCCTTGAAACAAATGTGTTATGTTGTTTTGGTCCTTGAATTCATGTTCTCCCGATCGAGTGCACAATGTTTTAACAATTAAAGGCATTTTGTCGCCGACAATTTGTTGGCTGGTGCTTGCAGAAGTTTTATCTAGATGCCATCCAAAAGGTGTGTTTAGTGGCCAGATATTTTCGAGAAAAGCAAAAGCAAGCCAAGCAATAACAAAACCAGAAAGCAACAATAAAAATGATTCTAGTTTTGCACGTTGAACCTGCTCAAAACTATATCCGTCTTGAGGGAGGTTAGCAGAGGAAGAGCTTTCTTTTTGAGGATTTTGATTATCCACTTTATAAATGGCTAAAACACTTTAACAAAAGTGTGCATTAAATTAAAATAACCACTTGTGTTAAAGCGTTAGATTACTAATTAAAGTGTCAAAGTATCTTTTATACGAAAGGTGAGGCAAATGGCCACAGGTTGTTTATGTATGCGAATGCTACGTATGCGATCGCAAAACTGGTCAACATGAGCATAAAAAACTCTGTTTTTATTCTCTTCGTGTTGTTTTGGGATTGGACCATGTAATTATTACTCAATATATTTGCATGATGCAAAATAAATAAAGAGCAGATTAGGAACTTTTTATTACTACTAATATTATATCACTAATATTTCAAAATATTATAAACAGTTATTAAAAAACCCGCTAAGGCGGGGTTTTTAATTTTATATTTTTAATTCTTGTGCTTTCCTAAATAATTCATTTGCTGCTTCCCAATTTAAATTCTTAAAGAAGTTGTCTATATAAGTTTTTCTATCAGAACCAGTATCCATGAAGTATGAGTGTTCGTATACATCGCAGGTTATTATTGGTATTGCCCCCCATATTCCCCCATGGTTGTGGGCGTCACAGTTGAATACTCTAAGCTCGCCAACATTAGCGTCCCAAGCAAGAATTGTCCAACCTCGGGCTGCCATAGCACAGGCAGTAAAGTACTTTTGAAACTGTTCAACTGACCCATATTTAGCAGAAATTGCTTCAGCTAGCTCCCCCGTTGACTTGCCATCGCCTCCCAAAATATCAAAATATTTTTCATGAAGGTAAACTCCGTTATTTGCAAAACTCTCGCCATTTTTTAGAGAGCGCAGTTCGCTATAAGTTTGATTTCCTTCAGGGTTATCACTTTTGGCAATATCTGTCAGACGTTCTTTTATAGAATTGCTTTTATCAACATAGCCTTTGTATAGTTTGCCGTGGTGAGTTTCTATTGTTTTTGAGGAGATACCTTCTAGCTCTTTATCAAAAGGCAGTGGTTTGTGATTGTACATGCTAATTTGTCCAAGGGTATATCGATTGGGTAACTGTCTGTTCCCGTTCGTTTTATTGCGCTCGGACAGTTAGTTGGTTATGCCGAGGGCTTTATTTACTCTTTCTTTATCAAATCCTACTATAACTTTGTCATCTATAACTATTACGGGTACGGCCATTGAACCGCTTTTTTCTACCATTTCTTGCCTTTTTTGTGCATCTGAAACAACATCATATGCTTCATATGCAATATTTTTTTCATTGAAATATTCTTTTGCCATTTTGCAAAAATGACATGTAGGGGTGGTGTAAATTTGAACCTTAGCCATAATAAAATATTAGCCAACGAATTTTGTGTATATACTACAAGCTTAGTATAAACTTGCAATTCGTGGACATTAATTAAGTTTATTAATTATATCACAGCTATCCTATTGTTGCCAAAAAGCAGTAAATGGGCAATAATACATCAATGTTCCTTAACACATATAGGTGGTATACAAATGAAGACAAAGCTTGGTTTATTGATTATATTAATTTGTTTTTTTAAAAATACTGTTTGGGCTATGACTGAAAGCGAAAGAGATAATAAAATAGATGAATTTGTGGTTCATTTTGGTAACAGTGAAGCTGAACTTGCCCTTGAGATAGCTGAAGATCTTTCCGCATCTTTTCCTGAAGATCCTTATTTTAATATTTTAAAATCAAGGGCTATAGGCCAACTGATTAAAAATAAGATTTTAGAGGGATACAAACTTAAGAACATAAGAAATGGTCCATATTTCCAAGAATTAAGTACAAGATTTTATGCGGAAATAGATAGTGGATTAAAAAAGTTAGAAGGAGACAATAGCGTAAAAGGCAAATATCTGAGAGGGGTTTTGTTGGGATCCAAAGGAACTTTTGTTCAAATATTTATTGCTGAATTTAATATATTATCTCCTATTAAATCGCGTAATAATTATCAGGCAGCAGATAAGCTTGGCGCTAATGGCTTGGAGTTAATAATGGAAGCCCTTGAGGAAGATCCTTCGCTTTGTCCTGCTAAGTTTGTGATAGCAAAGACAAAATATGAGATGTCCAAACTAGGTTTTGTTGAGAGAACAATAATAAGCAATTCTAACTCCTTGACCTTTAAACTTCTAGGAAGAAATTTTGATGTAGGAGAGGCTTGGGATTGGATAAACCAAACTTATTGGTGTGCCTCCCCGTATTATTACCAGAAAGAAATTAATTGGGATAAAATATTTGTTTATAAAGAAATGACGATGGATTACTGTATTAATGGCAATTTAGACAAAGATGGCCATAAAAGGCTGTTAGAGATACTAGATGTGCTTTGCAATAAGTTTCCCAAGAATAACCAAATAAGGAAAGAGAAAAATATTGTTGAATTTCATCTTGATAGATTTTAAAATGTTAAACCCGTCAAGGACACATTGGCGGGTTTTTGTTATAATTATATTTATTTTAGTGGTTTTTTATTAATGTAAAAATTATGGGTTGGATAATTAAAATCGTTGCTTTTGTTGCCGTGGTTTCTTTAACTAGTGGTTTTGTTATAACTAAAGTTCCTGATCTAAAGCAAAAAGTGGTTGAATATATAAACCCAGCAGAAAAAGAAAGACGTATATTGGGAGAACTGGACCAGGTGCTTGAAGATTTGGAAGATACAGCAATGCAAGTAAGCGATTTTGACAGCCCTGAAGAGGTTCGGGAAAAAATTTCTAAGGCGGCAGAACTTATAAACAAGGCTCAAGATTTAAGATTGCAGGCTCAGGAAGCAAATGATAAGGATCAAGGTCTTGTAAGATCCGGAATGACTCGAATTATTGATTCCTTTACTAGCAAGACAATTCCTGAAATTACAGATGAGTTGAAAGCCGAGATATGCAAAGAGCAGTAGTAAGTAGCATGTAGCAAGTATTATGCAAAAAAATCTAGATTTTAATCTAGATTTTTTATTCTTGCTACTGACTACTGGCTACTAAAACAATAGTGGTGGGATTTTTGAGTCTACTAAAAATATTATAAGTCCGATTATCGCGCCAACGGCCGATATCAACACAAAAGTCGCGGGCCCCTCCCTCGCTGGCTAGGGATCCACTCCCGCTCCTTGAAACCTTGCGGTTTCAATACTTCCACTATGGGGAAACACCCAGTTTCCCCAGCCCCCCTTCTGATTTCGGATGATATCAGTTTTTTGTTGATTAAAACAATAGTGGTGGGATTTTTGAGTCTACTAAAAATATTATAAGTCCGATTATCGCGCCAACGGCCGATATCATCCAAAATCTCATGGTGATTTGGGTTTCATGCCAGCCCTTGGCCTCGAAATGGTGGTGTATGGGAGTAGATAGGAAAATCTTTTTGCCTCGTAATTTTTTTGAGGTTATTTGAACTATCACAGATAAAGATTCACCAACAAACACTAGGGCTATAATTGGTAAAAGCAAAGCGGTATTGGTTAGCATGGCAATAATACCCAGAACAACCCCCAAAGACATTGACCCCGTGTCGCCCATAAAAAATTTGGCAGGATAAATATTGAACCACAAAAATGCTACAAGAGCTCCCATGATGGATGCTATAAACACAACGAGATCCATCCTTTCTTGAACAAAAGCTATTGCGCCATAAGCGGCAAACATGGTTAAGAAGGTTCCACCAGCAAGTCCATCAAGGCCATCAGTTTCATTTGCTGAAAATGCAGTCGCTACGATAATAAATATAAAGAATGGAATGTACCACCACCCTATTGCCATGTCTCCTGCAAAAGGTATGTTTATTGAATTAAAGTCCAATTTAAAGAAGAACCACCATGCACCTCCTGTAGCAACAAGGAGGTAAAGACCTATTCTGTGGCGCATTTTAAGGCCTCCTCCGTTAGGTCCTATTCGAAATACTCCAAAAAGATCATCTGCCAACCCAAACATTGCAGCAACAAAAAGAGCGCCTAATGGCAACAGTGTCTGTGCACGAGATAGAAAATTCCAATCAGACCAAGTTCCGTTGTAAAGGCTGGCAAAAAAAGAAAAACCAAGAGTTACGATTATTACAGTTGCCCAAACTACTACCCCGCCCATAGTGGGTGTTCCTTCTTTTTTTTTGTGCAGTTTATTAAAAATGGGTGCCGAATCGCTTCCTTTTAATTGCTTGCCAAGATTGTTTTTTTGGATAACTTTATTCCATGCGGGTGTTAATATTATTGCAATAAAAAAAGATAGTGTCGCCACCACGAAAACTCTGACAACGTTAAAAACAGTAAATGTTTCGCCTATCAATTAAGAAATATCTATACAAAAATAAAAATTTATACAAATATACCGGTTTCAGTCTATATATTTGTAACAGATTTGTAATTTCGTAGATTAATTATCCCACTTGTGAGCTGCTTTGCCCCATTCAATTAACTTCTCTGTTTCTCCGAATCTGTCATTGCTTCCAAGAACTATACTTAATAAAGTGTTTCCAGAGTGCCTTACCAACAAAAGCATTGATTCCCCCGCTCCATCAGTAAACCCAGTTTTGCCTCCGATTATGTTTTCTATTTTGGCAAGCAATTTATTCGTGTTGGTTAAGGGATGAATTATCAAACCATCAGTTGATTTAACTTCTGCAGACTCAGTAAGTGTTGTTTTCCATATAGTATCATACCTTTCTGAATATTTCACTAGTTTTATTAGATCTGAAACCGTTGAGAACCCTTCGTCGTTTAAACCTGCTGGGTCTAAAAATCGAGTATCTATCATTCCAAGATCAAGGGCTTTCTTGTTCATTTCTAGCACAAAATCAATACTTTTTTTGTTAAGCATATCAGCAAGCGCCAGAGCCGAGTCATTTGAAGATTTAATCAATAACATTTTGAATAAATTTTCGGCACTTATTTCCTCGCCTTTATAAAGGTCAGCACCATTACCATCAACATTTGTGTCTTCTGCTTTTATGGTTGTTGTTTCATCCAAGTTTAGGTGTTCCAACACTATAATCGCAGTCATTATTTTTGTTATGGAGGCTATCGGTAAGTGTTGTCCGATGTTTTTTTGAAATAAAAATTTGCCTGTATTAATATCATAAAGAGCTGCTGCTTTGGCGTTAATTTCGGGCAAAGGTATGTTAAAATCTCTTATTGGATAATAATTGGGTTCAGATGATGAAGTCAAATAAGTCGATGTTTCAGAAGGTGTGTTAGGGGCTATGCTTGTTTTGTTAGTATCTGCCGTTGTGTCAATTTCTTCTGCTATCGATGCTTTTAATCCTGTTTCCAATTGACTATTGTCATCCCAAATTAAAAAAACGGCCAGTCCCGTTAGTAATACCACAAGAGTTGTAAGAAATATTATGCGTTCAGGCATTAATAAAATATCAAAATTTTAGATTTGTTGAGATTCTTATAAACAATTATTGTTTTATGTCTATTTTTTTTTAGACACTTGCAGATGCAATTCTTTTAATTGTTCTGATGTTAAGTCGCTTGGTGCGTCCATCATAAGGTCTCGGCCATCTCCGGTTTTGGTAAAAGCTATGACTTCTCTAATGTTTGGTTCATTGGTAAAAATTGATATTAACCTATCAAAACCCCAAGCTATACCACCGTGGGGTGGAGCACCATATTCAAATGCTTCAAGCATGTGTCCGAAATTTTTAGATGCGGTATCAGCATCAAGGCCTATTATTTCAAAAACTTTTCTTAATATTTCAGGTTTGTGGCTTCTAATGCTTCCTCCCCCAATCTCAAGTCCGTTTAGAACAATGTCGTATTGGCTTGTGAGTATTTCGCCTATTTTTTCTTTTTTAAGTAGCCAATTCGTATGTGCTTTATTTGGCATTGAAAACGGATTATGAGTAAAAGTCCATTTCTTTTCCCCGCCAGAGTCGGGTCCGCCTTCGGCGGAAAAAAATGGGAAATCAATTACCCAACAAAAAGCCAAAAGATTTGGGTCTTCTTTGTCTTTGCGCAAATCAGGTCTGTCTGAATTATACTTTTCCATAGCTTCTTTATATGATATGCGCGGGAAAGGAATCTCTTGAATTTTTTTGTCTGGTAGAAGATTTTTTACTATTTCAATTAACAGTTCCTCATTGACTTGCATAACATCTTCGCGTTCGACAAAAGACATTTCCATGTCCATTTGGGTGAATTCGGGTTGTCTGTCCCCTCTGGTATCTTCGTCCCTGAAACATCTTGCCATTTGAAAATATTTTTCAATACCGGCGACCATTAAAAGTTGTTTATATTGCTGGGGTGCTTGGGGCAGAGCGTAAAATTTTCCTTCATGAACACGAGAAGGCACAACATAGTCTCGTGCTCCCTCCGGTGTAGATTTTGATATTATCGGTGTTTCTACTTCTATAAAACCTTTCTCCGTTAGCCAATTTCTTATAAATTGACTGGTCTTGTGTCTTAATTGTAAATTTTTTCTCATTCTTTCACGGCGTAAATCAAGATAGCGGTATTTCATTCTGTTTTCTTCTCCGATTTCTTTGCCATCAGAATCAATTTCAAAAGGCGGGGTTTTTGATTCGGAAAGTACTTCAAGCTCAATTGGTTTAAGTTCAACTTTGCCTGTTTCAATTTCTGGATTTACCATTTTTTCAGGCCTTTCAGTCATTTTGCCTTTTATTTTGATAACCCATTCTGGTCTTAATTTCTCTGCTTTTTTATGGAGTTCCTCATCCTTGGGCGTAAAAACAACCTGAAGCAAACCGCTTCGGTCTCTAAGATCAATAAAAATTAGTTTGCCGTGATCCCTTCTGGTGTGGACCCAGCCAGCAACCTCAACTTCTTTGTCTATGTTTTGGATTGTGTCCAATATAGAAATACGTGTCATAAACTTAATTTTAATACAATATTACACACAAATCAAAATCCCGCACTTCTTGACTTAATTAGACAATACATGCAGGATTTTTTAAATATTACACTAAGTTTTAAAAAATTTTTAAATGAGGTTTAATAATTGTGTCGGGCTATCTTTTAAATACATGCCCCTTATCTCCTTCTTTATTTTGTCTCTTAATTGTTTGGGCAACTCATTTTTAAACTGGTTGATAATCTCGGGTGCACAAAATAGATATATTTCGTTTATGGCTCCTTTTTTGTCTACTTCTAATATATAGCTAGCTGCTTTTTTTATAAACTCTTTATGTATCTTTTCTTTTGGTATTTCGCGGGAAGAACCGCTTGAAATAATCCCAGCAGTTTTTGATCTAATTTCTGAAAACCCTTCGTTATCTGAATATTTGGGAGTTATTACTTCTATCTTATTTACTTCCTCTATTAAACCATTCTCTGCTAAATAAAAAATGCCGCTTTGATTGCCGAAAACAGCTAATAGTGTTGGGTTATTTTTAAATTGTTGAAATTGTTTTGGAATTTGCATTATATAAATTTTAAATTAATTTTAAAAACTATAGTCTGGTGCTACTATTGGTGCGGGTGTAATTATGGGTTTTGGTGTGACGCTTTCATCTTTGAGGGGGTCTGTCCCTGCTTTTATTTCTTCCCCATCAAGAAATCCATCACCATCGCTGTCAGGATTAAATGGGTCTGTATTATAATTAGATTCTTCAAAATCAGCAATGCCGTCAAAATCAGAATCTTTTGCTAGGGGGTTGTTGATATTAGTCGTAGGGGTTTTGTTTAAGTTTAAATTGGTATTTGTGGCTTTATTGATTGTGTTATTGCTGGGTTTTTGTACTGCATCTGATACAAACAAAATAGCTACAAAAATGATCCCAGCCGATATTGTTATTAATATCCCCTTCATGTAATAAATATGCCAAAAATTAAGCTAAATTTCAAGTCACTCTAAATATTTATTATGTTCTTATAACATTAAATTATGGTTAAGAAAAAGTAATGGCCCCGCACTTCTTGGTGCGGGGCACGGGGTTGGAGGTTGGGGTCGCCTAGTGAAGGCGGCCGGCGTGAATGGGTTCAAACCGGATCGGATGAGCCCACAGAGATTCGATCGCGACGCTCCCAAGAGCTCGCGCCTCCTCGGACGAGATTGCCAGAAGCCCCAAGGGAACCTCCGGAAAAGACTGTTCCTCCTCCTCTGGAGTTCTTCGGCCTCGCCGTTTCTCGTTTCCCCTGACCTTGCGAGGCCAGGAGACATCATCTCTCTGCATCTTCTGCATGGGAAATCCTCCTACTATTTAAGTGTAGCATAATTAAAATGGCTTGTCAAATATTAAAAAATGTGGTATTTTAAAATAATTAAAAAACCAGCCTCTTTTTAAAAAGCTGGTTTTTATCGATTATTCCCATATATTTTCTAATTCTGCCAATATCTCATCAGGAATAGGTATTGCTTTGCCCACAGGACTTATGCCGGGGTATCTCCATGCAGATATTATTGTTTTTTTATTTGTTAATGGTATTTCATTTTGTATTTTTCGTTTTAAATTTTTATTTTCCTGATACATTACCCAAATTTCCTGAGGAGTTTTGCTTGTAGCTTTTTGCATAACCGCCGTGGTCCCAGTCGCTACCCCCTCTTCAGTGCGATGAGGATGTCTTACCACTCTTTTTATTAAGCTTTCTGATATACCATAATAAACCATCTTGTCTTTAACATGGTTGGTCCACTTATATTTTTCGTTGTCTTTAGGTAATTTAAATTGCATGTTGTTGGGGTCTTTAATAGTAAATAGATAAATATAGATTAAATGATTTTGTTGTTTTCGTAAACTTAATAATTAAAAACCCCGCCTAGGCGGGGTTTTTGTTCAATCACAATACTCATATGAAAGATTATTATATTCTTCAGTGGTGTAAAGATAAATACCGTCTTTATGCCACAAAACAAAATTCGATATGCCCGAATCAAGAGCCAGCTTACTGCAAATTGTGCAATATGGTTTGCCTGATCTTAATATGTTGCCGTTATTATCAATCCTGACAAAAAAGATGGTAGAGTTTCTAAGCGCTTTCTGTGAATGGCTGTTTATAGCTTCAAATATTGCTCTTTGTTCGGCATGCATACAGCACGTTTTGTCGGTTACCTTTTTATGCAACTTTGTTTTATCGCAAGAACATCTGCGTTGCGAATCAATATTCCCCGGAGGAGAATTATATCCTTGTCCTATAACTATGCCGCATTTTACAATTACGCTCCCGCATTTTGATCGCGAGCACGTTGATTTAGTAGCCACACTAGCGGCAGCTTCAAACCATTTTTTTAATGGCATTTCTTCTTCTTTGCTTAGTTTTTTCATTTCACACCTCTTGTTGATTTTAAAAAAGCTGGAATTATATTGCCATAAATAATAATAAATTTAAAGTAATTCAAATTAATCCCCACACTCATGCATGAGTGTGGGGATTAAAAACCCCGCCTAGGCGGGGTTTTTAATGATTTTATTTTAAGGATTAAGGAGTGAAATATATAATCTTTCCATTTTCATAAACATGAAGGTCATTGGTTTCCTCTGAAACGGTAAAGACCGTTGTGCCTTTAAAGACATAAGATGCGCTTATTGCAGATAGGTGTCGTGTGTGGACTTTGTGCTGGAAGCCGAATTGGTCAGATAAATCTTTGAATTTGCCCGGGCTTACTTTATTGGCGACTGTTCTGGGGCGCATACCTTCCACCATAACCCCGGAATGTAAAATGTCTCCGCGCTCATCTATCAATATAGCGCCATCAAAATTTATGGTGGTTTCAATGTCGTGCCCTTTTGTTTTTTTATGTCCGAGATCTAATATACTAATTTTATTTTTATCAAAAATATCTTGTTCGCTATCGGATATGTCTGTGTAATTGTTCCATTTATTTTTCCACCCTAAAATAATAAACAGGCCGAAATTTTTCTTACGATTCGTGAGATCTATTATAAAATCAATCAATTTCATTTTAAAGTCATAAGGAAGTTTGGTTTTTGACTCTTTTAATGTTTTTGAACTTTCTGATAATTTTTTTACGGTTTGTGTTTTGATTGGGTTTTTTTTGCTACTGCCCATTATTTTGCCGTATCTATCAAGGAGCCATGAGCTTGATTGTATTTTACCGCCTGCTCCGGCATTGAATACCATTTTGCATCCTATCTCATTGCATACTTGGACTTCTGGGATGTTGTTTTTAAATCGGTCTCCCCCATTTACAAATATATCAGGCTTAATTGTTGCAAGCTCACTACACACACTCATGTCTTTAGGATTTTTTTTGTGCTTTGATAGGACAACCTCATCTACGCAGTTTATCGCTTCTATCATTTCGCGTCTTTCATTTTGGGGCATAAAAACAAAGCCCTTCTTTTTTTTGAGCCAGTTATCGTTATTTAAAATAACAACAAGCTTGTCGCCGAGTTTTTTTGCTGATCGGAATAACCTTACGTGACCTATGTGTAGAGGGTCAAAACCCCCGCTGACTGTTACTACTTTTTTATTGCTTGATTTTTTCATTGATTATTCTTAATAATTTTTTGTCTTAGTGGTTCCAATCTTGAACCTATACTAATTGCCAGTGCTATCATAACTAGGTTTTTAATTATGTATTGTCCTTCAAGAGTTGGTGTCATAAATTGTTGCCATGTAAATTTCGGTAGAAATATCAGTGGCATAAATGTGGTACCCATGTGCAATACTAATATGAATATTGCTATTCTTGTAAGTTTAGGAATTAAAAACATTACGCCTATTACCATTTCTAGGTATCCAAAAAACGCTATAAATGAAGACGGTTCAAGGAACGGTAGGGTTTTCATTTGAAGTTCTTGAACCAAGGGATTTGCCGGGCTTGTGCTTATAACTTTTAGCAATCCGAACCAGAAAAAAATTATGCCAATAGATATCCGTGAAAGCCAAGGATTTATCTTTCTGATAAATTTCAAAATTTTTAGATCCGCATTGATTATGAAGTTGTTATACATATGCATTTAATATATCATAAATAGTAAGAAATATTTAAGTAAAATGTATATTGACTTAAACCAAAGTACTTATTATTCTGTTTAGTATAGTTATTTAAAAAATAATAAGGAGAATATATGACATTGAAACTTGCAGAAAATGGATGTATTCAAAAATTCCTACTTTCACAGCCAGAAAGTGGAATGGGTTATCAAGAGATAAAACTTAAGTTAAGGGATGGGCGTGAAATTCCAAATCTTGTTGTAGTGAACGCAGAGTTAATTGAAATTCCAGATGAATATGGAAATGTAATGGAAGACGACATTCAAGCTGTTTATTTTAAAATTGTTTAATCGGGAAATTCAAGGAACAGGCAATGTCTAGAACAACTTCACAAGATCGAATGAATCAACTTCTTATAAAGCATTACCAAGGTCTTATGACAACAAGTGAACGTTTTGAGCTTCATCGGTTATTGAAAGAAAAGTATGCATACGGGGTGCAAATGCTCGAGTATCGTTGTCCTAAATGTAACACACCATTAACCTTTTCTTGGGCTGATGGCCCAGCTTGTATGTGGTTTACCGGTGGTTGTGGGTGGACTCCTCACCGTGAAGATTTAGTTTAAACCCCGCTTTCGCGGGGTTTTAATTTGCCATAATAATTATTGCTCTCATGCTCCATGACACTTTGGGTTTTTATTCACTGTCACACATGATATTAAGATTCTAATCGTGAAAGGATATCTAACATTTCCTGCGAAATTGGCCTTTGTCGTTCCCGCGTTTCAATTGTTTCCGCTGGAGTTTTTGCGTCCGTCTCCTTAGACGATTCTGATAATAGATATTCAGCGGTTCCTTGAAGTTGTTCTGTGATTTCTGGATTGTCTTGAACCAACTTTTTTAATTCAACTATTCTTTCTGCGACTTCTCTTAACAATTGATTTCCTTTTTGATATTCAGGCGACGGCTCTCTTGTATAATCTTTTTCAAATTCTTCTGACATAAATTTGTATTTTAATTTATTGTTTATTTAATTTCGACCTTCTCTCAAGGTATCACTTTTCCGCAAGAATTTCTATTCCTGCGTCATGTGGCACTTTTTATCCATTCGACTCCTCCTCGACAAGCTCGGAGCCGCTCAGGATAAACGTTGTCTCGGTCTAACGCTCGTGACAACGTTTATATCCCAGTACCAGAACCTGCGGTTCGGTACGGGACTGCACTCGCTAAATGTAGCTATATAAAATTTCAGCTCGCTTGTTTTTTATCCTTTATGATGAGGAGCATTTATCATTCCGCACTTTTTCCATTTATATAGTTGTCCTGTATTAGGATTGGTTGCTCCGCATGGACAGGGATCGTTTCGGCCTACCTTTTGAGTATTTTTGATCGGTTTAGAATTGTTTTGGTTTTGGTTGTTTGGATTTTGAGTTTGGGGTTTTGGATTTTCAAAAATGTTTGCTCTCCCTTCCTTTGTCTCTTGTCTCTGGGGTTTTTTTAATATTGTTACCTTAAATATTGTATTTGCGACTTGAGTACTTATTGTTTGTTGTAATTCTTTAAACAATCTTTGCCCTTCAACTTTATACTCAACCAGAGGATCTTTTTGGCCATAAGCACGAAGGCGAACAGAATCACGAAGCTGTTCCATTGTTTCAATGTGATCAACCCATAGGTGGTCTATTACACGCAAGAGCATCGCTTTTTCTAGTTGTCTCATTCCTTCTTCTCCTAATTCTTCTTCGCGTTTTGCATACATTTTATCTGCATACACATGTAAATATTTTGAAATATCGTCTATGTTTTTTTCTTTGCCTGCCTCTCTTATTTTTTCTGAAATATTATCTTCTCCGGGAATCATAGCCTTAATGTTTTCGGAGATTTCTTCGGTGTTCCACTCTATCTTTTCGCTTGAGGTGTGAAATTGTAAAATCATGTCTATTTGATCGTGTATATAATCTTCTATTTTTTCTTTTATGCTTTTGCTGGACAATGTTTCTTTTCTTAGGTTATAAATTGTTTCCCTATGACGGTTCATGATGTCATCATATTCAAGAACGTATTTTCTAGCGTCAAAATTATGACCTTCCACTTTTGTTTGGGCTTGCTCTATCATTCGGGATAACATTTTGTGTTCTATGGGCTGGTCTTCAGCTACACCCAGTGTTTCCATTACATTTTTTAATCTATCTCCTCCAAAAATTCTAACAAGCTCATCTTCAGTTGATACGAAAAATTGGGAGGAACCGGGATCCCCTTGTCTGCCTGCACGGCCTCTTAACTGATTGTCTATTCTTCTTGCTTCATGCCTCTCTGTGCCGATTACATGAAGCCCGCCAAGCTCTTTAACTTTTTGGCTTTGCTCATGATCTTCAGGCGTTCCACCAAGAACAATGTCTATTCCACGTCCGGCCATGTTTGTGGCAACTGTAACCGCGCCATATTTTCCGGCTTGGGCAATTATTTCCGCTTCTTTTTCATGGTTCTTTGCATTTAGTATTTGGTGCGGAATTCCTTCTCTGTTAAGTACTGCAGATAAAAACTCATTTTTTTCAATTGAAACAGTTCCTACCAAAACCGGCTGGCCCGTTCTGTGCCTTTCCATAATTTCATGAGCCACTGCCATAAATTTCCCCTGTTCTGTTTTGTATATACGGTCAGCCATATCATTTCTTATTGTGGGCTTGTTTGTGGGTATAGTGATTACGTCCATTTTATAAACTTTATGGAATTCTTCGGATGATGTTTGGGCTGTTCCGGTCATACCTGCCAGTTTGTCATAAAGCCTAAAGTAATTTTGAAAAGTTATCGTAGCCATTGTTCTTGATTCTTTTTGAACCATAACTCCTTCTTTGGCCTCAACGGCTTGGTGGAGACCCCCGGACCATCTTCGGCCAGGCATAAGTCTTCCTGTAAATTCATCTACAATAATAACTTCGCCGTTTTTTATTACGTAATCTTTGTCTTTTTGGAAAATAACCCTTGCTTTTAAGGCTTGCTCCATGTGGTGGACGTATCCCATCCCTCCTTCTTCGTAAATGTTTTTCATGCCAAGAATTTTTTCTACTTTTTCTATCCCCTTTTCTGTTATTGATACGGCTTTTAATTTTTCATCCAGATTGTAATCTTCATTTTCAATAAGATTAGGCACTATTTTTGAAAATGTTTCGTAAAGTTCAGTTGAATCCGTATCAGGTGCAGATATTATGAGAGGTGTTCTCGCTTCATCAATCAAAATGGAATCAACTTCGTCAATAATTGCAAAATGATGTCCTTGTGACTGTGATTGTTGGTCTGGGCTGAAGGCCATGTTATCTCTTAAGTAATCAAAACCAAATTCATTGTTGGTGCCGTATGTTATGTCTGCTTCATATGCCTCGCGTCTTGCCACGGGTCTTAGAAATTCATGGACAACCTTAAAAGATCCTAGAGCATCTCTTTCTTTGTCTAATGTTGTTTCTTTATTTTCTATCTCTTTGGTCGCGCTCTCTGTGTGTTGGGGGTCATAAATATAGCTTGCATCATGTACTATACATCCGATCTTTAGTCCGAGGGCATGATATATCTGACCCATCCAAACAGCATCACGACGTGCAAGGTGGTCATTTACTGTAATAATGTGCACCCCCTTACCGTTTAAGGCATTAAGGTAGGCAGGCGCCGTCGCTGCTAAGGTTTTGCCTTCACCAGTTCTCATTTCCACAACATTTCCTTCGTGCATTGCCATGCCTCCAATAAGTTGAACATCGTAATGTCTTTTGCCCAGGGTTCTTTTTGATGCCTCACGCACTAATGCAAATGCTTCTGGTAGTATAGAATCAAAAGCTTCTCCATCAGCCAAGAGTTTTTGTAGTTTCTTAGATTCTTCTTTAAGTTCTTCAAGAGAAAAACGCTCGAACTTCTGTTCGAGTTTGTTGATCTCATCAACCTTTGGTCTTAGAGAGTTTATGTGTTTTTCATTCGGATCACCGAATAGTTTTGAAAATAGTGACAAGTTATTAAGCTGTAGGGTCAATTTATTCTCAAATATTAAAACAACTTATGACTTTACAGTACTTTGCTTATTTTATTTTTTATTGTTGGCGTTCTGAATCTATGGTCGTCTTTTAGAGAGTTCTTTATCTCTCTCTTTTCTTAATTGTCTTTTGAGTTCGTCTACCGATTGGACAATTGCTGAATGTAGGTCTATGTGTTTTTCGTTTGCTCGAAAGAGTTTGCTACCTATAGAAAGATTTATCTCGGCATAAAAAACTTCGCCGCTTTTGTGGTGCTTTGAAGGCAACCCTACCTCAACCCTAGCTTCCGCCAGTTTATCATCTTTATCGCTTAGCATCTTGGCTGTTGAACCGACCTTGTCATTTACATAGATTTTGATTGAGTCAGTTAGCTCAATGTTTTTGCCATAAATTATTATTTTCATAAGTGTAATATATCACTAAATATTATCGTAATCAACCTTAAAACAAAATGAAATTAATTGTTTAATTAGGAGTATTTTGGGTTTTTGAGAAATAAAAGCTCCGCCATCTGGGCGGAGCTTTTACGAAGTGTAAATTACTTTCTTTTCTTTACTGTTTTTTTCTTCTTAACAACTTTTTTCTTTTTTGCTGGCATAAAAATTGAGAAATTACAAAACAAATAACAGATCATTAAAATTAAGAATCTTAACTTTAATGATGTACTTATTTTGCCCTCCTAGTTTACCCCCTCTTCATTGTTTTAACTTGAGGAGAGGGTCAAGTTCGATTAACAGTAATCGACCAAGTGCTATATTTATAAATAGCCCTTATACTTTTAATTTTAAGTCAATAAAAAAAAATTGAAACTAAAAATTGTGGACAAGTCGCTGTTGTGTAGCTGTCAGTGTTCTAAGAGAAGACCGTTTGATTAATTGTATAATTTATTTGTAGTAATCAAGTTCTTTTCTATTTACTAAAAATATTGAACTCCATTTAAATCCAGATGCTTCAAATTCTTGAGGTGTAATATCAAGCCAAGATTTTGCAGCGGGATTGTCAGATGTGATTTTATATACTTTTTTACCATCTGCCCAACGAATGAGTTTGCTTTCTTTGTATTGTTGAACAATTTCAGGTGAAACCTCGATCACTTTATTAAAGCCTAGATGGTCATAGAAATTAAAAATGTCGGGGTTAACAATGTGTCTTTTCCATCCTCCTGTAATAACGTATACCTTATAATCTCCTACTGCTCTTATTAATGACCCGTCGGGAAGTTGATGTGTGAGATTATTTAAGGAAGTGTCTTTTGTAACGATCTCTTCATTTTGAGTTTCGGAGGAGCTAAGAATATTCGCTACAACATTATTCTCTTGAAATGAATTTAATACTGTAGCACCAGATGGCAGAGCGTTCGTTCTTCTAAAAGATGTTATTAGGTTGATGGATTTTTCGTTGCTGCCGAAGCCGCTCAATCTGTCTTTTTTAATTGGCATGATTATGGCTTTTGAAAAATTATTATTTATTCCTTCAAGATAAAAGTAATTGTTGGAAATAGTTGGATTAAAGTTTAATAATTTAGGAGTGCCGTCTGTTCCCACTACTAGAACGGCTATGTGGAAACTTGTTATGGATGATGAATTAAATTCTACCTTCAAAATTTCAACCGCGTCATCCTCTGGACCTGATTTAAAATTCTTAATCTCATACCATCTTCCGCTCCAGTCTTTTATGTCATCATTAATTTCAAAAATAACATCGGAGCTTAAACCTTCGAGTAGGTTTTCGGTTTCTACATTAAAATCGCTAAGGTTGTAATTGTTATAACCCCACAATTTATTGTGTTCATTGTTGTTTATTATTGATGTGATTAGCCAATTAATGTAAATATCAATAAACTTTTCTTTAAAGCCATTTTCAGCAAGGGATTTTTCAATGCTTTTAATTCCTGCTAAGTCATTTTGCAGAGTGTCTGAAATTACATCTGGAGAATATTTTTCTGCTATATATAAACCAAACAAGGCTATGTTTCCGTAATCTGGTGGTAAATTGTGCCACTCCGTTAAGCTGTCGTAAGGATCAGACAAAAAGCCACTAACTCTTCTTTCCATGTTTGATCCCTTGTAAACATCATTGTAGCCTAAAAGATGTGTCGCATATTCAGATCTCATCTCGTTAAGCCATGTGTCATCCTCCGAATCTCTCAGGAGTTCTTTTTGGTTGAAGGTTATTAAGTGCTGAAATTCATGCGTCAAAAAAGTAAATAACTTCTGCATATTATCTAGCGCAGAAGTGTTTATGTAAAACATCTCTCTTTCATTTGAGGCAGGGTTAGTATTTTTTTTGTAATAGTTGCCGGTATTATAATAACCCCCTGCGTTTTCTATTAACGGAGAAAAAAGTATTGTTATGCGAGGATCGTTATCAGCTCCTGGGTTTGGTTCCGAACCGAAGAAGGCAGTTTCTATGGGGTATATTTTTGTATCAAATTCTTTAGCTAGAGAGCTTAATTGGTCCAATACATCATCAGTTTCATTTTGAGTTAAGCTTTCCCAATATTTGTTTTCTATATAAAAATAAGCATGCTCAGAAATTTTTCTAAGTGTAGCACTTATTACAGCCTCTTTGTCTGCGCTAAAACCCGGATCAATAAAAAATATTTCTTGTTGGCCCAAAGTATCAGCACTTGCCGTACTTAAAAACAAAAAACAACCCGTAAGGGCCACTAATATAATTGCTTTGGTACTTGAAAAAACAAATCGCATATATCAATTTTATATTAAAATAATATTTTGTGCAACGAGGTTAATTTTGCAAACCCTTTATTTGTTTATGAGATCCTTGAGTCCGCGTTCTAAGGTTATTGTCGGTTCCCAGCCTAATAATTTCTTAGCCTTTGAGTGGTCAGCCAATGTTTGCCTTGTTTCACCCGGTCTTGGCGCTATAAAAACAACCTTTTTTTCTTTTATGGCGGTAACAAGGACGGGGTCTAATCTAGTGGCAGAGGCAGTTTGTTTGTTGTGTATATAGCTAGGTGGAACATACCCCGTTAGCCTTGCTTGCAGTTCGGTTTCTTTGGAAGAAACTGTTTTTGAGAAATCTAATATTATGGAAGCAAGTTTATTTATTGAATATTTTTTACCCGCACCTATATTTATTACTTCACCGTTTTTTGACTTTCCTGATTTCATTGCTAAAATATTTGCTTTTACCACATCTGAGACGTGAGTAAAGTCACGTTCTATGGTTCCATCCCCCACTATTGTTATTGGCCTCTTTTGTGATAGTTGTTTTAAAAATATTCCAATAACTGTGGCATAAGCCCCTGTTGTTAATTGTCTTGGTCCGTAAACATTGAAGTATCTTAACGATACAGTTTTAATGCCATAAAGTTTGCTGAAAAGATTGCATATTTCCTCTCCTACATATTTTGTCAGAGAGTAAGGGCTTTTGAAACCGGGCATCATGCTTTCTTTTAAAGGAAGGCTTTTCTGATCCCCATAAGATGATGATGAAGCTGAGTAAATGACTTTTTTTACTTTTGAATCTCGAGAGGCAATGAGGACATTAAGTGTTCCTTGAACATTAACTTCAAATGGCGGAACTGGATTTATTATGGATGGTTGTATTCTCGCAAGAGCAGCTAGGTGGAAAACATAATCAACGCCTTTAAAATGCGGTTTTATTTTTGTTAGTTCGCGTATATCCGCCTTAACAAACTTTGCTTTTTTATTTATCTGGGATTTTTTACCAGTTGATAAATTATCTATTATGATAACGTCATGACCGGCTTCTATTAACTTGTCCGTGAGGTGAGAACCTATAAACCCCGCTCCTCCGGTTACTATTAATTTTAAAGTTTTATTTTTTTCCATAAGTTTATAAATAAAATTTCTTGCTGTTCTTGTATTAATAATGGAGGGGCGGGATAAACCCCGTGCCACCAGTTACTATTATTTTCATATTTTTAGGGTTAATAATTTCTTATTAAATAAATTAATTATTTTTACGTATTTGTTTTTTCTTCTCTACTAGTATTTCTTTGTTGTGCTTGCTGACCTCTCCAATTGTGAGTCCTTGCCATTTAAGTAATGCTTTATTGTAATCCTCTACTGATTTTAAAACCTTTATCCCCTGCTTAAGTGTCAGCACAAGACCTTTGTCATGTTCAGATTTGTTTTTCTTGTTGCTGTCCAGCTCATTGGTTAGATTTTCAGCAAAACTTATGAACGCAGCCATGTCTTTTGGAAAACAGTATCCACCAGCTCCGGCATAATCACCATGTTCCACATTGAGCCATGCTGGTCCGATTCTTGGGTCGGCGCTGATTATTTCTCTAATGTTTTCATAATCAACCTCGGCACTTATTTGTTTGTTTTTAAAGTTATGTTTTAATGCATGTGCAATGTCTGCTAAAATGTTTCCGTAAATAACTTTAATATAACCAAAAACATTTGCTGCATATTTTGCCATTTCAGCCTCTGTTGCGGATGCGTCCTTTTTTGTGTAATCGCTTGACCATGGTCGTTCAAATGGCGCTCTGGGGAGCAAATCCAAAATTTCTTTTGTACCTGCCTTGCTTTTCGATGTGTTGCCTATAATTTGCCTGTCTGGTTTTATAAAATCAAGCCAGGCCTGAGATTCTGTTAAAAATTCAGGATTGAAGATAAATTTTTTGCGAGGATATTTTTTTTGAAGAGTTTCTACTGTGCCCGGCACTACTGTTGATTTTATAATTACAAACTTTCCGTCCTTTATTGTTTTGACTGCATTTTCTACAATAGAAGTATTGCAGCTTCCATCAGGATTTTTAGGCGTAGGCACTGCAACAAAAATTATATCTGCTTTATTTACGTCATCGTCATAGTCTCTCTTGGGATCTATGTCATAACAAAACAGATCTTTTTTTCGTCTATATTTATGGTATTCTTCGAACCATTTTCTTATTGGTTCGCCTACCATTCCTAAACCTATTATCCCTATTTTTAGTTTGTTGTTTGTTGTAGACATAATTTAAAATATGTGTTATTATATTATTAAGTTAAGTTTATTATAATATGTAAGCAAATGAGGAGATTTTTACTGTTAATCGGTGATATAGCAGTCCTATATGCCGCATTAATAACAACTTTAATAGTAAGATACAGAGGCGGTTTCGCTGACCAGCTTGATTTTCATTTGCTCCCATTCAGCATAATGTTTGCTGTTTGGATTTTGGTTTTCTATATTTCAAATCTTTATGAATTAAACATAACAAAGAATAATCTCTCATTCTTTATTACATTGTTTTATTCACTCATTGCAAATACTGTCATTTCAATATTGTTTTTCTATCTTGTGCCGTTTTATGGGATTACACCCAAGAGAAACCTTTTTATATTTTTGGGCATCGTTCTTTTGCTGCTTAATGGTTGGCGAAGGTATTTCAATAAGGTTATATCCCAAAAAAATGAAAATAACAACACCCTTATTATAGGAAAAACAGAACAGTCCGAGGAATTGCATGAATTTTTGAAAGAAAATCCCCAGCTTGGTTACCGTTCTTTGGGCATATTAAATACAGACGACAAGAACGCCCTCGGGGTTTTAGAAGATCTTGTTCGTGAACAGAACGTGAGAACAGTAGTTCTTTGTCCTTCTTCATATAACATACCAAAAATAATAGATGTGCTTTATAAGTTGCTTGGACTGGGAATTAATTTTTACAGTTTATCTGATTTTTATGAAATGACTACAGGAAGAATACCTTTGGGTGCTATAAATCAAACATGGTTTATAGAAAATCTTTCCGAGGGCAATAAAGGAGTTTACGAATCAATAAAAAGATTGATGGATGTTGTTTTTTCGATTTTGCTTGGCGTGGTTTTTGTTGTCTTTCTTCCTCTTGTTGCCTTTGTTATTAAAATTGATTCAAGGGGTCCTGTTTTTTATCATCAAAAAAGAATTGGCAAAAGAGGCAGTATTTTTGAATTGATAAAATTTAGAACCATGAGGATTGATGCCGAAAAGTCAGGCCCTGTTTGGGCTAAGGTTGGTGATACCAGAGTTACAAGAGTGGGCAGGATTTTAAGAAGAACAAGAATAGATGAACTTCCGCAGTTGTGGAATGTTTTGAAAGGAGAAATGTCTTTTGTGGGACCAAGACCTGAAAGACCTGAATTTCATTTAAATTTGAAAAAAGAAATACCTTTTTATGAAGAACGTTATCTTATTAAGCCAGGACTTACGGGTTGGGCACAAATAAGATATAGATACAGCAGAAGTGTTGATGATACTTTTCAGAAATTACAATATGACCTTTATTATATCAAAAACCGCTCTATCCCCCTTGATTTGGGTATAGTGCTTAAAACTATTAGTGAGGTCTTAAGATCCTCAGGAAGTTAATCTTGCCTGAATATAAAAAATTAATATGAAGAGAACATAAAGAATAACATTAAATAACAAACCCCGCATATGCGGGGTGTAATTTTTAAACAAATTTTTTGATTAGTTCTGAGTCTCCAAAGTGTATATTTTTTGCAAATACTTTTGCAAGCACAGGGAATGATTTTGCGAACATGTCCCATACAGAATTTGCATATTGTCTTATTTCAAACTGAGCGTGTCCGTCACAGCGAAGAGAAAAAAAGTTAAACAGGCTTTCTATAGACACAGACCAGTCAACGGGGATATAAAAACAGTAAGGCAGGTTCATTGCTGCAATTTCAGCAGCAACACCGCGATTTCTTAATCTGGAATAACGTTCTAGGCATGCCTTTCTGTGTTTTGCAAACATTTCCAACAGCTCGTCATTTTCTGGGCCTTCTACCTCTACATATTCATAGTGTCCTACTTTGCCTTTTTGTTTTCTGAAATTTTCGGGCACAAAAAATGAGTCGTTTAAGACTATACTATCAAAGTCTACTCTTCTTTCGGTCCAGTGGCCGTTGCGATGGCGAACCCATTGTCTGAATACATGAATTGGAACTGACATCGAAAATGTCATTCCTCCGTGACCAAACGCTTTTAGTGGGTTTGGATAATCATCAAGGCATGAGAGTATATGGTTTTCTTGGCCGAAGGTTCTAAGGAGGGTTGTGTTTCCTTTGTTGAGAACATTTCGGCTGTCTAAAACTTGAGACAATACGGCCTGGTTTCTGTAGTTGCCTATGTACTCATTTACCCATGAAAAATCGATTGAATTTGGATATTGTTTAAAAGATTCAAATGCCCATGGCGTCCAATGTTTTAAGACTTGTTTTATAACATCTCTAACTTCATAAAATTCTGTTTCGCCATGTCTGGTAGTAACATTTTTCCATGTTAAAAATTCAAGAAGATATCTAAGCCCGATTGTTTGATAGAATCTCGTTCGGAATCTATAAAGATGTACAAGCCGTGCCATTTCTTTGGCTATGCCCATATCAATAAGTTGTCCATATAGCTCCTGTGCTTCTTGTTCAGCTTGGTCAAATTCTTCCCTTGTTTTATATCCTATGTTTCGGGGTGTGTAATACGGTCCGTCTAATTTTGAGTATCTGCCGGATAATTCATTGTGTTCAGCAAATAATCTGAAGAAGGGCTGGGCATATCCTATTGGGGTATCCTGTTTTAATCTAAACACTACACCACTGCCAGATGGTGTGACATGACGATCTTTCCATAAATATCCTATTAAGCCTTTTGCTTTTTCATTTACTGCACTAGAATCTCTGCCTGTAGATACTCTAGCACTTCTTATGATTCCCGGATCTTGAAGCATGTCTTCTATATCTACTGCCAGATGATGGCCTTTTCCGAATTCTCTAGTTAAAGGAACCCAGCTATTATCACCATCATTGGGAACTCTTACAAAAACCCCGTCTACTTCAATTGTTGTATGAGAACAAGAAAAAACCCGTTGGGGTTTAAAATTTTGCATAAGACTTCCTAGATTGGTTTCAATCACTCTTTGGGGCCTCCTTTGTTAATGAACGGCGTAATAAATATTACCATTTTTTATTTTTTATGCAATGTTTTTAATAAAAACCTCCGCTTTGGCGGAGGTAAGATCATTAGAATTATTTTTGGTTAATCCTAATTACTGTTTAAAGATTTAGCAAAGTTTTGACTTCTGCCCATATTTTTTCATGGATTGCATCAATTGAATCATTGGCAACTATTGGGTGCCAGCCATATTCTTTGCCTAAGGCAAGGTGGATTTCTTGAACCCTTTCTGTGAATTCATCATTTGATTCATGAAGGTGGCCTTTTTCTTTGGATTGAGCAAACCTTTGGCCGTGAAAAATAAATGCCAGATCTTCTTCAAGTAGATGGCTATTTATTTCTTTAAGAAAATCTTGATCAACGCCTGCTCCACTTCCCCATGCGATGCCTGTGCCTTTGTAATCTTCGGCTATGACAGTAACCCCTGCATTTAAATATTCTAAAAGTTTAGGTTCAAATTGGGTTCTGTTTTGCGTATATAAGAGCTGCGCTTCTCTGGCGGATAATTTGTGCGGGTTGCCTTCCCTTAAATATTCATTCAGAAGTGGGCCTGATGGCCTAAGATCATAAACGGGATATTTTAAATACATTACGGGTATCATCATGTCTGTCATTCTTCCAACTAGTTTTCTTGCTTGTAATGTCTTGCCAAGATTATTAGTGCCATAAAAAACTATGAATTTGCCTCTTTGGTTGGTCATTTTTTCTCCTTGTTAAAAAACGAGCATAATCATTATACTCGTTTTTCGTTAAAGTCATTGTGGATAAAATACTGGTAGCTGGTAGCAAGTATTAGGTATTAAGTATTAAGTATAAACACATTGTTTTATACAAAATACGTGCTACATACTGTTTGATACTTATTTTAAGAATCTGAACATTGACCACCGCATTTTGCGGGACAGGGAGGATTTGGCTGGAATCATATATTTTCACAATAATTTTCTGTATCACATGATTCTGTCAAACTCTTAAATTTTGAACAATCCTCTGGGGCAAAAAGTGGTTGGCAAAATCCTAAATAGTTTCCTGCGTTGTCAAAGTAATATGTGCCACTTTCAGTAATTGGGCCCTCATTGACTGCTCAAATTATAGCCTCTTCTCCTTCCATACAAAAAGAGGCATTTTGTGACCCTCCTCTGAACAGGTGTTCTTTGTTTTGCTTGTCTGAAAAAGTATACTCGTTGTTTTGTCTGCATAAGGTTTTAACTATTTCAGGAATGTCACTGTTCCCTATGTCCCGGATGAGAGTTGACGTTGGTTCCAGAAACCTAAATGTTGAGATGATTTGGTCGATTAAATCTTTTTGGTAAATAGACTTGGGGTTAGAAATATCTATGTCATAAGTACCTGTTTGGTAAATAGTAATAAACACCAACCAATTTCCTGAAACAATTTCATAACCTTCAATATAGCTCACATCACAAGGTGTTGTATCTCCAAATGGTGGAAAGTGTCTCGCCATTCCATTTAACATTGGTACAAATTCCTCCTCTCTTTTTAGTGAAGTGTATTTTTTGACTTTATTTCTAATATCCTCAGCAAATTTTATAGTATTAACTTTATTGAAATCCTCTGCACTGTCAGGGTTAAAATCATAGGCACTAGTTAAATAAACCTGAGGATAAAGATTGTAATCTAGAAAAGAAAATTCTAATCTTATAAAATTATTCTCTTCTGTTCCTTTAATTTTAAAATTAAAGGAACCGCCTAACTGTGAATCTACGTATAGACATGATAGACTCGGGACATTATACACCGGGGATATGTTAAACTCTTTCTCATACTTTGTATTTCTTCCTGATTCAAAATCGCTTACGTCGATTTCCCAATCTTCCGGATACTTCACCTCAAATCCAAATTCTTCATTGCGGTAGGTTTGCCAGCTCGCAGTATCTGTATTTGGTTGATTATACCCCTTACAAGTCCACTCTTTGTTTGTTTTTTCAAGTGTAACTGATGAGTCGCCAGCTTCTTTATTTAATGGAACTACGCGTAATGTAATATAATTTTCCGATTGGCTTATTGGTTTGCTATCAATATAAAATTCAAGATCTTCTGCGGTGGCTTTTTTAACGCAGTCCTGTGCAACAGAAAAAACCTGGCTGTCTATTTCTGATTCCCCTATTTTGGGAGCGTTATAGTCGTTATTAAATGGCGAACTAAATGGCCAATAATTGTTCAGATAAGAAAAACCCAGCCAAGCGATAACAAGACTGGATAATATAAGCAAAAATGCCTCTAGTTTTATTTTATGAATATCCGCACCTATGGGTGTTTGAGATGGATGAAGGAGAGGCTCTTGGTTTTGAGATTGTTGAGAGGTATTAAAATCCATGGCAATTATTTTCTTTATTGTTGTGTGCTTGTTTAAGGCAAAAAATAGAATTCACGTGCTTGTTTGAGACCGAGGAAAAATCAAGTTTTGGTATGAGGCGTACAAATAGTACGACGAATGCCAAAACGCAGACAAGCCCCTTGGGTTAAATTTGGGGTAAGTCCTTTTATGCTTGGACTTCCCGAATTTAACGCGTGGATTATATTAGATTTTACGCATAGCAAGTCCTAACGATATCGCAAATGTAGAATTCAACTCTTGTTTTAATGGTTCAAGTCCGGGCGGAGCTGTTATTCTGGCCATTGGATTTCCAACGGATACTTCTCTATCTAGTTTTTGGCTGAAATATTTTACGAAGCTTGGCATGTTTGTAAGTCCGCCCACAAGTATTACTGTTTCTATTTTTGTGTGGTTTTTTTCTTCATAACCTTTTATTGTACGGCTCGTTTCTATTACCATAAGATCAACTAAGGAACCCATAGCTCTGTTTATGACATTGTTTTCCTCATCTCTTAATCCAAAGCTTCTTTTTAGTTCTTCCGCCCTTTTTATGCTTATATTAAGGGAAGATGCAATAGATTTTGTTATTTCAAATCCGCCAACTTCATAGTTGTGACTGACTCTTTCAATTCCTTTGTCTACAACTAAAATAGAGGTACTTCTTCCGCCTATGTTTGTTATTGCAATCGGGCTTTGGTCGTTGCCAATAAGCGCTCTTATTAACGCAGAGTTTTCAAGTTCAAGAGCTCTAAGCTGAAGACCTGCCCTTTTTATTACTGATTGGTATCGTGCTGTTTCTTCTTTTGGTACAGCTGCTAAGAATACTTCAAGAGATGCTCCTCCTTTTATTTTGTTATCCTCTTTCTTTTTTTCTTTGTCTTTATCATTTAGTTCTTCCTCTTTCTTTTTTTCTTTATCTTTTTCTTCTTTTGATTTATCAATACTTAGGATTGACCAATCAAGCACTACTTCATCTAATGGCAGGGGGATGTATTTTCTGGCTTCAAAATTTATTGTTTGAGCAATGTTCTTATTTGGTACAAATGGTATTTTTACTACAGTTGCAAAGGTTAGGAAAGATGGAATTGATGCTACAGCATCTTTTGTTCTTATTTTCCCTTTCTTTAATATTTCTTTTACTCCCCACACAATGTCAGTATCAGATAACTGGGTCATTTGTCTTTTGCCTGCCTCGTGTTTTACTGCCAATGCTCCGCCTGACTCAAGCTCAAAAATGCCGTAGTTGTTTAATTTAAAACGGTTTTTTTCTTCCGAAAGCTCAACCACTTTGATAGAGGCGGTGCCTATATCAATTCCGAGTTTTGTTTTTGGTTTAAATCCAAAAAGTCCCATGATGAAATAATTAAAAATTTTTTGTCGTAATTACTGCCTTGAGAGATGCTTGCCAAGTATAAATTGGCAACCTTATTCACAATTCTGATTTATTATAGTATATCATAACCATGGCCATTCATAAACAAGCGATGAGTTGGGTACTTGATATGTTGTTCCCACAGCATTGTGTTGGATGTGAGGACTTAGTAAGAAATAAAGATTTCAGGTATTTTTGCAAAGAATGTCTGAAGAAGATTAAGACGAAAGATGATTTTGTCTGTGTTTTTTGTGACACCAAAAGTACTGATGGTTCTACTTGTCCTTTTTGTTCTAAAAAATATCACTTAGATCAGCTTTTACCTGCAACGTCTTATGAAAATATAATCAGAAAAGCAATAAAGGAAATGAAATATAGGTATATCAAAGACATAATAACTGATTTGTCCGGATTATTTTTGGAGTTTTTAAATAAACAGGCAAGGAAGGGCAAGTTAGATTTTAACAATAATGAAGTTGTTGTTCCTGTCCCTATGCAAACAAGACGAGAAAATAACCGTGGGTTTAATCAAGCTGAACTCCTTGCACAAATTGTCGGTCACAATTTCGGTTTAAAAGTTTCGCCAATGGTTTTAAAACGCCGGTTTAGCTTTTTTTCCAAACACCAGGCTGATATAAAGATAAAAAAAGAAAGGTTGGAAAATGCAGAAAATGTATATGAGTGTACTACTCCCCCGTTTGTGGCTGGAAGGACTGTTTGGTTGGTGGATGATGTTTCAACAACAGGCGCAACTCTTAATGATTGTGCCCGGGCACTAAAAGAAGCCGGAGCAAAAAAAGTGGTTGGTATAGTGTTGGCAAAAGGAAAATTGAATAAAAGGCCAGAATCAATAATCAAGAATTAAGAATTAAATATGGTTGTTTTTGGCTTCTTTTGATGATATATTGAGAGCATTGGTGAGGTGGCTGAGCGGTCTAAAGCAACGGTTTGCTAAACCGTGCCCCCATTTGGTACGTAAGTAGATATATTTGTGTATCAAATGGGGGCCCATGGGTTCGAATCCCATCCTCACCGCCAATTTGTACTTTCAGAGAAATCGTAAGAAGTTGCCTCGGCGCGTTGCGCCTCGGCATGGTATTTCCCCGCCAGAATCCAAGCATTTTTGAGGGGGAACGAAAGCGTCCGCTCGGCAATGCGGAAGTTCGAACCAATCTTTTTGAGAAAATCCCGAATCCGTTCGGGATTTTCTTGTTGAGCGTATTTTTCGGCTTGGTTTGCCTCTTTTAGAAAGGCAATGGCAAGTTCGAACCGATTATTGCTCTTTCGCCCAAAAGCATAGATTTTTTCTTCCAAATCCTTTTTAGCGAGAATGAGCTTGTGCTTTTTCGTGGCATATTCCGTTTGCGATAAACTGCCGTCCAGTTGTAAATCGAGCAAACGATCAAGTTTTGTTTCTATCTCCACAAGCTCATTTCTCGCTTTTTGAGCGAAAGAGCTTTCGGCTTGGGCGGTTTCCAATTTCTCTTTTTCAAATTGAGAAATTGAGGCGTTTGTCCAAGCCGAAGACAAAGAAACTTTTTTGATTTCTTCTTTTATTTGAGAAGTGATGGCGTCCTCCCTAGCATACCTTTGCGAACAAGGATTTTTCCGTTTGGTACAGCGGAGATAGTTATGACCTTTTTGTGTTTCGGTGGTGATGAAACAGCCGCATTCTCCGCAACGGAAAAATCCTCTATACACATACGGTTTCAATTTTGGTGATTTCGGCTTGCTCTTGTTCGCCATCACTTCTTGAACGGAATCAAAAAGTTTCTTTGTGATAATCGGTTCATGCTTTCCGTCATACAGTTCGCCGTTGTATTCGATAATTCCATAGTAGATTTTGTTCTTCAGCATGTACTGATAATTGGAGACGGAAAGCATTTTGCCTTTCTTGCCAACCAAGCCCAAGGAATTGATAATCTTTCGGATTTGAGCGAGGGGGTATTCGCCAGTTGAGTACATTTCAAAAGCCCGCTTGATATACCTTGCCTTTTCTTTGTCCACGGCGATACAGCGGGTGTTTTTGTCGTTTATATAGCCAAGTGGCGCCCAAGCGGGCCATATTCCATTTCTCAATTTCTGGCGAATACCCCTCTTTATATTTTCCGAAAGATTATCCACATAATATTTTGATTGCCCAAAAGCAATGGACAACATAAATTTTCCCTGCGGTGTCGGATCAAACCAAAAAGTTGGAAATTTTAGCGTGGTAATTTTGCCAGTATCAACAAGATAGATTATTCGTCCGCCGTCTATACTATTTCTCGCCAATCTATCGGGGTGCCACGCTAAAATTCCTTCCGCTTCATTTTTCTCTATACTCGCGATCATGTCGTTAAAAATCTCTCTGCCCGGTTCTTTGGCGGTTTTGCTTTCCACAAATTCACGGACGATATTTAGGTTTTCCTTCTTGGCATATTCTCGTAACTCAAACATTTGCGCTTCAATACTCAAAACCTGCCTTTCGGGTTCGTCCGTGGATTTACGAGCATAGAGAAAAATCTTTTTGGTTTGTAAATTTATGTTGTCCATATTGTCTTTAGATTAGTTTTTGGGCAATCAAAAAAAATACGCTCAACCTTTCGTCCGCCCGTTGGCGGACGAAAGAAAAAAGATTGGTTTGCAAAATTTCATTTTGCCAGAGCTTCGCTCTGCGAACTTCCGCATTGCCGAGCGGACGCTTTCGTTCCCCCTCAAAAATGCTTGGATTCTCGCGGGGAAATACCATGCCGAGGCGCGAAGCGCCGAGGCAACTTCTTACGATTTCTCTGAAAGTACAAATTGGCGGTGTTTTTTGGACGAAGTTCGAACATTCTTTGAGCAAACCCCCAACTAAGGAAGCCAGCCCCGCCGTTGCTTGCTCCGCTCGCCACACCACAGAAAAATACTCTTTGCTCTTTTCATTTTGCGCGCGCCGGATTTCTTTTTCTCCTAATGAAAAGAGTATTTTTCTGTGGTGTCTTGCAATGAATTGCAAGGTGGCGGGACTGGCCTCATTTTGATTTGGCAAGAGAAAAGCGGAATTCCCCCCAACCCCCCCTTCCGCTTTTCTCTTGCTCAAACGGAACGGGAACGGCAAGCACGAGCGGGCAAAAATTTTTACCCCGTAGGGTCGCGAAGCGACTCCTTCGGGGCGTTCCCCCAACCCCCCTTCCTTTTTGCTCGCTGATTGCCTGCCCGCCTCTGGAGGGGGCTTCGCCCCCAAAACTTTTCGGCGGACGGACGGCGGGACAGAAAATACAAATGAAAACAAAAGAGGAATAACGCTTGTCCCACCCACCCATGCGCGCGTTATATCAAAGCAACTCCCCAATTTTGTTTGACTAAATGATAAAAATTTCATATACTAACTATAAATAAGTGATGACTTTAATACTATACATCTATAATAGTAAAACTATACGAATATGTCAAACGAAAAATCCACAATTGGGAACAATATAAGAAAGCACCGAAACAAGCTCGGTATTTCTCAAGATGTGCTTTCAAAGAAAGCAGATTTGGCTTTTCATACAATTGCCAAGATTGAAGCTGGCTCTACCCCAAACCCCACAATTGATACAGTCAAAAAAATAGCGGACGCATTGGGTGTTTCGCTTGATGATTTAATGAAATAAAATTATGTTCAAACTTTTTTTAAAAATATATAAAACTCCCAGCAATATAATTGCTTCACAAAACAAGGACTTTGATCAAGCAGACATTGTTACTGTTGGGGAAAAAATAGAAAATAAAGTAAAAAAATTGTTTCGTGGATCTTTGGCGATTCGGCAAATTGATGCCGGCTCGGACAATGCCTGCGAACAGGAATTGGTAGCTCTGTCTAATTCATTTTATGATATTGAGCGATTTGGAATTCATTTTGTGGCTTCGCCACGGCACGCTGATATGCTTTTGGTGACTGGGCCGGTAACGCGCAATATGGCGGAAGCAGTTAAGCGCGCATACGAAGCGACGCCTGAACCAAAAATTGTCGTGGCAGTGGGAGATGATGCTATTAACGGAGGGATTTTTAAGGATTCTTATGCTGTTTTAGGCGGAGTTAATTCTGTTTTGCCAGTAAATTATCAAATTTCTGGCAATCCGCCGACTCCTAAAAAAATCCTATTTTCCCTGTTGAATATTCTTGAAAGCTTAGACGAAAAGCCGGCTATATTAAAATAATATGTTAGAAATTATTACATCACCGATAAGTTTTTTTATTTTGCTCTCGCTGTTTTTTGTCGGCGCGGTTGGTTCTTTGTTGATAAGAAAAGACGACGATTCGGCAAATATCTGGAGTAATTTTTTTGCCATCGCCGGTTCTTTGTGGGGGTTGCTTTTTTCTGTGACAACAATTATTTCCGAACGCACCGTAGCTTTTGTGGTTGGCGGTTCTCCTTTTCCTTTGCTTTCTCTCTCCTTCAATATTGATTTATTGTCCGCCTTTTTCATTTTTATAATTTCTCTAATCGCACTTTTCTGCTCTATCTATGCAATCGGCTATGTTAGGCATTATTATAAAAAATATCATATTGGCGCCTTGGGGTTTTTTTATAATTTTTTCATTTTAGGCATACTTTTACTTTTGACAGCATCCAACGGAATTTTCTTTTTGATCGGCTGGGAAATTATGTCAGTGGCTTCATTTTTTGCGGTTATTTATGACCGCAAAAATCAAGAAAATGTGCAAGCCGGATTTTTATATTTGGTTATGACTTACATCGGCACCGCTTTTATTGTGGCGGCTTTTTTATTACTTTATAAATTTACCGGTTCGTTTGATTTTGAGACAATTAAAAGCGACATTGCCTTAATTCCGGTTGGAGTGAAAAATATTATCTTTTTGTCTGCTTTGATTGGTTTTGGCGTCAAAGCTGGCATCATCCCCTTGCATATTTGGCTGCCAGCCGCTCATCCGGCGGCGCCTTCGCACATTTCCGCGTTAATGTCCGGCGTGATGATTAAGACCGGAATTTTTATGATGATTAGATTGTTTTTGGATGTTCTTCAGCCAATTCCAACTTGGTGGGGGATTACTGTTTTGATTATTGGAATAGTCTCTTCTTTACTGGGTGTTTTATATGCACTGACGGAGCATGATATTAAAAGATTGTTGGCTTATCATAGTATTGAAAACATTGGTATTATCTTGCTTGGCCTTGGGAGCGCACTTATTTTTTCGTCATTAAGTATGCCAGAGTTAGCGCTATTGAGTTTGGTAGCGGCCCTTTTCCACACTTTGAATCATGCCATTTTTAAATCCCTGCTTTTTTTAGGTGCCGGATCGGTTATTAATCAAATGCATACGCGCAATATGGAAGAATACGGCGGACTGATTAAATACATGCCACAAACAGCTTTCTTTTTCTTGATTGGTTCAATGGCAATATCTGCCTTGCCACCGTTTAATGGATTTTTTAGCGAATGGCTGACATTTCAATCTTTATTTCAAGGAATTGCAATTTTGGATTCTTCAATGAGATGGCTATTTATATTGGCTGTTGGCGCATTAGCCTTTACCGGCGGTTTGGCCTTGGCTTGCTTTGTGAAAGCTTTTGGATCGATATTCTTGGCTCGTCCAAGAAGCACGGAAGTGACTCACGCCAAAGAGTCGCCATCATCAATGTTATTTGGTATGGGCGCCTTGGCAACACTCTCATTTCTATTTGGAATATTTTCTAGCCAAGTAACATTTTTATTGGAAAAAATAGGACAGAGTTTCACTATTTTTCAAAATATGCCGGCAACACTTTTAGCGGAAAATAACCAAGGATTGATGGTAAAAAACGGTTTTGCTTCTGTTTCCGGACTGGCTTTTACAATATTTTTTGCAGGCGTGATTATGGTTGTAATTTTTATTATTCGCTCGGTAGTTAATAAACGACAAAAAATAAAAATAGGCGCTACTTGGGATTGCGGAGTCGATTTAACTCCGCGCATGGAGATAACCTCTACGGGATTTGCCAGTTCCATTGTTCTTATTTTTAAAGGAATATTAAAACCCAGCATACAGCACGAAATTGAATATCATGACTCCGAAAGCAGGTATCTACCAAAAGAGAGAACAGTGGTTTTGGGCGTAAGTGATGTTTATCAGACTTATTTTTATCAGCCACTCCATACATTGGTTAATTTATTATCTTTGCATACAAAAAAAATTCAAAGCGGAAACATAAATGCTTACATTTCTTATATTTTTATTACGCTTCTAATCGTGTTATTTATAACATTATAAATTATGACAATTTTTATTTGGACAATTCAATGTATCTTTATACCGGTAGTATCACCGCTCTGTGTTGGTATAATCAAAAAGATAAAAGCAAGGCTTCAGAATCGAGAGGGGGCCAGTATTTTTCAGCCCTATAAAGATTTATGGAAACTATTGCACAAAGATGAAGTAATAAGCCGTGATGCCTCGTGGATTTTTCATTCTGCTCCATTTATTGTTTTTGCCGTAACTATTGTGGTAGGCGCTAGTATTCCGCTCTTCGGGTCTTTTTTCAATAATACTTTAACCGGAGATATGCTGATTATCGTGTACGCGCTCTCTATCGGTACTTTCTTTTTGGCATTAGCCGGTATGGATACGGGCAGCGCTTTTGGAGGATTTGGTTCCAGCCGAGAAATGAATCTTGTTGCTTTGGCGGAAGGTGGGCTTATTTTTTCTCTTTTGACAGCGGCCTTAATTAGCGGCACTACGAATTTATCCGCCATTTCCGGCTCTCTATTTGGACAGAGTCAGCATTTTCTTTCTGCGCTATTGGCTTTTAGCGGATTTTTTATTGTGCTACTGGCTGAGACAGCCAGGTTTCCATATGACAATCCGGACACTCATTTAGAATTAACGATGATCCATGAAGCAATGATTTTGGAATATTCCGGTAAGAAATTGGCTCTGCTGGAATGGGCTTCCGCCAACAAGCTGCTTATTTTCTTCGCTCTTGGAGCAAATTTGTTTTTTCCATTTGGTTTAGCGCAAAATGCATATGCGGGCGCAATCATTATCGGCATCGCCATTTTTATGGTAAAAATATTTATTTTTTGTCTGGTTATCGCCTTGATTGAATCCGGCATGGCTAAGTTGCGATTTTTTCGGTTGCCGGATCTTTTGTTTATCTCCTTTGTTCTTAATGTTGTGGCGCTGGGCCTTATTCGTTAATTATGAATCAGATATTTTTACAATTTTTGCTCGGAATAATGTTTTTGACGATTATTTTTCTGCATCTTTCCAAGAAAAATTTGTCGGCGTCTATCGCTTATGCCATTCAATCGCTGGTTATTATGTTATTTTTTTTAAATTCTTTTTTTGAAACAAATAATTTAACCATTCTTTTGGTTGTTTTTTTGATGTTGATTGTGAAAGTTGTTTTAGCACCATTATTTTTTATTCGTTTGTTAAAGAAAAATGCCTTGGCTTTTTCCGTTAGTACCTATCTTAATACGCCATTAACGATTCTTAGCATTGCTATTTTAACTTTTATTGCTCATTATCAAAAATTTTCCCCATTGACCAATATAGTTCCGGCCAATCAAGATTCACTTTCTTTGGCGCTTTCCGCTATGTTTCTTTCACTGCTTTTGATCATTAATCGCAAGGGTGCTCTTTCGCAAATTTTGGGTGTGCTGTCTTTGGAGAATAGTATTGTTGCTTTTGTTATTTTTGCTGGACTGGAACAGAATACGGCATTGCAAATTGGAATTCTATTTAATATAGGAATTTGGATTTTGATTGCCACTATATTTATGTCAATGATTTTAAAGCATTTTGGAACACTTAATGTATCTTCTATGAATAATTTAAAAGATTAAAGTTATGGAAATAATATTGATCATTACAACTTTAATAATCACCGCACTCTTAAATATCCTAATCAAAAGAAGGTTTGTTATTGAATTTTTTTCTATTATCGCTTCTTTTGTTGTATTGTTTGAATCGGTTGTCATCGCTCTGAAAGTTTCCATTTCTGGTGTTTATTCCCAATTCTTTTTTTTCTCGGTTGATTCGCTCGGAGCGATCGTGATGCTCATTATTGCCTGTGTCGGATTTATTACGACTATTTATTCTGTCCAATATCTTCGACAGGAAACCGCCAAGGGCATCATTGGTTTTACAAGAGTAAGGCAGTATTTTGTTTTGCTAAACATTTTTCTAGCAGCAATGTTTTTGGCTGTTGCTGCCAACAATCCGGTATTCGCCTGGATTGCCATTGAGACCACGACGCTTTCTACCGCGTTTCTTATCAGTTTTTACAATAAACCGTCAGCCATTGAGGCGGCCTGGAAATATTTGATTATCAATTCTATCGGTTTGCTTTTAGGATTTTCGGGGACGCTTTTATATTCTACTTCAGTAATCTCGCTTGGAGAAAACGGATTTGTTAGTTGGCAGTCACTAATGGCCAACGTTGCGCATTTAGATCCATTAATTGCCAAAATAGCTTTTATTTTTGTATTGATTGGTTATGGCACCAAGGTTGGGCTGGTGCCTATGCATACATGGAAACCGGATGCGTACAGTAAAGCGCCCAATCCCATTGGGGCGTTACTATCAGGCGCGCTGTTGCCGGTCGCATTTATAGTTATCTTAAAGTTTAAAAATTTAACAGATGCGGCTATTGGCCCGCAGTTTAGTCAGAATTTATTAATTATTTTTGGCATCTTATCCATTGCTGTGGCTGCTTTAATAATGTTTAATGTTAGAAATTACAAGAGATCATTAGCTTACTCAAGTATCGAAAATGCTGGGGTAATGGCTCTCGGTTTTGGTTTTGGCGGTTTGGCAATTTTCGCGGCTACTCTGCATTTAATGTACCATTCCTTGGTAAAAGGAGTTATGTTTTTTACTTCCGGCAATTTATTGCTTAAATATAATTCCTCCAAAATAAAAAATATTAAAGGAGCATTAGGTGTTATTCCGTTTACGAGCGTATTGTTTATCGCCGGTTTTTTGATTGTAACAGGTGTGCCACCATTTGGAATATTTCTAACCAAGATGCAGATTCTTTCAGTCGGCATACAGATAAATCCGATAATTACTATTATCGCTTTATTCTTTATGACGCTTATTTTTATTGGATTTCTAAAGCATATTATCTCTATGTTTTTCAGCCGGAAACCTGAAAATATTGAAGTTGGCGAAGGTAGTATCTGGTTAATTATTCCGCCTCTGACATTATTGGTAACCATTATCATTTTAAGTTTTTATATTCCACCATTTTTATATAGATTAATAAATGATGTCGTTTCTCACTACTAATATGATTAAAAAAATACAACAATGTATACCCAAAGACGTACAGGTTGAATTTCATGACAACAGCGCTACTTTTGAAGTATCAACTTTAGAAATAAAGAAGGTCATTAGTGATTTATATGTTAATAAAAATCTTGCGCTCAAGCTTATTACC
>Ga0210057_1000246_pt1 | contig 93706 bp, 84 predicted proteins | sample CryGeyCG2114_010_2_FD_183968 | JGI IMG/M metagenome (GOLD analysis project Ga0210057, IMG submission 183968) | Groundwater microbial communities from aquifer - Crystal Geyser CG10_big_fil_rev_8/21/14_0.10 (SPAdes) (version 2) | ecosystem: Environmental > Aquatic > Deep subsurface > Groundwater ... | reverse complement strand
AAATTGGTTGAACCGCCATAATCAGGTTTTATTATACTAGAAATTGACTAATTGAGCAATAAAATACTACCAAGAAAACACCCGCTAAAAATACATCGTAATAACGAGATGTTTAGCGGGGAGACATGTGCATGTGCCTCCTGGGGTTATATGCTCAGGCGCTCCCGAGATCTATCGATGGCAGCCAGAACCCGTTCAAACTGATCCAGGGCCCGTTGGCTTTCAAGGTATTCCCAGTGCCAACGAACAACAGGATCCCCATCGTTCTCAGGGTGGCAAAGCACATCCGCCAATGCATCGACTATTGGCCGAAGCTCAATATCATTGAGGGATGCGTGGCAGACAACGAACACCTTAGCCTCGTAGCCGTATGGTTCAGCCAATAGGCTAATGCATCGATTCTTTAGGCTCGTTGTAATACCAATATCATCGCGCCCCAACAACTTAGAAAAGGCGTCTATGATGAGCAGGAGAGCTGCCTCCCTACTTATAGTTTGGCGAGTTGCGCTCTCCAAACTTTTTGTGTGCGTCTCAACCAAAGACCGCGCGACCGGCTCCCCCCCCAGAATGGCAGAGCGTAATTCAGCGATCTCTGGCAACATAACCGCAGAGTCGAAAGGTCCAATCTTAGACACTTAACCTCCATTTCTCCGGCCAAACCGGTTTGCGACAATAACAAAATAACTTATTTTGAAAAATTGTCAATACTCGCTCCAAGCTTTGACTTTAAGATTTTCTATTGGATAATGTAATAACGCTTGAATAAAAAGACGTGCAGCATTAACGTCAGTAAAAAGCGGGATATTAAAATCCACCGCTAAGCGACGCATAGTATAATCGTCAGGGATCTGATAAACGAAATGTTCGTCAGAAGTGTTGATAACCAATTCTATTTTTTTCTTTTCAAAGTATTCTGTAACGTTAGGGGTGCGGCGGCTAGAAGCTTTATGTAAAACTTTTGATTCAATGCCGTATTGGCTCAAAAAATTATGCGTCCGCGGAGTAGCAAATAGGTTAAACCCGGCTCGATCCAACTCCTTAGCTGAGTCTAAAAACTCAATTTTATTATTAGCGCCGCCTAAACTAAGAAAAATGTTACGGCGCGGCAAAGTTACGCCAGTAGCAATTAATGATTTTAAATACGCCGCAGGCAAATTATTCCCAAAACATGCCACTTCGCCGGTTGAAGACATCTCTACAGTTAAAACTGGGTCAGCGCCGCGTAGCCTTGAGAAAGAAAACTGCGGCGCCTTAACTGCTACAAACGGTAGACCAGTGCGCGGCTTTGGTGCTTTGACTGCCTCTCCAAGCATTATTTTAGTCGCCAGCTCAATTATATTTAGTCCCTTTACCTTAGAAATAAAAGGCATGGTGCGTGAAGCGCGTAAGTTGCATTCAATGACTTTGATTTCGTTGTTGATAGCTAAAAATTGGATATTAAACGGCCCGTTAATTCGTAATTCTTTAGCAATTTTTCCTGCCGCGACAATTATTTTATCAATCGTTTGAGCATATAACTTTTGGGTTGGCAAAACTATAGACGCATCCCCGGAATGCACTCCGGCGTTTTCGATATGTTCGCCAACGACCCAGTATTTTAGCTTACCTTTTTGGGCGACCGCGTCAAATTCTATTTCTTTGGCGCCAGAGATAAACTTACTTACTACCACTGGATGTTCTTGGTTGACCGCCACGGCCTTTTTCAAATAATTTGCCGCCTGCTTGTCGTCAAAAGCCACGCTCATTGCCGCGCCGCTCAAAACGTATGATGGGCGGATTAAAATTGGATAACCAACCTTTTTAGCAAAGGCTTTGGCTTCTGCCTCAGAACGGCATTCTTTCCAGCCGGGTTGGTCAATATCTAGGCGGTCTAACAGGGCGGAAAATTTATGCCGATCCTCAGCGCGGTCAATATCGCTTGCTTGAGTCCCTAATATAGGCGCGTGATATTGTTGTAGTTGTTTCGCCAAGTTGTTTGGAATTTGACCACCAACTGAAACAATCACACCCTTAGGCTTTTCAATGTCAATAATATCCAAAACTCGTTCTGCGGTTAATTCTTCAAAATATAATTTATCACTTTCATCATAATCAGTTGACACAGTTTCTGGATTGCAATTAATCATAATTGATTGATAGCCGAGTTTTCTGCTGCTTCGCCCGGCATTAACGGCACACCAATCAAACTCAACCGATGACCCAATGCTGTATGGACCGCCGCCAATTACCATGACTGATGCCTTCTTATTGTCAATTAGGTTATCACTTTGCGTTCCGTGGTAAGTCAAATACAAATAATTAGTTTGGGCCGGATATTCGGCAGCTAAAGTATCAATTTGTTTTACCACCGGCTTAATTTTCCATCTTTGCCGTAAAGACCTAATTTTTGATTCAGGCTGTCGCTTTAATTTAGCTATTTGTTTATCAGAAAAACCATCTTGTTTAGCCAAATATAAAAGTTCAGCCGTTAATTTCTTTTTCTTAATTTGCTGTTCAGTCCGAATAATTTTTCTAATTTTATATAAAAACCATCGGTCAATGCCAGTCAACCGATTAATTTCACTGCCGCGCAGACCTTTACGAAAAGCTTCCGCCACCATAAACACTCGCTGGTCTGTCGGCAAACGCAGTTCTTTTCTAATCGCAACCGGCTTAGCAATAGAATCCAACCCGTCAACGCCGACATTTAACATTCTCAATGCCTTTTGCAACGCTTCTTCAAAACTCCGCCCAATCGCCATGACCTCTCCAACCGACTTCATTTCTGTCCCTATCACTTTTGATACTTGGTTAAATTTCTTTAGGTCCCAACGCGGGATTTTGACGGTTATATAATCTAAGGCCGGTTCAAAACAAGCAATGGTTTTTTGAGTCACTGCATTTTGTAATTCAGTCATGCTATAACCTAAAGCTAACTTCGCGGCAATGTATGCTAAGGGATAGCCAGTCGCTTTACTGGCTAAAGCGGAACTTCTAGAAAGCCTGGCGTTAATTTCAATAATGCGGTACTCGTTTTTTTGTGGGTTAAGCGCATATTGGATATTGCACTCCCCGACTATGCCAAAATGCCGCACCGCTTTAATCGCAATTTCACGCAACCAATGGTATTCATAATTATTTAATGTTTGCGACGGAGCGACCACAATACTTTCTCCGGTATGAATGCCAAGCGGATCAAAATTTTCCATGTTGCAAACAGTAACGCAATTACCAAAACTATCACGCACGACTTCGTATTCTACTTCTTTCCAACCAACCAAGCACTCCTCAATTAAAAATTTATCCCCGACCGCGACATTTTTAGCAATCATCTTTTTAAGCATGGCTGCGTCCTTAGCAATGCCAGAATTTCTGCCGCCTAAAGCAAAGGCAGACCGCACCATAACTGGATAACCAATCGATTGAGCTTGCTTCAAAGCTTCATTCATCGTATTAACGTACTTGCTTTTCGGGAACAGCAACCCGGCTTTTTTCAATTCAGCGTTAAACATGCCGCGATCCTCAGTTTTAATGATCGCTTCAACCGGCGTACCTAAAATTTTTACTCCGTGTCGTTTCAAAACGCCGTGGCGATGAAGCTCAATGCCGCAATTTAAAGCAGTCTGCCCGCCAAAACTCAGCAACAAACCATCTGGCCTTTCTTTGGCGACAATTTTCGTAACAAAATGCCGGTTAACTGGCAAAAAGTAAACTTCATCGGCCATGCCTTTTGATGTTTGCACAGTAGCTATGTTAGGATTCACTAAAACAACCTTGATACCATCGTCTTTCAAGGCCTTGATTGCCTGCGAGCCTGAATAATCAAATTCACCAGCCTCCCCTATCTTCAGTGCGCCAGAACCTAAAATTAATACTTTTCTAATCTTTTGGCTCATTGTCGCTTAACTAATTTAACCCATTCATCAAAAATAAAATTGGTATCAACCGGTCCGGGAGTGGCTTCGGGATGGAACTGGACTCCCCAAAAAGGTTTGCTTTTGTGCTTGATCGCTTCGATCGTGCCGTCATTCGCATTTGTCATCCAAACTTGCCAATGCCTTGGCAGTGTACTTGACCTTACCGCGTAACCGTGATTTTGTGAGGTGATATAGCAGCGCTTTGTATTTTTCACCAAACAAGGTTGATTATGTGATCTATGCCCAAACTTCAATTTATAAGTTTTAGCCCCGGCAGCGCGGGCCATAATTTGCGAACCCAAGCAAATCCCTAAAATTGGTTTTGATTTTTTGTATTGCTGGCTTAACAAATTAACCGTGTCCGGACACATGGCTGGGTCACCAGGCCCGTTCGAAAAAACAATGCCGGCGAAAGCATCTTGGGAGTAATCATAATCCCACGGCACGTGTTTTACCGTAAAGCCGCGACCCAGCAAGCTTCTAATAATATTAAACTTAACCCCGCAATCGACAACCACAATTTTTTGCTTGCCGCCCTTATAAACCCGCGGTTGAGTAATTGAAACTTCGGAAACTAAATTGCGCTTGTTGGGATCGTCAAAATGGATCTTATCGCCGGGAAACTGGATTTTTCCTAAAACTGAACCTTCTTCCCGTAATATAGTTGTTAGGTGGCGAGTGTCAATTCCAGATAGCGCCGGAATTTTTTCTTGCTGCAACCACGCCCCCAATGAGCGGACCGCTTGCCAATGTCTGTAGTCATGGCTATAGTCACTCACAATCACGCCGGCTACTTGTATCCTAGATGATTCGAAATATTTTGGTATCCCCTTCACCACTTTAGATTCTGGTACACCGTAGTTACCAATTAATGGATAAGAAAAAACGAGGATTTGTCCTCGATATGATGGGTCAGTCAAACTTTCCACATAGCCGGTCATGCCGGTATTAAAAACCACCTCACCGGCAATCGATTTAGGGTAGCCAAAAGATTTACCTTTAAATTTTATGTGATTGGGTAAAACTAATTGCGCAATGTCGGCCCGCATATAAATTACAGCTTTGATTTTTTGGCCTTAAAGGTCCAAAACTTGTTAGTAAAAAAATTCCAAAACATTACCACCAGCGTAGCTACCGCCTTACTGAGATAAAACCATGGCGTTGAAGACGATACAAATACCATCAACCAAAGCACTAAATTATTAATGCCTAACCCAACAGTATTAAAGCTGACAAACTTGGCGAACATCGTTTTTTCACTTGATGCATTTGCCGTTGCTTCATGATGAAAGACCCACCAACGATGAATAAAAAACTTAATCGTGACAGCTGTGGCATAAGCGATACTATTAGCTATATATTGTTGAACCCCGGCAATTTCTCTCAAGGCAAACAAAACAGCAAAATCAATCACCGCCACTGCCGTGCCGGTGATACCAAATGAAATAAATTGAATGTAAGGGTTGCGTTGAGTTGATCTGATTTTAGCCTTAAAAGAATCCGCCATAATTATTAATAGATAAGTAAGTCAGTTCTAACTCCCCCAAAATATCGACCAACATCATGCGGGTTAAAGGAATCTAATTTCTTGCCCACAAAATCATAAACTTCAATATCTGCCGGACCCCTGGCTTGACTTACGACCACTTCATCTAAGCCATCATTATTATAATCGAAAACAGAAACTTGTAAACCATGCTCCGACCGGCCGTCAAACACTAAATATTGAGAAATAAAATTACCATTACCGTTAAACATTTTTACAATTGGTTGAGCAACGGTTGCCGGCGCAACCGTAATTAAACTAACTGTCGGATTGGCTAAATTCCCAACCTCAACGTTAACACCGCCCTCAAAAGAGGCGTGATAGGCGAAAAATTGCGCTTTAACGCCGCCTAGGCGGTTAAACACGCGCACGTGCGGTCCGCCGCCCGGTCCGGCTCCAGTGATAATTTCATCTGTGCCATCGCCATCTAAGTCTCCGCTCGCTACATTAACTCCCCCCCTAAATCCTGGCGCGTAGGCAAAAAACTCATTTTCTAAATTTCCGCGATAATCGAATATTCTCACGTGCGGTCCGCCGCCCGGTCCGGCTCCAGTGATAATTTCCAGTTGCCCGTCATTATCAACATCACCGACAGCAATATTAACACCCCCTCTAAAAAATTGATTATAAGCGAAGAACTGGCCGATGCTATTACCAAAACGATCATAAATTCTCACGTGCGGTCCGCCGCCCGGTCCAGGTGCGGTAATGATTTCCGCCGCCCCATCGCCGTTAACATCTCCCGTCGCGACATTGATCGCTCCGTTAAAATTTAAATCGTAGGGGAAGAAACTTGACACTAACTTTTTATTGGCATCTAAAACTTTAACTTGTGGCACTGACTGAAAACCAAGACCAACGACGACATAGACGTTACTAATTTCTTTAGCCGGAGTTTTACCTGCAAATGTTTCGGCTCGATTTACCGCTTTTAGTAAATTGAAACGTCCACTGCCTAAATCTTGGGCAAACTCTGTGTCTACGGCACTTAAGTCATCCGCCGCCTTAATGATAATATCTATCACCTCTCCGTTGCTTAAATCTGGCCTCATTGATCTTACAACCGCGGCTCCGCCAGCAATTACCGGAGAGGCCACAGAAGTGCCGGCAAAGGGGCCCCCATAAAAAGTAGTAAGGCCAACTTGCGGATTATACATAGTCGCCGCATAAAAACCTTCGCCAGGAGCTGAGATATCAACACAATCTGACCCGTAGCTGGAAAAAACCGACTTTCGCCCCAAGTTATCTAAGGCCGCAACTCCAATCACATAGTTAGTGCCGTTAGGGTTGTCATAGCAAACCGGATAGGATTTTTGAACATTTAAATTATTGCCGTTTTCAGGTGAATCCGTATTGCCAGCTGCCGCGACAATTACCACACCTGCGTTGTAGGCTGATTGGATAGCATCATATAAAAACTGATTGTAGCCAAGGCCAAAAAAACTCATGTTAATTACATCGGCGCCGTTAGCGACGGCGTAATCAATAGCTGATTTAACATCTAATGACGATCCTAGGCCCTGATTGTTTAAAACCTTAAGCGACATTACTTTAGCATCCCAACTAATGCCCGTAACACCTTCATTATTATTTGATTCAGCCGCGGCAATGCTTGCCATCACCGTGCCGTGCTGAAGCGCGTCTAAAGAATAGGCTCCGGTAGTGTCTGGATTAATGTTAGAATTTTTGCTCACAAAATTCCAGCCATTGTAATCGTCAATATATCCATTGCCGTCATCATCAATACCATTATTTGGAATTTCATTTTCATTTATCCAAAGCTTGCTTTGTAGATCAGGGTGGTCAGTATCAATACCCGTATCCAAAAAGGCAATCGTTGCATCCCCTTTTAAACCTTTGAGCTGTTTATATAAAAGCTCCTTGGACCAAGCCTCGCGTGCGGAAATAAGTTGAATGTAATTTTGTTTCCCATATTCAGGATCATTGGGAAAATTTGTCGTCTGAAAAATATAATTTAATTCAGCATACTCCACTAAAGGATTGTTGTTATAGGCTGTCAGCACGGATCTTAGATCGCTATTACTTTCAAACTTAAAAGTATATAATCCGCTAAGTTCTTTAAACTTCACAACAATTTGTCCAGATTCATGACTAGCCAATTTCATTTTAGCCATTGTGTCAGTTCGGCCATATATTAAAACCACTGCCGCCAAGACAGTTATGCTAAACAAAACTGAAGCTAAGTTTTTCATAAATCGTCTAAACTAATATCTAAATCAGGTTTTAATTTTAAGGCTTGCTCAAAGGCCTGCTTAGCTAACGTGTCTTCGCTTAATTGCTTATAAGTTTGGGCTAAGCTAACATAGACGTCTGGGTTGTCGGTAAATTTTTCAACAGCTACTTGATACAACCGCAACACTCTTTGGACATCATTTTTGTTTTTGTACATATCTACAAATCTCAAGTAGTCTCCTAAAAGTAAGATATCCCGGCTAATCACATCGTTCAATAACCCGTCAAATTTATCATGCTTGTCTAATAATATTAAAACGCTGCCTAAATTCATTTGTGACTCACGAATATCTGGATTAAGTTGAACCGCAAACTCTAACGCTTCAATCGCCTGGTCTGGTTGGTTTGCCAATAGATATGATTGGCCAAGCTCATAATAGACGCCGGCTCTTTTCTCGCTAATTTCAATGGCTTGATTTAAAACCTTAATTGCTGACTGCGCATATTGCGGGTCAACTCTGGCAGCTCGATTATAAGCTTGGGCTAGCCATAATAAATAACGTGTATTTTGTGGATTGTTAGCCGCGGTTTTTTTAAGCTCTTTTAAAACCAGCTGCATTGCTTTTAATCTGTCATCAGGTGCAATTTTATCATTGCCCAATTGCGGTAACACAAAATTAGCCAACTGTTGCCTAGCCTCATCTTTACCTATTAAGCCAGTGTTAATTGAATGCTCTAATGAATCAACAGCATCATTAAATGTGATTGCTTGCTGATTAATCTGGCGCAGGACTTTAAATAACTCATGGTTCGCCCGGGCCGGTTTAACGTTAAAATGATAGATAAAAACCGCTACCACCAAAATGATTAGCGCCGCCTGACCATATTTAACTTTAATCACATCGTGGTTTAGCTGCCTTTGCTCTGGGCGGCCATGCACCAATGGAACAAGCGAGGCAAAAATTAGAAATATTACAACATCTGTATTCAAAGTATCAAAGACGAATAAATTTTGAATTAAAAAAGCTACTAATAACGCCATTAAGGCGGCAAAAGCTCGGTTGGACCGATCGCGTCGATACAATATTAATAAATACCAAAATGCCACAACAAAAATAGACGCGTAGGCTGCCAGCCCTAAAATGCCAGTGGACACGCCCCAATCAAACACAAAATTATGCGCCCGGTCAAACCATATGCGCGAGCCAGCGTCTTGGTAAATTGGAATCGGAAAATTTTTATTAAAAGCAATATAATAATTTTCCGGGCCATAACCAAGTAATAAATGGTCTTTCCATCCGCTCCAACTCGCCTGCCAAGTCAGTACTCTTGATTCAATTGTAGTGCTGCCAGGGCCCGTCAAAAAACTATTTAAAGGTACAATAATCAAATTAACCGGAAATGACGCTTGGGCCCACGGCTCATTTCTAACTTTATACGCTGTGTAAGGGGTGGCTAAAAGTATTACAAAAACTATAACTGAAAAAAACGCCGCCAAATTTTTCTGCTTGCGCCAAAATGAATAAACTAGCAAAATTACTAACATTAAAACACTGAAATAAATCCCCACTAAAGGAATTTCCTTGCCAAGCCGTGCCAGCACTATTGATTCAGTGACTAACCTGGAGTCGCGAATCAAATAAAAAATAAGTTGAATAAAAATTAGTAATAACCCAAGGCCGTAATAGGTTTGTTTGGTTTTTTTCTTATCGCTCACATGGCCCAAAAATCCAGCCAGTAAAACTAAACCAGCCAGCAGGGCGATTATCGCCCCTCGGGTTTGAGTGTGAAATAAAATGTAAATTTGAAAAATAAGCAATGACCATAAAACTATTTTATTGCTCATATAACGCCAGGGCCGGCTAAGCTTCAAAAGATACCAAATCGCCAGCGCGTTTAACCCAATCGCGATGGCAATTAAAATATTACTTTTCAAAATTGCAAAAAATAAACCTCCATCTAGGCCCCGCGAGCGCATTAAAAACTCATGTCCAACAATAAAAATATCAAACAAAATAATCGACCAAGCGAAAACTTTGGGGTTGAGTTGAAGCTTGCTTTTGGAATTGGACAATAAAAAGAAAAGAACAATAAAAATATTAAGTACTAAATAACCGCCGTAAAAAGCGGCATTGCCTATTGTTCCAGTCAGCCGAGTGCCGCCAGAGGATGCCAAAAAGACCGGGATATTTAACTGCTGGGTTAATGCTAGTAGCGCAATGACTAAATTGACGAACACAGTAAAGGTCAAAAAATCAGCGATTTGCTTTTTGCTTGTGATAAATTGAGTCAGCACAAAAAAGAATAAAAATACGTGCAGATAATGGATAACACCGCTCATCCGCTCGTAGGTGCTAAATAAGCTGCTACGTAAATTCTCGCCGAAAAACATGCTCACAACCATAACCACAAATAGTAATGCGACCGAACCAGAAAGCCAATCTAGGCGCGGGCGCGGAAACTTTTTGGTCATGGCCAAAATCACATAAGCGCCAAATATTATTTCAACAATTATTCTAAAGACAATATTTTTAGGCACAATAAACGGAAAAAAGAACTGGCTATGCAAAAAAGCAGGCAAAAATAAAATGGCATAAATGCCAATTGTAATGAGCCCGCCAAGCACCCAGGCAAGCGCCGTACGCCCTTTTAATGATTGTACTGAAAGCTTCATAATCTTAAGTATTATAATGATTTGTGCCAGCATGGTCAATGGCCTGTTGACATTTAGATCCAAATGCCGTATTCTTTTTTGTTCTTGTGTTCGCAATTGGGCGTTCGCAAGACATAGTTCTTTTAACATAGAAAGGAAGGTGCGCAAGTGCCTAATTCCGGTATTCTATTGGTCGCCAGAGATAAAGCGCCTTCCTTGGCGCTGAGCAAGCTGGCGGCTGAGCTACAAAGTCGAGAAACAGCCGTCATAGCGTTTCTTGGCCATGGCAACCCAATCATCGGAGCCCCCGATCAGATTGTGACGTCAGCCCGTAAGGCCACGGCAGTTGTCATCGGTGTATCCTCGAGCCCGAAGCTCTCGGCTCAGGAGACGCTCGCTGGCTACGCCGCCATTGAGGCTGGAGTGCCCCTCTACGTGTATTGTGACACCTACGGGTGCCACTGGCAGGTACCCACCAAACGCAACGGGCTTCGGGAGTTCGAACGCCTTCGCCCGCCGGTGAGCCAGGATGATCGCTGGGCATGGGTCGGCACCGTTACCCTTCCCCCACGCGATCCCTATCTGCACGTAGCGTCGTGCGCCCTAAAAGTTAAGGACGATGGCGTGGCCCAGCTCTGGACGATTGAGTACAACGATGAATGGCATGACGTCTGACGCTACACGGTGGAAGACGGCCAGATCACACAGCGTCAGTACCTTGACGCCATCGCGCCGGAGACGTACGGCATCGCCTTTAGCCGCCACGTCGCGCCCTGGTTCATCACGGGTGCAAGGTGTGAGCATGCTCGGGGAATCTACCGGGGCGACAAACTGGTTGTGCCGAATGTATGCGGTACCGGACTCGCCTTTCTGCATAACGGTGACCTGCTCGTCGTCGAGTACGGCCGCCACTACCCTGGCGCGATCAAAGGCCGTTCGTGCCGTATCAAGATCGTGCCCAGGGAGATGCTTCAGTAATTTTTACCCGGCGTGCGCCGGTGAGTAGCGTGTATGCTAAGACGCTTCTCATCGGCCCGCCGGGTTTTCCTTTATGCTTGAAAAATTATGGTAAAATCAGTATACTCTAATGAGTTTGCCCCTCGGCTTAGCTTGGGGAATAAATTTATGGGATTAAACGTTAGAAAATTTATTTTAATCATAGGAGACATCATTTTACTATATGTCTCTTTGTATTTAGCGCTTACGGCAAGGTATTTTGTTACGCCAACTTCAGATGCTTGGTTACGGCATGTTTGGCCATTTACTATTGTATTTGCCATTTGGTTTTTAGTTTTATTTATTGATGAGTGGTATGATTTGCGCAAATACCAACAACAATCTAAATTTTATTACACCCTGACGCGAGACATGGTAATTAATGCGTTAATTGCCACAGCTATTTTTTACTTTTTTGCCTATCGCTTTACAAACATTCGCCCGCAAACAATTTTAGTTATTGATGTTGTTATTTTTAGCCTGCTATTTACTTTATGGCGTCAATTTATAATCAGAATTACGAGAAACAAATTAGTTTTACGCAAAGCCATAATCATCGGTAAAAATGAAGAGACTGAAACCGTTAAAAACGAGCTAAACTCTAAGTCTCACTTGGGCTATAAAATAATTGATTTGTTGGCGGTGGAAACGTTTGATTTTAAAACCCTAAAAAATTACATTCGCCAAAATAATATCGACACTATAATCATGGCTAATGACGCCAGGGAAAATCCAGCTATTATTGAGGAAGTGTTTAAATGCTTGGATCAAAAACTAGCCATTCACAACCTAGACACGTTTTACGAAAACATCAGCAGTAAAATTCTAATCAACACTATCGGGCAACTGTGGTTTTTAGAAAATTTAAACGAACAAAGCAAGCAAGCCTTTGATTTGATAAAACGTTTACTGGATATCATCTTAGCGGCTTTGCTTGGATCAATTACATTAATATTGTTACCCTTTATTGCCCTGGCCATTAAAGCTGACAGTCCCGGGCCAATTTTTTATAAACAAAAACGCCTTGGCAAAAACCAAAAAGAATTTGAAATTCTTAAGTTTAGATCAATGGTCGCTAACGCAGAAGCTAACGGCGCGGTTTGGTCAGCCAAAGACGATAAACGCATAACGCGGCTAGGTAAATTTATGCGCAAAACTAGGATTGATGAGTTGCCGCAACTGATTAATATCCTCAGAGGTGAAATGAGTTTTATCGGCCCGCGGCCGGAACGCCCGGAATTTTACCAAGAGTTAAGCAGTAAAGTGCCATTTTATAATGAACGCCACTTGGTAAAGCCGGGACTTACCGGCTGGGCTCAAGTCAATTTAGCGTATGACGCTTCAACTGAATACACAGGAGAAAAACTTCAATACGATTTATATTATATTAAAAACCGATCCATTTTTTTGGATCTAGCCATTCTATTGCGCACAATTAAAACGATTATCTCCCGCGGCGGGCGGTAACTAAGCTTTATTGTTTTTCTCAATTCTCCGAGCCAGCGATGCGGCATCGAGTTTATGATGTTCTAAAACCTCTTGATTACTGCCGCATTCAGGAACTTTATTTAAGCCAAAAGAAATAACCGGCTTATCAAGTTTCGCCGCAATCAAGCTTCCCTGCCCAAAGGTTGCGTAATGATTATCGAGAGTAAAGATTTGATTAAAATTTTGTGTTACCTCACGCAGCCACTTCGTATTAACAACGTTAAGCCAAGGCAAGTTATATATCGCCGCGCTGACGCCTTTGCCATTAAGTAACTCGGCCGCTTTTACTGCTTCACTTAGCAATACCGGACCATAAGCAAAAATCACTATATCAGTCCCATCTAAAATTTTTACACCTTGCCCGCGTACTAATTTGTAGCCTGCCGGAAGTTCAAACGGTGTCTCAACTGGCACACTAACCATGCGAATATACGTACTAAGATCGTTTTCTTTAACTGCCCACCGCAACGCCATCTGAGTTTCTTTCTCGCTACTAGGCTCAACCAAAGTTAACCCCGGCACAGACCCTAAGGCCGATATATCCCGGACTGACTGGTGTGAATGCCCGGGGCCGCCAGGCAAAAGTCCAGCCAATGAACCGACGTAGATTATTTTAGTTTCTTCAGTCGCATTGTTGTATATATGTTCATTTGGCCGCGTTGATAAAAAACAAGCAAAAGAGTGCACCACCGGCAATTTGCCGCCACGCGCCAGACCTCCAGCCACAGATACCATATCTTGTTCGGCGATACCGCATTCCAAAAACCTGTCGGGAAATTCTTTTTTAAATGAAATTTGACCGGTGTCTTTCATCAAATCCCCGTCAAGGACAACTATTTCATCGTGTTCTTTGCCCAGCGCGGCTAACTCACTTTCATAGGCTGAAATTAATCTTTGAGGATGTTGTATTTCCGCGTTTGGGCTAATTTCATGTTCCTCATACTTTAATTTTTCCAATCCCAATTTAATAAGCGCTCCATTAACTCGTTTGGCTAACTCATCCCAAATTTTTTGGTAATCTTCTTGCGCGGGTGCGCCGGCGTGGAAATTGTATAACTCATCTTCGCTAGTATGCTGCTTGGGTTCAGTTATGCTACTCCCCTTACCTTTTACCGTGTCGGCAATAATGACCTGAGGTTTGTCCTTGGTTTGTTTTGCCTGTTCAATCGCCTGGGAAAATTCATGCAGGTCGTGCCCGTCGACCCTAAACACTGCCCAACCAAAGGCTTTAAATTTTGACTCCAAGTCACCTAAATCGCTGACATGTTTAATTTCAATGTCGGATTGTAGTTTATTATGATCAATAATCACAGTAATCTCAGACATTTTATGGTTTACCGCCGGCTGTAAAGACTCCCAAATTTGGCCTTCTTGCAATTCGCCATCTCCCGTCATGACATAAAATCTTCCGGCCTTTCTCTCAAGACGCCTGGCATGTGCCAGCCCGCGCGCTTTAGAAATTCCCATGCCGAGCGAACCAGTGTTAAATGCAATATATGGCGTGTGAATATCTGGATGTCCGGGCAGGCCGCCTAAACGTCGTAATTGATGAATTTTTTCATAGTCTAAATACCCTAACCCAATCAGCGCAGCATACAATCCTGGCGCATCATGGCCTTTGGAAGAAAAAAAAGTGTCTGACTCTTGCTCATTTGGCTGATTTGGATTTTTCATAACATTTGTCCAAAGCCATACCACAATATCTAAGCTTGAAAAACTCGAGCCTAAATGACCAGAGCCAGCCTCCATTATCATAGACAGCGTATTAATTCTAAAAATATCGGCCAATAAAGCCGCCCGTGAGAATCGGTCATTAACCTGCCTGACAACTCTCTCAATTTCTTTTTTCGGTATAAAACGTAGTACGGGCATAGGTTAGTACGTCAAAGGTTTGTTCTGTGCGGATAAAATAAGATCTGCCACTTCTCTTACGACATGCTCTCCCCTTTTTCTCTTAGTAATATATTGACATGATTTTTTAACAACCTCGGGAGCATCAAAAACAGTAATCGCTAAGCCAACCGCTGGGAAAACTTTGATATCATTAACATCGTCCCCCATGTATATAACCTCGTCGGAGGACAAATCCTTTTCTTTCATAATACGCCGCAAGATATCAAGCTTGCCTTCGCTATTATGTATCCCTTGCCAGCAATTAATCCCTAACTTTTTACATCTAGCACTCACGACTGGGTTTTCCTCTTTGGATAAAACAATTATTTCAATGCCTGCCTTTTTTAATAGCTCAATTCCCATACCGTCAATCCGGCTAGCCCGAACCGACTCCTTACCATCTTGATCAACGTATACATAGCCATCAGTAAAGATACCGTCGAAATCCAAAGCGAGTAATTTAATGCGTAGCAACTTATCTTTGATTTCCGGTTCCATAATTATGGTAAATTAATCATCAAAACTAACTTGCTTCAAATCCGAATAAAAATTCATCGCTTGCCAACCAGTTTCTTTCCAACCATTGCCGGATAAACCTAAGCCGCCAAATGGTGTATGGGGCTCCGAGCCGTGAGTTGGTCCATTGACTCTGGCAACGCCCGCGATGTAACGTTTTATAAACGTCATGCCCTTTTTTAGATCACTAGTGTGGATTGCGCCTGTTAGCTTATAATCAGCGTCGTTAGCTAGATTTATAGCCTCATCAAAATCATTGGCCTGATACAAAATAACAACCGGGCCAAAAACCTCTGCCTTTGATATTTTATCGTTGGGTCCCACATTTTCCAAAACAGTCGGTTCCATAAAAAAGCCAGGGCGGTCAATTCTTTTACCGCCACATAAAAGGGTCGCACCCTTTCGCACGGCCTCCTCAACCGATAATAAAATCTCATCCAATCTTCTCTGGTTTATAATCGCTCCTAAATCATCACTATTGCCAGTGCCTGATTTCAAGGATTTAACCTTGGCCAAATACATCTCCTTAAACTGATCATACACTTCACGCATCACAATAACGCGACTACCTGACGCACATCGCTGTCCGGTGTCAATAAAACCTGAACCTACCGCCGCCTCGACAGCCTTTTCCAAATTAGCATCATCACAAATAATAATTGGATTTTTTCCGCCGGCTTCCACCATGGTTTTTGTCAGGCGGTCAGCCGAAGCTTTAATAATAGTTTGAGCGGTCGCAACTGACCCCGTAAAGCTTACAAACTGAACCCGCTTGTCAGTAACTAATGGTGTGCCAATATCACTGCCTTTACCCTGAACCACATTGTATACTCCTTGTGGCAGACCAGCTTCTTTCAAAATTTTACCGAACCAAACCGCAATGTAGGGCGTATCTTCATGAGATTTTAAAACGATAGTATTGCCACAAAGTAGCGCCGGGAAAACTTTTGATGCAATGCCGGCTAAGGGATTATTAAACGGCGTAATTAAAACACCTGGTCCAAGACTTTGCCTAATCATTTGAACTCGCCTTTTTGCCACAGAGCTTTTTAGCACTTCAACTTCATCAAACCTATCGGCCTGGCTAGCCCAAAATTGTCCCATTTTTACCGCCCAGTTAACTTCCCCAAGAGAAATTATTTCCGACTTGCCTGACTCTAAAGATATTATCTCGGCTGCGGCCCTGCTCTTTTGCTCTAAAAGGTTTGCCGCCTGGGCGACTAAATCAGCCCTTTGAGCAGTATTTGAGTTTGACCAATTTGGATAAGATTGGCTAGCGGCTTGTATGGCTAAATCAATATCATTGGTATCACCGGCAATAACTCTAGATAAAACTTCCCCGCTGGCAGGACTAAATTTATTGAAATAAGCTCCCGATTCGCCAGCGGTCTCTTTGCCGGCAATCCAGTGAACTATTTCGGATGGATAAGTCATATCTTTATTGATGTTTAAAAGGCTGTTTATTTACTTTCGGCAATGCTACATCACCTGTTCGTATCATTTTTTCTAACCACTCCCAATCAGATTTGTAATCAACGGCAAAGCCTTCATAGCCTTCAGTTAAAAAAGGGCCTAAAATTTTACCTTCTCGCGTGTTGTATTTATCAACTACTTTGGTCCAAGCCATCTCTAAGCTACTATTCTGCACATAAACCTTTGGTAACGCTTGGTATTGCCCAGCATGCCAAGCCACTTCCAAATGATCTTGATTCAAAAGCGGTTTCATGGTCTCACCTTCAATTATCCACATCTTGCCCGGGTGTTGCTTGCAAAGTTCTACCGCTCTTAAAGAATCAATCTTTTGATTATTGATAAACTCCTGATACGCTCGCCGGATTGTATCTGCTGATCTAAACGGGCTGGTTGGGCGAAGGATAGCAAAAATATCATACTTTTCTTCTATATTTTCAAGCGCGTGCTTAATCCATTCAATGTCAGGCGAAGTTGAATTTGCAAATTCTTGGGGCCTTAAAAAAGGTGCGTCCGCGCCATAATAAATAGCGATTTTTTGGATAATCTCAGAGTCAGTCGAAACAACAATTCTGTCAAACAAACCGCTTGCTTGCGCCGCGCTAATAGTATACGCAATCATTGGATGCGAATTAAGTGGCCGAATGTTTTTATCCTTAACTCGTTTTGAACCAGCTCGGGCGGGAATTAATCCAATAATTTTATATTTTTTTTGATCAGGCATACGCTTTAACTTTTCTCTTTATCTGATTTTTTAAATCTGAAATAACTGGGCATGAAATTCCGTGCTTGCTCCCGGCGTCGATAATAGCACCGGGAATGGCCTCAAGCTCAGGGGTTTTTTTGTTCTCAATATCTCTCAGCATTGAAGATTTAAAATTAACCCCGATTTTATTCACTCTGGCAATTTCCTCTTCAATATTTATACTCACGCCCTCAGCCTGCGCTACCGAAGCTGCCTCTTTTAAACACTTAAGAAGAGATTCCATCCAATCAGAATTTTTTCTAAGGTCACCAAGCTTCATGCCTGATGCGGCGGTTGTGCAAGCCAGAGCATTTAAGCGGCAAAGCTTTTTCCACAAAACCTCTTTATCGTTAGCATATATTTTTGTTTGAATTCCATGGCCATTTAACCAGGTGGAAATTTGCTTTACTTCACTCATGCCAACTTCCTCATTCGGAGCCAGTCCAACAACAGTTGCCTTGGAAGGGTGAACAATTTCATTTGAGCTTTGCCTATACGATTCTGTTAAAATCGATCCAGCTATCACCTTGGGGCCAAGTGTTTGGCGTAAAATATCCATATGCGACAAGCCATTCAACAAAGCTACGCCTAACCCAAATTTATCTTTTAGTGAATTGAGTGACGACTTTAGATTAGTAGACTTAGTGCTGACAAATAATAAGTCTGGCGTTTGAGTTAATTGGGTAGTAGCCTTAGGATGGGCTGTAAATCGCCCGTACTTAACGCTGTCTAGCTTCAATCCTTCTTTATTAATCAAATCAACTGTACGCTTAGTCCCAACGGCAATTACATCTACCCCCTGCTTCCATAAAATCGCCGCAATTAAACCGCCTATGGCGCCGGGGCCTAAAATGGCAATAAGTTGTGGATTAAAGCTTTTAACCATATTTAACTTACCGGGTGGGCTTTTAAAACGTCTTCATTAATATCACATCCCCAGCCCGGCTTATCATTTAATGTCAAAATGCCTTGATTTATTTCTGGCTTAGCGCTAGTTAATTCGTCTTTCCAAGGCACGTCATCAACGTCAACTTCTAAAGTTTTAAGATTTGGCACTAAGGCTGCAAATTGGGCGCTAATAAATGTGGCCAAATGGCTGTAATAATTATGAGGCGTGATATTCATCTCATAAACTTCTGCTAAATCTGAGATCTTTTTGGATTGAACAAATCCGTTCCAAATAACATCAATGCTAGCAAAGTCCATGGAATAATTCTCTAAATATGGCTTATATTGCCTTACACCGTATAAATTTTCACCCGAACAAATTGGCGTGGTTGTATGTTCTTTAATCTGTGCCAAGGCTTTAGCATCGTAAGAATCAATCTCTAACCAAGTTAAATTATAAGGCTCTAAAACTTTAGCCACTTTTTTATAGCCATCAGTTTTAAAGTTGTAATTCAAATCGACAATTATGCCGAATTCATCTCCGCCCGCCGATCTAATTGTCTTCACGTATTGTTCCAAATCATTTAACAGCGTTTGGGAGTAATTCAGCTCGGCCGGACCGTTAAAGCCTGGCATATAGATGTGAGGTTCGGGCTTGAAGCAAGCGATATTAGTTTTGATTGTATTGAAGCCCATGGCTTTTGTTTGAGATACAAATTTTGCAACATCATCTAAACCTTTAAGCTGCGGCACACCGACCTTGTCAGCTGCCCTAACTCTTGTCGTACCCCAATGAGACCAATAAACTGGAATTGTATCTCTAATCGGGCCGCCGAAAAGATCACAGACCCTAACGTTGTGATGCTTACCGACAATATCAAGTAATGCATTTTCAATACCGCCAATTGCTTTTTGAATAATACTCCCAACACTTTGCCTTGTAGCGGCGTATAATTCCCAATAAATAGCTTCAAAGGCTAAAGGATTTTTCCCAATAAGCCTTGGCTTTAAGTCGCTTACCACGCCGGCTATACCCGACGGAGACCCATGCGAATCAGTACACTCGCTATATCCAGTTAAGCCAGTATTCGTAGTAATTTTAATAAAAAGCCACTGCCGCCAACCAGCATCACATTTTAAAAACTCAACATTTTCTATCTTCATATAAGTTTGATTATTTACCAAGCGCTCCATCCGCCATCAATAACCAGGTTTGACCCAGTCATGTACGAGGATGCGTTAGAAGACAAAAACAAGATGGCGCCATTATAGTCATCTTTCTTTGCCATTCTGCCTAGTGGAGTTTTATCGCTATATTTATTAATAAATTCTTGATCTTGGCCAGACCCTACTCCGCCCAAGGTTAATGTATTGACTCTAACATTTTTACTTGCCCAATAAGTAGCCAGGTAGCGGGTTAAGTTCAAAACCCCTGATTTAGTCACGCTGTAAGCTGCTGGTTTCACAAAATCTTTATAAATTCTTTGATCTGGCGACAACAACCCATAAATAGAAGAGATATTAATAATACTACCGTCATTGTTTTCAGCCATCTTGGCCCCGACTACCTGGCAACAAATAAACATGCCCGTTAAATTAACCGCTAAAGTATCATTCCATTTTTCAATTGGATAATTCTCAAAATTTTCTCCCCCGCCATTAATTGGCGGAAAATCAATTGCGGCGTTGTTAATTAAAATTTGGGGCAAGCCAAAGGTATCAATAACAGATGCCAAAGCTGATTCAACTTCCTTTCGCTTAGTTATATCAACTTTTATATTCAATACCGCACCGCTCTCAATAAGCGAACTCAATGCGTGTCCAGAAACCATTTGTTGTTTGTCGAAAATAGCAACTTTTGCGCCAGCCCGCACTAAAGTCTGGGTGTATTCAGAACCGAGCATGCCCAAACCGCCAGTTACAATTGCAACCTTGCCGCTTAAATCAAATAATTCTTTCAGATGGTTCATATTAAAATTCAATATGGTCCTCAATTAATACAGTATCTGCTGGAATATCAATTTTTATTCGCTTGCCAACAATTTCTTGAATCATTTTAGGTTTTAACCCGTAACCTGGACTTTTACAAATAATCATTTCTTCTGTGATAACGGTGCCGGCCGGTAGGTTTGTGGCAGATACTATGCTTTTACTATGTTTTTCCCTCGTTTTAATCTCGTCGTCCCACAATTTCTTTACTGGCGTACCTAAGGACTGCTCAATCGCCCGGGCGTTGTCCACCATATCTTTAAATTCACTCGGCTCAATGCTCACAGTCGCGTGGTCAGGCCCGGGTAAATTTTTATTTAAGGTAAAATGACGCTCAACGCATTTTGCACCGATGCTCACTGCCGCCAATGTTGGGATAAAACCTTTCTCATGGCCCGAATAGCCCACCGGCAAGGGCGAGAAATGTTCTTTAAGCAACGAAATTGTCAATAAATTAATCTTGTTTTCAGGTGTTGGATAAATTGAAAGGCAATACATAATAATTAATTGTTTATTATACTTTAGTATTGCCGCCACTGCTTCATCTGCTTCTTCCATCGTCGACATACCTAAAGATAAAATAACCGGCTTGCCTTGCTTGGCAATATACTCAATTAGCGGAATATTCGTTACATCAAACGAAGCTATCTTGTAAACCTCTTGGCTTACCTTCTCTAAAAAATCAACACTCTCTTTATCAAAAGGCGTGGCAAAAAAAGTAACCCCCAAATCTTCAGCAAATCTTTTCAAGTGGATAAACTCATCCTCATTTAACTCCAGACGTTTCCGATATTCTCCATAGGTGGCGCCAAAAATTTGATCCTTAGTTTGGGCTCTTTCCAATAGCTCCCTAGTAAACGTGCCGGACACTGATCTTTTTTGCAATTTCACGGCATCAGCACCGGCATCAACGGCCGCTTGTATGTGTTTTTTCGCTAAATAATAATCACCGTTATGATTATTCCCTATCTCGGCGATGAAATATGTCGGCTCGTTTTCGCCTATATATTTATTGCCAATCTTCACTTTACTAGGTAAATCCATAGATGTTTTCATATATTTAAGTTGAATTGCTATATTAGCTTAATTTATTATATGTTTCAATGGTTTCAATTATTGCGTGCTCAGCTTTTTTACTCGCCCCGCCGGCCGTGGTCGAGATATATTCGTTCAAAAAATCATCCCTTGCCTCGCGGTCATACTGAAAATTATGAGCCTTTTCAAATAACAATTGTTCAAGCGTTTCAATGTCCCGAGCGTAATGAACCAGCTTCTGGTGGTTAGTAAAATAGTCCCATGGCTGGCCTGCCATAATATCATCAAAATCAGGCGTCACAATCAATTTACCGACTACGATTGCTTCAATTAAGGTTGTGGAGCTAAATCCAATTACCGCCAACGACTGGTGAATCATTTCCGAAGGATCACCAATATTTGTAATCTTAAAATTAGCTATCCCGTCTTTAAAATATTTATTTAATATATTCTCAACATATTCCACAAAGTGCTTGGCTCTCTTGGTTTTCACCACAAAGCTAACATCCGGATGCTTTTTTGCCAGCTCCATTACCATTTTAAAGAATTGTTCTGAACGTTCATCAATTTTTTTTAACTTATCTTCGTCTTTGGTAATGTAACGAAAACTATGGCGCGGCCAAAAAGAGAAAAAAACAATTTGTTTTCGATTTGGTTTTTCGTCAGGTGATAAAAAATAATTATCAAAGCGAGGAATGCCCACAATTGAACTATTGTCGCGACTTAGGCCAGCCATATTAATATTCAATAGCCCTTCCATATTTTGCTTGTTATAAAACAATACTTTGGCGCCAATAAATTTATGATTTTTGTATTGATTAACATAATTTTCGTACGACTCTGAAACCGCAACCGCTTCTTTATGCAAAACAATAAATGGAATGTTTAACTTGGTGCAGGCCCTGGCTAATTCTTGTTGGGGCATGTAAGCAAAATTACCTGTTAAAATAGCTTTAAAGCCGCTAAACTTTTTATACGCTGGCAAAAACTTCATTATGAATTGAAAGTATTTTTCTCTGCCTTCTGTGCAATAATTTGTGACATGATAATTATTCTCTTCTAATAATTCATATTTCGGTCCTCGCATAAAGTGGTCAAAAAATATCTGCCAGTATGGCAAAGGCGTGCTCAAAAATTCAATTTGTCCGCTAAACTCAGACATGGCTTTGACATCATCCATAAAGATACTTCTCGCCAACGCCAAAACTTTATACTTTGAACCATTGCTATTCTCCTTTTTAGTCAAAAAAGCTAAAGACATTGCCGCCAAATAAGGACTGTTTAATGCCAAAGGAGTTTTTAACAATAAATTACTTAAAGTCGACTTAGCCTTGTTTCTAATTTTTCTACCGAATGTAAATATTTTTCTCATCTGATTAATCTATTAATGAATAAATTCTCCCGTCTGCCGAAATCTTTGACAAATCAAAGTTACTTTCTGGCAAATCCCCTTTTTTGTTTTTACAAAAAACCAATGCTTGCTGGTTGCCAATTTTAGTGAAGCCGGTTAGAAATTCTAAGCGGCTAATGAGCCATGCAAACAAACGAAATGGCCTCAATCCGGCAATTGGATGCGAACCTAAATCACCCTTACGTTCAAAAATTGATTCATACAACCGGCTGGCTAAATTCTTATAATAAACTATTTTGACATTACTAAAATATTTTTGTGCCATCTTGATCGCGTCAGGAAATAAGTTATCCATCGAAAGCTGAAAAAGCAATTCGCCAGGCTTAGCCGTTATTCGGCATAGATGTTCAATCGCCACTATTTTGTCTTGCCCCGGTAAATGGTCTAAACTATTGGTTGACACTACCACCTCAGCGCTGCCGCTGGGCAAAGCATCTAACTTTTTCATATCAGCATAGATACCAAATGTGTTACCTGAATTATACTTCTCTACTCCATTTTTCAAAGCGGCCAAATCACTATCAATACCATAGTACCTATCCGTTTTAAACATTTTACGATTTTTAAAATTAGCTGAGGCCGCATCAATTCCAACCCCGTAAGTAAACTTCTTCAGTTCTTTTTCCAGCCGATCAAATAAGTAAGCTTTGGATGGTCTAATAACTAAATTCATATGCGTAATAATTTCATCACTCGAGTAAGTGTATAAAGTGTGGCAAATGGCGCTAAGGCAAACTTATTCCCCGCCTCATAGCGATAGCGATATATTTTTAGCCAATTAGCAATTTTTTGCTTTGTATTCATAATGCTCCCATACTTTTTAGTAAACTCAAAAATACCTTTTGCCATTTTGCCCGCGTCAGTTAATCTTTCGGCGCCATGCTCACGAATAATAGCTTGATTGTCCGGCAAAGTAACAACTTTTATATTTTTCATTAGAAGTTCTAAAATCAAACTTTTATCTTCTGAAGGGGGCAGCTTGGCGTCAAACCCGCCGACTTGTTTAAATAAATCCTTGCTAATAACGATATTGCTGCCTGTTATTCCCGGATTATAAACTAAAATTGCGTCTTGGCTTAATTTGTTATGTGCATTCTTGTATGGTACAACTTTGTCATTTTGTAACTTATCTAAACGGCTAATCATGCATTTAGCACCGCGGCTAATGGCGTTTGAAACATTTTTTAGATAATCTTTATGCCACAAATCATCATCATCTATAAATGCCACAAAATCTCCCGCCGCCAAAGCAGCTCCCGCATTTCTAGCTTTGGCCGCACCGGCATGCGGTTCAATGTCTATAATTTTAACTGTATCCATATCGGACGGTAGCTTAACTTTATTATCGCCATTATTTACAACTAAAACTTCATACGGGCTTAAACTCTGATTCAAAACGGAACGCAAACTCTCTTCTAGATATTGTGGGCGGTTATGAGTTGGTATGACAACGCTAATTTTCATATATTTAACACCCGTTTAATTTCAGCTCTATAAAATTGCCACAATTTTTCCATATCGCCCTTCTCGGCTTGTTCCCAAACTTGATAATAATTAAATTCCAGGCCAGTATCCATTACAGCCGCCACATAATTTTCTAACTTCTGTTCGTACTCAGGAGATTGTAAATTTGTTTTAAGCAATTCCTTAATCTTTGAGGTTATAGTAGTAATGTCTGAATGCTGAAAAACATTTGGCAGCTTAAGCATGGTGCCTAAATTCCCCAATTGAATTGCCGGTTTGTTATAGAAAGCCGCCTCGACTAAAGTGGTGCCATTTGGGCTGATAACTAAGTCTGTTCTCTTTAAAACATCTTGAGTTGGAATACGATAGTCAATTAGCTTCACATTGATGGTCCGGGCTAATTTTTCAATATATGACGGAGAGCGCAATCCGACCATAGCCGGGTGTTCCTTAACAACCAAAGTATAATCGCCGGGCAGAGACATGGCTATTTGGCGGGCTGTCTCAATTTGGTTGCTATAGTACGGCGCCGCTACGTCAATCACCGCTTCCGGTTGAAATTGAAGCGGAAAATAAACAAACTTTTTAATTTGGTCAAACGGATAATACTCATACTTATCCATAAAACGCGCATACCGGCGGGAAGCAAAAAAGTCACGTAAAATAATTCTCGGGGGTCGGTAGTCAATCGAAATTCCTGTGCTTTTTATATAGTTAACATGTTCGGTCGTGTACCACAGCCAAATATGATACCACGGCTTAAGCCAATATTTAATCCACTGCTTAAATGTTTTTCCCCCACTGTGAACCACGGTAAAATATGGTTTTTTAAACTGAGCACGAAATTCTTGAATGTATTTTTTAGCTTTATCCCTGTTAGGTGAATTAGTTTTTTCAGCGTTAAGTGCGTCCACATGATCATAAAACAAGCCTTTGTTTTCTTTATAGTAATGTGTAAAAATGTTATAACCTTTTATTCGCGGATCAGTAATTGCCAGCATCGTGACGCCTTTTTGCTCAGCATACAAATTACACATGATATGAAAAACGTCCGGGAAATTCGGAACAATTATCACTTCCGGTTTGAATTTTTCAAAAATTGATTTAATACATTTATACGCCGCCATAACATAATCTAGAATTTCCTCGTCAGATACATTTTGACGGTAACTATAATAAAATTTATCTTTATATGAACGCGTATGCCGTCGTGAGGTAGCGATAATTTGCCACATCGAATCAATGCCTAAAGCTTTACCAATCTCTTCCAGCGAATAGTGCTCCCCTGCTAAATAACTTTTGGGATCGCTCATAATATCATCATGATTAATAATCATTTCGTACTGTACTTCTTTTTGTTCAACAATAAAATTATGCGTGCTGCGTTTAAACGTCAGCGCCCCAATTTTCGCACCTTCTAAAACCAGCCGCTTCGCTAAATAATGTCCAATCCTAAAACCCCAGCCCCGTTGCTGAAAAATTAAAACGCGCTTATTTGAAAATTCTGAGGCCATTATTTTTGCTTATATATTTTAAGTACATACTTCTTGCCTTTATATTTAAACCAGGCTGGATATTTCTCATTATCAACTACGCGCAAGAGGTTAAATTGCTTCTTAATACTCTGGTTGATGTCTAGCTCACTATCTTTCGGGCCGCGGCGCTTATAAACACTACTTTTACCAACCTGCTTGTGCGCTTTAATCTTTTGGCTGCGCTTAACAAAATTCAAAACCATTCGTTCAATGCAAAGAAATAATTTTTCTTGCCACTCATCTACCAACTCATGGCCATCTAGCGTAAAGCTATTCTTCAAATACCAATTACCACTATCAAACCCTTCTGCTACTTCAAATAAAGTTACCGGGATCTTATTTTTGCCTTCTATGATTTGCCACGTGGTTGGCGACATGCCCTTGCCGTTTGGCAAATCGCTGGCATGAACAACAATGTTAAATTTACTTTTGGCCCGGGTAGTTTTAGTAATATAATCTTCACAACTTAAAAAAAACGAGATGTCAGAATTTTTGGGAATCTTTGCTTGAGTGTCATAAATAACACAACGATGCCCTAACTTTTTAATTTGAGTTACTAACCTTTTAGCTTTTTTGAAAAACCAACTGTTCTGATTATCAATAATAATGTTAATTTTCATACAAATTACTTATTTTATTAAATCCCAGCTTAAAGGCGTGCCTCGTCGAATATCTGATTTAGCCATTTTAGTTAAAACTTTTTCATAATCTTTAGGCGGTAGTCCATTAGCTGGCCTGATAACGCGAACATTGTTCGGCGTAAAAGGTTCACCTTTTTTAATATCTTGAACTGCAAATAGTGAACGCCGAAACCGTTTATTGCCTTCTTCTTGTTTGGTTCTTGGACCGTAAGAAATATTACCCATAACTTTTTCTTGCTCACGAATTTTTTCAACCATTTTAGCAAATTCTTTTTGATCCAAAGAAAAAGTATTGTCTAAGGCCTTGCCATCGTGGTTTATCACTAAATGCTTTTCTATAATAGAGGCGCCTTTAGCCGCCGCTAGGGCCGGCACCTCAATGCCACCCATATTGTCAGAAAATCCTACTACCACGTTAAACCTATCAGCTAAATCAAGCATAGTAGCTAGATGCGTATTCTCTACTTTGGGCTCTAAGCTATATGAAGCCGTACAATGAAGGAGAGCAACATCTTTTGCCCCATTGTCCTTTAGCGTCTTTAAAGCTAACTCAATTTCTTCTAAGCTCGCGAAACCAACTGATAAAATTACTGGTTTGCAAGTAGCAGCAACCTTTTTTAATAGTGGAATGTCGGTGGCTTCATACGATGCAATTTTGTAGCAAGGCACTTGTAGCTGTTCCAAAAAATCAACTGCGCTATTGTCAAAAGGCGTGGAAAAAAATATTAACCCCAATTCATGGGCAAGTTTTTGCAAATCAGCGTGCCACTCCCACGGAGTATAAGCTTTTTGATATAATTCATAAAATGATTGGTTTTTCCAACTTTCGGGATTATCTTTGCCGTCAACTTGGAACCACTCTTGATCAGAATCTATAGTTAAAGTGTCAGCTGTGTAAGTTTGCAACTTAACTGCATCAGCGCCGGCTGCGGCAGCTGCTTTGATAATCGCAACCGCTTGGTCATAATCTTGCTCATGGTTAGCGGACATTTCAGCGATTATAAAACACGGAAATCCAAAGCCAACATTTTTTTGGCCTTTAGAAGTTTTTATCGCAAAGCTTTTTTTATTCATATTGATATGTACCGTTTTTTATTTGCTCTATACCCTTGTCTTCTAACTCAAGCCGTTTTTCCATTGCTTTGGAGCCGTAAGCTTGCTCAATATCTGCTTGCCAGCTACCTGGCTCATTTTCTATCGCAATGTCTTCAGCAAACACCAATTCGTATGGAATAGCAGAATAAAATTCTTTAAGCTTAGGATGAGTTTCAATCATAGCCTTGACTCTGGGTATATGCCACAAATTAGAAACAATTTTAATCTCCGAAATATCTTTAGCTTTAATAATATCAATTACGCCAGCCAAATTTTGATATGTATTTTTTGAATCTTCTTCCAGGATAATTCTGTCTTTTGGTACACCCAGTTCTATTAACTCTTGCTTGATAACTGAAGCAATTGTCGGTGCGCCAGAAATCGAAGCGTACTGACCTTTGCCGCTGGCTGGAATCAAAAGTGCATCAGGATATTCATTGGCTAAATATGCCGCCGCAACCACACGGACACGATCACCATTAACACCAAAATTATCACCTTCGTCAAAATTTGTGGTGCGCCAAGTCCCATCTTTTTCTTCAATTAATCCCCCGCCTAAAATAATTATGCCCAACATATTTACCTGACTTTAAAAATATTTGTAATTGGCTTACCGCGCAAAGCCTGCGTTAACTTACCGTTATCCAACAACTTTTTTAGCTCCGGTAGAATTCCTTTATATGCGCTGATCAAAATCTCAAGGTCTTTTTGGGTGTGGCTAAAACTCATATTATGTTGCCCAAGCCATAAAATCCCCCGCTGCAATAGTTCCTGTTGAATATAAGTTTTTATCTCTAAGGCGTTGCTGTTTCGCGCATCTTGAATAATAAAAACTTGCCAGCACGGCTTCCCGGCGACTGAAATAATATCTTCTAGACCATTTTGCTTGAGTAGCTTATTCACGGTCATCTGTAAATACTTGCCTTTTTTCCAAATTGCCGGAATAACTTTTTTGCGCTCCATCTCTTTAATTGTTGCAATGGATGCCGCGAGTGATAAAGCTTCTCCGCCAAAAGTAAACGAATAGAAAATATCATCAACAATTTTCATGTATTTACGCTTGCCAACTAACGCGGCAATTGGCATACCATTACCCATAGATTTTCCAAAGGTGGCTAAGTCTGGTGTAACCCCAAATAGTTTTTGGGCCCCTCCAAGGTGATAGCGAAAACCGGTAATAATTTCATCAAAAATCAAAAGGGCGCCGTGTTGGCGGGTCAACTTCCTGACTTGGTGCAAGAAATCGTCTTGAGGCTCAACGTAATTCATGGGCTCCAAGATAACCGCAGCAAGTTTATGGCGGGCCATCAATTTTTTTAATGAAGTAATATCATTATATTTAAATGTATGCGTCAAGGCACGGGTGCTTTTCGGCACACCAAGGGACCGGGCGGTTGAACCAATGTACCAATCATGCCAACCGTGGTATCCGCCAACGGCTATATGGTCGCGGCCAGTATATGCCCGAGCCACCCGCACAGCACCTGTGGTGGCGTCAGAACCATTTTTGCCAAACCGCACCATTTCGGCGCAGGGAATATGTTTAACTAAAAGTTTTGCTAGCTCATATTCTAAAGTTGAAGACAATGAAAAAGTAATCCCTTTATTTAGTTGCTCTCGAATGGCTTTATCAACAGCCGGATATTGATACCCTAAAATAACCGGCAGTAAACCATTGATCATGTCTATGTACTCGTTCCCGTCAACGTCCCAAATATGCGCCCCTTGGGCGCGAGTTACAAATAACGGAGCTTGGCCTTTAACATATTGCAAATAACTTTTACTAAAAGTTTGAGAAGCTAAGGGAATAACTTGCTTAACCTTTTTAAACATTTGATTACTTTGAGTAAACTTTTTAGTCATATTATTTTATTAATTTATCGCTTGCCAGTGACTTAGCAAGACCTTCATTACGTTTAATATTAGTATTTTTTAATTTAACTTCCGGATTCTCATCAAGCAAACGAATGAAATCATTGTAAGTAGCATTAACGTCAGTATGTTTAATTAAAAACTCAATGACTTCAAAATCTTCGGGATTATCAACGGTTAAACGATAGCTGGAATAATTTTTTGTCGCTGCCAGATTGTACTTTTTAAAAAAATCATTATTACGAATAAATAAAGTAACATGTTCTCGTTCGGATTGCAGCTTGGCTTCTTTCGCGGCCCGGGTTAAAGCGTCCAAAGTAAAAACTTCCACGTCCATGCCGTCAGGAAAAGTTTCTTTAATAATGTTAGCCGCGTAATCAACTTGACTCTGATTGAACGCTTGAATCACTTTATCTATAACTGCCGGGTCAATTAAAGGGCAGTCCCCAGTCACTCTCACTATGGTTTGATATTCAGGATAGCTCAATGCACATTGATAATAACGTTCTAGCACATCTTCGTTCGACCCCCTAAAGCAATCTACTTCTAGCTTTTTGCATAGTGCCTCTACCTTGTCATCACTTGGGTCAGTAGTTGTTGCCACCACAACCCGATCAACCAGCGTGGATCTTCCTAGGCGGCTAATTTCATATTCTAACAAAGGCATACCGTTAACTTGCTTTAGCACTTTACCGGGCAGTCTAGTTGACCCCATACGGGCCTGAATAATACATAAAACTTTATTTTTCATCTTTGTAAACAATATTTTAATGTGTAAAACCCCCGCTCAAAATCATTGAATGTTTTGGCTTTATTCTTGACGCATCTTAAAAAATACTTTAATTCATCCACATACATGTCATTAACCTTAAACTTCCTTGATTCATATACTTTTTTCTTTTGATTATTTATTTCCAGCCAAACAATATTGCGATTAAAATCCCAACTTAACTTACCTTCACTGCCAATTACCTCACAAGTCCGAGTGTATTGATTTTGTAGATAATCGCATCCCACAAACCCATACGATCCATTTTTAAAAGTAAACGCAGCTACTCCAACATCTTCTGTCTCTATTTGCAAATCGCTTAACTTGGTGGCTATTACACTTGAATTAGTTACCTCAGAAAATTTATTCAGCCAAAAAAGTAAATCAAACTCATGAATATCATCCAAAATAATTCCTCCGCCCGTAGCACGTTTAGCCGCATAGTTTTTTCGGTAATCTTGGCCCGGCCGCCATTTAGGCAAATAATACCCAAAGTAATGATTGATGAGTTTAATTCGCCCTAATTTGCCAGCGTCGATATATTTTTTAATAAATTTTAAACAGGGGTGAAAACGCATATTGCACGCTACCATCGTAATCGCCTTTTTTTGTTTCGCTAGTTTAATAAGTTCTTTTATGCCTTGAGTTGAATGTGATAAAGGTTTTTCAATAAAAACGTGACACCCGGCCTTGACGGCGGCGGAAGCACTTTTGACGTGGGCATTATTGGGGTTACAAATCATAACTACATCAAAATCTTTAAGCGTTTCAATAGTCACATTTGAAACAGTTTTAATGGACTTATTTTTAAGTCGTTTCTTATTTATATCAAACACATAAATATCACTAAATCCGAGCGCTTTTAAATTTTTATAGTGGCGTTGGCCGATTGAACCAAAACCATTAATTAATATCTTCATATTAAGCGTTAATTCTAACCGGCACGTTAAGGGTGTGTAAATAATCTCGGGCTTTAATCACACTCTGATTAGTAAAATGCAAAATGCTACCCAAAGATACAGCTGACGCATGTCCCTCATTTATACCCTTAGCTAAATCTTCTAAACTCCCGACTCCGCCTGAAGCGATTACCGGTATGGATAAAGCATCAGCCACTTGCCTAATCGTTGCAATATCATAACCACCCCTAGTACCTTCTTGATCTATATTTGTCAGTAAAATTTCTCCGGCGCCAAGCCGCTCGGCTTCTTTTGCCCACTCCACCGGATCAAGCCCAGTGGCTTTGCTCCCACTATGGGTAAAAACTTCCAACTTACCATTATCATTTTGTTTATAATCAATTGCCACCACAATACACTGTTTGCCATAACGTTTAGCGGCATCAGTAATAAATTTAGGCTGCTCTGCTGCGATAGTATTAATAGAAATTTTATCTGCCCCGGCTCGTAATAACTCCTGAATATCTTCCAATGCGGCTATGCCTCCGCCAACAGTTAGGGGCATAAAGCACTCATCGGCTGTTTGGGAGACAATATCAAACAATATCGAGCGCTTGTCGCGACTAGCGGTTATATCTAAAAAAATTAATTCATCGGCGCCTTGGGCATCATAAATTTTGGCGTTAGTAACCGGATGGCCGACATCACGATGATTCATAAAATTAACGCCCTTGACGCAACGTCCGTCCTTTAACAACAAACAGGGGATTATTCTTTTTTTAACCATGACCGTTCCAATTAACAAAATTAGTTAACAGTCTTAAACCTGAGGTTTGACTTTTCTCGGGATGAAACTGAGTGGCAAAAATATTATCCTGTAAAATTGCGGCGGTAATTTGGATGCCGTAGTCAGTTGTAGCGACTATGTCTTTTGGGCTTTGGCAAATCATATGATAGCTATGGACAAAATAAAATTCTGATCTTGTCTTTAAACCGTTAAAAAGTGAACAACTTTCATTATACTTAATTTCATTCCAACCAACGTGTGGTACTTTCAAATCATTATCCGCTATTTTAAGCGGCTTGACTTGCGCGTCAATCCAACCTAAACCTTGATGTTTGCCAAACTCTTCACTGCCTTGAGCTAATAATTGCATACCTAGGCAGATGCCTAAAAATGGTTTTTGGTCTTTTATAACTGCTTGTTCCAATGGCTCAATTAAATTTCTTTCTTTTAAATGCTTCATGCCGTCGGCAAATGCTCCAACTCCCGGCAAAACAATGCGGCTGGCTTGCAAAATATCTGTCGGCCTGTGCGAAATTACCACCTCGGCATTCAGCAATTCAAAAGCCTTGCTGACCGAACGAACATTGCCCATGTCATAATCAATAATCACTAACATTTAGTTCGGTCCCATAATTTTTGATCCCACAACTCCTTTCCCCGTTCAGTCTTTGATGGATCATGTTTATAAGGCGCTACTTGGTGCGACATAGCTATTTTCATAAACTCGTCTTCGGTAATTCCAACGTACTCCAAAAATACATCCAAACTCGCCGGGCGCTTACCGTCGTATTGCCCGGCCAGTTCTAACGCCTTATCCCGAGTCATTCTGCCGTTGCGTACATCAATACTAGTTAGGTGGCAAGTTCGGGCCAAACCGCGTTTAATAAATTTTAAATAATCGTCAGTCCCCTGAAACATATCCTCAATTTTTTCATAACCATATTCGGGTGGATATCCTTCGACTTCATCTGTTTCCCATTCCAATTCACGTTTTATAATCTCCACATGTTTTTTTACATCCCACGGAACGTAACTGCCTAAACAAATTGACCGGCACTTAATCCCGGCTAGTTCTTGTCGGCTCGGATAACGATAAGGCTCCAAATCCCTCATTGTCACTTTATCAACCATACCAACCATATCTTCGGCATTAATACCTAAGTTAATAAAACGGTTAAAACGGCGCTCATCTACTTCCTCTGGCTCATCGTAGCCATAATAAGCTGTGTATTCCGCGCTTGGCTCGCCCCAAACAACTAACGGGATTCCAAACTTAACGGCAATTTGCATCGGGTACGCAAAAGTAGCAGTGTGCGCATGCCAGTGAAAATCACCCTTACGTTTAAGTGATTCTAGCATTAACCTTTTCACGATTTGCCAATCTGAGCGGAAAGATAAAAAATCTACCCCTAGCTTTTTCATAGCTCTAATTCTGTTTTCTAAAGTCTTAGGACGATAAAAACCATGGTCAAAGCTCACCACTAATGGCTTTAAACCAAAATCTTTCATCAAAGAGTACAAAGTAAAAGTACTGTCTTTGCCGCCGCTAAACGGCACAATGCAATCGTACGAGCCTTTGCCTTTATACTGGTTGGCCAAATCAACAAATTCTTGGCGCTTTTTGTCCCAATCAATTGTTTGTTTAACTTCGTGGTTGCGACAAATGTTACAAACGCCTTCTGAATCAAAGTTAATTGACTCCCATGTCTCAGGCATAATGCAACGAGTGCAGCGTTTTAAATTAGGTAAGCCATTAGACATAATTTTCTTTTTTAATTGTCATAATTACATCATCAAATTTTTGGCCGTCATGGTCAATCGCATTCTTCCGGACGCCCGTCATCTTAAAACCAACTTTTTCATAGGCACGAATAGCCCTTTTGTTAAGATCAATTACGCCCAGCTTTATTTCATCCAGCTGCATTTCTTCAAATGCATGCCGCACTATCAAATTTGTAGCCTCCGTGCCGATGCCTTTGTTCCAATAATCTTTATTACCAATTAAAATTCCAAAAGTGGCAACCTTTTTGTCCCATTCAATCGGTTCCAATTTAATATTACCTATATGCAAATCATTGGTGTTATCAAAAATACCGACAAAAAATGAATTCGGATCATCTATTTGCTTTTGGATGTATTTTTCAAGTTCTGAAATAGTTGATTGACGAGTTTCTAAATAATAGTTGACTTCCGGGTCGTTTAACCAATCACAATACTCTTGCGTCGCGTCGGCTAAAGTCAACTCTCTTAAATAAACTCTTTCACCCACAATTTTTTTTGCTTGCGCCATATAGTTAAAACAAATCTTTTTCTATAAACTCTACCAACCCCTTTTCTTTAAACTTCAACAGATAAGCATAAACTTGCCGGAATGGCAGATCATGCTTTATAGCAATATCCAAAATTGAAATACTTTCATCAAAATAACGAGGCAAATAGTTCATCAATTCTGACCATTTAGCTTGATCGGCTAAGGCTTCGTTTTTAATAGAAGGGTCACTGCCCGGAGAAATATACAAATCATACTGAGGATTGCTTAAGGCAATTAAGCCAGTAAACTTACGTTTCAAATAACAATTTTTTTCTATTACGTCTATCATTGCCATTGTTACATCAACGGTTTCCTCCAATTTTTCCGGCTTTATAATATCAACCGTATCAGAACTTAAATGATACTGCGGATATAAAGTCTTCGGCTCACAGCGAGAAAGTGAAATCATCGGCACCTCATACCCCGGAGCTTCCCATACGCTCTCGTCATTGCCAACTATCTTTCTAAAAGTATCACTCCAATAACTTGCGGCATCAAATTTCAAAATATGGTGGGCAATCTTGTCGATGTAACTTTCCCCCGTAAAACTTTGCTGAAGAGCAAATTCATTATCATTGCCAACCATCTCCATAAATATTCCCAGTTTAAAATTATCTATTTCTTTCGGCTTAAGGCTAGCCAAATAAAAGACAGTGCCAATGTGTTCTGGCGCAATAATTAATCGATACGAATACTTTGTAGATTGTTGGCTCAATTTTTTCATCACCTCAACTAAAACAGCATACCCCGCCGGACCATCATTAATTTGAGCGGCGTGGCAGTTATGAGCGTTAAAAATAATCGTTTTAGGCGATTTCCCTTGAAGGGTGTACTCCAAAACTTTCATTCTCCCTTCCGTATGCAAAGTGATTAGCTCAACATCATAGTCCCCTGCCGTAAGAGTTTTATACAAATTATATGGCACTGAAAAACCCCATAATTTTTTATATGGCTTATAATACTGGTCGCAATGATAAACAATATCCTCAGGCGATTTTTCAAAAAAATACAAATGCTTTTTTAATTCACTTAAAGAGACTGTGCCGCTAAAAGGCTCGGATAGCCCTATTACCCCAAGCGGATGCTTTTTACCATCGTAAATTAATTTGCCATCTTTTTTGATCTCTGCCTTTAACACTTCCCAGTTATGGGGAATAATCCAACCGTTATGTTTGCTGCCGGTGGGATACTCTAAAACTTTAAACGGCAACTCTTGGCATAATATATCATTTTGCTTATCCGTATCAGAGGATACTGGGGCAACCGCTAGGCCACTTACTTTTTCCAAAATTTTCATCATTGAACTCATAGAAATACTTTATTTTTTAATGCCGATGGCGTCATATTCAACCTGAAATTGTGCCGCTTTGTCCAATTCACTAGAGGGGGTAAAAAATCTACTGCCAACGGTGATTTTGTTGATAATGCTTCTGGCATGATTGTCATAAACTTTTTTAACTAGAAGTAAATTTCCCAAAGTGGCCAAGTAAATTCCTTGTTTATTTTTTCTAACCACAACCCCGGCAGTAAAAGGATGATATTTCTCTTGGGGCGGTAAAAGTTGACAGTCTTTTATGAAAACTTTTTTGCGGTTATAAAATGTTGATGCGCCCGGGTAAGGATCGTCAAGGGCATTAATAAATAAGGCAATGTCTTCACCGGCCCAAGCCCAGTTAATTAAACCGTGGTCTTTAGTCGATAAAAATGGATAAGTTGAGGATTCCGATTCGTTCAATTTTATCACGGCGAAATTTTTACCAAGTTTTAGCTGTCGTAAAAACTTTTTTAAAAAAAGTGCTTCTTTTTTAACGGCAAAATTATAAAAATCGGAAGTCTTTTGAAACTTAGCAGGATAAGTGAATTCTTCCCGCATAATCACCGGACCTAATTGAAAAGCCTTAATGCCTCCTTTAATAATTTGCATGTTAACAACACCTTTATTATTTTGGTGCAAAATTCGCCACGTGTGATGTGCCCCGCCGCGATAACGGGGTAAATCAATGCTCATGCAGTCAAGTAAATGATTTTTAGCAAAGCGATTAACGACCTTGGCGTCAAAAACCCAGGCCGCACCAATTGCCACGCCTAAACTTCTGGGAGTAATCTCTTTTGGTAACCTTTTATCAGTGTTGATATTTTCTGAATTAAAATATCTAATCTTATTTTTCTTCAATATAGTTCTTAGCGTTTGCTTAGGTAATTTTTCATCCAAATGCCGGGCCGAACTAAAAACCACAATCTCAAAATCATTATGATTAGCCAATTGCGAGGCAATTTCCGCCATCAAAAACGAACCCCCAAATAAAATTAATTTATCTATGTTCTTAAATCTCATATTTGTTATAAAAACGTTTTATCCGCCCGACAATATAATTAACTTCTTTTTTAGTTAGTTGAGGGTGCAACGGCAAAGTTAAGGCAGTAGCTTCATATAGCTCAGCATTCTTTAAAGATGTCTTGCTAAAACCATGCTGCCGATAGTAAGGCTGTTTATAAATTGGCGGAAAATGAAAATTCACACCGATGCCTTGTTGTTTTAAATACTTCATTAATTTATTTCGGCGGCGTGGATTAGTCACTCTCACGACATAAATATGCCAACCTGAATAGTTACCTTTTATTTCCTGAGGTAAAATAATATCTTTCAAATCTTTGAGTTCCCTTTTGTACCAGGCCGCCACTTGATGACGCTTTTTTAAAAAAAAATTAAGGCGTTGAAGTTGGCTTGAACCCAAAGCAGCTTGAAAATCTGTCATGCGATAATTATATCCCAAAACTGTCATCACATTTTTGCCTGCCTTATCTTTTTGAACACCCTGGCTTCTGAGTAAAAGCAATTTATCATAATACTTTTTATTGTTGGTCGCGACTGCGCCGCCTTCACCTGTTGTGATTGGCTTAACGGGATGAAAGCTGAATGTGGTTAGATCAGCTAAACCGCCAACTTTTTTGCCATTATACTTTGCCCCTAAGGCATGAGCGCCGTCATCAATGATTAAAAGTTTATGTTTACTTGCAATTTTTTTAATCTCAGCCATGGCGCTAGGTTGACCAGCGAAGTCAATTGGCACTATCGCCCGAGTTTTTTGAGTAATCAGCTTTTCAATTTTAGTTTCATCAATGTTGTAAGTATCTAAGCGAATATCAGCAAAAACTGGCTTAGCTCCTATGGCTAAAAGCATATTGGATGTCGCCACAAAAGAATTTGGGGTAGTAATAACCTCGTCTCCTGGCTCAATCCCAGACGCCAAATAAGCTAAGTGTAATGCGGATGTCCCGTTATTAACCGCGACGACATATTTAGCACCACAATATTTAGCTAACTTTTTTTCAAAGGCTAAAATCGCCGGCCCTTGGGTGACCCAACCGGAACGCAAGATCCTGTCAACCGCCTTGATGTCTTGTGGCGTTATCCACTGTTTGCCGTAAGCAATCATATATCTAAACTGTCTATAATAGTTTTTAGGCTTTCTTTAGTAATCCACTCTTCATTCTTGTCGCTGGCAAAACTAAAATCATTAGGCAGGGCTTGCCCTTGGCCAATAAACTTCTTGAAGCGCTCTTCAATATCAAAGATCTCTCGGCTTTCAGGTAGGATTACAAAGTATTCTTCCAGTCCATACGCATGCCGAGCTTCGTCGCTTGTTAACAAAACCTCATGCAATTTTTCGCCGGGACGGATACCCATTATTTCTCGCTTAAGCTCCGGGACAATCGCATCAAATAAATCAACAATCTTCATGCTTGGGATACGGGGCACAAAAATTTCTCCTCCGGCCATATGTTCTAAGGCAAACATAACTAAAGCAAAGGCTTGGTCAAGGGTAATCCAAAATCGTGTCATTCTCTCGTCGGTAATCTTTATGCTTTGTACTGTGCCGTCTTTCTTACCTCTAAGCAAAACTTCAACTATACTGCCTCGGCTGCCTAGAACATTTCCGTATCGCACACAGCTAAAATGAGTAGTCGTAGGCGAGTAGGTATTAGCGTCGATAATTAACTTTTCGGCGCAAAGTTTAGTTGCGCCATATAAATTAACCGGTTGAGCCGCTTTATCGGTTGAAACAAAAACAACTTTTTTGACCCTCTGGTCAATCGCTGCTTCAATTACATTTTTGGTGCCCAAGATATTTGTATTAATTGCTTCAAAGGGATTATATTCAAGAGCATCAATTTGCTTTAATGCTGCCGCGTGAATAATTACATCCACCCCATGGAAGGCTCTTTGCAAACGGGATAAATCTCGGATATCGCCAATAAAATACCGCACCCGAGCATCGCTTAATTTATGCCGCATCTGGGATTGTTTAAGCTCGTCCCGGCTGAAAACAATTACTTTCTTTGGATTATAATTAGCCAAGATGTGCTTAACAAAATTTCTGCCAAAAGAACCGGTTCCTCCAGTTATTAAAATAGTTTTACCATCTAACATATAAGCCTTTTAATTATTACGAATATTGTAAACTTTCGAAAAATAAGATTCTTTATCTTTTAAAAGTGTTTTCGGCAACCCCTGTTCACTGACTTTACCGTCCGTTAAAATGAGAAGCTGGTCAGAATCCATAATTGTTGATAATCTGTGCGCTATTACCAAAACAGTAACTTTGCCTCTTAGATTTCTAATCACTTCTTGAATTTTAACCTCTGATTCATTATCCAGTGCGCTAGTCGCCTCATCTAACACCAACACATCCGGCTTTTGCGCCAAAACTCTTGCAATCACCACCCTTTGTCGCTGACCGCCAGACAATAACACCCCCCGATCACCAATTATTGAATCATATTTTTCTGGCAGAGTTTGCACAAAGTCATGAATTTGTGCTTGCTTTGCCGCCGCCTCAATTTCTTTTTGGCTCAACGCCTGGTTATAAAATCTGATATTATTAGCTATCGTATCGTTCATTAAAAACATATCCTGGGAAACATAACCGATTTTACTGCGCCACTGGACAAGGTCGATGTCATTGGCGTCTACCCCGTCTAACAAAATTCTTCCTTGGTCAAGTTGAAATAAACGTAACAATAAATCAACTAGTGTGGTTTTGCCGGCGCCAGACGGGCCGACAATGCCAATCATTTCACCTTTGTTAACCTTAAAAGAAATGCCTTTTAAAACGGGTGTGTCTTGGCGATACGAGAAAGTCACATGATCAAAGACAATCGATTTTTTGAAAATAAAAGGCTTGGCTTGATCGACATTTTCTTTTTGTTCTGATGCAATTTGTTGATAATCTACCACGCTTTGCAAATGAGGTATTAAGGTCATGGCTGATTGCATCCCCCGTTGAAGCTGCTGCAAATAAGTAAAAATTCTTTGAATTAAATAAACAATCGCCACTAATACTGCCAAATTAAAAGTTGACGAAGTATAAGTAATGGCAAAAATAAAACAAATAAAAATTACCCCGATTGGCTGTATAAAAGCAGTCGTAATGGTCTTTCTCCATGTTTCTTCAATCGAGAGCTCCTTCAGTTTATTAAAAAATAAATTGGCCTTATCTAAAATCGGTTTGGTTACCCCCATAGTTTTAACCGTTTTAATGCCAACCACGTTCTCATTTATGTAATGCGCGATCATTTTATTTGTGCTGGTGCGATCGTGGCCAATGCGTTTGGTAATAAATAAATGCTTTTTAAACACGAAGAAAATAACGCCCCCTACCGCGAGTGTGGCTAAAGTAAAAACAAACGAAATATTAATTGCAACTATGGTATAGACCAATAAGCTTGTCGCGACCATTATCGCATTACTGATTTGCTGAAGTAAAACACCGCTTTGCTTAACGTCCGTATTGATGATATTCTCAAGATGACCCAGTTTCTGCCGCAACAAATATTCCCAGCGTGAAGCCAAGACGTGTTTTAATAAATTTGATTGGGTCTTAGCTTCGTAATCTGAAGTTATTTTAGCTTTTAATACGTTGAGATACAAAACGACAATCGCCTTGAGAATGAAAAGTATAACAATGAAAACTAATAAATAGGATACGCTTAAGTTAAGCCCAAAAAAATTGAAAAATTTCTCGATCGTTCGAGAAATAAAATCAGTCCCTTGGCCGCCGCCATTCAGAGCGAATGAAAAAAGCGGGATTAAAGCATTCACGCCGATGCCTTCTAAAATGCCACTTAAAAAACCAAAAGCGGTGAGGGCCATAATTTGTTTTCTATAATCCCCAAAAGCCCTTTGAGATAATCTTAACGCCCGCACAAAACGGTTGTCTCCTAAGTGAATTCCCATACAATTTTTACCACTGATTAATCCGGTCAACGACTCTGCGCTTGACACCGAGATAATGTTTAATGGCTTTTTTCTCAAGGTCAGGAGAAACAAGGCGTAGCAGTTCTTTGCCTAAAATCCGGTATTGCCTGCCTACTTTGTTGGCCCTGATTAACTCCTTTTTTAGCATTCGCTTCATGGTACTACTGCTGATTTTTAAAATTTGCTCTGCCTCATCAGTGGTGTACACGGCGTTCGGTTTTATTTCTTGGTCCATTACTATACTTTAAATTAGTTAAGATTTTCTTATTGTATCTCTAAGTATCATAGGGTGTCAATAAGTACCATGTTAATAAACAGTTAATAAAAATTTTGCTAATTTTAGCAAAATTATACTTAAATTGCTTTAAATAATGAAAAGCGGTATAATGTTTTTCATTATGGCTGTTAATATTTCACCTGAATATCTCAAAGCTCAAAAAAATAATCCTCGGTTGTGGTATGGAAGATTTAGAATCAAAATTGCCCCAATCACTAAAAAAATACGACAATTTTTACGTGACACCACCCCCGAACCAAAATCAACCCCGGCCGCCGAGTGCCACATCACCAATAACCTTGAAACTCAAGCAAGCCACTTCCAAGAACATGGCTGGGCGTTTGTAGAAAACATATTTGACCAATCTTTCTATAAAGAATTAATCAAGTATTGGCCTAAAAGGTATTGGCTTGAACCGCCAACAAAAATTACCAAAAATTACGACCGAGGTATGGCTTGGTCGTATGGTGAGCCTGTGCCCGAAAGTTTTAAATACCACCCAACAGTGAAAAAAATGCTCGACTACTTACGGACAGAAAAATTCCAAAACCGCATTAAAAATTTTATTGGCAAAGATAAAGATTTTGTTTCGTATTCTTTCGCGATGCACAAATCATATCCCGGGACGCAAGTTGTGCCCCATCGTGACGGAATATACAACAATGATCTAGCTCAAAACGTTATCAACGTATTTTTCTTTGTTAATGGCAACGGAGGTAAAAATGCCGGAGGACTAACGTTAACCAACGACGCAATGGGAGACGATGTTATTTTTGAACCAACTAACTTGAAAAATTCTTGCTTGATTTACGATTCAAAAGCGCCATTCTACCACGGTTTCAAGCCTATGCGCTTAGGGCGATATCGATGGTCAATTGGCGCGCAATTCTTGGAGAAAGATTTTGTAGAAAAACAGTAACCACATGGGCAGGCTTAAAGCCTGTCCTTATTTAAACTCTTTTTTGATTCTCCATACAGCCGCAAATGCTTCCTTAACTTCTTGCAAAGAAAAGCTGGACTCCCCTCTTTCACGATTAACAAACACTGTTTTACGTTCAGCAAACTGCACCCCATTTTTATATAACTGGTATGCAATCTCAGATAAAACAATATAACCCGCTGATTTAAACTTTTCAAAGTCCAAGCTTTCAATCGCAGTGCGGCCATACACCCGGTAGCCCGTTGTGTAATCATGGATTGGGATACCTAAAACCAATTTAGCGTAAAAATTTGCCATGTGGCTAAAAAGCCTGCGCCTAATTGGCCAATTCTCGATTCGGCTGCCTTTGATATAGCGTGAGGCAATAACAACTTTGTTTGGTTCGGCTAATTTCATAAGTTCTGGCAATTCTTCAGGCGGATGAGAAAAATCCGCATCCATTTCTACAAAGTAATCATAATCTTGTTTTAAGCCAAATAGCAACCCTTCCAGCACAGCTGTGCCTCTGCCCGATTTAGATTGGCGCTTTATTAAGTAAATATTTTTATGCTGGCGTTGCTTTTCATTCACGATATTCCCTGTCAAATCATCGCCGTCATCCACCACCAAAATATCTAACTCTAAATCAAGCTTTAAAAGCCGATCTAATAATTCACCTATTGTCCCTTCTTCATTGTAAGTTGGCACAATCACTAAAATCTTAGACATATTTTTGAATGTAATAATCCACCGCCTTTTCCAACCCTTTTTCTAAATTAACCTTAGGTTTAACCGCATTTTTAAAAATTATTTTATTTGTCGGCTTGTCAGGCTTGCTTAAATCATGTTCAATCTTTAAAGGCTTGCCGCAAATTTTCAAAATCTTGGCTACCACCTGATTAACGGTGTAACTTTTAGCGTTGCCGACAATATACAAAAGTTTTTTGCCGCGCATAGCCGCCAATAAATTCGACACTAAATCATCAATGTACACAAATTGCATTTTACGAATTCCCTTGCCCCAAATTGTTAAACTGTTATTGCTTTTAGAAATTCGATCAATAATGGCGGGTATAAAATTAGCTGTTTTGGGATCGAAGTTATCACCCGGGCCGTAAATAGCGGCTGACCTCACTATCACAACTGGAATTTTTGATTGTTGATTAAAGGCTTTGATTGCAACCTCGTTAGCGTATTTGCCTAAAATATAACCGTCATTACTCCCCTGCGCTTCCATATAATTAACAATCGCCGAACTTAGATACACTACCTTCTTGACTTTTGATTTGCCTAGGGCTGCGAGAAACTGCATTAACGGCTTAACATTACCATCAAAAAATTCGAATGGATACTTAGTGTGATAGGCAATATTCTTCTTATAGCCAGCTAAATAATAAACTTCATCAATATCCTTCAATATCTTTTGGCAAAATTGTTTATCCTCTAATTTTCCATAATATACTTTTACGCCCGGGGCGGTAAATTTTTTTTTCCGGGTGGTTAAAAAAAGCTGATGGTTTATATTTCTCAGCTGTTCAATTAAATGCAATCCTACAAAACCTGCGGCTCCAGTAATCAATATTTTTTTCTTGCGCCGTGCCATTAATCAATTAGTTTAGCATTATTATTTTCCTCGTTTTTCAAATCGTATTCAGCCATCATCTTGACTAACTCTTTAAATTTTACTTTAGGCTCCCAGTTAAGCGTTTTTTTAGCCTTGCTGGCATCGCCTTGCAAATGATCAACCTCTGACGGCCGCAAATATCTGTCATCAAGTTCAATAATGGTTTTACCTGTCTTTTTGTCAATTCCCTTTTCGTCTCTCCCCTGGCCTTGCCATTCTAAATTAAAGTCCATATGCCGGCAGGTTTCTTCAACAAACTCCCTAACCGTATGTGATTCACCTGTAGCGATAACGTAATCATCTGGCTTTGGTTGCTGCATAATTTTCCAAGCCACTTCCATGTACTCCTTGGCATAACCCCAATCACGCTTGGCTTCCAGATTGCCAAGCTTTAAAATCTCCTGCTTGCCTAACTTAACTTTTGCCAAGCTTTGAGTGATTTTCTTGGTGACAAAATTTTCTCCGCGCCGTGGCGATTCATGGTTGAACATCGTTGCGTTCGTTGCGTGTATACCATAAGCTTCCCGATAATTTTTTATAATCCAATACGCATACACCTTGGCCGCGCCGTAAGGACTGCGGGGATAAAATGGCGTGTTTTCATTTTGTGGCGTTTCTACGGCCTTGCCAAACATCTCACTGGTTGAGGCTTGGAAGAATTTGGTCTTTTTTTCCAAACCCAAAATTCTTACCGCCTCAATCATGCGTAATACGCCAACGCCATCAACATTAGCGGTGTATTCAGGGGTTTCAAAAGACACTTGAACATGGGACTGGGCACCTAAATTATAAATTTCATCTGGCGCGACACGTTTAATAATCCTAAGCAAGCTTGAAGAATCAGTTAAGTCTCCGTAATCTAGATAGAAATTAGGGTTACGGTCAAATAAATGATGGTGTAAATGCTCAATCCGCCATCGGTTAAACGTTGATGAGCGACGAATTATACCATGCACTTCATAGCCTTTATCTAATAGAAACTCCGCCAGATATGATCCGTCCTGGCCGTTAATGCCTGTAATAAGTGCTTTTTTCATACCACATTGGAAATAAATGTTAATTTACTCTTCACTTTTTTACCCCGCAATTTCTAGCGGGTCATAGTTTAGCTATGTAATCTTTAACTGTTTTTACAATATAGTCAAGCTCCGCTTTTCTCATTCCTTGGTGGCATCCTATATAAAAACCATTGCTATTTATCCATTTGGCCACCGGAAAATTATTCTCTTTTAACTTATAAGTTTTTTTATAAAACGGCTGAGTGATTAAGGGAAACATATCGCGTGTTTCAATTCCTTTTTTTTCCAACGCATAGACTAAACTCTGTTTGTTGGCCCGGCTACCTTTCTTAATGGCTATCGGAAAAATCATAAATGAATGCTCCGCCCCTTTCGCCCGAATCGGTAATTGTAAATCTTTTTCAAGATCTTTTAGGCAGCTGATTAAATAAGATGCATTCTTTCTTCGCGTAGCTATAGTTTTATTAATTGTTTTAAGCTGGGCGCAACCCAAAGCTCCTTCTAATTCGGTTACGCGAAAACTATAGCCCGGCCTAACAAAATTAAATCGCCGAGAAATTACTTCTTGTAAATCTCGGCCAAACTTACCTTCATCATCATCAATGCTGATATAAATATTATCCCGGCCGTGATTGGCCAAGCTTCTTAAAACTTCTGCATACTTTTTATTGCTTGTTAGGGCCAGGCCACCTACTCCCGTAACAATTAAATGAGCCACGTAGGTTGAAAAGCAAGCGATATCACCAAAACTGCCAACCCGCTTGCCTTGATATTTAGCATACATAGTTTCTGCCGAATCCTCTATAACTTTCAACTTGTACTTGCTGGCAATCTTTAAAATTTTATCCATTGCGGCTGGCTGGCCAAACAAATGTACAGCCATAATCGCTTTGGTGTGCTTAGTTATTTTAGCTTCAATTTTGTCTGGGTCTATATTGTATGTTTGTGAGTCAACATCAACAAAAACCGGTTTTAAATTATGATCAACAATTACATTGGCGGTAGCTACAAAAGTAATAGCCGGGCAAATTACTTCATCGCCATCTTGCCACTTTTCTACCTCCTTCAAGCAAGCCACAGCTATACGTAATGCGCCGGTCCCGCTATTTACCATCACGCCAAATTTTGCTCCGTGGGCTTGGCTGAACTGCCTTTCAAAACGCTGAATAAACGGCCCGTAAGAAAGCCGCTTAGAACTTAAAACCTGGTTGATGTAGCGCTTAGCAAGCGGGCTAATTTCCAGACTGCCCACCCCCAGCTGTGACTTATTAACTGGCATTAATACTCAATATCGTTTTTGGCACTGATTAAATCGACATCTGATATTCCATCAAGTTCACTTAAAGACTTTGTAAAAACATCAATGTCGGCCACCTTGATAAATTTGACATTAAAACTGTACTCTAACCTCCGCCCGCTTTCTTTAGCTGACACATTAAGCAAATTATCATATTTCAAATATTTATTAAAAATGTCACGCATTTTATCGTTAGAAAATCTATCGGAGTGGGCTGTGAAATTTAAAACATAATCATATTTACGAATTGAACCAAAATTCATCTTAGTTAATGCATAAATAATAATTACTGCGAAAATAGTTGTTACTATCGCGATGCCGTAATTATTCGTGCCCGTGGCAAGTCCAATTGCTACGACCAACAAAATAAAAGCAATGTCTTTGCTATCTTTAATCGCCGTTCTAAATCTAATTAACGAAAATGCGCCAAATGCCCCAAAAGCGCGCGCCACACTATTGCCAATTACCATCATAATTACCGCGATCAAAACGCCAATTAAAATTAAAGTAAAAGTAAACCCTTGCGAATAAGACAAGCCTCGATGCGTATTCCGATACGTCAACGCAATAATATAAGATAATATAAAAGCTAAAATAATATTAAATACCGCAATTGTTAAATTAGCTGGTTCGAGCGTTAATCCGCTGGTAAAAAAATCAGTAGGCATATGTTATGTTACTTTATAATTATTATCATCAAATCGCGGCATATTGTGCCTAAGCGCATTACAATATTTTGAGTAAGCTAGGCGTTGCAATTGATATTTTTGAATAATTTTGTGAAACCAAACAGGCAAGATATTATTATATTTTAATTCCAGCACAGTTCCTTCAGGATAAACTTCAACCAGTCGTCCATGTACATCGTTTAAATCGTGCTGACGTCTGGCTTTAATGTTGTAATCAAAAGTGACTCTGAATCTTTGATCCCGCTTGCTAATTAAAGCTTTGCGGTCATAGCTTATAAACAATTTTGGTTGCATTGAATTACGTTGCTTGAACCAAAGTAATTCACTTAAAAACATATCCTCTGGATCTTGACGAAGCAGTTGCCTTAATGAATTATCAAAATTCTCCCTAGCGGCTTGGTCGGCTGTCAGCTTAATTCTGTCTTTAATTGCCAGGGCATCATTTTTTCTTTTTATCTCGGCAAAAATAGGAGTAACGCCTAAAGTTAAATTATTGTAGTAGCGAAAGCGCAATTTTTTCCTATCCACAATACCGCTTTCCTTATCCCAAAAACAACCGTAATCAGGGCTATCAAAATACAAGCTATTAACTTGATAGAAATCCTGGTCAGTTGCTTGAATATAAGGATCCCACGCCATGTATTTTAAAAGCGTTGGGATCAACTTGTCAGCCTTGGCTTTGGGTAAATAATACTTGAATTCGTATCTTTGAAAATGTAATTTAGCTTTTTCCATATTATAAATTTAAACCAATCGGTGCCTCTGCCCAATCTATGCCTAACCAATCCTTCAGCACCTGTTTATTCCCACTATTTACAAACAATATAGTATCGGTTGCTGGGCTAATTGTAAAGTCTTGGCTTAAAACCGGATATATGTTTATATTCCCCTCCCCTTCATAATCTTTTATATCGCTAAAATTAACATTAATTTCAGATTGTTCGTCAACTTGAACATCAATTTGATTATCCCAAATAATGCTGTTATAAACGCGGCCCACCCCACCGCCAAAAACCGGCTTTTTAACATAAGCGTTCAGTCCAATATCATTATTGACAATCACATTGTTTATAATTTGTACATCAGACGCGTCTTTAATTTCTATGCCAATCAAGCACTCATTTAATACATTGTTGTAAATTACCGTATCAACTGATCTCTCTCCCACGCTAATACATTTATCACCAGAGCCGTGAATTGTATTTTGATTAATCAAAACCGTTGAGCCGCTCAAATCAATGCCATCATTTCCGTTATTAACAAACAAATTGTTTGAGATCTCACCCTCTTTTATAAAATCAAAGTCAACCGCATCGGCGCTATTAACTGTGAAAGTGCTATTGGACAATTTAGCTTTAGCTGATTTAACGTTTAGCGCATCATCGGCGTTTGCCCGGGAGGCGGTAAGGCGTTCAATTACAACATCGTTATGATAAATTGACAGCATACCAGACATATACACGCCATTCACATAAGCGTCCTTGCCATTGTCAACAATAAAATATCGAAATCGGCTCTCTAAATCACTATTTAACACACCAAAAACTCCCCAAGGTTCAGTTGTCAAGCCAATAATTTGAATTGGCGCTACAGGTGTGCCTTCAGCAATCACGTTGCTGTAACTGATTATTGATGTACCCCCCGACAATCGTATGACCGTCCCGGGTAGTAACCGCAAGGTGTAACCTTGCGGCACAATTACAGTGTTAGTAAAAAAATAGCTTCCAGCCGGTAAGATTATTTCTTTACTACTTTCATTAATCAAAAATTGGGGATAGCTAGACTTAAAGCCCTCAACGTCAGTAATAGCTGCAAGCCTTGCCAAAGCTTGGCCATTTATAATTTTCACCCTGACGTCTCCTTTTTTAACTTTTCTGTCTGTTATCGCATTAACAAAATTAAATGAGACATCAGCTAAGCGGCTAGAAAATTGTTCGCTTGTAATATTTTGACTAACGATAAAAATTCGGTGGCGTGTTAGTTCTGTTGTGTATTGTTGATTATTATTAGGTGATACACGTTTGGTAGATAAAAGAGCATCACTTGGCTCACTAATTAATGTGTCGCTATTATCAAGTTCGCCGTTATTATTGTAGTCATAATAAAGTTTGAAATCGCTAAATACTTCCTCATCAACAAATTCAACATCAACTTCCCGCACAAAAAAATCAGCCAAGCTTTGCACGTGGGCATCAAAATAAGCTAAAACGCTTTGGCCCAAAAATGTTTGGCTATTATCATCCGTTACATTGACATCTACAAATATTATGAAATCATCAAAAATATCGCTGGCTCGATTAAAATTGTTAATTATCTTTTCACGATGGTCTTGGTAAACGCTATCGGCAAAACGGTTAGTGTAAACTTTCAGCCTGTCTTTATAAACCGAGGTTTTAATTTTATCGTATGTTTCGTCGTAATAATTTAGGTCGTCTTCCAAGTTATCCTTATCGCTGGCATAGGTGTACAAAAGTTTATTCTTTTTATGTAAAAATTTTGGGTTACTAAAAATACGGCGAGCTAAAGTCCCGTACAAGCCAACATTATTGCGATACGCATAATCACTCTCCACATCCCAAGGCACAAAATAAAATTTGCCGGACGTATTGTTAAATAGCAATCGCACATTGCCAAAGACTTGATGGGCAGAATTAATTAATTCTTGATGCACTTGCCAGTTGTAAAAATTTTCTTGGTCAACTAATGTAAAAATTTGCCGGTTAAATTGCTCATCCGAAGCATTATGCAACAAATCAAGCAAAGTATAAAGTTCAGAATAATGATCATAATTGAATTGGCTGTCGTCAACCAATTTTTCCCAGCGGTCTAAATTATCCCACAAAGTATCGGAACGAGTTATGCCATCTTCCCCTAAATTTTCCTCTCCATAAAAATTGGTTTCGTCTGGCACTTCCCACTTTGCTAGCATCTCTTGGCTCCAATTTTCTATCACAAAATAGGCGCCATGGTTACGGCCGTTAACATGCAAATTGGCAAAGCTGCTTGGCGGGTGCAATAAACCAAGCTTATCGGCGCGATAATTATTCAATTGCTCCATCGCAAAGTAACGGTCATCCACAATGATAAAGCTTAAACGCCTAATGCCATTAAATAGTTTGTCTTTATCAAATTTTACTAAATACGATTTCTTTGGTGCGTTCCAATGAATTGCGTTAGCGCCCCTATACCTTACGTCAACATCATACTCCTCGCCGCCGTAACTAAATTTTGCAGGCACCCAAACCGGATCGGTGTAAATCACGTTACCAAAACCTTCCGGCAAACTATCATTTAGCGTTAGGATATCTTCTGGTTTTATTTCAAGATCATAGGTTGGAATTTCATCTTTTTTAAAAGCATACGCGAAATAAGTCAAATCAGAAACTTTACGTAACTTCCAATACAAAGGCAATAGGCGCACCAGGGCTGGATTCTCCCGCAGTAGCTTGGCGCGATAACTTGGACTGGTTAATGATTTAAACATCGGAATGGCAACTAGGCCAATACCAACAAAAACCACAACTATGCCAATCGCAATCTTAACACCGCTATTTTTACGCCGAACTATTCGATTGAATAACCTCTTTAAATTCATAAAACTGCTTTAATGCTAGCTGCCCGTTTGGCCCAAGTATATTCTTGCACATCCTCAAAAGCTTTTTGGGCGAGCTTATTTCGTAATTGTTTATCTTTAATCAGTTTTTGTAAACCTTCGGCTAACTCTTCTGAATTATCCGGTGAGACTAAAAGCGCGTTTGAATCGTTTAAAACTTCAAGCGTACTCGGCAAGGTCGTCGCTACAATCGGCCGCTTAGCCGCCATATACTCAAACATTTTCATCGGCGACATATAGTGACGAAAATGCGTTGTGTCCGGAAACGGCATCATTAAAATATCAAAAGCCTGCTGGTATTGAGCGAGCTTATCTTGGCCCACGCGCGGTAATAAAGTGACGTGGTTGCCAACTTGTATTTGGCTTACCACATCTTGATAAAAACTAATATCTCTAATATCACCACCCACAGCCACAAACTGTATATTAGGAATATTGGGGATTAAAATTTTCAGCGCCTTTAAAATATCGGCAATGCCTTTGTCCATATTTTTAGTTCGATAACTGCCGGTGTATCCTAAAATAATTTTATCGGCTGGTAATTTAAGTTCTTGTCGTGCTTGTGCTTGACTAATGTCTACAGCAAATGTTGCTAAATCAACTCCATCGTGGGCTACTAGGATTTTATCTTCGCCCACACCCATTTTTACTAATTGACGCTTTAACTCCCCGGTCACTACAATTATGTGATGACAAAGTTTATAATACTTTAAATACAGGTCCTTGCGCCCGGGCAGCGAATGCCCTTCCCACACTACCTTCTTGAAAAACTTTTGTAAAATCGGTAACAAGTACGCGTCCCGAGTATAAACCACAGTATTAGTTTTTGGATGCTTTAGTAAAAATGGCACCAGCATTAAAAGGAAGAAAAAAATCTGAAATTTAATATAAATTCCGTTGGGTAACTTTATTAACCAATGCGGATCAAAAGTTTTTAATTGCATTAAAGTAAAATTCTTTTGGCTATGGTAATGCTCAAATGGGCCAATACTTTTAAAGTTGGGGTTGCGCCTGGTTGGCGTAATAAGTTTTACCGACAAGCCGGCATTAGCAAAAGCTTCGCACATTTTAAAAATTTGATAGCCGTGCGCCTTTTCGGTCGGGATTCTGATATTGGCAATATATAATAAATTCATGAAAGTAGTATTTCCTCTCCCTTGATGGGAGAGGAATAAGGTGAGGGTGATTATTTCATTCTTTCCACAATGGCGGTAAATTTTTAAGTATCTCAATGTTGTCAAACCTCTTACTCTGTTTGGCGCCAACTTCTTTTGCCCATGACGCCATTCTTTTAATCCCCTCTTCAAAACTAGTCTGCGCTTTAAACCTTAGCACATTATTCATTTTTGAATGGTCGGAAAAAGCAACCTTCACTTCATTGCGTTCCGGCAAGTAAGTGATGTTCGGCGCATTAATGCCAAACTCTTTGGATACTAAATTAGCCAGATGATTTACAGTAAATGGCTCATCAGCGCCGACATTAAAAATTTGGTTATACGCTTTTTCATTAAATGCCGCATCGGCAATTACGGGTGCTACGTCGCCAATATAGCTAAACGCCCGCTGTTGTTCACCGTCTCCAAAAATTGTAAACGGTTCTCCTCGCATGGCTTGGTTCATAAAAATTCCGATCACATTACGATATCTATCACCAATATTTTGCCTTTCACCATACACATTATGGGGCCGAAAAATCACATGATTTAAATCAAACATCCGCTTCGCGTTTTGCAAATCTAATTCCACGGCATATTTGGCAATGCCGTACGGGTCTTCTGGTTCTGGCTTCATATCCTCGGTCATCGGCGATTGCCCGGCGCCGTACACTGCGATTGAGGAAGTAAACACAAAACATTTGACATTGTGATTCACCGAAGCGTTTATCAAATTAATACTGCCCAACACATTGTTATTGTAATTGAACTTACGAATAAAATGACTCAAGCCTTCGGCCGCGTAAGCCGCTAAATGAAAAACGTATTCAAACTTGTGCTCATTAAATAATCTATTGATTAATTCCTCATCATTAACGCTGCCCTCAACAAATTCGGCTTTAGGATTCACATTCTCTTTAAACCCACCGCTTAAATCATCCAAAGCCACAACTTCGTGACCACGCTCAATTAATGCGTCCACAACATGTGACCCGATAAACCCCGCTCCACCGGTGACAATTATTTTGCTCATATTAATTTAAGAGTTATTTCTATAGACCCTTTCCCGGAATTGGGTAATCCTCCCCTGTTAAGGGAAGAGTGGAGGGGTTTTGTTAACCCCCTATATCCCCCTTGACAGAGGGATTTCCCTACCTCACCCTGCCCCTCTCCCCAAGGGAGAGGGAACGTTGATTCATGCGCCTCGCATATACTCGATATATTACTCATAAAATAATTGGATAACTATAGATAAGGTAGCTACTAATAAAGTCGCTAAACCAATAACAATTATTATATTAGTTTTGCGATCTTGCCCAGTCCTATATGAAAGTTCATACTGAGTAGTCCTGGCATTACACTTACGGCAATAGATAATGCCCTTGTCACTATCCCAGGGCTCCCACTGATGCTCATTACAATTAGACATAATTTTCTATAATATGTTTAAACTGGTTACCTAATGCGTTGGGATTAAATTCTTGTTCATATAATTCTTTACCATTTTGCGCTATTTTTTCCAATAACTGCTTATCGTTTTTTAACATCATTATTTTATCTGCCAAATCTGTCCCATCATCAACCTCGCAAAATAAGCAATGCACACCATCTTTTAAAATTTCATCTGCCGCCAGGCTTCGCGCCGTCACCACCGACTTTTGGCAGGCAAATGCCTCGTAAATTTTATTCGGTATAACTAATTGCACTTTAGATGACTTGCCAAATAACCCCAAGCAAACATCAGCATCATGAATATATTTTAATAATTCATCGCCTTGGGCTGGCTCATGCCATTCAACATTAGAAATATTTTGCACCTGCTGCAACTTTTTCCCATCTTTCATTTTCTTGCCGCCGCCCACAAATACAAATTGCACACCTTTATCCTGAAGCTTTTTGGCTGCTCCGAGCATTGTTTCTATCCCGTGTAGCGGCGTCATCCAGCCCCACCATAAAACCTTAAACCTACCGGATGACTTTTTGCCAGAATAATAAAATTTATCGTGCGCCCCAATCCATATTCGGGAAAACCTTTTCGGCTTAGCCTTAAACGTTTTAACAAAATAATCAATATGCGCTTGCGTATCAATTACAACATGATCTGCCAATCGGCATGCCAACCAATCTAATACATAATAATACCATGCTTTTGGCGATTTTGGACTGCATACTTGGCGATCATAAACCATTGTATTATAAAGCGATAAAAAAGCATCAAAAATAATGGGCTTACGGGATAACACTTTGGCTAACGGCATAATTAAATGCCCCATATACCCAACCACCATAACATCGTACTGATCCTTTATTTCTTTATGCCGATTAATTAATTCCGAATACTTTTTAAAACCTTTTGCCCGTGAATTACACATTATTATTTCCACGCCGTTTTGTTTTAAGCCGTCTAATAAAATTCTATTGCGCGGATAATCAGGATCAAAAATGCCAAAGTAACAAACTGTCATATTACATTTGCTTGCGCCAATAATCTAAAATAGAAGGTACTGTCTCGTCTAAAAAATCAATTTCCGGTCTCCAGCGCGTTGCTGCAATAAACTTACCATTATCCCCTATCATCACTCCGCCGTCTGTCGGGCGTCTGTCTTTTTCATCTCTAACGATTTTTATATCTTTAACTTTAGAAATTGAAATCAATTTTTCTAAAATATCTTTGATAGAAGTGCCTTTGCCCGAACAAACGTTATAGACATGGCCCGGCTGGCATTGATTGACCGCTAGCCAATATGCTCTCACCACGTCACGCACATCGCTAAAATCTCGCACCGCGCTGTCATCACGTACTCTTATTTCTGGTTCTTTTTTACCTGCCTCAATTTCGGCTACTTGCTTAGCAAAATTTGAAATGCCAAACACTGGTGGGCGGCCGGGTCCGGTATGCTGGAAAGCCCGGATGCGTATTATTTTTAATCCGTAATTTGTATAATATTGATAGCCCATAAAATCCTGAGCAACTTTGGATATCGCGTAAGGCGAAAGCGGCCTGAGAGGGTTATTTTCACTCACTGGATTTTCATCTTCGGCGATTGTGCCGTACTCTTCGCAAGAACCGGCAATCAGAACAACTGGACCAAAGGCATCATCTTTAATTGCCCGAATAGCTTCCAGTAAATTAGATTGCCCAATAATATTAGTCTCCAGAGTTTTTTCCGGATTTTCCCAAGATGTACTGACATAACTTTGAGCCGCCAGATGAAAAATAGCATCCGGTCTAATTTCACTAATAATAGTTTTTAATCTGTCTTTGTCTAAAATATTGCATTGCAAAATATTAACACTCAATTTTTTTATGACATCGTTAACATCTTTTAAAACCAGACCAAAAATTTCCACTCCAGGATGCTCTTGGGCTAGATACTTGACCAAATGAGTGCCAACAAAACCGTTAACACCGGTAATTAAAACTTTTTTTATCATGTTACTGTCATTGCGAGCGAAGCGTCGCAATCTCTACAATCGATAGCTTAAATCCTCCCATCGATTATTTACGCTATTAATAAGAATTTCTTTTCTTTTTCTGCTATAATTTTTTATCTGCTTTTCTCTACTTAAAGCATCTTGAACATTATCATACTCCTCATAATAAACCAATTTATCGACATTATATCTCTTAGTAAAGCCTTCAACGACTTTTTCTTTATGTTGACACACCCTATTTGCTAGATTGCTGGTAACTCCAGTATACAGAACTGTATGCACTTTATTTGTTAATAGATATATGTAATATTTTTTCATAACGAGAGATCGCCACGTCGCTAGCGCTCCTCGCGATGACAATTTTATTTACTGTCTAGTATGTTGTACTATATTTAAAAATTTATTAACTAAAACTTCGTAAGTATAATTTTGTAATACTCGTTCGCGCGCCTGTTTGCCAAATTTTTCTCTCATTGGTTTATCTTTTAACATTTTAACAATGGCTTGGCTCAATGCTTCGGCATTATTTTTTGGCACTACAAATCCGGTTTCATCGTTAATGTTAATTTCGGGACTCGCTCCGGCATCAGACGTAATGACAGGCACCCCGCAACTCATCGCTTCAATCGTTATCATACCAAAAGCTTCCATCCAAATTGAAGGCACCACCACCGCATCAGCCGCATTTATGTATTCTACTAATTCACTAAAAGATTTTTTACCTATAGGCTTGGCTATCTCCATAATACTAAGCTTATCAATCTCTGATTTCATCTTGTCGTCCTCTCCGCCGCCGATTAAAATTAGTTGAAAATCATTTATTTTTTTCCTAGCCTGAGTCGATGCTTCAAGCAAAATACCTACGCCTTTTTCAGCGAAGTTAACACGCCCAACGAATAAAATCGTTAATTTATCGTCTAGGCCTAGCTTTTGCCTCAACGACCTTTTGTCATGCATGGGCTTAAATTCATCCTCTTCAATCGCGACTCCAATAATTTCGGCTTTAGATTCATCAAGTCCTAACTTTTTGCCTTCTTCAATTGCGGCTTGGCTTAAGAAAACAATTTTATCAGCCTTTTCGTAAATTACATCGGCATATTTCTTATGCGTTTTGCGGTCTAGCAAAAATAATCCAAATTGATTAGCCAAAGACCGGGACAATTTTGCCATTATCTTGAATAGCGTATCATGCGCTAAAATTTCTTGAATTGGGCGATTAAAATGCCAGTGCCAAGCAGTAATTTGACGAAATATAAACGGGGCTTTGAGTTTTGACTTAATTTTAGATATGGCGTATCCGGTTTCTCTGGCCTGCCAAACATAGACTACATCTAAATTTTCTTGTTGGTCTAATTTTAAAACTTGTCTTTGGGTTTGTTTTATATATACCCATCGAATAATCCTATTAACAGGAAATACCTTGGCTTTGTTTAACATTGGTGGGTAGTATCGAATAACTTTAACTCCATCAATATTTTCACTTCCTTTTTTTGTAAATGATAACCAAGGAGCGACCACGAAAACTTTATGGCCTTTTTCTACCAAGACTCTCATCTTTTGAATAAAATAATGATACGAACCAAGATGCTCGCCAATCTCTTTTTCCGTGCCAAATTTATATGCCACAACACAAATTGTCATGTCCCAAATTGTTGAATAATCTTTTTTACCAAGTTATCTAAATTATGTTGGCTTGAAACCACCTGGAACATACTGTCTAATATATTTTCTAATTCTATGGTTGGTAATCTCATAAGCTCTGATATCTTTCTGGCTAACGCCTCAGGATTATTAGCTTCAACCATTAACGTGACTGGTAAAAAATCCTTAAATGCTTCGTTGGATGTCAAAACCAGGCAACGGGCGGCCATGGCTTCTAAAATGGCTTTATCTAAACTGCCTGTGCCTGATAAATTGATAAATAAATCAGATTTTTTCAATTCATCGACAATTTTCTCGTTTGGAACCCAGCCCTTAAATGAAATATTATCTCTTAAATTGTGGTTGGCAACAATTTTTAATAAAGCGTCGTAATAACTTCGTTGCGACTCTATTGGTACCCCGCCTATAATAGAAAGATGAATATTGGAATCGTTTTCCTGGACTAACTTCTTAACCGCCAAGATCATCGTTTCATAATCTTTAGTCGGCGAGATGCGTCCAACGGTCACAATATTAAAGCGTTCGTCAACGTGCTTAGTGTCTGAGGTTTTAAAACGGTCTAAATCAATGCCATGGCCCACAACTAACTTTTTGGCGGTGTTGATGCGAAAGCTATCAACCGAAGCGGTCAACACTTTAGCAGCCATCATAGCCATAAGCTTAGTTTTCCAAGTGACCGCGCGATGAGTGTACCAAGAAATAATTTTCTTACGCCGCAATAACGCATATGGCCACATGGCGATTGTATATTCTGGATTTTGATGGCAAAAAATTCCGTCAACTTCTGACACATGCTTCAAACAATATTTATTCCATAATTTAAACCTGGCAAAACGTGAGTTGTTACCTTCTTTGCCCAAAGAATAAATTTTAACATTATCTGGCAACCCCTCGGTATTGCCCTTTTCTAAACAAATTACCTTTAGGTCGTTCACATGCTGAGCGATTTTTTTAACCCACGTATAACTAAACCCCGCCAACGCATCGCCTTTGTCAACTTTTCTAGTAACCATTAATAACTTCATAAGATAACATTTAACCACCCTCCTGGCAGGAGAGGGCTGGGTGAGGTAGAAAAAGAAAAATTTTCACCCTCATCTTTATCCTCTCCCATCAAGGGAGAGGAATTATTTTTATAACTGTTCATAAATGTATATATTAGACCCAAAATGCTTAGCCAGGAATAAATCCCAATCAAAATAATTTGCCATCCGGCCCTCAACGCCAAAATGTAATCCGACATCGTTAGAAAAGCTCGCTAGCAATTTGTAATTTTTCTCATCTTGGAGCTCATTTTTGAGATAATAAATTGTTTTATCTTTCGGCAACTCAAAAGTCTCTTGGGTATGTTTATCAATAATTAACGGCTTAATATCTGAATATAAATCATTGGCAATAACGTTTTGGCATTTACTGGCGCAAAAATATTCTTGGTTAAGCTCGTAAGACGCTTTGTTTTTTGGCAGTTGTAAGGTCCAAATTTCGTTAACAACGACTGCGTTTTCTTTGTTTAGATTTTGGGCCACGTATATTTCAGCTAAGTTATAAGTTGTTGGCGCGGCTAAATAATAAATCGTAAACACAAAATAGAGTACTGAAATTGCGGCAACTCCGTAAAACCATCTGCTAAACGAATAATTAAAACTTAAAATTATAAAAAATATAAAAAATACTAAGGGGAATGAGTAGCGTGTGTATGAGTATAAATCAGTCGCCCAGTTAGCAACGACGCTGATACTTATAAAATAAGTCAGAAAATAAACAAGTGAAATAACCAAAAGTTTTTTGTTTTTTACTCTGCGCGCAATGCCAAATGGCAGCATCGCCAATAACAATGGGAAAAAAGCAAAGATCTTTGTAAGCTGTGCGCCAAATGATTGCAGTACGCTAGCTTCAGGGGCCGTATTAGTATCTAGCACCGGGTTGTAGTTAGTAAAAATACTTATGACTTGGTTTTTGACACTCGTAAAATTAAGCGCTGTAATCCCTGCGTAAATTATTAAACCAATTAAACTGAATAAAACCAATTTACCCAACAACTTTTTATTTTTTCTAAACCAAATCAAAAGTACTGGAATATTAATTAAAAAAATTGCATTGAGTGGGAAATTAGCGGCCGCCAAAAATCCTAAAACAATACTTTTTAAAGAGTGCCGCTTGGCCGAGATTTCATCATTTGCCATAATCGTTTGGTACAAATAATAAAACGACATCACAGCCAAAAGTGTGCTTAAAACCCACATCTTGCCCGTATGCAAAATCAAAACAGTCAGCATGTTGGTAAATAGCAAAATTAAAAATACCGTGCGCACGCCCCGATCATCAACTTCACGCTTTAACAACTTATAAATAAAGTATAAATAGCCCATTGCAAATATGGCGCTTAACGCCCGCGGGATTATATACACAAATTCCGGCGATTGGATTAAAAAGGATTTCAAAGCATCTAAGTTAAACCCAAAAAATGGTGACAATATGACCAAATAAAACGCAATTGCCACATAACTAAAAAAATAGGTCAACGTGCCGTATGGCACATCGTCGGGCGCCGGCAAAATTGTTTTATTCTCCATCGCGCGTAACACCCCACCGACAAAATAATTTTCATCCGCAATGATAGTCAGCTGTGGCAGTCCGTGCCAAATGCCAACAAAAAAGCTCAAGCCAAGTAAAAGTAAAGTTACCGTTTCTGGGTTCCAGTTAATGTTTTTTAGCGATAATAATTTCATGCCACAATCTCCTTCCAATATGTGATAATCTTTTGCGTGTTATTGCTAAACTTCTCCTTAACCAACTTCCTACCGTCCTCGCCCATCTTTTTGGCTTTCTTTGGATCATTTAACAACTCAAAAATCTTTTCAGCTAACGCTTCGGCATCGCCAATTGGTACTAAAAATCCATTATAACCGTCTTGAACAATTTCTTTCGCGCCAGTCGTTTCCGTTGCCACCACCGGCTTTCCGCACGCGTTAGCTTCTACTAAGACTTTTCCAAAGCTTTCTGAGGTCGAGGATAAAACTGTTAAATAGGACGAGTAGTAATATGCAGGCAAATCTTTCGATTTTTCATTAAAACTTACGACAATGCTGTCCTTTATTTCTTGCTTAAGGGGCAGAGTCCCTACACCTTCCGGACCAAAATGATAATTACCTACCAGCCATAATCCAACATTTTTATATTTATCATGCACCAGATTTATTGCCCTGCATAATGTATCAAAATCTTTAACCTTATCTTTTCTACCAACCATTAATATATGCTTTTTACCCTTCTGCATTTTAGAGCTAGCAAGACTTTCTATTTGCTTTTTATTCTCCTGTTTAACGTCGGGATAACGAATAAACCTTTCTATGTCCACCGGAGTTGATATAACTTTTATTTTATTAGAATCAAATCCCATTTTAATTAATCGATCCATCATGCCTTGGCTCATAACTCTAATAGCATCGGCTCTGTTCAGTACAAATTTTGAAATCAAGCTCCCCCACCATGAATTGTATCGCCTATCTTTCGATAATTTATTTCCAACGTAATCTCCATGAAGATTAATTAAAAGCTTTGCGCCGGTTTTCTTTTTAATAAAATACCCGGCTAGTCCAACAATCGGATCTTGGCAAACAATTAAATCAATGCCTTTAAACTTCTTGCCTATTTTTATTGCATCTAAAATAAATCCAATCGTGCCGTTTGAATTTGTCGGGTACGCTGTTACATTGTCAGAAATTTTATTTATGTCGTAACCTTTTTTAGACATGACAATAATATCGAGCCTTTCCACCCGTTTGCCATATTCAATGTGGCGCTCAACCACATCGCCAAGCTGCCCTTTCCCAAGCAATCCCCTGTCAATTGATAACATTAAGACATTCATATCATATTCCTCCCTTGTTAAGGGGAGCATGCCTGCCGGTAGGCAGGGTCGGACAGGTTAATTCTCCCTTTTTAAAGGGAGTACCCCGACGGTACGTCGGGGGGAGGGATTTGCTAGTGTTAACAAATCCTCCGGCTCGCAAGCTCGCCACCTCCTTTAGGAAAGGAGGGATAAACCCCCTGCGTCCCCCTTGGCAGTGTGAGTTAAACAATAACCCCTCACCTTCACCCCGTCTGACGGATTTCATCCTCTCCCTCAAGGGGAGAGGAATTTTTAGTAAATCTATTCTCATACGACAGACTCCAAAACTTTAATTGTTTTATCGTACATTATTTCCGGCTTAAATCGCTGCAATGTTTCGTGCGCGTTGGCCGCCAACCGGCGGCTTAACTTTGGGCTGCGAATCAATTTTAAAATTGCCTCCCTTAGTTGCGCTTTATTATTGTACTCAAATAATAAGCCGTTTTTTTCATTCTCAATAACTTCCGGATTGCCACCGATATTAGATACGATCACCGGCGTACCAAAACTCATCGCTTCCAAAACAGTATGCGGCAAGCCTTCATAACCGCTGTTAAGCACAAATAACATGGCATGCTGATAATGAGTAGCTACGTGATTTTTTTCTAATTTGCCCGTTAGGCGGACACATTTTTCTAAATGCATGTCTTTTATCTTCTCTTCCAGCACACGTTCCAAAGGGCCTGCGCCAACAATTACCAATTTCATTTGCGGTTCTGTCTCAATGATTTCTGGCATTACTTCAATCAGCGTTTCAAAACCTTTCCACGTCACTAATCGGCCAACGGCTAAAATAATCGGATGGCGCGGAATTCGCTCTGTGTGCGCCATTGCCGGCACAGCGTTGTAAATCACTTCAATCGTGTCATCGCCCACACCCCAATTTTTAACCAAACCTTTTAAGTATTCACTCGGCGTAATAATTTTGTTGGCTTTTTGGCACACGATAGCTTGAATGTATTTCAAAAACCAAATTCTAAACGGCAAACGCCATTCATCGTCAAAAGTATCAGGTAAAGTTTTAGTTACGCCCATATTCGCCGCCTGTTCCCACGCATAATTACCAACCACTTTTACGACAAAAGGCTTATGTAATTTTTTGGCAACTTTATACACGTTCCAGCCGGAACTCACCGGGCCCATGGCGTAAATCATATCGCAATTTTTTGCCAGGCTAGACAACTGCTTACGATATTCAGAATAGCGTTTTCGCCTTGGTAACTCACGGGTGATTCTAGTAATTGAAAACTTTGAAACCTTATCCTCCGATGCTGCTTCGCCGTAACAAATCAACGACACATAGTGCCCGCGGCTTACTAATTCACCGGCTAAGTTTTGGCTATAAGTTGCCGGCCCGCCAATGTCCGGCGGATAAATTTCAGCCGCAATCACTATTTTCATACCACCATCCCTCCTCCCCATTTGAAAGAGAGAAGATTAAGGTGAGGGTTGGTTAAAATATTCCAATTCCCTACCTCACCCTGCCCCTCTCCCGCTAGGAGAGGGAACATTAATTCAACTTTTACTCGTTTTACCATTTTAAATATTTATGAAGCTACTTCCTGAAACACCTTATCCATAGATTGGCTAATTTGATCCCAACCATAGTATTTTTCAATCAACTCTCGCGCACTTTTTACTATTGTTCCGCGCAGAGCTTTGTCATTTAGTAACTCTTCAATTTTTTCGGCAATGCTTTGGGGATTGCTCACTTCACAAAATAAGCCTGTCTTCCTGTCTTCTAAAAAATCAGGAATACCCCCTACTTTTGTCCCTACAACGGGCACGCCAACAGCCATCGCTTCTAAAAAGGCATTACCTAATCCTTCAGACAATGACGGCCGCGCAAAAACATCGGCTTCGCACAAATTATCTACAATTTCATCATGATTTAAATTACCCAAAAACTTAACATGCTCACCTGCCATAGCTTTTAAGCTATTCTCCAATTTCCCGGCCCCGATGATTCTAATTTCATGCGGTATCTGTAAATATTCACTGGACTTAATTAAATCCTCAATTCCATTTTTTTCAACCAGTCTAGAGGTAGTAACAATCACGGCCTTATCTTTATGAGGGACACCTGGGCGGCACATAAATAATTTCAAATCTACTCCATTCGGAATGCGCGTGATATCACCGGCGTAACCGAACTTTTTCGCTCTTTCAATTAAATAATTGCTAATAGCCGTAATGTAATCTGGTTTTTGATAAATCTGAGCATAACGCTTAGCCCAAAACCAGGTCCGCCTTCTAATAAACTCATCGGAGTCTCCGCTTTGCAAAGTCAAAACATATTTAACTTCAGGAAACATTTCTTTAAACTTCAATGCCGCCCATCCAGCCCAAAACGCCATCATTCCCCACGCTACTTTAAAGTTTTTTTTGGCATGCAATGTTTTAGCTTTTTTTACTGCAAGCCAGGGAAACAAATATTTATCCAGCTTGCCTCCCCAACCGACTCGAATCACCTTGATATTGCCCATTTGCTCTTCAGCCGGATTTTTTTTATCTAGGCGAGCCGTAATCATCGTCCAATTGTAATGAGGTAGACGATCAGTAATTTCCTTAATCGCTACTTCTGCTCCACCCACATAGGGATAAAAAGTTAAAGAGAAAATTAAAATGTTACGTCTTGTCACGGGCATTATAGCGTCAAATACCTAAAGCCCGCCGCCTCGCTATCAACCCGAGAGTATAAGCCACCTTTAATATCAAATAAAATAGCATCGTCGGTAGTCAGTGATTTCAATTCTTCCAGGGTGATAGATCTAAACTCTTCATGCGGGCTAAAAACTATAACAGCGTCAAACTTTTCTTGCGGCGGCCATTCTTTAATTTGTTCCCCAAAACCGTCTTGGCCTTCTGCGACTGGATCATAGTAAAAAATTTCACTGCCATTTTTTTGCAATATGGCCGTAATCTCTTTAGCCTTGCTATTGCGAATATCAGGCACGTTCTCTTTAAAAGTAATGCCTAAAATTAAAACCTTCTTTTTATCCTTTAATTTTCCTGCCACATGCTTAGCCATATATTCATTCACGTTTCGCCCAACTAATATCACTTGCGGTTTGTAGCCAACCTGCTTAGCTTTATGCGCTAAATAATATGGATCTACGCCAATGCAATGCCCGCCAACTAATCCGGGCGTGTATTTATGAAAGTTCCACTTTGTCCCGGCCGCCGCAACCACGTCTTTGGTGTCTATTCCCATTTTGTCAAAAATTAACGCTAATTCATTCATTAAAGCAATGTTCAAGTCGCGTTGAATATTTTCAATAACCTTACCCGCTTCTGCCACTTTGATTGACGGTGCCTTGTGCAGGGTGGTTATCGCACCGTATACCTCTGCCACGCGCTCAAGCGCCTCATCGTCATTGCCGGAAACAATCTTTACAATTTTATCAATGGTGTGTGTTTTATCGCCCGGATTGACGCGTTCCGGAGAATACCCGACTTTAAAACCTTCCCCTATTTTTAACTTAGAATGATGTTCTAAAACAGGCACGCATACTTCCTCTGTCGCACCTGGATACACCGTGCTTTCAAAAACGACAACGCTTCCTGGCTGTAAATTTTTTCCCACAGCTTCTGCCGCCGATTCCATCAAGCTTAAATTTGGCCGTTTGCGGTCATCAACCGGGGTCGGAACTGCCACAATAATAAAATTTGCTTTTTGGATAATGGCTGGATCGTCGGAAAACTCAATATTAAAATTTTTAATATTTTCAACTTCATGGGTCCGGTCAAAACCCCTATTTAGTTCTTCAATCTTGCTTTTATCTTTGTCATAACCGTAAACTGTAAAATGTTTTGATAAAAGCGCGGCTAAAGGAATACCGACATAGCCTAAACCAACGACACAAACTTTATGCTCCATATGATTTGTACCATTCAATAAATTTTTCAACTCCCTGCTCAATATTTGTGCTCGGTTGCCATCCTAATAATTTTTTAGCCTTGCTGTTGTCGGCGTAGGTTTCTACCACGTCCCCAGGCTGCAACGGCAAATAATTTTTGGTAGCGGTTTTGCCTAAGCTTTTTTCAATGAGGGAAATAAAATATTCTAAATCAACTGGTTTATGATTGCCTAAATTTATAATCTCATAACCATTGCACCCATCAATTGCGGCAAGCACTCCGGCTGCAATATCGTCCACATAGGTAAAATCTCGCTTGTGCTCTCCGTTGTTGTATACGTCAATTTGTTCATCGGCCAGTATCGCTTTGGTAAATTTATACAGCGCCTGGTCGGGCCGGCCCCAAGTTCCTATGACGTTAAAAAAACGTAAACAATATACGTTCAGGCCGTACAAAGAATGATACGCGTGAGCTTCCAGTTCGTTATACCGTTTAGTGGCGGCGTATAATGATAGTGGCTTATCAACCGCATCGGTTTCGCTAAAGGGCACTTTAGTATTACCGCCATACACCGAAGCCGACGAAGCTAAAATAAACTTCGGCACTTTATGCTCACGGGCTAATTCAAAAAGGTTATGCGTGCCAGCAACATTGGTGCTAATATAAACATCCGGATTTTCTAATGAGTACCGAACACCAGCTTGAGCAGCTAAGTGGCAGACTGCATCAAATTTGTTTTTGGCAAAAAGTTTTGCTAGCGCTGGCTTGTCTTCAATGTTGATTTTGTGTAGGGTGAATTTGTTTTGGTTGCCCAAAGCGGTAATGCGAGCCTCTTTTAAGCCCGTGTCATAGTAATCGTTAAAATTATCTACGCCAATTACCGTGTCGCCGCGCTCTAATAACGCCCTCGTGGCATGGTATCCAATAAAACCGGCACAGCCGGTTACTAAAATCATCATAATTTAGAGTAATTCTTCCTTGCCTGTTAACTAATAATACCGTACTATTATTATAAAAAATGGCTAATTAGTCAACCCCGCTAGAGATGCATAAGTTATTGAAAGTTATCAACACATGGCTTTGACTGTATTAAAAGCTTTAAATCAATTTTTCACATTAATCTCTAACCAGGTCAAGTAATCTACTGAATGAACAAACGCAAAATTCTATTCGTTGTAACCCAATCTGAAATGGGCGGCGCCCAACGCTATGTTTTTGATTTAGCCACAAATTTGCCCAAAGACCAATTTGAGGTTGTTGTCGCCGCCGGGGGCAATGGTTCTCTTTTTAAAAATCTTACCCAAGCCAACATCAAAACTATTAAATTAAACCATTTGATTCGACCAATCAACGCCCTTAAAGAAGTCCAGGCTTTGTTTGAATTGCGCAAAGTGATCAAGCATGAGCAACCACATATTGTCCACCTTAATAGTTCCAAGGCCGGCGTTATTGGCTCAGTCGCGGCTAAATCAATCGACCGTAATATTAAAGTTGTATATACAGCGCATGGCTGGGTATTTAATGAACCGCTTAACAAAGTTAAGAAGAAATTTTACCAAATATCAGAAAGGGCTACAGCCAAATTTAAAGACGTCATTATTTGCGTGTCACAATTTGATTACAATTCCGCGCTTGAGAAAAAAATTGTGACCGAAAATCAAATGGGTGTAGTACGCAATGGTCTTAGCTTTGATAAAAATTTACTTTTAAGCAAACGGGAAGCCAGAAGTAGGCTAGATTTGCCTCAAGATAAAATAATCATCGGTTCAATTGGCTATCTTTACCCCAACAAAGGCTTTGAATTTTTAATTGAATCGTTAAAAAACATTGCTGATGAAATTTTACTGGTAATAATTGGAAATGGAAGGCAGGCAAGCGAATTAAATAAAAAAATTGGTCAGATGAAATTGCGGGATCGGGTTAAAATAATAACTAACCAAAGAACTCCCGTTAAAGTTTTAAAGGCATTTGATATTTATGTTTGCTCATCAATCAAAGAAGGATTCCCCTACTCGGTTTTAGAAGCTATGTCAGCTGGCCTGCCAATTGTGAGTACTAACGTTGGCGGCTTACCTGAAATGCTGGATGAAAATTCTGGAATTTTAGTTGAACCAAAAAATTCGCAAGCCTTAGCCAAATCCATTTCCGCGCTACTTAACGACAAACAAAAAGCATTGGCTCTTGGTGCCAATGCTACAAAGCGAGTGGGTGTAAAATTTACTTTAGAAAAAATGCTTACCGAAACTTTAAGCTATTACTAAATTGTTACAAATTGTTCAAGGCCGCCCGGGTCGCCGGACCAACGTAACCCAGCGCGTCAATGCCGTTGGCCGCTTGAAATTTTTTAACCGCCGTTTCAGTCAAAGGCCCAAAATACCCAGTTGAATCAATGTCAGTTTCCAAAAAACCTTCCGCTTTTAAAACATCCTGTAACTGCCTAACTTCATCACCGGCTGAGCCAACGGTTAAAAGGCTGACAAAATTACCTTCGGCTAAACTACTTTCTGAGCTGGTCCCGGGCTGAGTAGAATTCACTACCGTAGGATTAGAATTTTTATTTTCTTCCGGCAAATCAAAATTTTTGTTGATACTGTCGTAAGCCAAAGCCTCCGCCAAAGGATCAAAATCTGCCGCTGTCGTAATTGGAGCCCCAATCTCATAACCAGTAAAAACAGTTTCCACCACCGGAACGATCAGCGATTCCCAATTTTCGCCATAGAGTGCAACCGCCACCTCTGCGTTAGATACATGCCTTAAAACACTGCCGCCGGCTACTGCGTAAACCTTAGGATCAGCAACTTGCCAAGGCGTATCATTAGTTACAGCCTGTACCAACCGTAAACCTGGCCTAACTTTTACATTACCACCCAAAGGAAAAGCCGTTACGTCATCTTCACTCTGAGTTATTAAACCAGAAAAACTTTCGCCAAACCAGGTTCTATAAATATCATAAGAGGGAAAAATATAGCGCTTCCCGTCGCCGCCTATAAAATAAGTTGATGCGCTTACTGTTGATTTTACTAATGCACCTATGGCAGTTTTTACGGCAGGAACATCATCCAAATTTACTACTACTGCAACCGTTTCGCCCGACTCTCCTAAGTAAGTGATCTTATCACTTACAACTGCGGATTCCCCTCCGCTAACACTGCGAAATTTAACATAAACAGTTTTTTCACCGGCTCCCTCGCTCAGTACCCATGTCTTAGTCTTTTGAAAACTTTCAAAACTAGCGCCAGTAAAATCAGAATTATTTGAGATGATCATTTGACTCGCACTGACAGCATTCAAACTCAACGCTACGGTCCGAACCTGAGTTTCAGTTGCACCATTGTTTATTTCTACAACCGCATTGGTAGGCATGACTACTGATAAGCCGCCGCCTCCCCCTGCGCTACTACCGCTGCCACCGGTCGGCCCAGTGCATTGGATTGGTGTGACAACAACTGTAGCGGTAAAAGTTACTTGCCCAGAACAGTTATTACTTGCACCTATGTCATTACTCAAAGTATATCCATTCGGCGGCACCACGGTGACTGTATCATTGGCAGATAGTGTAAAGGTCACCGATGGGCCAGAAACAGCAAAATCATCAATTCCAGTAGCCGAGCTTACCGTGAGATTAATACCAGCATCAGGTATATTTATAGTAATGTTGCCGCTAATCGTGACTTCAGCTAAAACTGCCGCGGGAAAAGCTAACGCAAATAACAGTACCGCAATAAATAAATTTGTAATCCTCTTGTTTAGGCTAAACATTATTTCATTAGAGATTATTGGTTGAAGCTATTCACAACTGGTTGTGGTCCACGTCAAACCGAGTGCCACCGTCGCGCTACTAGAGGTGGCGTAAGCATAAACCCAATCACCTGCAGTTGTTCTAAGTTTAATGCAGGTTGCCGATTCAGCGATTTCATCTCCCAAAATAATTGTACTGGTAGCGTCAGCAGTTTGACCGGCGCCTAATACAATTTTAGCAGTCGTACTTGATGTTCCGCCGACAAATAAATTGCCATCAATTTCACCGTCATTTTGAACATATAAGTCCCCTCCTGCAACATTAATAATATCAGCTGTTCCGCCCGAGCCTACCCACAATGAAACAGTTGAGGTTGATTGGCTATTAACCACTAAGTCATCAAAGACAAAAAGGTCGCCACTATAATCCAAGCCCGGTGGTGCTGTAAAATCTGAACCAACATACAAATAGTCAGTGGTAGTGGCAGAAGTACTAGTGGCGCGACTAAAAGTGGACAAACCAGTCACATCTAATGTACCGCCGGTGTTAATGTTATCGCCAATTGTAGTTGCCGCGTATAACACGCTACCAACCACCAAAAAAGAAATAAACGCCGCGAGAATGCTAAGCGTCTTGTTGATTCTGTTTGATTTACGAACGTTGAAAAACTCTTTATACCGCATATGATTTTGATGTTAATTTTTTGAAATTTTTTAAACTAGGTATATTATATCATAAAAATAAAGAATGCGCGTGAAGTTATCCACTTCAAATTCAGCTAAAATAAGTGATTTTTTACCTGGCGACTGGACGATTGCTTAAAAAGAAACCATTTTTTCTTCAATTTCAACCTGTGCATAAGTATACAGCCAGCCTCGCCGCCTTGCCTTTGCCGATCACAACGCCTTGAAAAAACCATTTTTAACTTGCTCGATAAACTTTTGAGATTGGGTGACATATGGTTCCAAGTTATAAGCGGCAATGTGTTCGGCTAAACTAATAGCTTCCTCGTCTTCGCCCAAGAAAGCATGCGCGGTAGCTAATTTAACCATATAGTTAACATTGCGCGGCTCAAACTCTAATAAGTCCTGATAAAATTTCTTAATCCACCGATAAGCTGCCAGCTGTTCCGACCACTGGCCGAGCGCCAATAGGTGCCTGGGCTGAGGATAATTATCACCAATTGTTTCGTTACCTTCTAAATCAGCCAAAGCCTGAATTGCCCTGTCGTCATTACCTTCAGCTATATACAAAGCGACTAATCCGACATGTGATTCAACAACTGGCGGATTAAGGGCAATGGCTTCAAGCTGAGCTTTTTCCGCTAATTGAAATTCTGCTGCCGCCAAGTCAAGATCGCCGCTATCTTTAAAATCTAATGCTTTTTTAATGTGAAGCAATCCGAGGTCATAATACAGCGGTATCCTTTTGGGGCTTAATGCAATTGCTTTATTGGCCAAATCAATAGCTTTATCAAGCCGGTATGCGGCAAAGCGCGAACCGGTATCTAAGGCTTCAATGGCAAGTTTATAATTTCTAACCATCACATCGTTTTCGGCTAACTGTTCGTCTGTCAGTTGTTCTAAATCAGCAGCCAGGTTAGCAATTTCTCTATCACTGCTAGAGCCGTTAGCCACCACCGGGTTCATGGTATTGACCATCTGCACCCTAATCTCTTGGCTTGCGTAACTTTGAAGATTTAACGCTTGATTAAAATTATCAATTGTTTCGCGGTAATCGTACGGCGTTACGCTACGCAAAGCCTTAGCCGATAACTTTACCGCTTTAGCCGGCTTAAGATTAACCGCGTTAAACGAGAAAACAAAAACCAAGAAAAAAATAGCCAAAACTCCTAAATGTATTTCTTTGCTAATAGTGTATTCAAATTTGGGTGAATAATAGGCAACCCAACTCAAAATAAAAATCCACGGAATAAAGGTGCTGATAGAGTCAAAGACAAAAAGATTTTGGACAACATAGGCGACCAGCAAAATAAATAAAACAATCTCCGGATGGCCATCTTCGGCTTTATGCTTGCGCCATATAATAAAAAAAGCATAGCCTAAAAGAATGGCATACAAGCCAAAGCCAATCAATCCGCCCGGTATCAGACGATCAAAAACAATGTTATGCGCCCGGTCAAACCATATAACCGAACCTTCATCCTCGATTATCCTAGGGTCAAAATATTTATCAAACGGGACGGTGAAATTTTCATTACCGTATCCTAAAATAGGGCGATCCAAAAACCCCTTCCAGGCACTTCCCCATGTCCACAACCTCGTCTGTGCGGTTCTTGACTTCACAGACAAGCCAGACAACCGGTTTAAAACATTTGATTGCTGGACCAGTGCGCTTGATGAACCAAAAGTCACTACCCATGCCAAAAAAAGAACAATTATGATTGTACCAACAGAAAAGCCAATCTTTATTTTTTTGCTCTGAGAATAAACGATGATGGTCAGCAAGCTTAAAAAACCCGCCGCTAATAAGGCCAACACTGCGCCGCGCGTTCCAGAAAGTAAAATCATCGCCACGGCCCAAAAACTAACAAGTCCGTAATAAATTCTCGCCAAAAGATTTGTCCGTTGAAAAAATAGATACAAAGCAAACCCGAGTACAAAAATTAAATAACCTGCAAAAAAAGCCGCATTGCCGACAGTGGATGAAATTCTATCGCCGGTGGTATTGGCAATCCATTCAACTCCTTGCCATTGTAGCAAGCCAACCGTCATAATTGGGACGGATAAAACTACAAAGACATCCAACAACATCAACCACTCCTTTTTATGCTTTAATGTGCCAGTTACTACTACGAACAGCATTACTAAATGCAGCCAAGTTATCAGGCCCTCGCTTCTTTCAATATCGCCCCAAAAACTCAAGTAAAAATTTGGGCCAAATATTGAAGACGCAAAAGAGGCCAGCACAAAAAGAAAAAATATAATATGCACCCAGCTTAACTTCAATCTATAATTCTTGTCCCGGTACGCCAAAAGTAAATATGCCAAAAAAATAATTTCTGTAACAATTCTAAAAATTAAATTCTTCGGAAAAATGTATGGGAATAAATAGCCACTGCCGACCACAAGCGGCACGGCGCAAATAACCGCGAGCCCGGCGGCAATAATCCACAAATTTACTTTGGTGGCTTTCATAATTTATTGTTGGCAAGCCTTTCCGCCGTCACGAAATATCCCGCCCTGAACGCTTTGGATAAAATTATCGGCATCAGTTTGGTTCTCCGGAAATTGTTCAGCGATACTTTGGGCAAGCTCAATTGCCTTCTCGTCTTCACCAATGCACGCGTACGATAAAGCTAAATCAATGGCGTTCTTTTTATTATTTTCGTCAAGCGCAAAAAGCTCCTGTAAAAACTGATTAGCGTAATTATAATGACCATATTTTACTGCCAGGCTAGCCATTTTACGTAAATAGATGCGGTCATGATAATTGATTCCCTGGCTATCCATCTCTTCCAGCACGGAATCCACTTGTTCCAGTTGCCCCGAAGATAGGTACGCCATCACTTTATTAATGTATGACTCAATCACGGCTGGGTTAAGGTCAATTGTTTGCTGGAAGTAAATAAGTGCTTGTTTATAGTGCTCAGCCGCCGCCTCCGGGTCTCCACCATCTTCGGCTATTTGAGCTAAAAACACCTCTGAATACCCGGCTTCTTGGTATAAATGAACTCTGGCCGGACTCAAAGGGATAGCTTGCTTAAAAATTGATAAGCTTTGGTTGAGATATCCAGGGTTAATCTCTCTGGCAAAATTATAATGGCGCATAGCAAGCAAATAATTCGCAACATTTTGCGGCTCTTCTTGCAATTGTCTGGCGATGTTTTCGTTTACCTTTATAACCGCCTCACCAATCAACCCGCGGTCAGAGTAATTATTTGCAATTAAAGTATCAACATATTGAGCCAACTGGACTCTTAATTCCTGATTGCCGTATGTACCAAGTCTGATAGCTTGCTCTAACTTATCAAACGCTATTTCAGCAAGATGGAAGGTTGTGTTGTCACTGTAGTTTAGTTGGGCTTGGGCTGAAAATGATTGCGCGGCTAAATTACTCGCTTTAGCCGGCTTGATTACAATAAAATTCAAAATTGGCAAAATAAGTATTATGTACGCGGCCAATAGCCCTACGTAAAGTGTTTTACTAGGAAATAATTTTACAAATCGTACGTCATCCTTTTCATACTGCGAAATAAAACCCAAAGTAAAAATAAACAGCACATTTGTGACAACTGAATCAAAAATAAATAAATTTTGGACCAGATGCGCAACAACTAACAGCGCTAAGAGCAAGCCAGCATCTCGATCTCGACTTTCACGCCACACTTTAAACGTTAAAAAGTAAAGCGCATAACCAATGATTGCAAAATATGAGATAAATCCAACTAAACCACCGGTGACCAAACGCTCAAATACTACATTGTGGGCCCGATCAAACCAAACTACTGACCCCTCATCTTGATAAAACAAAGGGTTAAAATATTTATTAAAGACTATATTAAAATTCTCTAAGCCGTTACCTAAAACCGGATGCTCCTTCCAGCCCTTGACTGATATTTCCCAAGCCATCAAACGAGTTTGGACTGTACGTTCCTGAAATGATAATCTAGCAATTCTATGCAAAGGGCCGTAGGCGGTAATCCAATCGCTATCTTTTTGAGTCCTGATAAAAATACTCGTGACTATAAATAAAAGTAAAAGCACACTAAAGCCAATCTTAAACCTACGACTGCGGCCGCGGCTAAAACCGACAAACAGCCCACTTAATATAAAAGTTAAAATCAAAGCGACCATCGCGCCGCGGGTAGCGGTTGCATAAACTAAAAAGACAAAAACTAAAGAAGTTAAAACATAAATAATTTTTAAATAACGATTACCAGTCTGGCTGGCCAAATAAAGTGCGAAAAATATGTTAAATATTAAATAGGCGGCAAAAAATCCTGGATTGCCGATAGCGCCTGACAACCTTTCTCCTTGCGTATTTAAAATAAAACTCAAATTAAAATACTGCCCCATGGCAATGAATGCCGACAAAATCCCCGCGCCAAACAAAAAATTAAGCAGCATCTTCCAGTGCCGCCCTTCTTTAACGGCCGAGGTTAAAATTATTAAAAATACCAGCAAATGTAAATGTAATAATATCCCCTCGCTACGCTCAAAGTCACCCCAAAAACTTAAATAAAAATTTGCTCCTAAAAGTGAAGATATAAAGGTAAATCCTATCCAAATTGCATACAGCCACGTCAGCGGGGTAATTCTTAACCGATACTGCCTGCTGCTATACGCGAGCAAAAGGTAAATAAGAAGCATTAATTCAACGGTAAGGCGGAACAGGGTGGCTTTTGAAAACGTGAATGGAAAATAAAACTTATTAGTAACCACTAGTGGCATCAAAAACAAAATTATAAAAAAACCTAAATTCAACAAACGAAGATAGGTTTTCTCAAGCTGTGAAGTCATCTCTATGTGCTGGTATAGCCGCTACTTTCTAGCGAATCTAAAATATTTTGATTTGGATTATTACTCAAAATTTTATTCAAATACTCTTGAAACTTGTCCTCATTACCCTGCTCATCGTAAAAATCAACTAAATACAAATAATAATTATTATCTTGGGCGACGTCTCTTTGGGCGGCTTCCAGCATCACTTCTTCCACCTTGTCAAATTGATTAAGCTCATAGCGATAAACTCCGGCCAAATCTTGATAGTAACTAAAGTTGTGGGGGTTAATTCTAATGGCCTCGTTATAATACTCAATCGCCTTCACCGGTTCTTTAAATTCATAAAAATAAAGACTGGCCAAATTGCCAAATACAACCGAATTGCGACCATGATTCAAAGCCTCCTGCCAAGCCCCTTCAGCACCGCGGTAATCAGCTAAATTTCTTTTCATCAATCCAATATTCATCCAATAAATAAAATCATCGGCGCCCCCATTACTTCCTAATTGCGAATAATATTCATTAATTTTATCCACCCGTGTTTGGATAACCTCAGGATCGCCCACCACGGATGCCGCGTCAGGAAAATCTGCAACCGTATAAGTGCTGGCTTTTTGAGCGTCAGAAAAAAATAACACGACAGCGACAATAGCAATTGCTACGACGACGCTGGCAATAAAAATTAATGTATTTAGATTTTTAACTTGGTTAAGTTTTGTCATAATTTACTACTTACCTAAGGTATAGTAAACCTGGTTATTATTCCCCTCTTTACCAGTCCAAGCGACGGCATATGTTTCACCTAAATTACTAACGGATAAATCGTGAATGCCGTTACCAGTGGCAATTTTTTCACGAAAACGGCTATAGGTCAAATCATCGGCGTAACTTGAAAAGAATATATCAGTGTCGTCACGGCGCCATACGATATTATTTTTGGCATCAGCCAAAAAAACTTGCGGTTCAAATCCGTCAAATGACTGATCGTAGTCAGTTAGCTCAAAGTCATCAAGATAAGTAACCAAATTTTCGCCTACCCTCTCCAATAAAATTTGCTGACGCTGGCCTCCAGAAATAGTGATAAAATCATACCAGCTGATAACAAACTCGTTGTAATGTCCTGTAATGGAAGGTTGACTGGGGTGTAAGAAATTTCCGTTGTTTATTTGCGTTTCATTATAAGACAAAGTTTTTTCCCCAAAATCATCAAGGGGGATAAAAAATATATTTGATTCTATTTCATTTGCTGACCTCCAAGCGACGCCAAAACTTGATCCGTTCCAAGTCATGTCTGGCTCAATATTATCTTCGCTCCTATCACTAACTTGGTAAACTGCACGAATCGGTTCGGCCGAAGAATTTAAAAGCAAAAAATAAATCTGGCTATATGGCTCATCTGTCTTTAGGGCTGACCACAATAAACCATAATTCTTTCCATTATACTGAACTGATAAACTATTAGGCACAACGTCAAATTGGCCATCAAGTGCCACGGTCGGCCCACTGACAATTGAACCGGCCGCGTCAATTCTAGCTGTCATTATCGTCCCGTGCCCTGCGCCATCGTCGGTTACCCAAGCCAAAACCAAATCATCACTACCTCTATCCATGGTAACCTCATTAATTGTATCAGAACTGGTTGCAATTAAAGTTGGGTTAACAGTTTGAGTGCCAGCAATGTTAAAAGCGGAGTAGTAAATATCATATTGATTGGTTGATGAATTCTGGCCAAGCCAACTCACGCCAAAACTATCATCTAAAGTTATAACCGTTGGCTGCATGGCTTGGCTAAGGCCGCTGGCTAGTTCAAATTGTGGCCAATTATCTGGCGTTACCACTGGACCAGGTTCTGGCTCTGGTTCCAAAGCAGGCTCTGGAGTTTGGTCTGGAGTATAAGTCAATTCAGCTTCAACGCTAGAAGCTACATTAGTAACATTCGTTAGGTCAAAATCAGCCTTGGAATCAATGCGTTCTCCGATTTGATAATTAGTAAAAACAGTCTCAACCACCGGCACGATCATTGTCTCCCAATTGGCGCCATAAAGTTCAACGGCAACGCTAGCGGAACTGATGTGACGCAAAGTTTGACCGTTGGAAACAGCGTAAACTTTAGGGTCGGCAACGACCCATGGAGTATCATTGGTTACTGCCTGAATCAACTTTGTGCCTGGGCGAACCGGTACATTCGCCCCTAACGGATAGCCTAATGCTTCCGCGTCGCTGACCGCTACCACATTTGAAAAATCAGCTTGCCAAGTCAAAAAAATATCCGCTGACGGAAAAGGATGGCGCTTGCCGTCTTGGCCAAGGTAATATATTGCACTGCTGTTTTGACGTTTGATAAATGAACCTAAGTTGGCGGCGGCTGTATTTTTAACTACCGTTAAGAAATTAAAAGCAAAAACTAGTATTAAAAAGTAACTTAATTTTTTCATAAGTTTTAATTTAATTGCCATCAAACTATACCATAACCATCGATTAAATTCAATAGAAAAGCCCCGCCGAAGCGGGGCCTTTCCGTTAGTTGTAGGGACAGATTTGAAACCTGTCCAGCTAGACGAACAACTTAGTTAGAAATAGTATAACCAGTTGTCGTCACGGTCTTTTCAAGGCCATCAACTAAGTAGCCGTTAAACCAAGTGCTTTCAGCAGTGGCGTCTTGGCTACCAGACTTGTTGGTGTGGTCATCTGACCAAACGAACAAGCCAGAGTCATTAGCGCCGAAAGCTGAGGCAGTGGTACCAGTCAATTGACCGGTCATCGTTGAAGCGGTGTCACCTAATAGGTTAACCGTCACCGAGTCAGAGCTATCTGCACCAGAGATATTACCATGTAGATAGAATCTCTTTGTGCTGCCTGAAGAAACTTCAAGCTGTTCACCGACATCACCCTCGCTATAGTCAGGGCTATTGAAGATGAAAGAAACACGTCCGACGCCAGCACCTTCATAGTATTGGTCTAGGGCGGAAGCGTCAGCACTTGAGACTTTATTACTTACGCCATCCTGCTTCAAGTATAGCGGGCTACCGACGGTAGCTGAACCTGAAGTGGCGACACGGAATGAGAAACGATACAACATAACCGGTCGGCCTTGGGATGAGTCAGCAGTGACATCAAAGGCGTAAATCGTTAGATCCCCATTGCTCAAACTTGACGAAGCGCCTAGCCGATTTGATGTAGACGGCAAGGTAATCGTAGGTTTAGATGCATGCAGGATGTGCGCAGTACTAGTGGAGCTATTGTAAGTTTCACTTGCGGCTGCCCCGGAATCTTCACCCGTAGCTTTAATGCTATTAGCACCGCCAAATCCAATCTGGAAAGACGCATTTGGGGTACCAGGGTTGTCGGTTCCTTGGCTTGAAATTTCCGCTGTATTAACCTTCACTGTCAACGTCACATTACCATCTTTCGGAACTTTAACGTAGTTCGTAGCAGATGAGTTTTGTGAGAAGTTGAACTTAAAGCTACCAGTAGCACCAATGTTTGATTCAACTAACTTTGTACTACCGTTATAGATAGCCACGTTAGTCACATCAGCATAGTTACCAGTTCCGGTACCAGTTAAGCCTCCATTAGCGATACGAACAGTTAAGTCATCTAAGACGACTGCTTCGTTCACCGATGATAGCCGCAAACTATTGATTGTCACATCAGTTGTACCTGACAAAATAATAGATTGTTCAGGTGTGTTGTGATTAGCAATCGTTAAGGTACCTTGGCCAGCATACGTGATTTCAGCACCGTCATCAGCGGTGACTGTAACAGTGGCGCTATTGCCAGTGGATAAGCCAGTGGCAGTAACGGCCGCGTTAGAAGTAATGCCGAATTGGCTTACTTCACCAGCTGAAGCGCTGGAGCTGATATCACCGCGCAACTTAACTACTGTCTTAGAGCCCTTAGTCACAACCATTGGGCTACTAAGGCCGAAAGTTGTCGTGTTACGGCTGCCGCCTGATGCTGGGTCAGTGTTAATTGGGGTTTGCGCGACTTCGTCAACATACAACGTTAAGTTATTAACGTTGGTTGCTGAAGCGGCAATTGCCAATGACGTCACCCGGACATCTTCACCCGAGTCGGTGGCGTCAAAGGTCCAAGAACCAAAGGTTGCTTGTGACGCACCGGCAATTAAAGTGCTAGATGAAGGTGAACTATCGCGAGTCACCTGCAAGGTAGCGGCTTTAATCGTTTGAGCGTTAGCTGAAATGCTAGCCGATGGAGTTGCGGTAATAGTATTACCGGTTACTTCCCCGCGGGCAGTTAAAGCTGAGCCCGGGTTAAACGATACAGTTAAAGTGTCGTTTGAACTAAACCCAGAGTTGCTGGCAATATCTGCTACAACCTTATACACAGTTTCACCAACTGGCAGTGTAAAGGTGTCGGTCCAAGCCACGGTTAGGGCATGGGTGGTTAAGTCGGTTGGGCCAGCCACGGTTTGTCCGTTAGAGTTGACTAACCTGTAACCACGGGTAGCGTCAGTGACAGTAATGTCGGTTGCGTCAGTTGAAGCAACTGTTAACGTCAAAGCGGTAACTTCAATTGGCTCACCTTCGACTTTAAATTTGAAGGCGCCAAGAGCTTGGCTGTCGCCAATAGTAATGTTACCTGCCTGGACATCATTACTCTTAGACACTACTAACGTACCATTACCAATCGTGAATTGATTATCATTCAAGGTTGGGTTAGCGGTAGTTGAACCAATGTAACCTGTGCCGGTATAAGTAGGCACGGCGTTATAGCCAGTATCAAGTCCTTGAACTAACAGATCAGTTGTGCGGTAAATAGCTAATTGAATAGTTCTAGCTGAACCGCTAACAACATCACCTTTAATCTGGAATTGAGCGGTCTGACCCTTATTAATGGTAATACCGCTTGGTAAGGTAAAATTCATGAACTTGCTGTCATTCGGATCAACGGTTCCACTGACCAAGAAAGTGCCGTCTTGATACAACTTTATATTGTCGATGTCAGAGAAGCTCGCGGTACCTTCTTGGTAAACGCGAATGTTATTGAATCTAACATCTTCAGACGAACCAGCCGTAATCTTGAATGAGAAGAAGGTGTAGTCGGTTGTGCCGACTTCTAACGAAGAATCAGTAGCATTACTGAAAGCTCCGCGTTGAACGGTAGCTGAGGCAATGGTAATGGTTCCGTTAATGGTGTGTGGGTTACCCACAATTGGCAATGAGCCAATCACCGCACCGCCTTTCAACACGACCGAATCAAGCTGTAAGGCATGCGCTTCACCCGCGTATGAACCATTGCTTGAACCAAACGAACCGGTTAAGTACAACGGTACCGTGGTACAAGATGGAATGGTAATGTCACGAGAAAAGGATGCGATATTGTCAGCGTTGAAAGTCTTGCTGGTGGTGTCAAACGGCAACATCGTTCTTCCGTCAACAATGTCAACGCCACTGTAGGCGTTTTTGGAAGAATTACCAATACCACCAACTAATTTAACTTTCGCGCTGTCAATCACAATGTCCCCGTCACAAGAAGCGGTCGCGTTAACCTTAGTGAAAGGTAAGCGCGCTGCGTTGCTAGGAGCCAACGTGCTTGCTGGCGTATCAGGAGCTAATGCCAAAGTTAATGAAGAACCGGTGGAAACAGATGAACCTGAACCCAAACCTTTATCTTCACTAATCGTTGTGGCACCGCTCATTTCTGAAGCCGCATTATAATCGGCCGAAGTATTGACGGCGCTGCCAGTGTTGTAGCCGACAAAAACGGTTTCCACAACTGGAACAATCATTGTTTCCCAGTTGGCTCCGAACAATGTTTCAGCTAAAGAAGCTGAGGTAATGTGTCGAAGGGTGCCGTTTTTAGATACAGCGTACACTTTTGGATCTGACACAACCCAAGGGGTGTCGTTCGTGACCGCTTGGACCAATTTGGTACCAGGGCGGACAGAAACGTTACCACCTAAAGGATAACCATCTACTTCAGCGTCGGATAAGGTTTTAACACCATTAAAGTTGTCGTACCACGTAAAGAAGACGTCACCTGACGGGAAGACATAGCGCTTGTTGTCAGTCCCTAAATAGTAGACTGACGAAGAGCCTGACTTTTTAATCAGGTCGCCAGGGTTGGCGGCAAACACACTTAATGGCATCGCAAACAAACCAACTGACCACATAATTGTGGTAACAGTCACGCTGTAGCCGATAATCTTTTTTAATCTATCCATGTGTTTTTGTTACTTATTATAGTTCGTTAACGAGTGACTTTGGCTGTTGAATAAGCTTAATACGACCTAGAAATTATCTAGCCAGCCCGCATGAGCTTCGACCTTTCCTAAATAATCTCAAGGTGCTTAACCCAAGAGTGTTCAAAGTTACTACTGTTAAGGAACTTGGTTTTTATTAAAGTATTAGCAATGCATTGCTTACAAAGTAGCCGGCCAATACTCTAATAACAAAATTAATTTGGGCTCACCGCCGGTTCAGCTAAAGGCTATCCCTTCCTGGATTACTCCACCCACAAAGGGTGGTCGCCCTTTGGGACGTCTGACGTCCCTTTGGGCGAAAATTGTCAAAACCACGCATGGCGTGGGCAAACTAGCCTATTCACCAATCAACTCTTCAGTGGTTTCAGAAACTACTTCCTCCGGAATTTCAATGTCGGTGCTGGTAGCTTGTTGAATAACATCAGCCGCGGCTTCCAATTCAGGATTAACTTCTGTTTCAGTTTCGGCATCTTCTGATCCTTCAGATACGCCTTCATCCAATTCCTCTTCCGGCTGATTAACTAATTTACTGGCTGATTCTAACTTATCCAACGCGCCGTCAACATCGCCCTCATCCAATAATAATCTCGCCGCGTCAATTTCCGCTTGCGCGCTAGCAGAATTATTGCTCGCCGCCAGTGCCTCAATTTCGGCCGCGACCGTATCAATCCGGCCCCCAACCATCGCGATAGCTAAAGTGCCGTCACTAGAATCGTCAACTACAGCCCTCAAGGCCGCCAAGCTTGTGCTTTCAGCCTCGGCAGTAGCTTGGTCTAGGACTGATTTGGATTCGGATGATTTGGCAATCTTACTTTTATTTGCTTTTAATTTTTTGGCAAATTCGGTGCTGTTAGAGTCAACTGATTGCGCTAGTTTTAAAACATTACCTTGCTCACTTTGGCGTTCAACATGCGCGCGCACCAAACTAATGTCTTGATTGAAACGGCTCAAAAGCGCGTTGACGTGTTGATCTAACTCGCCGTTATCATTTTGAGCAACTAAACGATCCAGTTCATTTAAACGGTTACGGGCAAATTCCAAACGCAGTGTCGCTTTTTCTTCATCGGCAATGTTGACGGCAACCTGCAATTTCTCCAAACCTAACTTTACCGGATACAGGCTATCCCCCGGCAAACTGTAAAACGCGCCGTTGACAGCCAAAGTTGAACTGGTAAAAACGGCCAACATCACCAACATTGCTACTGCCGGCTGCATAATAACATGGCGAAATTGTCCTAACACGCCCTCCAAAATAGCTTCCAAAGATTTGCCCAAGCCGGCTTTGGTTTTGGCTGAAACTTGAATTTCAGACATTAAAAAATCCCGATTTAAATGAACCCATTCAGATCGGGGCTTAACGGATCGTAATTGCTTAAGTTTTTGAATCAGTTTTTGATCGGTCATCTTCAATCAATTTTTTGAGCTGTGCGAGTGATCGATGTAATAATACGCGCGTGGCTCCTTTAGATTTCTCAATTATTTCGGCTACTTCAGCTGTGTCTAGCTCGTCAATATAGCGCAAAATAATAATTTCTCTATATTCGTCTTTTAATTGGGTTAAATATTTTTCTAGCTGAGCAATTTCGGATAGCACCTCTACTTGGTCTAGCAAGCTAGGCTGGCTAGAAGTGTCTAAGACATCTAATACTTCCTCAGCCTCAAGTGAGATCTCGCGGTTACTGGTACGGTAATGATCAATCACTAAGTTACGCGCGGTGCGGTACAGTAAAGCATTCAAGTTTCCAACTGCCCGGGTAGCTTCATCTTGAATGTATCGCCAAGCTTTGAGGAAAACCTCAGCCGTTAAATCTTCGGCTTCCTCATGCGACGATATCTTAAAAAAGATAAAGCGGTAAATTCTATCAACGTACAGGTCGTAGATCTCGCCAAAAGCTTCCGTGTCTCCGTTTTTCGCCCGAATTAGCAAAACTTGTTCTTTAATCTTGCTCATCTACTATGACGTTGATTTATTATAAATGTTACAGTTTAAGGCCATATTATAGTCATTTTATGCTATTTTTGTCAAAGGTAATTAATGTAAATATAATTTTGCTAAATAAATATAGCTAAAATTAGCCACCTTGCCTAAAGTAATAGTTTTGCTCTATACTAAATATTCTTAATGCAATGTACATACTTTTCTAGACTTATATGGCAAATGAAAATTTAATCCGTCTATCGGTCAACGAGGCCGCCCGCTTAATGGGTGTGAGCCAAAAAACTATCCGTCGGGCAATTGCCCAAGACGAGCTACGCTATATTGTAGTACGGGGACGTTACAAAATAAACTTTGAAAGCTTACTGCGCTGGTCACAAACTAAAGTTAAGGTTGGCAATAAGTTAGCTAATAATGGTATTGGACAGTATGTGGATAAATGGAAAATTACTAACAAACATTACTCACCCAGGCCGCCAAGTAACTAGCTATGCTATAATGAACCTACTATTTGATAATATCATGAACTCAAAAAAATTAATTGTCTTGGCCGTAATTTTAATAGTTACTGTATCTGGAGGGTTCTTTTTATTTTATAACCGCCAAAAAATATCTGATCGTAATGGCGCAATTGCGCCTGGCACAACTGTGACTACTGCCCCGGCGATTAACGGAGTGACTTCGTCATACCGGCCGGAAGACTACCAAGATAATTTAAAAAATATACTCGACGAATTTTGGGCTAATACTAATCGGCCAAACACAGTTAATGATTTATTGGCTTTGACTTTACCTTTCGAATATCAAAATCTACATCTAGCGATTGTTCAAGCCATGCTGGAATATGAACAAACAGGCTCCCAGTTAGCCTTGGAACGCTTACAGCAAATCCGATCTGAAAATTCTTGGCTACAATAATGTCAGATAATATCACCAACACGCCTGAATACCGGCGGTTGCAGCGCGTTAAAGAGCGCCAATCCAATGATAAGGTAAGAAAACGAAAAAGACGGCGGCGGTACGGATGTTGGATGGTGTTTAGATGCTCCTGCTTTTTGTTATTTTGGATTTTAATCTTGCTCATCATTGCCGGAGTGCTGGCTAAAAGCAATTTAGTTCAAATTCCTATTTTGACACCGTTATTAAACAAAGGCACCAGATCAGCGCCGACCGAAACTGCTACTTCAACCGCGCCTTCAGAAACTAACGCTCAAAATGCGTTTAGCTTAAGCTTTAGCGAACAGACGTTAACTGACTTAGCTAGCGGCTATTCAGAAGGTCAAACTGACCCGTCATTTTCCAACATCGAAGTAGATATCAAAGAATCAACCATCGGCATTACAGGGCTGATGCTAAAGCCGTTCTCAACTAACTTTACCCTTGAAGCAATACCAATTATCAAAGAAAATGAATTAGGAATTGAAGTCCAACAATTTTCCGTCGGTGAGGTTTCGATTCCGTCATTTCTAGTCCGTGCCCTAGTTAATAATCTGATTGAACAGCAACTTAAATCAGTTAATGATGAGTTGGGCGATTCGGCCCAAATAGATAATATTGAAATTTCCCAAGACACCTTAACTATTAGCGGACGCACGCTTTAATGAGGGTAATTAACTTGTTCATTCCATACACCGTGCCTGTAATTTTTGGCTTAAGTTTAGAATTACTACTGCGCTTTCCCAAACACATCGTTATAATCGCCACCACGATTTCAGTCATAGTTGCTGTTTCGGTATGGCTGCTAAATATTAAAAAAATTAGACCGGGGCAAACTAGCGCCTTATCTGTTGTGCCGTTACTGGTAATTTGGGCAACGTACGCTTTTTTAGTGTTTATTCAGGGCGCGATTTTGAGACAGCTAATTATTATAAGCGCGACTTTACTTTTATACATCTATTTAGAGCAAGTCTATGTCTTTTTGTATCGTCCGGCTAAATTTCAACGTTACTCGCTCCAAAATATTTCAATTTATATAATCTTGATTGCTTTGTATGGCTTATTTTCTGCGGGTTTCGGGTTCATTATTTTTTTTAACGCTCCGATACTTTGGTTTATCATACCGACTATTTTTTTCGCCTTAACCGCCACCTACCACATAGCTTGGGTAACAGAGATGTCATTTGATGACAGCGCCAGTTATTTAATCGCCGTGCCTTATATTTTAGCCCAAGCTTTTATTGCCGTAAGCTTTATGCCAACTAGCATTTTTGTTAATGCGGCAATACTAAGTTTAGTTTTTTACACCACCATGGGAGTAGTTAGAAATGCTTGGCTTAATCGATTAGAAAAGAAGGTTGTTAGACGATATTCAATTATTTCACTAGCGGCTTTGTTCCTTATACTCGTGACGGCTAAGTGGATTTAAGGTATAATGGCTTTTAGTAAATATCTATGACAACCTACTTTAAAGTAACATTAGTCGCTTTACTTTTTGGCCTTATCGGCGGCGTGGTAGGGCAAATTTTAGCCGATGCTTACATCTCACCTTTGATTGAAATTTTTCCCGACTCTCCAACTGATCAAGTCAAATCAATTCCGGAACTTAAGCGGTCATCTGAGTTTACCGGCACGGATAATGATATTTTAGTTAATCAAGTCGTTAATAAAGCCAAGGAAGCAACCGTCGGAATTTACCGCGCCAGTGCTTCTTTTGGCCGATCTAGCTTTTTAGGTAATGGTACTATCTTGACTAGCGATGGCTGGCTGCTTAGCCATCAAGACGTAACTGGCAATTTGGCTACCGATCAATTAAAAGTTATTTATAAAAACGAGGCGTTCGCGGTTGAAGAATTAGCTAGCGACAGCTTAACTGGGGCCACCTTTTTAAAAATAAATAAACAAAATTTGCCTGTCGTGACTTTCAATGACTGGCAAGTTTTGTTCGCCGGTCAGGCTGTGGTTGCCATAAACGCATTTAACGATACTTTAGTCACCAATATTGAAAACAAAATGTGGGATAGCGACCCAGCCACTAATAGAAATACTGAAACCTTTGATGTTTATATTGCTTTAAGAGATAACGCGAATTCAAATTTTGATGGTGCTGTGGTGTATAATCTTGGCGGAACCGTCGTTGGCCTACTGACTACGATTCAAAATCGGTCTGTCGCCATACCCCCCAATTACTTTATCAACAAAATTCCTTCTGTCTTAAAAGATAAAATTATTGAGCGCCCGGAACTTGGCGTTCAATACCAAAATTTGGCTACTACTATTGGCCTCTTAGAGTTTGGCTCCAAAGGTGCCTTAATTACTAGCAGTCCTGCCGGCGGATCGCCCGCCGACCAAGCCGGCATTGAGATAAATGACATTGTTACGCAAGTTAATGGCGTAGAAGTTGACGCCCAAAACGATTTAGCTTTATTGGTCCAAGATCACCGCGTCGGCGATCAAATTAATTTAACTGTTGTACGCGACGGCGAAGAAATCAACCTTGAGATATTTTTAGGTAAGTTGTAATTTACTCTCTTTTCTTGCTGGTCTCCATTAACATGACAATACCTTCGACTCTGGCAGCCAACCTCACTAAATCATTCCTTGCGCTCTTCAATCGGATGATTAAGCTCTCTCGCTGAGCCTCAGGTGCATTCTTGCCCCTCATTCTTGCTGTGGTGCTTGGGTGACTTAATCTAGAACTTGGATTCTCTGAAGGAATTTCTTCAGGATCAAAACTATCAGACATATCCATGCCCCTGACTTCTTCTAGCAAAGCATCTATGGTAGAGATACCGCTTGAAGCAAAGGCTTCTTTAGACCTATTGGACCTTTCTTTAGCAAAATCAAAATCTGGGTTTTCTATGTTTGGTTGATGTGGTTTTTCACCTTCGGGCATATTTAAAAAGATATATTTCCGCAGGCGACAAAAACTTGCGGTTCTTCAGCAGATTTATGGACATTAATTGCCAGCGGTAAATTATTTGCAATATCTAGCATTGATATTTCTAAATTAGACTGTGATTGCCCATCAATGACTGAAGTTAACCCTTGCCAGATATCGCCAAGATTGTCACAACTGCCATTATGAATATGAGCTAGTTGAACGACGCCACTTGGTACTTCACCTTCTAAATTGACATTAACTACCGTCTTATCACTTTGCTCAGTTATGGTGGCCACGCCAAACTCGTTAGACTGATTGAGCTCGCCCAAAGTTACGGTCAGCGAATCTGGTAAGGAAGTATCAGGGGTTTGTGTTTTATAATAACGATTAAAAAAGAATGCCGCGGCCGCCGCGAGTACGATAACAGCTACCAACACCCAGACAATTTTCTTGCCCATAAATTTTGAATTTAGTTAATAAAGAAACTGTACGGCGAAAGTAAATCAATATCAGTAAAAAAGTGAATAAAGAAAAGCAAAATTAAAACTAGCGCAATCAGACGCAACATGAGCTTGTCTTTGGGGTGAGCTTTTTTTGATTTGAACATATTTACTTTTTAATTTACCTCCTTTGTCCGCCAAAGGGACGCCTGGCGTTCCAAAGGTGAATTTTAACTAAGGTAGAAATTTTTTACCTACCCATCTTCTTACCCAACCCTTCAAGCGCTCTTAGCACCTCCAGCGGAATCGCGAAAATAACCGTGTTAGATTGGTCTGAAGATAAATCATTAATTGACTGCAAAGTTCGTAAATGTAACGCTCCGGAAGAATTGGCCATCAAATCAGCCGCCTTGGCTAAATTCTTTGCGGCCACTAACTCCCCTTCTGCCTTAATTATAACGGCTCTTTTTTCCCGTTCAGCTTCGGCTTGTTTAGCGATAGTTCGTTTCATGACTTCGGGAAGTTCAATATGTTTTAAATCAACCGAAACGACTTTTAAACCCCAAGGGTCAGTCGCCTTGTCGATAATAACTTGAATCCGTTTTGATATTTCATCTCGGCTAGACAACAACTCATCCAAAGATACTTCACCCACTACGTCGCGCATTGTAGTTTGGGCTAGCTGTGACACGGCAAACATGTATTGCTCAACTTCTAATACTGCGAGTTTAGCGTCTTGAACTTTATAGTATAAAACAGCGTTAACGTTAACCGAAACATTATCCTTAGTAATTGCGTCTTGGTCCGGAACATCGACCGCCTTCACGCGCATGTCAATCTTCTTCATGGATTGAATAACCGGCCAAACCAACCGCCAACCAGGACGCATGATCAGCTTATATTTACCGAGTTGAAATTTAACCCCGCGTTCGTATTCATTAATTTGACGAATGCTTGCAATAATGATGGTTAAAATTATGGCTAGGGCAAAATACATATTTTCATTTCTTTAATTTTAAAATATAAAATCACCTTTGGGCATCTCCATTTCTGACCACTCATCACCTTGTTTACGGTAAACTTTAAAAATGTGTGCCTTTTCAGTATCTGAATAAGTATACTGTACCGTTGACTCACTGCCAATGCGTTTTGAGCCAATCACCTTTTTGTCCAGCACTAAAGGCTTAACGGTAAACTCTAAGCGCATCTGCCCCATTGGTCCGGTGAATTCTAAATACTCCATCGTACCGCCTCCGTCTTCCTCGGGCAGTTCTTGAGTTTCCCTGGCGGTGAGTTCAAATTTCTCGTTTACCAAATCAATAATTTCTTTCCAACGGTCTTCAGTCATACGCATTGTCATCCCCGACCCCGATCGGGGATCCAAGATTTCTAGATTCCCGTTTTCACGGAAATGACATATTAATTATTTGTTGCCCAAGCGCAGTCGAGGGCTTATCGTTTAATCTTACACCAATCCTACTGCTTTTTCAAAATGTGATCTCGCGCCTTGTCCAATAATTGCTGAATTTGCGGGCGATTAATCTTTTTAGATGCCTCATCATAAGTAAACCAGCCGTAGTCTTGATGTTCCGGCGAAATGGTGATGTGATCGCTTTTAGCTTTGGCGATATGAAAAATAGCAGTTTTGTTAACTTTGAAAATACCCTCATCTTCTTGTACCTTGAACGAATAATCGTACCTATATTCAAAATCTTTATCCAGCTCAACGTCATTTTTTGTCAGCCCGGTTTCTTCTTCCAGCTCACGGTAGGCAGTCGATAAATTGTCAGCATCCTTAACGTCAATGCGACCCTTGGGAAAATTCCAATATTCGGTAATGCCGGCTCGGTCTAACACTCTTAACCATTGTTCGCCGTGGCGTAAAAGTAAATATTTAATTTCTGGCTCAGTCGGTAAATAAACTACGAAGCCAACCGCTGTTTGTTTTTTAATCTTCATAATAAATTTTGCCCACTAATTTTTCCGGCAAATATTCTTGCCCCAATACTTCCTCGTCGTCAGGTTCATAGTTGGGATTATATTTATAATTTTTGCCATAGCCAAGATTTTTCATTAATTTTGTGGGAGCATTGCGCAGATGAAGCGGCACCGGTTCATCTAAACTCGTTTTAACATCTTCTTGTACTTGCTTGTAGGCTGAATATAAAGCATTGGATTTTGGCGCCTTAGCTAAATATACGACCGCTTGGGCTAAAATTACATCGCATTCTGGCATGCCAATAAAATGACAAGCTTGATAAGCGGCTACTGCTTGTGTTAAAGCGTTCGGGTCCGCCATACCGATATCTTCAGAGGCAAATCTGACTAAACGGCGGGCCACATATTCTGGCTTTTCGCCGGCCTCCAACATTCGTCCTAACCAATACAAAGAAGCATCTGGGTCAGAACCACGTAAACTTTTATGTAGCGCCGAAATTATGTTGTAATGCTGCTCGCCGGTTTTATCATACAGCATGTGAGATTTTTGTAAGGCCTCCTTAATCGCATTTTGATCAATTGTAATTACTCCTTTATTCCCACCGTCAGATTTAACCGCAAACTCCAACGCGTTCAAAGCTACCCGCGCGTCGCCATTTGCCATCTTGGCTAAAAACGCTACATCATCTTCGGCAATTTTTATCTCAATTTTTTCAAATCCATGCTTAATGGCCCGTGCGATTATTGTTTTTAAATCTTTTTCAGTTAGTTGCTCCAACACAAAAACGCGGCTCCGGGAAAGTAAGGCTGAAATGACTTCAAAACTAGGATTTTCAGTTGTGGCGCCAATTAGTACAACCGTTCCATCTTCCACGTACGGTAACAAAGCATCTTGCTGAGACTTACTCCAGCGATGAATTTCGTCGATAAATAAAATCGTTCGCTGGCTCTTAAACTTCAAACGCTCTTTGGTTTGGGCAATTACTTCGCGAAGTTCTTTTACGCCGGAAGTTACAGCCGAAAATTTTACAAAGTTTGAGTTAGTCGCCTCAGCAATAATCCTGGCTAAAGTTGTTTTGCCAGCCCCTGGCGGCCCCCAAAATATAATTGAAGGAATTTGGTCTTTTTCAATGGCATTGCGAAGCATGGTGCCTGGGCCAACCACCTTTTTTTGGCCCACAAAATCGTCAAAGGTTGTAGGCCTCATCTTGTCTGCCAAAGGCGCAAAATCACCCCTTTTTTGAACTAATTTGTGGTCAAATAAATCGAGCATAACCTCTACAGTTTACGCCTATTTAAGTTTCTTATCAAACTATTGATCCCGTTAAAAGTTTTAGTCGAAAAAGCTAATTAAAATGCAAATTTCACATTTACTTCTAACGGGATTGACATTTTCTCAAAAATATGGTATGATTTATTTATTGGTGCCCGCAGGAGGAAAGATCGTGATCCCATCACGAAAAGCCCAAATGCGAACCATTAAGGACGTCCGCCGAGAGGAGCTGGCAGCTAAGTTGTACCCGCCGTTTCTCAGCGTGGCGTTCATCGTTGTGCTTCTTGTAGGGGCGGCTTGCTCCTTCTGTGCCATCACGGCGCAGTACGAGACGTACAACAAGCTGCTTGTTCCTGCCCTTGTGGTGGGAGTCCTCATTTGGATCTTGCGCAAGCTAACGCGCGCGCGAGACAAGCAGTTTGCCAAAACCTGGCTCAAGTAGCCAGGGTCAACCGTAGGATGGCGGCCAAGTATGTCGTGCCCGCCAGCCACTGTCCTTCGGTTGATTCCAGGGCCGTGTCTTTCATTGCGATCGACACGGCCCTTTCCCTTTTTATTGACAAAAACAATTTAAAAGTATAAACCTGAAACTACAAAGGGAGGCCACAGATGGATGCCAAACACTGGAAAGTGATCCGTCTGTGGATCACAGGTTTTATGTCCTGCCTAGGACTGACATTACTAGGTTGGATAAGCTGCGTGGTCATCAAAGCCACGGGGCATGGAGGATGGGCAATTTTTCTAGTTATTGCTGCATGCTTCATCGGCTGCGCTCAAGTAGCCGATAAAACTCGGCAAGAAGTCGAGAGCATAGAAAGGTAGGTCTACGCCGCCGGCTACAAGCTGCGCGGCGTTCTGATTTATTGACAAAAACACTTAATCACTGGAAAATAAATAAACCAACCTAGGGGGTGGCTATGAGTACCAAAACCAAAGGGAGGGTGATAAGGTGCTTGGCGCTCGCTCTGCTTTTAGCCATGTTAGTTTCTGCGTCCATCATGACTAGCTCATTTGGGATGCATACCAACTGGCAACGTTTTTGGCTTGGGGCCGCAGCACTAATGTGCTGCGTCATTGGGGTGGCTGCCCTTAGCGCCTTAAACGCCAAGTGGCAATGAGTTCACCAGTCCGCCGGCACTCCGTGCGCCGGCGGCTTCCCTTTTTTAGATTATTCTTATACTATAATAACCTTTGCGGGGTGTGGCCCACACCAAAGCATAGCTTGGTATGGGGCAAACGCATCTTGCTTTTAAATTAGTATGTCGGGGTGACAGGACTTGAACCTGCGACCTCGTCGTCCCGAACGACGCGCGCTAGCCAACTGCGCTACACCCCGTCAAAAACTCCAATAATAGTAATGGATAAGAGTACCACAATCAAATATATCATTCAAGCGGCGGGGGCTGGAGGCAAAGTGTTGAAAAAATACTTTGGCCAAGAGTTGGAGTTGAAAGAAAAATCTATGGCGGCTGATTTTCAAACTAAAGCTGATTTGGAATCAGAAGAAGCAGTTACCAAAGTTTTAAAAAAGCATTTTCCTAATTACAATATCCACGGTGAGGAAAACGGCTTGCATGACAATAACTCTGAATGGACTTTCTATATTGACCCGCTTGACGGCACCAATAATTTTGTCATCGGGCTACCGCATTTCTCAGTCAATATTGTATTGCTTAAAAATAAAGCAGCCCATTACGCTGTCACGCACCAGCCTATTTTAAATAACACATATTACGCGGTGAAAGGCCAAGGTGCATTTTTGAACAATTCAAAAATTACTGTCAGCAATACCGTTGAAATCCCCCGGGCCACAATTGCGACGCAAGCTTATTACGATACCCCTGAAACGACCATCCAAAAAATTCATACAATTCTTTATGCTCAGGATGTTAAACGTATTTTAAGTAACTGGTCGCCGGCGCTAGATTACGGTATGCTCGCGGCTGGAAAAATTGACGGCATCATAAACTACGGCAATGAAATTTATGATTTTGCCGCCGGAAAATTAATTGCCCGCGAAGCCGGCGCTAAAATCACAACTTTTGACGGACAGGAAGATTTAGATGACCTTAACCCGCAATTTATAGCCAGCAACGGCACGCGGATTCATTCTCGTCTTTTAGATGTATTAAAGTAAAACTTGGTCATTGCGAGGAGCGAGTGAAACGAACGACGTGGCAATCTCTTCTGGCAATAGACAGGCCTGAGATCCTTACGTCGCCCACCTCTGGCGGGCTCCTCAGGATGACAATCGGAGCATTATTCTATAAACCCGCCGACTTGGCGTTCCCAAAGCGCTTTGTATACGCCTTTTTTCTTACGAATTAATTGCTGGTGGCTCCCCTGTTCAATTATTTGCCCTTCTTGAAGCACAACGATTCTATCCATTTTCATAATTGTTGATAAACGGTGAGCGATGACAATCACGGTCTTGTTTTTCATCAAAACCTGCAACGCCTCCTGAATTAAATGTTCGGATTCCGAATCCAAACTTGACGTTGCTTCATCCAATACCAAAATCGGCGCGTTTTTTAATATCGCGCGGGCAATCGCAATGCGTTGGCGTTCACCGCCAGATAATTTCACGCCGCGCTCGCCGACGTATGTGTCATACCCTTCGGGCATCTCCATGATAAATTCGTGGCTATGTGCCAACTTCGCCGCGCGCTCCACTTCTCCATCAGTGGCTTTTGGCTTGCCGTACCGAATATTTTCGCGCAAGGTTCGGTGAAATAAAATCGGGTCTTGAGAAACTAACCCTATGTTCTGCCATAAACTCTCTAGCGTGACAGACTGGATATTTTGATTATCAATTTTAATATTGCCGTGGCCTAAGTCATGGTTACGCAACAACAAATTTACGATTGTTGATTTGCCAGCGCCCGAATGCCCAACGAGTGCGATGCGCTCGTTTGGTTTTATGGTCAAACTGAAATTTGTAATCACGCGGCGAGTTTTGTGATAACTAAATGACACGCCGTCAAATACAATTTCACCCTTAGGCACAACGAGCGGCTTGGCGCTTTTGGTGTCTGTAATTTCATGCGGCGTCACTAAAATTTCCGTCATCTCGTTCGCTTCCGCCAAGTGTTCGTAGTAGCGGCGAATCACTTTACCAAAATCCCACAAACGATGAAAAATTTCCATTAGATAAGCTTGGATTAAAACAAAATCACCAACTGTCACAATCCCTTGGCGCCATAAACGCAAAGCCAAATAAAATGTTCCTACTTCCAAAAAAATAATCAGGAATACTTGAATGGCTTCAAAAATTTGATCTAAATTCCACGTCAAAATGCGCAGGCGCTGCAACTTCATTGTGACCGTACGAAACAAATGCTTTTCCCGTTCGTGGCCTGTAAATAGCTTAACATTACTTTGGTTGGTAATAGTATCAGCCAAAACGCCAGTTACGACAGAATCCATTTCGCTTTTTTTGACATCATACTTAAACTTATAACGGCTAAAAGCGTAGTTAACCGCCATGTAAACAATAACCCATATAAATACAGTTAAGCTAAGCCAATGATTTCGCAAAAATAATACGCCGATGATAATTGAAACTTGCGTGCCGATTGGCAGCCACGAATAAAAAAAGGTGTCCGCAATGCCTTCAAAGCCACGATAAAATCGCCCGACCCGCTTGACGAGAGAGCCAATGAAATTGTTGTTAAAAAAATTAACTGAGTGGCCGTGCAAATAATTAAAGCAAGTATTTGCCAGCTCGGTCATTATTTTGGCCTGAAAATAAGTCAAGGAAAAATTACCGACTCGCCAAAAAAGCCATGACGCCAAATACGCCACCAACACTTTAAATAAAATCGGCACTAAAGCAACATAGCGGGCGGTAATGCTTATTGGCTCAACCAGCGTGTCAAAAAACTCTTTATAAAACAATGGCACAATAATACTCGCGATATTAGCGAAAACCACGCCAGAAATTGCCACTAAGCCTAAGACCCGATGGCGCTTTACATGCTGCCAATAAATTCTGAATGTTTGTTTGGTATAACTTCTCATATTGCGATAAAAATAAAAAGGGTTTCCCCTTTATTCTGCTAATTATTAGACGTAGCCAAACCAAAAATGTTACAAATTGTCAAAATTAATGTTTAATCCCTCTCACCTGGAGGGAGAGGGCAAGGGTGAGGGGGCATAAAAATTTCTACCTCACCCTAACCTGCCTGCCGGTCGCACGCCGCCAAAGGCTATGGCCGACGGAGCGCAGGCAGGTCCTCTCCTGCTAGGAGAGGAAATCAATCTAAAAGCTTTTTCTTTCGTTTAAAATATATTTTTCCGAAAACCACTGCGCTCGTAATTGGCCGGCTAAATAAAAAGATCCGGTTGCAACAATTAAATCATCATCATGGGCAATTTTTTTGGCTTTGGCTAAAGCTTTTTTGTTATCGGATATGCTTAAAGTCTTCGCATTTTTCTTGAGATACTTTTTTGCCGCCTGATTCAAAGCGCTCATGCTATGTGGCTTGCGGTACCAATCTTTAAAAGTTGTAAAAATTACAACGTCAGCCAAAGGGATAATTTGCGATAAAATCTCATCCGGATCTTTTTTATTTCCAATACTAATAATCAAAATTAGCTTATTGTATTCTTGCAAGCGCAATTGTTCGGCCGTGCTTTTCATTTTAACTTTGTTGTGTGCGCCATCTAAAATAATACGAGGTTTAGTTTGCATTAATTCAAATCGAGCAGGTAATTTTGTTCTAACAATACCACTATCCACTGCTCTGGCTTTAAGTTTTAGATGCTTGCCAATTGCTTTTACCATCGCCACATTGCGTGATTGGGCGGTTTGACCGCGAACTTGGTGAAACGGTACTTGCCTTTGGGCACAAATAAACTTTAAGATCTTTAAAATTGACGGCCGCTGCTCGGCTGTAAAAAAATGCGAACCAGTTTTTATAATGCCAGCTTTGTCTTTAGCGATTTTTTGTAAAGTTTTACCCAGCACTTCAACATGATCATAATCAACTGCCGTAATGGCGGTAACTTTTGATTTTTTAACCGCGTTAGTGGCGTCATATGATCCGCCTAATCCAGTTTCCAAAACGACCCAAT
>Ga0210057_1000245_pt1 | contig 93707 bp, 87 predicted proteins | sample CryGeyCG2114_010_2_FD_183968 | JGI IMG/M metagenome (GOLD analysis project Ga0210057, IMG submission 183968) | Groundwater microbial communities from aquifer - Crystal Geyser CG10_big_fil_rev_8/21/14_0.10 (SPAdes) (version 2) | ecosystem: Environmental > Aquatic > Deep subsurface > Groundwater ... | reverse complement strand
GCCGCTTTACCGATGAGTTCATCGACGTTTTCTTTGCGGTCTTGGTAGCTTTCAGGATCTTCTTTCAAGTAATTTAAATAACGAGACTCTGCAATCGCTTCACTGATGAGTTCGTGGATATTGAGACTTGCCCGTTTTTCTCTTAGGGAGTGAATGGTGCTTATATAGTCGCGTAGACCATCTCTTTGTTTAGGTCCCAGTTTGAAAAGGTCTGGTCTTTGTAGCGCCTCTTCACAAAAGTTAAAAATGGGCATGCTTTTATTATTCGCCGCTTCTACAATTTTCTCTAACGTTGCAACGCCAAGACCTCTTCTTGGGAGATTGATCGTGCGTAAAAATGAGATGAGATCTGTATTGGAGATGACCATTTTTAAGTAAGCGAGGATATCTTTGATCTCGCGCCTTTGATAAAAGGAGAGTCCACCAATGATTTTATAATCAATTCGGCGAGATAACAAAGCATCTTCAAAGGTACGCGACTGGGCATTTGTCCGATAAAAGATCGCAATTTCATTAAGGTTAAATTCAAGGGCATGATTTAAAATCTTATTCGCGACAAAGTCCGCTTCTTGCCTTTCATTTTGTGCAACATATACACCAATTTTTGCCCCTTCACCAAGACCGCTCCAGAGTTTTTTGTCGTAGCGATCTTCGTTTTGTTGGATCAGTGCGTTAGCCCCTTGCAAAATGAGGTTGGTGCTTCTGTAGTTTTGATCGAGGGTGACCACTTTTGCACCCGGAAAGTCATTTTCAAAGTTGAGAATATTTTGATATTGAGCTCCTCTCCACGAATAGATCGACTGATCCGGATCGCCTACGGCAAAGATATTTCGATGCTGAGCTACAAGGATTTTCGCGATGGAGTATTGAGCTAAGTTTGTGTCCTGATACTCGTCGATGAGGACAAAAAGCCATCTTTTTTGATACATAGATCGGACGTCTTCATGCTCTTTTAAAAGACGCACTGTCAAATAGAGAAGATCGTCAAAATCAAGAGCATTGCAATCCTTTAGTTTTTGCTGATAGAGAAGGTAGATTTCAGCAAACTCTTTATCAGCATCATCTGGAGTGATCAGGTTGTTTTTGGCCGAAGAAATTTGATGGCGCACAGAGCGTAAAAACCCTTTTTCGTTGGGGATTTGGAGCTGTTCAATGCATGATTTCAATAGCTTTTCACTATCTTCCTCATCGTAGATGGTAAAGTCATTTTTATATCCTAGTACGTGAATTGACTCGCGCAAAATGCGCGCACCTAAACTGTGGAATGTGCTTGCAAGTACCTGCGCATTTTTCAACGTTCTTATGCGTGTACGCATCTCTTCTGCAGCCTTGTTGGTAAATGTAACTGCGAGAATATCAGATGGGAGAATGCCGAGATCAATTAGGCGGGCGATTCTGTATGTAACAACGCGCGTTTTGCCAGAGCCTGCTCCCGCTAAAACAAGAAGCGGGCCTTCGACATGTTCAACTGCGATTTTTTGCTGTGGATTGAGATCATTCATAATAGCCGTATTCATAAGGGAACCATCGTAACTGATCTGAAAAAGAAAATCAAAGCCCTAGAATCTCACGCATGGCACAAAAGCTGCGCTTGTAAGGCGCATTTTTTTGTGAAAGAAATATTTGAACTATTGCTTGATGTCTTTTCCTTGCTACTTTATATTTTGCCCCTTTTTTGTAGGAGATAAGATGAGTAGTAACTTCGCAATTTGTAGTGAATGGCAACTTGATGCTCTGGGGAGAACAGATAGATATGGAAATCCAATGTGGGTGATTGATGTTGCAACCGAAAAACGCTACTTAAATATTGAAAGCTCATCTCTTCGAAGTATAATGTTGGACCATTTTGTGAGTGGCTGCTGTTCTAATGCTTATGGAGCCGTTCAACAAGTGGTTATTCGCATATTAAAGCTTGGTTCTTGTTATTATTTTTGGCCTGATTGCAATAAGACACATGAACTTATAGATAAAGAAGAGTTGGATGTCCCCTTTGATGCTTACGTAGAGATTGGGGTAGTAGAGCCAAAAAGCTGTAGTGGGCGGGTGAAAGAGGTGGCAGCGGATGTTTTGAAAATAGCTCTATTTCCCCTCACATATTTAGCCATGCAAGCTTCCGCTTGTTTTGGTTTGCTCTCTCCGAATAATGGGAGAAAACTATACGCCTCTTTTGCACGCATTCAGTATGGTGACCAATTGCCAGAAAGATTCGAATCGCTAGGTATAAGAAAAGACGATTTGGAAGAGCTATAAGTCTTTTTTAGACCGACTCAAATATTTACATTCCATTAATCTAAAAAAAATATTAGCCTGTTTTCGCCTAAATTGGAGGTCAATATGGCAAGTGTATCAAACGCACTGCGCGTTAACGATCAGCAGTTTTCTGATGCAATCAATACTCTCAAGGAATTCGTCTCAATTCCTTCAGTGAGTAATCCAAATAGTGAAGATTATAACCTGGCGCATTTACAAGAGGCGGCTGACTTTGTTAAAGACAGGCTCGTTTCTCTTGGTTTTGAGACCCGTTTTTCTGTAGTTGAGGAAGGGACTGCTCCGTATGTTCTTGCTCAAAAAATTGTCGATGCGACAAAACCAACCATTTTGCTTTATGCTCACTACGATGTACAGCCTGTTGAAAGAGATAAATGGAATACAGATCCCTTTGTCCTGACTCTACAAGGTGAGAGGCTCTATGGTAGAGGCGCCAGTGATGATAAAGCGGGCGTAGTTTCTATTTTGACGGCGCTTAATGTGTACAAAGACGCTAAAGAAGAGCTTCCTGTAAATGTAAAGATTCTCGTCGAAGGAGAAGAAGAGTATGGATCTGCAAACATGCGCGATTTATTAGTCAAAGAAGCTGCAAAACTAAACGCACAAGCTCTAGTCATTCTCGATGGAGGTAATTTAGATGTTGCAACTGGAACTGTTGAGAATTCTACTCGCGGAATTGTTACTTTCGAACTTCGTGTCGATGCTTTAGAAAAACCGACACATAGTGGTGTAGGCGCACTTGTTCCAGATCCATGTCAAGCTCTTGCTGGCTTAATAGCCTCGCTCGGAAATCCTCGAGAGATTCCTGGGTTTATGGATGATTGCGAAGAGGTAGATCCAAGTGAAGTTGCTTTGCTCGATCAAAGTTCACAAACAGAAGCGTCGTATGCAAAGGAGCACGGTGTAAAAGCCGGGGCGATATTGCGTGGTAATTCGGAAGAATCGATTTACAAGCGGATTGTCACCGAGCCGAGTATCAGCGTGATCAACATGACTGCAGGAAAAGAAGGCGGCGGCAATTCGATCCAAGATTACGCAAGATGTACTTTTGGAGTCCGCTTAACACCAGGTCAAGATCCCGCAAGGATTGAAGAGGTGATCAAAAAACACATTGCTTCTCAAGAAGTGATGTACAATCTGCCTTATACTTTGGAAAAAACAGGACTGAGTGCAAAAGCTTGGAAGGGAAACATCAATGGACCTTTTACACAGGCTATGTTGTCAGGTTTAAAAGATAGCTATGGGAAAATTGCAGTAATGCCTACGGGTGGAGCTTTACCTCTCATCACAGATTTTGAGGAATTTTTTCCTGAAATTGAATCAATTATTGCAGGTGTTGAAGACCCAGATACATCGGCACATAGTCATAATGAGTCCCAAGATATCGGCGTTTTAAGAAAAACAACCGATGCACTCATCGCTTTTCTGGATAAAGCAAAAGCAATTCCGCTAAAAGCATAATGAAAATATTGCGCGCGTTCACTCTGAGCGCGCGCAATTTTCACAAGTTTTTGTATGAGTCGATGAGCTTAATCCAATAGTTCATGTAAATTTTTTCCATGCTGAAGGACTTTGTTTGAAACTCTTTGTATTTGTGCTTCAGGAACGATTTATTGACTTGGTTCCAGTCTTCGATTACTAAAATGGGCAGGTCTTCGTAAAGGCTGTTAAGTGATGACGTTTTAACTATGGGAATCACATCAAGATAAAGGCTTTCCCAGATCCGATGAGTATCTAAAGCATGTCCTCGTGGTGAGATTTCAAACTTTGAGGAGGCTAAGTCCCCAAGGTATTTGTAAAACGCTTTTTTTGGTGGAGAGTAACAGTAGCTAGCTTTTGAGAATTTTTTAAATACTGCGTATCTTTCTTCCGCGAAGGTTTCTACGCTAAATTGCATATGAGCGAGATGAGTTTTTTTCAAATATTTGTCTTTGACTCTTTTTATTAAATCCGCATTTCCATGAGACCAGCAAAAGTTCGCGATTCCCATTGGGATTGGGATCATTTTAGGGTGGGGAAATCCATCGTAATTTTGGCCAAACCAAGCGATTAATTTGTCCTCATCGAGTAGGGGGAAAAAAATGCCAGGTGTTGGATCATCACTGTTGTGAGTGATCAAAATGTAGCTCACATTGATAAGCGGGTGTATCTTCGAAAAAAATTCCCCCAAAAGATCTGTTTTTACAAAAATAGTGCTTTTTTCTTCGATTGAAAATGGATTTAACGATTGGTCGACTTCATCATAACAATAGTCACTTATGGCGCGAAAGGCATCGCCAGAGATGAATGGGGCTTTTGAAGGTCTCCCCTCAGGGTTGATAACTGCAAGCAGCGTCAAGGGAAGGAAAAACAGAATAAGCCATCTCATGATTTAGACCTTTTCGAGCTGAAGGCGTTAAGATTTTTAGAGTGGATGTGTAAATTAACGATTGGCCATTTTTCATTGCCAAACACCATCATCGGAATGAGCCGCCCTTGAGAATCTTCTGTCCACTCAAATTGGAAGTGCGCAGGATTAAAAAGACAAGATTCATTGATAAATCCCGGCATGCTAAGGCCATTTCTCGGGTCAATTCCTCCCAAGAACTGTCCAAGCGCTGCTGCATCGAAGATAGATTGGAATTCATCAAAATGGTGTGAATATTGAGCGGCATCTGTAGTTGTGTGCATTCGATCGCTGACAAGGGTATGCTTGTCTGCGTAAGAGGGAGGAATAATGGGTAAGTTGTCGATAGAGGTGTTTTCGGCTAAATTTTTATACTGAGCGAGTAATTCCATATCGTTCTGATTTGTATGCGCATTTGCAGCGACGAAACTGAGAAACGTCTTTAAGGGAGCTTTATTAGAGATATAGATTAGTCCCGCGATGCAGCGGCTATCGTTATCAAATGTGGCAGCGATTTTGTTTTCATAGTGCCTTTTTAAAGTGGGTAGAAATTTCGACACATCGGCGTAGAGCATGTTGTCATATTCAAGGTGAAAGACATCAGAAACATCGTGTGATTTCATGAATTCATAAAGAAAAAAAAATCTTTCAATTGTAAACATCCAAAAACCTTCTCGAAAGGCCGTGTCCACCGCTGTCATTTTGCTAAAAATTGTATGATTCTTAGTTCTTTGTAATGATTCAATAGGTATGCAAATCACGCCTATTTTCTGAAGCTCTCGCCTCTTTTGCTTAAAGGCTTTTGCGTTTGCGATCAAATAGATAGGGCATGAGTTGAAATAGCGGGCTTGGATGAGGGCCTCTGGTAGATAGGGAGGAAGACTGTTTCCTATATGGATAAAAACAATGGAGGGATCAGAAAAAATAGATGAGCAAAAAATTAGAAAAAGGAGGACTTTTTTCATAGGCTCTCAATTAAAGGTAAGATTTTATATCACGTGGAATGAATCTAGTTCAATCTTTAATGCTGTGAGAATATCCAAATCGTATCCCCATTTTTTCCTCGCAATCGGGAGCTAGTCGGGAGTATAATGGGGGCTATTATGACTGAAAGCGCGCTCATTGTGATTCCTGCCCGGATGGCCTCGACCAGGTTCCCTAATAAACCGATGGCAACAATTACTGGCAAGACGATGCTCGAAAGAGTTTGGGCCATTGCTAAAGCAGTCGGCCCGGCAAATGATGTTGTCATTGCCACAGATGATGAGGTTCTCGCAAAGTTTGCACGTGGGTTTGGGGCAAAAGTTTTGATGACAAGCCCATATTGCCCAACAGGGACAGATAGAGTAGCAGAAGCTGCTTTACAAGAAAGTCACCACTCCATTTTTTTTAGCTTGCAAGGGGACGCTGTTTTAACCCCACCTTGGGTTGTTGAGCAAGTTTTGAATGTAATGCTCAAAGATCCAGATATTCAGATCGCCACTCCTGCTGTTAAGTTAACGGGGTCTGCCTTAAAAGATTTTGTTGAGAGTAAAAGAGGGGGCAGTTCGAGCGGGACTACCGTTGTTTTTGATAAAAATGGGGATGCGATGTACTTTTCGAAGTCGATTATCCCCTTTGATCGCGATGAAATGAATCCTGAAAGACCTATCTTCCGTCATATTGGCCTCTATGGTTACCGAATGCAAACGCTTCAAGTTTTAAGCCAATTACCAGAAGGTGTGTTTGAAAAAGCAGAGAAGCTCGAGCAGCTTAGAGCTTTAGAAAATAAGATACCCATTCGGGTCGTTGAAGTGGATTATCGGGGTCGGACCCATGGCTCGGTCGACCGGCCCGAAGATGTCAAGTTTGTCGAATCTGTCATTGCTAAAGAAGGGGAGCTCTTATGACAAAACTCATTTTGATGCGACATGGCAATACATTTGAGCCTGGACAGATTCCTGTTCAAGTAGGCGCCCGCACGGATCTCCCATTGACTGATCATGGACGGGGTCAAGCTGAGGCGATGGCTAAGTATTTTCATTTGGAAGGGAAATCGCCCGCAGCAATCTATGCTGGAAATCTCAAAAGACAAATTGAGTCTGCCCAAATCTTAGCAAAAAGTTTTGATTTAGATGTAATGCATGAACCGGCACTTACTGAAATCGATTATGGATTGTGGGAAGGATTAAGAGCTGATGAGATTGCAAATAGATGGCCCAAAGAGTTTAGCGAATGGATGGCAGGCAAGTGGCAGCCGCATATTTTTGGAGGGACTTTAGAGTCTCATTTGAGCGCGATTGAAAATTGGCTAAATAGAGTTAGAAAGCTGAGAGATAAGACTGTCTTCGCCGTTTCTAGTAACGGTCTTTTAAGGTTTTTTAAAAATGAAAAGGTGAAAACAGGCCATTTTTGTGAGATCGAACTATTCGAAGGTGGTCTAAAAATCCAAAAGTGGAATATAGATCCACTATATGGACAAGCTCTCAAAAGTCAGATGGCTTAGCTTTTTTGCCTTCATCCCCTCAGTGGCAATGTCATTTATGGATCAATCGATCCTTTCAGTTGCGTTGCCTATTATTCAAAAAGAATTCAATGCCAGCAATTCTCTTTTGATGTGGACTGTGAACTCGTATCTTTTAGCAATCACGATTTTTTTCCTTTTTGGTGGAAAAATTGGAACTCTAATTGGGCATCGAAAGGCCTATTTATGTGGAATGGGTATTTTTACTCTTTTTTCAGCTCTTTGTAGCTTAAGCACAAGTATCGAGTTTTTATGTGTTGCTCGCGGGTTTCAGGGGGTCGGAGCAGGCATTATGATCCCTTCACAAATTTCCTTAGTTGCTAGGGCCTTTCCGATACAAATACGGGGAAGAGTTTGTGGGTTGTTCACAAGTTTCGGGACACTTTTCTTGATCATAGCTCCCTTTATTGGAGGATATTTAACTGAAGTGCTTTCTTGGAGGTGGATCTTTTGGATCAATCTCCCAATCGCAGCTATTGGAGTGCTTTTAGTCCTTCTTTTTATCCCGCCAATGCCAGGCGTTAAAGGGAAGATCGACTTGCTTGGATTTATTTATTTTTCTAGTTTTTGTTCTCTAACTACAATTGTATTTATGCAGGGTCAAAATTGGGGATGGGGATCAAAACCAATTCTTCTTAGTGCGCTATTTGCCGTCGTCTCTTTATATCTTTTGCTAAAAAGAGAAAAGGTTACAGAGCACCCGCTTCTTGAGTTAATGTTATTTAGGCGCAAAATTTTTGCAGCAGTTAATATAAGTGTCTGTGTGACGCAGTTTGTGTTGATGATCACTGTTTTCAGAACAATTTATATCGAAAATATTTTAGGGTATACTCCTTCGCAAGCAGGGTTAATCACCTCCATTTCGAGCATCCCTGTTTTATTTTTAGCTCCGCTTGGCGGATTTCTCTCAGATAAAATATGTCCTCGGCTTCCCTTATTCATTGGGTATTCACTGTTGATTTCCTCGTTTTTATGGCTCGGTTTTTTCAGCACACCAACGCTTTTGAGTTTGTTTATAGCTCTGCTTTTGTTTGGAATGGGAATCCCTCTTATTCTCACTCCTTCGCTAACGACCGCTATATCGGCAATTGAACCGGAAAAATTAGGGACAGGGCTAGGAATGATTTATACGTTGCGTAACTTAGTTTCTACAATGGGGCTATCACTCATCTTTGTCTTTGTTGATATGGAGCAAAAAATTCATTTGCCAAAAGTGGGAGCGAGGCTTGCTGAGATCAATAGTTTTTCTTCAGTTCACTTAATTCTTGGATGTTTGCTTATCATCGCAGCGATCACTGCATTTTCCCTCTATCAACGCAAATCAGGACACCACCTTCCAAGTTCCCCTGCTGAAGGTTGGGATTAAAAGCTCAAAATTTATTCTATTAAAATATTCACAATCTTAAGTATAACTTCTGCAAAAAAAACGGAGGTTTTATGTTAGTTCAAAGTACCGTAAATCGTAGCGCACCTTATATCAAAATTTCTTATGAAGATAATCATTTATCTGTAGAGCTACAAGCTAACGAGACTGTGGAAAAAGTGAAAACGTTTTTTAAAGATCACACATTTCAAGTGTTGAAAAGGTCCGAAAGGCACCATGAATATTTGGGATGGTGCTACAGTTTAAAAAGTACGCAAGACGGGAAAAAATACATGTTTTGGACGGCAGGAGGAAGCGTACTGCATAGGTCTTTTGAAGATGAACGTTTTATTGATATAATCAAGGGTTTGCCCGGAAAGTTGAAAATTACTGATGCACAAGCTCCTTTATAAAATAGGCTTTCTGAGTTCACCTTCGCGCAAAGATAAGTTGCCATAGCGGTGATAATCGATGCTAATCGATACTTCTCTTAAATAATGGAGAAGTTCAAGTCTTCCATTTGCTAAAACGGATTCTGTGATGACGTGAACCGGAGTGTGAGCTGCGGCTTCAAGTAATTCTGTAGAGGCTTTAGAGACGAGACGAACTCTTTGGATAGATCCTGTTTTTACGCGGAGGAGGAACTGCTCTTCAGTCTCTTCGGTCACTTTTAGAGAATTTTCAAGATCAGCCCAATTGAAAGAGGTTTTTTTTGCTGAATAGCTGATTTCTAGCTTAGCTCCACATGTGAGTGTGGCTGCGCAAACACGGAGTGCATCAAAAGGAGAAGAATCTTCATAAATACGCAGGGTAATGTTTTTTCTAGGGACGTAGCGGAAAAGGTTATCTTGGCCCACAATTTTTGTTGGGTCTCGATCTTGGCGCAATCGTTTCCACCAATACGCGTAGTTTGCGCAAGAGGCTGTCCAAAGTCCTAATTCTTCTGCTGTAAGTTCAATTCGATCGAGCAAAGCGACCAAATTATTAACAGGTTCACTCAGAGGGAGTTTTTCTTGAGGAATGCCAAGTTGCTTTGAATGCATGAGCTCGCGAAGATAGTTGGGCCCGCCCGCTTTTGAACCGCCACCAATGCTCGAGGCTTTACATCCGCCAAAAGGCTGGCGACGGACGATCGCCCCAGTTGTGCTGCGGTTAATGTAGAGGTTGCCCGCTTCAATATGACCTATCCAATAGTCTTGCTCTCGATCATCGAGACTTTGCAGCCCGGATGTGAGTCCATAAGGAACTGCGTTTGCAATGTCGATTGCATGGCGCAAGCTATCGGCGCGCATGATGCCCAAAACCGGACCAAAGAGTTCTGTCATGTGGGTAAAGCTTTTTTCGCGTACGCCAATTTTAATTCCAGGTGACCAAAGGCATGGGTTTTCAGCATCGCGGGTTGGTTCGAGAAGCCACTCTTCGCCTTCTTCAAGCGATGTAAGTCCACGAAGAAGCGCTCCGCTTGGTTTGTGAATAAGTGGACCCATTTTCGAGCTAAGATCCCAGCTTGGTCCCACTTTTAGACTCGCCGCCGCCTCTCGAAGAGATCTACGGAAGTGAGGATCGTCATAAACTTCTGCCTCAAGAATGGCAAGTGATGCTGCAGAACATTTTTGTCCGCAATTGCCAAAAGCAGACTGGATTAAATCCTTGATCGCAAGATCCCGATCCGATAGCGCTGTAATGATCATCGAGTTTTTGCCGCCGGTTTCGGCTGATAGATCTAAGGATGGACGCATTTCGAGGAACTTTTTCGCCGTGGATGTCCCTCCAGTTAGAATTACGGCATTGATCCGTTTATCGCGGATTAAATCGCTTCCCGCACCTTCTCCAGAGCAGGGTACGAACTGTAGGACTTCTTTTGGAATCCCTGCATCCCAAAGGGCGTTTACGAGATGCCAGCCCACTAAAACGGTGTCGGATGCTGGTTTGAAGATCACGCAATTGCCCGTTACAAGTGCAGAGAGGATTCCCCCAGCAGGAATGGCACATGGGAAATTCCAAGGTGATGCAACAAGAACCGTCCCTTTTGGACTCCATGAGATATCTTTCATCGAAGAGAGTTTGGTCATTTGACGTCTGTAATAATCTGCAAAATCGATCGCTTCAGACACTTCTGGATCAGCCTCTGAAAATACTTTGCCTCCATCGATCATCATGACGCCGATCAGCTCGCCTCTGCGGGCACGAAGTTTTTGGGCAACAGATGCGAGAAGTTGGCTGCGATGTTCAACTGATGTAGCTGCCCACTGTTGTTCTTGCGCTTTTGCACAATTTAAAGCCTGATCGATGTGCTGTTTATTGGCTCTAGCGTATGTGTAAAGCGGCTTTACATTTGAAAAATCATTTGGATTTAAGCGCACACCATCTTCATTGTCAAAGAGCTCTTTGCCTTGAATAACTAAGGGGATGGGTTTGATCTCTACGTTTTGCCAGTGGCGCGAAATTTCTTCGGCCCACTGCCTATTTTGCGGTAGAGAAAAGTCGGTGTCTGGCTCATTTTCAAAAGGTGCTTTTGGATCGTGTATTTCGGGTTGGATGAGGCGATTTTGTGTGCGCCTTGGAGTTAGACTTGCCTGCTCCATCTCATCGCAGCTTTGGTTGAAAAGAGTTGTTTGATCGTCCCAGGCATCTGTTCCTGGTTTTAGACCAAAGACATGGCGAAGGAAGTTTTCCGACCCAGTATTTTCATCAAGTCTTCGGATTAAATAGGCAATTGCGTGTTGGAACTCCTCTTTTGTCGCAACAGGACAATAAAGGAGCATATCGCCTGTCAGTTTTTGGACAACTCTTCGTATATGATCTGCCATCCCTTCGAGCATCTCAAAGCCAGTGTAAGGCTCTACTTGGTTTTCTAGGCGTAAAAGCATTGCAAACGCAATGTCAAAAAGGTTGTGACTTGCAATTCCTAAACGAACAGCTCTCGCATTTTCGGGAATGCATCCATAAACAACCATCCGTTTATAATTGGCATCTACTTCAACTTTTGTCATGTAAGGTGATTGAGCCCAGCCTTTAACCGATGCTTCAAATTGCTCCATGACAAGGTTTGCTCCCTTAACAATCCGAATCTTGATAGGAGCATTGCCCATTTTGATTCGTTCCTTTGCCCATTCGGTGAGTTTTTTTTGAAAAAAATGGGAGTCTGGAAGATAGGCTTGAAGGACAATTCCTGCAGAATAAGTGTGGAATTCTGGCTCGTCCAAAACTTTGCAAAACGCGCTCACTGTTAAATCTAAATCTCGATACTCTTCCATGTCGAGATTTACAAATTTGTTTGGGGATGACTTCATTGCAGCGCGATAAAGAAGTCTTAATCTTTCACAAATCGCATCTACAGATTCATCAAATGCAAGAAGGTTAATTTGGCTGAAAATTGTGGAAATTTTGACCGACATATAGTCGATGTCAGGATTTTTCAAGTCTTCTAGATATGTGTGGAGCCTTTTTTTAGCTTCAGCTTCACTTAAAATTGCCTCGCCGAGATGATTCAGATTTTGTCGAACCCCTTGGTCTTTTCTTTTTTTTAAGTGTTTTGTGAGGAGATCTGGCTCTCCAGGTAAAATGACCTCCTCTGTTTGTTTTCTCAAGGCTCTTGTCGCAAGAGGAACGAGCAGTTGAGCAAATCCAGGACCGAGCATTTTAAAGGCAAAAAGCTGACTTCTTTTAATCCAATCGAGATAGTGAGGAATGCCTAACTGATTTAAAAGATAAATCATTTGGTCAGCAACCCGCTTATGCGATTTGCTCCGAAAACACTGATCTGTCATAGCCGTTGTAAATGCTTTGCCAACGGGATCGTGCATGAGTCTTGAGAGCTGTTCATGAATTTTCTTTTCCGATGAAGTCATTGTTTGAGAGGCTTCATCTAACATTAATGAGGCTAAATCAATGGAAAGTTTTTTTCTTTCAGCAAGTGTTTGAGGTTTGCCTTTAACGCTTTCAAGAATTTCAATGGCTTCGTCTAAATGGCTCATGTTGATAAGCTATATCATAAATTTGAATTGGTGGAAAAGTTTTTGTAAGTGGTATACTTATTCTCAATGGCTCAGATTTTTTTCTTTTTAATTTTTAGCAGTTTCCTTTTTTCAAGCGTTACTTCTGGCGTTGATGTATTTTTTGAGGATAAGCACTTTTCTTCTCTTAAGGGCAAAAAAGTTGCCGTTCTTACAAATCATACAGGCGTCGATGCTTTGATGCGCTCGACCCTTGATCGTCTTCAGGAAACGGTTCAATTAGTTGCGATTTTTTCGCCAGAGCACGGTTTGAAAGGGGGGCATAGAGCTGGAGAGTCTGTTCAACACGGCGAGGATAAAGGAATTGCTGTCTATAGCTTACACGGCGAGACGAGAAGACCCAAGCCTGAGATGATGACGGGCATTGATGTTCTCATTTACGACATACAATGTACCGGTGTGCGTGCTTATACATATTCGACAACTCTTTTCTATATGATGGAAGAGGCGTCCAAGCTCGGGATTGAAGTGATCGTTCTTGATCGCCCAAATCCGATCAATGGTTTGATTGTCGATGGTCCGATGCTAGAAGATAAATGGCGCTCATTTATTGGTTATATCAATGTTCCTTATTGTCATGGAATGACAATTGGGGAGCTTGCCGAGTTTTTTAATGAGGAATATGAGGTTGGTTGCAAGCTGAAAGTTGTGAAAATGAAGGGATGGAACCGCTCTATGAGCTATCGCGATACGGGGCTTGCGTGGATTCCCCCGAGTCCTAACGTGCCTGAAGCTGATACACCGCTGTTTTGTCCATCAACAGGGATTTTAGGTGAGCTTCATATGTTGAATATTGGCATAGGATTTACTATGCCGTTTAAAGTTGTCGGAGCTCCCTGGGTTGATGCAAATGATTTTGCTGAAAAACTCAATTCGCAAAAGCTCCCTGGGGTCCACTTTCAGCCATTTCATTTTCGCCCATTTTGGGGTCTTTATAAAGGGGTTGATTGTGAAGGGGTTCTTATTCAGATCACAGATGCAAAAATATATAAACCGCTCTCTGTTCAATATTTGCTTTTAGGGATGCTAAAAAGCCTGTATCCAAAAGAATTCGAAAAAAGGCTCGCAAGTGGTGGAAGCAAAGATCTGTTTTGTAAAGCAAACGGAACTGATGCTGTTTATGAAATCCTTCTAAATGAAAAATATCCTGCTTGGAAACTGATCGAGCTGCACAAGAAAGAGCGGGAATCCTTTCTGGAAAAGCGAAAAAAATACCTCTTGTATTAGCACTAAGGCTGCTTGTTTGCTAAAATCTTGACTAAATCCCTTGTCTCCTTTATGATCAGCTCAAAAAATTATGGAGGCTAACATGTCTAAAAAAATAAAACCCCTCGGAAACAGAATTGTCGTAAAACGGCAAGAGGCAAAAACTACGAAAGGTGGGATTCTCCTTCCTGAAACAGCTCAAGAAAAGCCACGCCAAGGAGAAGTCATTGCCGTAGGAACAGGTAGAGTAGATGATCACGGGAAAAACCATCCGCTCGATGTAAAAGTGGGTGATGACATCCTCTTTTCTTCATACTCTGGAACTGAATACAAATTAGACGACATCGACTATCTAATTCTTTCTGAAGAAGACGTTTTAGCAGTATTGGGAGGTTAATCATGGCAAAAATTCTTCAATTTCACGATGAAGCACTCAAGTCCATTTTAAAAGGTGTGAAAACGCTTGCAAAAGCTGTGATCGTAACGCTTGGCCCTAAGGGGAGAAATGTTGTCATTGGCAAAGAATTTGGAATCCCATCTTCAACAAAAGACGGTGTGACTGTTGCGAAAGAAGTTGTCTTGAAAGACAAATATGAAAACATGGGCGCACAACTTGTTAAAGAAGCCTCTTCAAAGGCATCGGATACAGCCGGAGATGGAACGACAACTGCAATTGTTTTAGCTGAAGCGATTTTTAGCGAAGGTGTAAAAAACGTCAGTGCTGGTGCAAATCCTATGGATGTCAAGCGTGGCATTGAAAAAGCTGTCAAAGTAATTGAAGAAGCACTTGATAAGCTTGCAAAGCCGATTAAAACTCCTGAAGAAATTCAGCAAATCGCCTGTATTTCAGCGAACAATGATGTAGCTATTGGCGCAATTATTGGTGAGGCGATGCAAAAAGTGGGTAAAGATGGGATTGTCACCATCGGTGAGGCGAAAGGAATTGAGACAACTCTCGATGTTGTTGAAGGGATGCAGTTTGATAAAGGCTACATTTCCCCTTATTTCATCACGAATGGAGAGAAAATGTCGGTTGAATTTGATAGCCCGATGATCCTTTTGACAGATAAAAAATTATCGAGTGCAAAAGAGCTCGTGCCCATTTTAGAAAAAGCAATGGAAAAAGGGTCTCGTCCTTTAATCATTGTTGCAGATGATGTGGATGGTGAAGCTTTAGCTACACTTGTTGTGAACAAGGTGAAAGGGGGACTTCCTATTTGTGCGGTAAAAGCGCCAGGATTTGGCGACCGACGCAAGAGCATGTTGGAAGATCTCGCAATTTTGACAGGTGCTACAGTGGTTTCAGACGAGCTTGGCTACAATATTGAAGAAGTAGGCCTAGAAGTTTTGGGGACTGCTAAAAAAGTCAAAATTACCAAAGAAAATACAACGATTGTAGATGGAGCAGGAAAGGCAAAAAATATTGAAGCAAGAGCTTCACAAATTAAAGCTGAGCTTAATCAACCAAACGTTTCTGACTATGAAAGAGAAAAGCTCGAAGAGCGACTCGCTAAATTTGTCGGTGGCGTTGCAGTTGTCAATGTAGGTGCTGTTACTGAAACTGAAGCAAACGAGAAAAAAGATCGGATCGAAGACGCTTTACATGCGACTCGTGCAGCTGTTGCCCAAGGGATTGTCCCTGGTGGTGGTGTTGCTCTGATTCGTGCTGCAAAAGCGCTTGATCAGCTCAAAGTAACAGGTGATGAGGCAATCGGCGTAGAGATCATCCGTAAAGCATGCTTTGCTCCAGCTATCGCAATTGCAAATAACTGCGGTAAAATGGGGAACATGATCGCTGAAAAGATCTCAGAAAAAGAGGGCTCATTTGGTTACAATGGCCTTACTGATGAATTTTCTGATCTTGTGAAAGACGGTGTGATTGATCCTGTTCTTGTTACAAAAAGCGCACTGGTTCATGCAGCATCGATTTCTGGCATGTTGATCACAATTGCTGCAATCATCTCTGATAAGCCTGAGCCTAAAAACGCGTCAGCTGCGCCTGGAATGGGCGGCGGCATGGGCGGCATGGGAATGGGTGGCATGGGCGGAATGGGAGGTATGGGAGGTATGGGCGACTTTGGCGGGATGATGTAAAACACATCAGACTGAAAAGATAAACCCAACCCATTCTGAGCGCACTTGCTCTAAAAGAGGCTTCCAACCCCAAGTTTTAGCTTGGGCAAGGTAAGCCTCTTTTTCTTTAGCTAATATCCCTGAAACAATCCACGTTTTTGCATATTGATTTAACTTTTCAGGAGCAAATATGATTTGCTCAGGAAAGATCATGTTCATGAGTAAGATGTTATTTTGTGGCAATTTTTTGGGAAGAGTTTTTGTAAACGTTGCTTTGAGTTGATTGAGCTTTGCATTTTCTTTTGCATGTTGAATCGATGCGGGATCAATATCGATGCCAATTGCCGACTTTGCTCCCATAAGAAGGGCGGAAAGAGCTAAAATTCCACTTCCCGTTCCGATATCAATAACATGTTCATTTGAAACAGTGTCTTTCATCATTTCAAGCATCAGATAGGTGGTTGGGTGAGATAAATCCCCAAAGCCTGCACCAGGAGTGAGAAGAAGTGTTTTCTCTCCCAGCTGAATATGTGCTTTCCCCTGATGGAAGTTTTCTGCAAAAAGGGACCACTGCTCATCCCAATTAACAACAGCTGGTTTTTTTTCTGTAAGTTGGGCGAAGGGTGTTTCGATCTCTTTTTTGCTATGGCCCCCTATAAAGATTTCCCCTAAGGCATCGTCTTCTATGACAAATGTGTCTTTAAGTCCTCTTTTCTCAAGGTCTGTTTGGGCCGTTTCTAAGGAAATATCATCAAATATGCGGAAGAGATAGTAATTCATCGATTTTTCCAAAATGAAGGGAGAAATAAAAGGAGGACGACAAAAAATTCAAGACGGCCTAAAAGCATCCAAAAAGTGGCAAGTATTTTAGAAAAGGGAGAGAGAAATGCCATTGATTCAGTAGGTCCTGCAGCTCTAAATGCCATGCCCACATTATTGAGAAAGCAAGCGATTAATCCGATGGAAGTTTCTGGGTCAACTCCATCTAGAACAAGTGAAAAAGTTCCGATGATGGTGAAGAGTGCAATGATGCAAAAAAAGGAGAGGACGGTCAGGGCATTTTTATCATCAATCTCATTTTTGCCGATGTAGAGTTTTCGAATGCTGTCGGGTCTGAAAATGAGTTCAAGTCGATGAAGCAAGATTTTGTAGGCAATGTAAAAACGAGAGGTTTTAATACCACCTGCGGTAGAGCCCGACATCCCACCGATAAACATGAGAATCAACATGAACATTTGAGGCGCAAAGGGCCAACGATCGTAGTTAGCGGAGAAAAATCCAGTAGTTGTTTGAAAAGAGAGCGCTTGAAAGGCTCCTTCGCGAAAAGCCTTTGCAACTCCAAATTCTGGAATTAAAAAACAAGAAACGGCTAAACAACCCAACGCAGCCGTAGAGAGAAAGAGGAAAAAATCAGGGACATAGATTCGGAAAAACTTAAATTTTAACATGTGGAAGTAAAGGGAAAAGTTAATGCTGCCTAAAATCATAAAAGCGATGACGATTCCTTCAGTTGCAGCGCTATTATAGCTTGCAATGCTGTCGTTGCGAACAGAAAATCCTCCCGTTGATATTGTGGAAAGGGATGTGCAAAGGGCATCGAAGAAACTCATCTGAGGATTTGTCCAAACAAGGAGCGCTACTTCAAGAAGCGTTAGTGCAGAATAGAGCTTCCAAAGGCGCGATCCTGTCTCTCTAACGCGAGGGCTGATCTCATCTTTGACAGGCCCGGTACTTTCCAATTGATAGAGAAATTTCCCTCCAACGCCTAAAGCGGGCAGCACTGTGAGGAAGATGACAACAATTCCCATACCACCTACCCATTGCAGTAGACTTCTCCAGAGGAGAAGAGACTTGCTCACTGCTTCAATTCCAGAATGGAGGATGAGTCCTGTGTCAGGATCTCGAATGGGGTCGACAGTTCCATAATAGATATAGGTTTTTTCAGGAACATGTGGATTTGTCAGGCGAATGGGGACTTCAAGGCCTGTATTTGGGTCGAAGGCTTTTGGGCAAAGCATTGTGGATCCGGTTGTCGTAAGCCCTGACATTGCCTCAAAGTAAGCATCGAGAGGTTTTAGCGTGCCGCTTAAGCTAAACGGGAGCGCGCTGAGAATTGAAGTGATAATCCAAATCAGCACGACAATCAAAATACTTTCCCTTCGGTAGAGTTGATGCGCCGCTTTTCTCCCAATTACTCTTAATGCCAATGCGAGTGTTAAGCTAATGAGCAGTGTGAGGAAGAATGCAAAAGTACATGAGGGTTGTGGGTGAGATGAAGGAAAGAGCTGATAAAATGTAGATAGACCAAGAGGAACACAAAGGAGTGCACTTAGGTAGAAAAGATACTTACTGATGATTTTTGCAAAGATCATTAATGAAATAGTTGTTGAAGGTGGGGAATTTGCACCGGATTGCAAATTGCAATCACAATATCATCGGGACATAATACGCGTGAACCTCTGCCTACCATGACCCTACCTTGGCTTTCAATGACAGCAATCAGCAATCCCTTTGGTAAATCGAGATCCGTAAGTGGAATGCCAATTGCTTTAGAGGAGGTTGAAACTTTCAATTCAATGATTTTTGCAGCATCAGAGCTGAGCGATGCAACAGATAGAGTTGTCCCCTCATCTAAGATTGATAAAATCCGATTTGTTACATTGACTCGTGCAGAAAGCGCTGCGGTAACGCCTACTTTTTCTAATATCGGTAGCAGCCCCCCATTTGTGATCTGGGCAATCGCTTTTTTGCATCCGAGCTGTTTGGCAAGTGAGGCGATTAAAAGGTTAGTTTCATCAAAGTGGGTGCAACTTACTAAAGCGTCTGCATCTTGAATCCTTTCTGAGCGCAATAGTTGAGGATCTCTTCCATCTCGGTGGATGATTGTGGCAAACGGAAGTAGTTCTGCCAGTATTTCGCAGCGAGGGAGCTTTTTTTCTATGATCCTTACATCAATTTTTTGTTGGGATAGGAAGTGGGCTAAATGGACAGCAACGGAAGAGCCCCCAACTAAGATTACTGAGCGGACCGGAAGTTTTGGAGCGTGAAAGATTTCGTGAAGATGGTGCATTACTTTTGCCTCACCCACTAATGTCACCTGATCTCCTGGTAAAATAAAGTCATTTCCATGAGGGATTAAGATCTGATCTTCATCTTTATTTTTGCGTCGAATGAGTCCTGCGATTAAGTCTGGAGGTAAATCTAACTTACAAATCGGTGTTTCCCCAAATTTCCAAAGATCTGGGATTTGAATCGTCCTCATTTGGATGGCGCCGTGAGCAAAGTGCTCAACAGCTAAATCTCCAGAATGGACAAGCATTTTACACAGATCTTGAGCAGCTAAGATTTCAGGTCCGATGAAATAGTCAACAAAGAAAAGGCGTCGGAAATCAAGTCTTGAGTGGTTGAGGTATTCTCTTTTTTGAACTCTGGCAATTGTTTTGGAAAATCCGAGGTTTTTTGCGATTGAACATGCGACTAAATTCGCCTCATCATCTCCTGTTGCTGCAAAAAAAAGGTCGGGCTTATTTTCGGCTAGATCTTCAAAAAGCTTCCAGTTGGGTGCTGTTGCTTGAATGGTTGCAACGTCGCTTTCTCTCCCGATCCGCTCGAGAGCTTTAACGTCTTGGTCAATGAGTGTGACATTATGCTCTTCATCGGAAAGAGTTGATGCGACATAAGAGCCTGTTTTCCCAGCGCCTAAAATGACAATGTTCATATCTTAATGGTATTTGTGTTAAGATTTACCCGCTATGAAAAAGCATCCGATCACAACGATAGTCAACTTCTGCTCAAACGAAAGTCGCTTTATTCGAGCAACTTTAGAGCAAGCTATGCTCTTTTCTTCTCAAGTAATTGTCCCAGTTTGTGACCATTTTTTCGATGGGACACCTGAAAATAGGGCTCTTTTGGATCAAATTTATGCCGCTTTTCCAAGTTGTTTGTTTATAGAATACCCGTTTGTGCCCCACAAAATTCCTAAAAAAATTTGGAAAAAAGTTGATGCGGCTCACTTTTGGCATAGTTTATCAAGACTGATCGGCTATACCTTCGTCAAGGAAGAGAGCGAGACGGTTTTATTTCTCGATGCAGATGAAGTTCCCGATGGAAAACGGTTTGCTCAGTGGTTAGAAAATAGCGATTATATGCACCACACTGCACTTAAACTTTCAAATTACTGGTATTTTCGCGAGCCGTGTAACCAAGCTCTCAAATATGAAGACTCCGTTGTTCTAGTGCAAAAATGGGCCCTCGAGTCTGACCTGTTGCTGAGCCAAGAAGAAAGAGATGCGATTTATAATCTTTTGCCAGGGCCAAAAAGGCGGAATGTGACAGGTGTGGATGGAAATCCGATGTTTCACCACTACAGCTGGGTTCGCACTCAAGAGGAAATGCTCAAAAAAGTTAGCGCTTGGGGCCATAAAAAGGATCGGCCATGGGCAGAACTAGTCTATGAAGAGTTTTCTGCTCCATTTAAAGGGACCGACTTTGTTCACGGATATAGTTATAAATCTGTTAAGCCATTTTTTGAAATCCAGTTTGAAGGGGTTGTTTTTGAGCCAAAAGGGGTCCCACAAGTGAAAAAATTAGGTGTGGATGAGATGCTCAAGCTCGCAAAATTGAAAAAGAACTGGAACTTTCTTGATTTTTAGCTTACATATTGGGATGATAGTAGCATCTATTTTTGCACTGGTAGCTCAGTTGGATAGAGTACCTGGCTACGAACCAGGGGGTCAGAGGTTCAAATCCTCTCCAGTGCAACTTTTTATCATATAGATCCTGCCCTATGATTTTCCTTAAATTCCCTTTCGGTCCCCTTGAAACAAATGCCCTACTCATTGGATGCAATGAGACGAAAAAAGCGGCCGTAATCGATCCTTCTTTAGGATGTAGCTCAGCTATTTTAAAATCAGCCGAAGAAAATGGGCTTCATATCGAAAAAATTCTCCTGACTCACTCCCATTGGGACCATTTTGCTGATGCCGATGTTTTGAAAAGCAAAACGGGCGCCCCTCTTTATGTTCACCCTCTTGATGCAAATAATCTTTTAGAGCCAGGTTCTGATCATATTCCCCTCTTTGTAACGATTCATCCCGTAAAAGCAGATCATTTAATTCGAGAAGGAGAGGTGATTTGTGTGGGGAATTTAAAACTTGAAGTGATTCACACTCCCGGGCATTCTCCTGGCGGTGTTTGTTTTTATGTTAAAGAACAAAATCTTCTGATTTCAGGAGATACCCTTTTTAAAGGGACGATTGGAACGTTAAGTCTGCCAACTGCGCAGCCTGAAGAAATGTGGAAAAGCTTAGAAAAACTCTCTAAGCTCCCCCCCACAACTCGGGTTGTTCCAGGTCATGGCGCTGACACAACAATTGGTAAAGAAACTTGGCTTTGCCGAGCAAAAGAAATTTTTTCGGAGTAAAAATTATGGTCCTTGTAGGAAAAAAAGCCCCAGAAATTAATGCACAAGCTGTCATTAATCATAAAATGGTTGATTTCAACCTTACCAGCTACTTAGGTAAATACGTCGTCTTTTTCTTTTACCCACTCGATTTTACCTTTGTCTGTCCAACTGAGTTGCATGCGTTTCAAGAAAGATTGAAAGACTTCGAAGCGCGTAATGCGGCTGTCGTGGGCTGCTCAATTGATAGCTGCTTTTCACACTTAGCATGGCTATCAACGCCTAAATCGAAAGGCGGAATTGAGGGAGTTACTTACCCGATTGTATCGGATATCCATAAGTCAATATCTCGCAGTTTCGAAGTATTAAAAGAGGAAGAAGGGATTGCGTATCGCGGTCTATTTCTAATCGATAAAGAAGGTGTAATTCGGCACCAACTAGTCAATGACTTGCCACTTGGGAGATCAGTGGATGAGGCGATCCGCCTTCTCGATGCCCTCACGTTCTATGAGGAGCATGGAGAAGTATGCCCAGCTAACTGGCATGTTGGTGAAAAATCAATGAAACCTACCAATCAAGGACTGGTTGAGTACTATCAGTAGAATCAACTCCTGGTGAGCTTGCAGGTTTTTTCGCTGCGGGCTCATCTTGTAAGTCATCTTCTGCGGGCCTTTTTGCTCCATCCAAAGAGTCTTTCTCTTTTCTTTTTGACCCGTTTGCTTCTGTGTTGTGGATATCGGGAACGAAAGGGGCATTTGAAGCTTCATCATATGCAGGTTGTGGGCAAATCCGGTTATAGGCCGCACTGCCCTGAGGGGTTTCTATTGCTAATGCGTAGTATTTTAAAGCTTCGGGGAATAACTGCTCAGTTCCAATGCCATTTTCATAGCAGCGCCCTAGCTCGTAGTTTATGTGCACATCGTTTGGAAGATCTTTTTGAAGAAGAGAAAACCAGTGAAATGTAGCTTCAGTATTTAAGGGTTCACTTTTAGAGTCTCTCAAAGCAATTCCAAAGTCATAGAGTTGAATAGAGCTGAAAATTTGCTTTGCCCAAGAATAGCATGTTGAGGTTCTTTGTTCTAAAGTAAGGCAGTTCCCGTAGAAGTCCGTAGGGTTATTTAAAAAGTGCTCACTCAAAAAATGTATCGCTTTACCCTTTTCTTGAGGCTCAGCTTTTAAGTCCGTCGCAGTACAATAATGATTTAAAAATATCTCTTCGGCGGAGTTTTGCTCATCTGTAACTTTTAGCTTAAGTAGGGGGCGGAAGATTTTTTCAGTCTTATCAATTGTAAAAAAGAAGGCGGTATCGATTACTTGTCTTGGTACTTTTGTGATGTGGATTAAACTTTTACTCTTGAGCTTGGTATAAAGATTTATTCCATCATAAGCTATAAACTTATCTCTTTTGGTGGCAAAGGCACCAATCAGATAGGGGAGCTGAGCTTCTCTATGAGCATCTAATAATTCTTTTAATTTAGAATCTAAAAGAGGGTCTTTTTTGTCTAAGTCGATAGACCAAAGAGCGTTAACATTTGTCTCTAAGTCACTCTCGCTCAAAATTCCCATTTGTGAGACGTCTAATAGATAACCATTTAATGGCTGGTTAGTTCTGGTTACAAAAGGATATTCCTGAGTTAGTGTTGTCATGATTACCTTTTTTGGTGATTTGAGGCGGAAATTGTAGCTCATCTTTCTGTTGAAATCTCGCATAAAATAAACTATAGGGAAAATATGGACGATTTTAGAAAAGAAACCGATAGTATGGGGGCAATCAAGGTCCCTGCAAATGTTTACTATGGAGCGCAAACGCAGCGCTCACTGGAACACTTTTCTATCGGGCGCGATCTCATGCCTCCTGAGCTGATTAAATCGTTTGGAATTATCAAAAAGGCGTGCGCTCAAGTTAATTGCGAAATCGGGAAATTAGATAAGAAAAAAGCAGACTTAATCACTCAAGTGGCAGATGAGGTGATTGAGGGGAAGCTCTATAGTCACTTTCCTTTACAAATTTGGCAGACGGGGAGCGGCACTCAGACCAATATGAATGTGAACGAAGTGATCGCAAATCGAGCCATTGAAATTGCAGGTGGCAAGTTGGGGAGTAAAGATCCGATCCATCCGAATGATCACGTCAATATGTCTCAGTCTTCAAATGACACATTTCCAACTGCTATGCACATTTCCTCTGCGATGGAAATCGGCTCTTTGTTGAGTGCGCTTAAAAAATTAAAGGGTGCTTTTGAGAAAAAAGAGAAAGAATTTAAAGGAATTGTCAAAATAGGGAGGACCCACCTACAAGATGCAATTCCCCTTGCTCTTTCTCAAGAAATTTCAGGCTACGTTGCTCTGCTCGAAAGAGATATCATTCGGATTCAGGAGGCTCTTGTTGGGTTGTATGATTTGGCCATCGGAGGCACCGCTGTGGGGACGGGTTTAAATGCTCCTCCTCAGTTTGGGGAAAAAGTAGCAAAGAAAATAGCTGAGTTAACAAAACTTCCCTTCAAAAGCCATCCAAATAAATTTGCAGCACTTTCTGCACATGACGAGATCGTATCTGCGAGTGGTGCTTTAAGGACAACCGCTTGCACGCTGATGAAAATTGCAGCAGATATTTCCTGGTTAGGTTCTGGGCCAAGATGTGGGTTAAATGAACTTATTTTGCCTGAAAATGAGCCGGGCTCATCGATTATGCCTGGCAAAGTTAACCCCACTCAGTGTGAGGCGATGGCGATGGTCGCCGTTCAAGTGATGGGAAGCGATGCAACCATTGGGTTTGCTGGCTCTCAAGGCAACTTTGAGCTTAATGTGTATAAGCCTGTCATGATCCATAATCTCTTACACTCTATTTTGATTATGAAAGATTCGATCCATAGCTTTACAAAGTTTTGCGTCGAAGGGCTCATGGCAAATCAGAAGAAAATCAAAGAACATTTGGATAACTCTTTAATGCTTGTGACCGCTTTGAGCCCAACTTTAGGCTATGATAAGTGTGCAGAAATTGCACACTATGCGTTTGAAAAAGGGATTACGCTTAGACAAGCTTGTATCGATCTTAAATTATTGTCCGGTGAAGAATTTGATCGGCTTGTTGTTCCAGAGAAGATGATCTAATCTTAAGGATTTGAAGTTAAGTAGTCGTAGAGATCTTTCTGGTTGGTGATCAAAAAGCTTTTGTGAATGTGACAGACCCCTTCAGATGCGGCTAAAATCTTTGGATCTCCTACTCCTGGCATGCAAATAGCGCTCACTTTAGGAATTTTTTCTCGATCTTGTAGATATTTAAGACCTGAAAAATAATCAAGGTGGCTAAATCCTTCTTGCTCAACGCGAAAAAAGATCAAGTCTCGATTATAGAGAATGGCTTGAACGGCAAAAAAAAGCCCCTCACTTTCATTGGGTGCATTTCCTAAAGAGTCGACTAATTGGGGCAATTTCTGGAGAATATGGGGCGTTTTGAAGGCCCCTTTTTCCGATTCGCCGAAGAGAGCAATTGTTTGTTTCATATTCCCTTCCATAACGAGGAAGGGACTTTTATTTCAAGTGACCTTCAAAACGGGCTTGCTTTCCAAGCTCTTGCTCAATTTCGAGGAGGCGATTGTACTTGGCAATTCTTTCAGATCTGCACAATGAACCGGTCTTGATTTGACCCGTGCTAAAGGCAACTGCGAGGTCTGCAATGAATGAATCTTCAGTCTCCCCAGATCTGTGGGAGATAACCGAAGTGTATTGGTGCGCTTTGGCAAGATTGATTGCCGCTGCAGTTTCGCTAAGAGTGCCGATCTGGTTCACTTTGATCAAGATAGAGTTTGCAACGTTTAGATCGATGGCCCGCTTTAAAAAGCGGGTGTTTGTTACAAAGATATCATCACCGACAAGTTGAATCTTTTTTCCCAACTTTTCAGTGAGCTTTACCCATCCATCCCAGTCGTTTTGATCAAGACCATCTTCAATGGAATCAATCGGATAGGTATCGACAAGTTTTTCAAGGTAAGCAATTTGCTCATCTGTTGTCTTGCCACTGTACTTCCCATTTTTATAAAATTCCGATGCTGCGGGATCGAGAGCAATGGTGATATCTTGCTTGGGACGGTAGCCGGCTGTTTCAATCGCCTCTACGATTAGATCTAGCGCCTCTTCATGGGACTTAAAACGAGGGGCAAAGCCTCCTTCGTCACCAACGGCTGTTGAAAGTCCCCGCTTTTTTAAGAGACCTTTTAGAGCGTGAAACGTTTCAGCTCCGTAGCGAAGCGCCTCTTTAAAGGATGGAGCGCCAATGGGGCGAATCATAAATTCTTGGAAATCGAGCCCATTATCTGCATGAACTCCACCATTAATGACATTCATCATGGGACAGGGCAAAAGTGTGGCTTTTTCTCCGCCAAGATATCGGTACAGAGGTTCGTGCTTTGCATTAGCAGCGCACTTTGCAACGGCTAGTGAGATGCCCAGCATTGCGTTAGCTCCCAATTTAGCCTTATTTTCTGTCCCGTCGAGGGCGATCATCGCGTCATCGATTGCTTTTTGATCGAAAATTGATTGGTTAACAAGATGCTGAGTAAGGATCGTATTGACGTTTGAAACGGCAGTTAAAACGCCTTTGCCACCATATCGCGATTTGTCATTGTCTCGCAGCTCTACAGCCTCGTGCTCTCCTGTCGAGGCTCCAGATGGGACTGCCGCTTGACCCATGTATCCATCTTGCGATCTTACCGTTACTTTTAGGGTGGGATTTCCACGGGAATCGAGGATTTCTAGTGCATGACAAGATTCAATCAGACTCATGTTTTTCCTTGCGTTTCGTGCGGTTATCAGTTCTGCCAATCGCCTCATCGAGAAGTGTACGGTAGGATTCATAACGGATCTTTGAGATGTGCCCCTCTTCAATTGCTTTGAGCACACCGCAGTCAGGCTCGTTGATGTGCTGACAGTCCTGGAATTTGCATTTTTGTTCAGCAAGATCGTGAAAATGTCCCGTTACTTCCTCTTTTTTTAACTTCCAAACACCAAAACTACGGACGCCGGGGGTATCAACACAATAACCACCACCGGGCAAAGAGAGGAGTTCTGCGGTTGTTGTCGTATGAGTTCCTTTAAATGTTTTATGGGCAAGGCCACCCGTTTTTAACTTTAATCCATAAGCTACATTGAGCAAAGAAGATTTGCCAACACCAGATTGTCCGGAGAAAACGCTTGCTTTATCCTTCAACAAGGAGCGAAGGGCATCAATTCCCGTAAGTTTTTCCGCACTAAGCGATAGGATAGGAATTCCTAGCTTTTCATATTCCGTTAAAAATTCTCGATAGCGATCTTGCTCTTCAACAGATGCCTCTTCTAGGAGATCAGTTTTGTTGATAACAATAATCGGTTGGATATTTCCCTTTGCAGCGGCAATGAGATAGCGGTCGACAAGAGCAGGTTTAAGAGCCGGGTTCACAACAGAAATGGCGATGATTGCCTGATCTATATTTACAGCAATCAGCTGCTCTTTTCTTCCGCTAATATCAGTACGGGCTAAAAATGAATAGCGATCTTCGATATAGGCAATCGCATATTCAGATGTAAAGCGGACCAAATCTCCTACTGCAAGGATGTTTTTGGTTTCCACTTTTTCTTTTTTAAAAAACCCCTTTAGCGAACACAAAATGCGCGTGCCATTAGAATCCACCCAAAACCCTTCTCCGGAAATGGCAACAACTCTGCCGCGTCCCCAACTTGGATCGATTTCGATTCTAGTTTTTTTCTCTACATCTGTTTTTTTAAATTTAGATCGATCCGTTGCTTGGGCCTGTTTTCTCTCTTTGCGCCACTGTTTTCGGTCTTTGCCGTGGAAATCTTCTTCAAAATCGTACTCTCGAGTCATTCAGGCCTCATTGCATAGAGGAGGATGGCTCCTGAAATTGCTACATTGAGAGATTCAACCTGTCTATTCATAGCAATTGTAATTTTTTGACTCACTTTTTTGGTCCATAGGTCGGGTCCCTTAGCTTCATTGTTCAATATTAAACCCAGTGGCTCTTTGAAAACAGCGTTTTCTAGCCGCTCACCTTTAAGGTCGGCTGTGTAGAGCTGAAGATCTAGTTTTGAAATTTCCTCTGCTGTCATTTGTGCATAGGGAAGATGAAACTGAGCCCCTTTACCCGCGCGAAGAGCTTTGTCATTGAATAGATCTACTGTTCCCGCGGTGACAATGACCCCATCCCAATTCAGCGCCAAGGCTGTTCTCAGAAGTGTTCCCAAATTCCCAGGATCTGCGATTTTATCGAGGATAAGAAGGTGCTTTTTTTTGCTTACATCTTGTGCTTTAGGAAGGGCGACTTCTCCTGCGAACCCATCGGATTGAGATAAACCTGTGATTTTTTTAAGAATTTGCTCTGTAACTAAATATTTTTCTTTAGCTTCGAGGGCTGTTGGCTCTAAAGTGATTAATGAGTGAAGCGGAAGTTCGCGGGCCATTTTTTTTCCCGTAACGAGGACACTTTGGGTTTGTTCTCGATACGACCGTTCAAGCCGGAGCCTAAGCCAATGTGAGACTTTCGGGTGTTGTAAGCTCGTGATTTTTTTTTGTACCATTTAAAACAGTATGGCGGATTTGAAAATAACTAAAAAGCATCATCCCACTGGATCATTGAGCCGAAGGATATTAACCGTTAGTATCCTTTTACTGGTGATCCCCCTTTTTCTCCAGAGTCTTTTCCTCTACCATCAGGAATATGATCAAAAATTGGCCGATGTAAAAGATAACTTAACAGTGCTGGGAAAAGAAAGAGCCCATTTAGTGAATGAAATGGTTGAAATGAACTGGAATCTTTTGGCCGCTCTTCACCCAGATCCAGTGAATGTAAAGCCGCTTTACATTGAAAAGATCCCCCCCCCGAGAGATGCAGGATTACAGTTTGTTATCGTGAGTAAAAATCGGGAAGCGCTTTTGGTTGGGCGAAGAGAGTCAAATTGTAGCGCTTTAGTGATCCCCATTCCTTTTTCAACGATAGCTAGAGATATTCCGGGCTCTCAGCAAATTCGATTATCGTTAGCGGATAGTACGGGAAAAATCATTTGGCAAAACATGTTATTTCAAGACTCTTCGGCTCTTGTCGAGATAAGCGAGCCTATTCCAAGGACAGAAATCACCCTTTTAGTCGCGCTTGAAAAACAAAAAGTTCCGGGACTTCATATAGCAACCTACTACTTTCACTTTGCAACCCTTCTTTTATTTGTAGGTGTTTTGGGGGGTGGAGCTGTCTACATGCTCACTCGAAGAATTTCGAAACCATTGAAACATTTATGCAAAACAATGGAACGGGTCTCTGAAGGTGCAGCTCATGCAAGATATACACCAGACCGAATGGGATTTGAGATCAATGAACTAGGACTTCAATTCAATGAGACGCTCGATGGACTTTTACGGCATGCGCAAGAGGCTGAAAAAGAGCGAATTCGTAGAGAAAAATTAGCGGAAGAGTTCAGGATCGGCCATGAAATCCAGGCAAATTTATTACCGTCTCATTTAATCGGTCTTCCGGGCGTTGATATAGCCATAGCGTACCATGCGTCTAAGGAAGTAAATGGGGATTTCTACGATTTTTTCCGCCTCAAAAATGGGCAATTGCTCCTCACTGTTTGCGATACTGCGGGTAAAGGGATCTCAGCTTGTCTATTTTCACTGGGGTTGCGCAGTATTATCCGCTCTCTTGCGAGTGTAACTTCTGATGTTGCCGATTTAGTTCGACGAGCAAATGATCTTTATCTAGCAGATGCACACGAGTCTTCAATGTTTTCAACTCTTTGGTTGGGAATTTATGATCCCAAAAAGAGAAAACTCGAATACTGTAGTCAAGGCCATCCTCCTGCAATTTTACGAAGAGGCGAAGAGATGCAGGAGTTATGGACGGCAGGAATTGCTCTTGGTGCACAGCAAATCGATGTGGTAGAGACAAAAGAAATCTCTTTAGAAAAAGGGGACCTTCTCCTTTTGTACACAGATGGAATCATTGAGGCGCACAATAGCGAGAACCAACTCTTTGGAAAAGGGCGTCTTAATGAATTCGTAATGGAAAATAAGATCGAATCTTCAAAACAAGTTGCCGATCAACTGATCGAAAAAGTGCACCTATTTAGCCAGGGAACCATGCAACATGACGACATGACGTTAATTGCCATGCGCATTTTGGATGAGAATAGTTGAAGGATTTACACTCTCTGTAATTGTAATTTTAGACGGGTGGTACGTAAATTGTTCGAACCATTTTCGAAAAAGATCTTCCCTATTTTCAAAATCGGAAAGAAATAAAAGACCTCGATCTAAAGAAGATCTATTTGGATCCGTTGCTGGACGAACTGTTGTGTTAAACGTATAGCGAATTCCAATGTGAGCCAGCTGATTCAATGTTTTAGGTGAAAGTGGGCGAGATTTGATCGTTAGACCTAAAGGTGCATTAGGTCTAAAAAGGGCCCAGGTAGAGTCATCGATTTTTCTATATGAAGTCTCATTGGCGAAAAGAGTGCAGATAGACAAGATAAGAGCTGTTATTTTGGCCATATGGGGAGAGTTTTAAGTCGCTCGATAATAGGCGCAACTTCGTGGAGCTGTTCATTAATTGCAATCCGATCTGCTTCTTTTAGTAAAATCCCCATGGCAACGCCTGGTTGAATCCCTATTTCAAGAAGATGATCTGATTTTACAATAGGATCGCGGTTTTTGATCCGCTCAATTGATTTTTGTAATGAATCTATTTGTTCTTCGTGTTCGTGCAAAAATGCGATTCTATGTCTTGCGTCAAAGTGGGAGCTAATAATTTGCAAACACAGAGAAGAAAAGCTGTTTGCATAAAAGTAGGCCCACTCTACTTTTTCTACAGGACGATTCAGATGAACCAACTCTTTTGCATGAAAAAGGAAGGTGACGAATTGTCTATCAATATTTGATAGCTTGAGTTTTTTGCAAAGCTCTAACTGATCTTCTAATGAGCTGTCTGGAAACAGTGGCAAAAGGGATGCAATAACAGGCGCTTTTGCGGGATAGTCTTTAATGGGCGCCAGGCGCTTTTCAATTTCTTTAAGCGGAGTGTTTTGAACTGAGGGGAAAATAGATTCAAGAAGTCCAAATTCATGCAGATGAATTAACATGGGGCGCAATTTGCCGAAGTTGTGACCCTTTGTAAATTCTTGCCAAATTCTTTCAATCGCAACTGCCGGAAATAGCTCTTTTGCATGGTCGGCAATGGCTTGTGCTGTCGCCTCTTCAATATGAAAATTAAAACGGCAGGCAAGGCGAATCGCCCGGATCATCCGGAGCCGATCTTCTTTAATTCGCTCATGTGGATTGCCGATCGCGCGGATAATTTTAGCTTCTAAATCAGCTTTGCCATTCACATAGTCTAGTACTTCATCTTTAAGCGGGTCATAAAACATCCCGTTGATTGTGAAATCGCGCCTTTTTGCATCTTCGATAGCTGTCGTAAATTCAATGCGCGAAGGTCTTCTGCCGTCTTTATAGTCGAGATCTTGGCGAAAAGTGGCGACTTCATATTGGTGGCCTTCAATAATTACGATGACAATTCCAAAAGCAATGCCGACAGGAACTGTATGCGGGAAGAGAGCTTGTACTGTTTCTGGGGGGGCGTTAGTCGCTATATCGATGTCATCAGATGGGTGATTGATCAATAGATCGCGAACCCAGCCTCCGGCATAGTAGGCAATGAAGCCCGCTTTGGCGAGAGTCTCAACTATGTGGCGGGCCTGAGGATGTTCTTCCATTAAAATACTGCTGTTGTTGCAAAGGTATAGGCAAATTCATCGCGAACACGCCGCTCAAAATTAACGTGCAGCCTACCTGTTAGCGATACAGTTAAACCATAAAAAAATCCCCAGTTTACTTCATTATGATAATTCACATCAGCGTGAAGTTTTGAGCGAAGATAGCTGACCCCTCCATAGGGGCTGAGGAAGAAAATCCGCGTTGATAGAGCGCCACTTAATTGCCATTCATCTAAAGAAAGTTTCCCTTTGTCATCAATTGATAGGGGGAGATTCAGGCGATTTAGATATTTGTAGAAGGATTTACTCGAAGGGGGAACTTCAAAGTATGTAAAATCTGTGCTCAAATAAGTTTGACCCCACTGTAGAAGAATCACTTTAGCTCCGGCACTCCACGAGAAGTGGTAATCGGTGTAGGTGTCGAAAAATGTGTTATAGATTGGCTCTTCTTTAATCATCTCCTTAGAGCCGCCTGCGGTGCCAAAAAATTGGATTCTTTCGATTAAAATAAGAGAGAAGCTAGCAAGTTGCGAATGCAGACCAAATTTTTTGATTAATGGCTGATCATCGGCAACGTAGCGTTTATTCGATGTGTAGTCGTAAATATAGCCAGATGTGAATTTACAAAATGAGTAGCTTGAGGAAAAAAATCCCGTGCTCATCAAAGCAGGATCGGCTGGATTCCCAACATACATACCGAAAGCGGGAAGAGCAGTTATTAACCCGAGGCCTAAACAGGTGACAAACGGCCGGCTGCGGCTTTGAAAAATCGATCTTCGCTCGGAGCTTTTCGTATTCAAGAATGTTTCTCCTCGAGAAGAACGCGGGCAAGCCCGCTTCAATTTTTCTTTGCCTCGCTCGGCCGTTTGTTGACACCTGTTTAGGCTTCGGGTTAATTTTAGAAAAAACCATCTCATCATGGTGTGCAGTATACTTGAGCATCTGATATATTTCTGCCATGAATGAAAAAATTGTCAAACTGCCTGAGGCAGTCATTAATCAAATCGCTGCAGGTGAAGTTGTTGAAAACCCTGCATCGATTGTAAAAGAACTGATCGAAAACAGTCTAGATGCTGGATCGAGTCGCATTTCAATTGAGATTGTAAGTGGAGGTCAACAGCTCATCCGTATTGAAGATGATGGATGTGGAATGAGCGCAGGAGACGCTCTTCTTTGTTTGGAAAGACACGCAACTTCCAAAATTCGATCGATCGATGATCTTCAAACACTATCTACAATGGGATTTCGTGGAGAGGCTTTAGCTGCAATTTCTTCTGTGTCACACTTCGAGATCAAAACGTCTAACGGAATCGGAACGCGGATTTTAGCTGAAGGGGGGAAAGTGATCACAGTTGAGCCTTGCGCCCGCAATCGGGGGACAACCATTGAGGTCCGCTCCCTTTTTTATAATGTTCCTGCAAGAAAAAAGTTCCAGAAGTCGCCCTCATCCAATGCAGCGCAAGTTTCTCGGGTCGTTGAAACAATCGCTTTGGCACACCCTGAAGTGATCTTTTCTCTCAATGGAAGATCCTTTAGTTCAACAGATACCAAAGGGAGAGTGGAAGAGATCTTGGGGCCGCATGAACATGAGGTGAGCGCAAAAGGGATCACAGGGTTTGTTGCAGCTCCCAATAAGGCGATGGCAACCCGTATGGCTCAATATGTATTCATCAATCGACGCCCTATTTTTTCCCCACTGATCTCAAAGGCTGTAAAACTTGGATTTGGAACGCGGATTTCTGAGCATATGTATCCACGATTTGTCCTTTTTCTAGAAATTTCCCCAGATTCTGTCGATGTCAACGTCCATCCGCAAAAAAAAGAGGCCCGATTTAAAGATGAGGGGAAGATTTTTAACTTAGTTCAAAGAGCTGTCGAGAGCGCCTTTGCTCCGATGCCTACTTTTTCTGAACCTGTATCCTTTAGCGAGCCTACGAGCTACTCTTTTGAGGAAACATTTCCAACCCTTCCTTTCAAAGCTCTCGACGTAGAACTTGACTTGGGCTTTCAAGATCGGCTTTTGACCGTTGTGGGAAGCTACCTTTTACTCGAGAAAGATGGGCTTATCTTTGTCGATCTGCGCGCAGCACATGCACGTGTTTTATTTGAGTCTTTAAAGCATAAAAAAGGGGCAAGTCAGGCTCTGATTTGGCCATTAGAAATTGCGCTTGCTAGGGGCGAAGAGGAAAAGGCGGAAAAACTCAATGAACTTGGGATTGAGTGCCGCGTTTTAAAAAGAACTTTAGTTGTCGATGCACTGCCCTCATTTTTAGATGCAACCCACTTTCCAGATTTTTTTGCGAGCTGGAAAGTTGAGAAGAAAATTGAAAAAATCGCAACGCGCTTTTGTAGATCGGTCAAGAAACGATTTTCAATGGAAGAGGCATCTGTTTTATGGCGCCAATTGCAAAAATGCCAAGATCAAACATATGATCCTTTGGGAAATCCAATTTGGGTAAAGGTAAAAGAAGAGGAAATATGGTCACTGTTCGCATCCAAAAACTAATGAAGCAGGCTAAGCATGCTTATTTCATCGACTCCCCAACCGATCTTCTTTACTTAACCAAAATGGAGCTTTCGAAAGGTAGATTGTTGATGGGTCCAAATGAGGCGATCCTTTTTGTCGATGGGAGATATTTTGAGAAGGCAAAACAGCACGCACCCTGTACAGTTGCTCTATGGGATGAGCAGAAAAAACTGTCTAAAAATCAGATCGGATTTGACTCTGACACTGTCACCTACAGCGGCTATCTTGCATTAAAAAAAGCCTTTCCAAATGTAGAATGGACGCCAATGCCAAGTCCTTTAAAAGCTTTGCGGATGGTTAAGGATGAAGATGAAATAACAGCTTTAAAAAAAGCGGCAGATCTTACATGGCGTGGCTACAAAAAAATTATCGAGTGTCTAAAGGAAGGGGTGAGTGAAGAAGAGCTCGCTGTAGAATTTAAGGTTTTTTGTCTGAAAAATGGAGCTTCAGCCTTCTCGTTCGAGCCGATCATCGCTTTTGGAGAAAATAGCGCGTATCCCCACTATCGCGCAGGCAATGTACGCTTAAAAAAAGATCAAGTTGTCCTGATTGATATTGGCGCTGTTGTTAATTGCTATCATGCAGATATGACCCGTATCCACTATTTCGGAAAACCAAATCCAAAAATTGAACGTTTTGAAAGGATTGTAAAAGCGGCTAAGCAAAAAGCGATTGCACACGTTCGCCCAGGCGTAAAGGTTGGAACACTTGATGAAATTGTGCGAGCAGAATTTGAAAAAGAGGGTGTAAAGCAGCTTTACACGCATAGTTTGGGCCATGGAGTGGGCCTTGAGACACACGAAGCCCCCAAAGTACACTTCAGTGGAGAAGATAAAGATCTTCTCTTAGAGCCTGGCATGGTTTTTACTATAGAACCGGGTCTATATGAGCCAGGAGTTGGTGGCGTGCGGCTTGAAGACATGATTGTAGTGACTGAAACGGGCCATGAAAATTTCTTTAAACAAGGATAGAGATGCTTGGATTTAGAAAGAAAATCTTCTTAACCGATCTTGTACTGCTTATTGTTTTTATTTCCGCCCTTTTCCCCTTAATAGGGCTCACCGTAAATCATATTATGCGGATTTCTTTGGCAAATCGGGGTAAGGTTCTCATTGCTACCTTAAAAGATGCGCCAAACCAAGATGCCATGTTAGAGATGATGCGCAGTCATAGCGAATTTGTCTTTCAGCCGGCAAGCCTATTTGATGGGAATGGAAATGTGATTTACCGTTCTTTTGCAACGGAACAAAATCAGTTCTATGAGAGTGAAAACGAGGTTCGTGAGGCGATTGAAACTGGACATGGATTTGATGAACATATCTCCCCTTTTTTTCACCAAAAATACTACTACTCAGCGCTTAAATTTAGTGCACATAACCAGTCATACATTCTCGATGTGAATTTTCGCGGAAGTGAAATTGATCAAATTAAGCTCTATTTTAAAATGGGGATTTTAATCGTTTGCATTTTGCTCCTTCTTGTTAAAAGTTCGTTAGACATTGTGATCATCCGCTACTTCATGCTTCCTGTGCAGCAAATTGTCAATGCGATTCGACCGTATCGAGAAGGAAAAGAAGAGCTTCTTCCAAGGATTGTTTTAACAAAGGCAATGCAGGGGGGAGAGTTTAGTAAATTGGCCTCTACCATTAACTCATTGACTGAACGAATTCAAAAGCAGATTGAAAATCTCACAAGACAGCGTGAAGAGACCGAGGAAATTCTCGAATCGATTGGAGAGGGAATCATTGCAACAGATACAAGTGCAAACGTTACATTTATCAATCGAAAAGCGGCAGAGATGCTCGATGAGAGCCCAAATGATATTTTGAAAAAAACTCTCGCAGATCTTAAGTCCTCAGATTTATCCAAAAAATGTCATGAGTTGATTCTTTACGCACTGCAAACTTCAGAATCTTCTATTCAAACCCTGACATTAAGGGAAAAAGGGCCCCTTTATCTCGATCTGATTTCCGCTCCCTTAGCGCACCAAAACGGAGCTCTTGTCGTGTTGCAAGACAAGACATCTGATTATAAAATTGTTGAGCTGGGCAAAGATTTCATCGCAAATGCTTCGCATGAGCTGCGCACTCCGATTACCATCATCAGAGGCTTTGCAGAAACGCTCCAAGACCTACCTGAACTATCTCAAGAAATGCTGCATCAGATTACAGAAAAAATTGTTCGTACCTGTATGCGACTCGATACACTTGTTCGAAGCTTATTGACCCTTTCAGATATAGAAAATCTCTCTCATGACAGATTTAAGCCGACCGATTTGATCTTACTTGCGGAAAATTGCAGACACCATGTCCTTACTGCTAACCCATCAGTCAAAATACAGATTCAATCTGATCTCGACTCAGCGCCCATTATTGCAGATGCAGACTTGCTTGAGCTTGCGATCATTAATTTATTGGAAAATGGAGTGAAATATTCGACTGGGCCTGCCCAAATTGAGATTCAAATTGAAAAAAGTGATCAGGGATTTCGCCTTATAATCAAAGATCAAGGGATTGGAATTTCTAAAAAAGATCTACCGCATGTATTTGATCGTTTTTATACGGTTGATAAAGCCCGTTCGAGAAAGTCGGGAGGAGCGGGACTTGGTTTGTCGATTGTGAAAACAATCATCGAAAAACATAAGGGAAAAGTGCTTGTTGCGTCAGAGGTAGGAAAAGGGAGCGCCTTTTCCCTCATCACCCCTTCAAATAGAAACTCTTCTTCAACGTGACGTGGGTATCTTTGTCTTCAGCAATAAAGGTCTTCTTATTTTCTTCGTGATGAGGCCGGCCTAGTTCTAGAAGATCAAACAGTTCTTGATCAATTCCTACAAGATGCTGCTCGCTACAGATTCTTTCAACCAGCTCTTGCGTGAGGAGCGGCGCATCTTCTTTGTGGATTTCTTCGTAAAGGAGCGTTGCAATTTTTTGATTAAATAATACGGTGATTAAGTCGGGATGCGCGTGAAAAATACAAATTTTATCTTTTGTAGGCTCAGTTTTGACATACTCTAATAAAGAAGGGTAGCCCACGTGTTGCACTAAATTCCACTGCTTAGTTCCTTTAAGCATCTTATAGTAGCATCTTTGGAGCAGATCCTCTTTTAAATCGATTTTTTCTAATGCAAATAGAGGGTCTTCTTGTGCCGCCATCTTTGCGGCAGAGAGAAATGCATCTAGGAAGTGATACTCAAACCTTTTTCTTCCATTAAAAACGGGCTCGTAAAAAGTTCGTATCATCTTGGCAGTAAGTTCGTAAAGGAGAGGTTGAGCTTCTTTTCCTTCTTGGATAAGGGGCCAAAGATTCATCTTGGAGCAGACTCGATTTAAGGGAAGCTCTTTTGTTTTTTTAGGCGCATTTTGAGATTGTGTCTCAGCTTTAGCCTTTGTTGGGTTGGATTTGCTTCTCAAAGATTTGTAAACAGTGCTTTGGTAGCTGTTTATTAGTTTTCTATTGGCCTTTTCGTGACCTACGTAGCTTTTACAAAGCCGATTTGATCCTACTTGTCTATCCCAGCAAGAAAAAAATCCATAAGATAAAATAAGTAAAAGTGAAAAAATTAACCCCAAAATATTCATATCGCTTTTTTCTCCACATAGGTGACAAAAGGATCGGGAGTCGGGAGAATAAACGCAAAGTGCAAAGGATTACCGCCTCTGTTTTCCTGGATCGAAAGCCGAATTATTGAAGGAACTGATTTTTGAGATTTTGGCCAGCTTGTCCTCCAAGCTAAATCGCCATTGATGGGGCGTATTCTTTCTTTTTTCCCAGGCTTAGTTGCGCTATTTTTGCCTAAAAATTCAAATTCAAAGTCTTCAACGTTTGGAAGTAAAATTTCTGTTCGCCAAGGGAGGTTTTTCTCTTTGCCTAAGGGCCACATGGCGCAAGAGAGATTGTTTTCTGCGTCGAGAAAAATTCGACCCAAAACAGAGCCACTATAAGCTGGATCGGGATCAATCCCATTGTCAAATATAGCAACTACGCTAGGGGTTTTTTCTTTGCCAAATTGTTTTGTATAAAAATAGGGCTGTATTGACCCACGATCAATCGAGGAAAAAATTGTTTGAAGTCTGGCTTGTAAATGGCCTCGATGACTAACTAACATACGTGCTGACTCTAATTTCTTTTCAATCTTCGCGCTTTCGACAAAAAAGGAAAAGAGAAAGGTGAGTAAGACTGCGGTTAATGTAAGTGCAATCAGTAGCTCAAAGAGAATTAACGCTCGCTTTTTCTTAATGTGAATATTGCAAGCACTGCGCCAAGTAGGATAAATGCCAAAAGTGCAACCCAGTTGGGTAAAAAACCAGCCTTGTCTACAGGAATCACGCCGCCAAGAGCTGCGAGAGCGATCAGTACGCCTACACATGCATCGCCTCCGATAAAGCCAGATGCGAGGAGGATCCCTTTTTCCTGAGTGAGGTCATCGGCCCCTTTATGATTGACATAAGCTCTCACAATTCCGCCGACCATTGTAGCAAGTGAGAGGGAAAGAGGCAAATAGAGTCCCAAGGCAAAAGGGAGTACGGGTATTCCTAAAACAATCATGATAATCCCTAATACAACGCCAGACCCAACGAGAGCATAAGGTAAATTTCCTCCAATGACCCCTTTGACGATGAGCGACATAAGTGTTGCTTGAGGAGCCGGCATAACGCTAGATCCAATTCCATATGCCTGATTCAGGATGTAGACTGTATAGCCTAAAGCAAGGGAGGGGATAAGAACGCCAAGAATTTCTGCAAGCTGTTGAGAGCGAGGAGTAGCGCCGAGGAGAAATCCAGCTTTAAGATCTTGTGCAGTGGTTCCTGCAAGGGTAATTGCGCAACATGCAACACATCCCATCGTCATTGCCGAGATCAAATAGACCCTTTCTGTCCAACCTAAAAGGACAAAAATGATGCAAGTGATTAGAAGGGTTGTGATCGTCATTCCTGAAACGGGATTGGAAGTAGAGCCAACAAGGCCTACGGTGATCGAGGTAACCGCTACAAAAAAGAAGCTTAAAATCACAAGTAATAAAATGGTTAAAAAATTCATGGGGAGAGTTGGAAAGCCCCAGAGAAAAAGGATAATCGCAATAGAACCAATTAACAACCAGGCAAGAGAAATGTCTTTTTCTGTTCTTGGGAGATTTGCCCTTTCTGCATAGCCACCAAAAAGCTCTTTTACACTGACATGGATTGTCTTTAAAAGAAGAGGTGCAATTTTAACCAGACTATAAATCCCACCAATGCCAAGACATCCGGCTCCAATGTAGCGTACATAGCTATCCCAAATCATTTCAGAGCTCATCTGCGCAATAGGAACGGCCGATGGATATACTGTTGCCGTTCCAAGACCAAACTCAACGATAAGGGGGATGATGACCCACCATGCAAGAGCGCCCCCTGCAAACATAAAACCTGCAATTCGCGGGCCAATGATGTACCCAACGCCTAAAAGCGCAGGGGTAGCATCGATTGAAAATTCAGCTTTGTTAAATGTTTTGAAGCTCCAAGAAACAGTTTCTTGCCAAAGGAAAATGGCGTTAGAACAGATTTTATAAGCCCCTGCTGCCAAAAGACCCCAGAGAGCCATCATGGCTGTTTTGTGGTTTTTTTCACCTGATTTTAAAATTGCAGCGCACGCGGTTCCTTCGGGAAAAGGGAGGGTTTTGTGTTCTTGGACAATTAAAAATCTTCGCATCGGAATCATAAATAAGATGCCGAGAAGTCCTCCTAATGAGGAAAGGATAAAGATTTTTCCTATAGATGGACTGTCTCCAAGTAGAATCAGCGCAGGAATTGTGAAAATGACACCTGCAGCTAATCCTTCGCCGATGGTTGCGATGGTTTGGACGATGTTGTTTTCAAGAATTGTGGAGTTTTTGAATAACAATTTGAGTACACCCATCGACATAATGGCGGCAGGAATGGATGCAGATACCGTTGTTCCAATTTTTAATGCTAAATAGGCATTTGCAACTGCGAAGAAAAATCCGAAAATAAGGCCTAAAATGGTTGCACGAAGGGAAAATTCTTTCATTACAGTACTTGATGGGACGTGGGGCTGGAATGTTTCGTGGTTCGACATATTAGATCCTTGAGTTTCCTCAACCTATGCCATCTTTAGAGTTATTATTCCAGATAAAGGTAAAAAATTTCTTTACCAAATCAAGTATGTATCAGTAACATGCCTCTCCATTTATCAGGAGGCTTTAAGTGACAACATCCATTGGTGAAAAAGAACGTCTTATTAGACCGAGTAGTGAAGGAAATGCCGAAACTTCTAACGGAGTCATAAAATCCTTCTGTAATTTGTTTTCCTGCTGTGTAAAAGATGAACCAGAGCCATTTGTCCTTTCTAGAAATGATCTCGAATATCAAGAACGGTTAGAAAAAAGAAAAGAAGTGGAAAGGCAAAGGATATCAGAGAGGCGCGAGAGGTTTCATAGGGCTAAAGTGTGGAGACTTAATCCTATGGGCGTCAATGCACAGGCTGGTTTTTTTGTCGTCGTTCAATCAATTGAGATGCTTTGGGAGAAATTTTTACATGAAGGTGAAGTTTTAAGTGATGACTTGAGTCAAATTGTAAAAGTAGGCTTAAAAGATTATAGAAAGCATATCACGTCGTATCAAGGTAGCTCTTTTAATTGTAAGGAATTACTGAAGCAAAAGCAGAACTTGAAAAAACTGAATTTATCAACTGCTAATGAAGAAATTGCTGAAGATGGAAAAACGCTTACAGAACTAAACTCTACTTTTGAAATTTTGATAAATAAAATGAAAAAAGAGGAAAAAAATCTTCTGGGGGTTGTTTTTACTAAAATTGCAGCCTTAGTTAATACTTACGGTATTTTTATTTCTAAGCCTCGAGATCGTGTGAGTTATTATTTTTTCAATCCTTACGGCGACATCACTGGAGGGCCTTATTTAATTCAATTTCAACTCTACACAAAGATGAGCGAACATTTAGTGAAAAACGTATTTAATGGGGAGCGGCGAAGTTTGGAATGCGATGTATACCCCGTCTATAAAGAAACTTTTTGAATCGGGAGACGATACCAATAGGGGGACTCATTTAAGTAGATGCAGATCCCTAATTGGCGGTAAATTTCATCTTTTTTCCCTCTTTTCTCTCCCCGGCACTTCAAAAAAAACTGCCTCTTGATCTGTTTGTTTTTAGAGCCTGGAATTTCTATCGTTTTGGCTGAGAGGGGAAAAAGGGCCGATTTCTCGTTTTTAGTGGGGATTTTCTCCCAGAGGATCTCATTTTTCAATAAACTTTCTTTGATTTCTGTGAACGTCCAGTCTGCAAGCCGCTCTAACTCCATTTTTTCAAGGTATTCTAACTCGCTCCTGTAGAGCTTTAAGGGCTGCTTGACAAGCGGGACCGCACAAACAATAACCAGGGTAAAAGCAAATAAAACCTCTAAAAGAAGGAATGATCTTTTTTTCATAAGGCCTCGATTATAATGTCTTGGAATAAAAAGTTGAAATATTTTTATTTCTGTTCTATAATATGAGGAATTATGGTGCAGACTAAAGCTCTTTACAATCTTTTGCGATTAAATGCAGCTGAAGATCCTTCAGTTAAGGTGGATTCTTGGGCTTTACAGGACTTCCGATCGATCCCTTTGGATGAGCTTTTTGCTCGCCTTGAGAAATCGGGAATAAGACTTGATAAGGCAGGTTTCCATCAGTTTTCAGACCCTTGTGATACACCCGAAGAGCTCGCCGATCTCCTTTTGCCCGATGATATTTCCGAAGCTGACCGAGACCCTCTTTATTTATTGATCTTCGAAGTTTGGCGCCGTCTTTTGCCTGAAAAGCAATCCCTTTCGATTTTTTGTGATGAGATCGATTATCGAATCTCCTTATATGATCAAGAGGACTTGAAAAGTGATGAACTGATCCAAGATGCTTTGGCAAATTTGCTGGAAGTTTTGGAAGAAAATACAGATGCAGGAGCTGAGCCAGAAGCTGTCTTTACGGCGATTTGCGAATACTGTGCGCATGACCTTGAAAGCTTTTTATATGAATACATTTCAGATCTTTTAGATAGTGGTAATTCTCTTTATGCTTCTGAATTGGTGGAGGGGTTTTCTCCCTATATTTTAGAGCCGCTTTGGTTTGATTTTTTACGTGTAAGGCTCCTTGGCTTTACTGATTCCAACGATGCAAATACAGGCATACGCAAACTTTTAGAAAGTGATCTAGAGCTCCTTTTGATTTTAGAAATCGTCCGATTTCTTTCTTTCAATGGAGAACATGAGCTATTTTCCCTCGCAGTCAATAAAGCGCTCCCCTTGCTAGCTGAGTCTGATGAATTAAATGATCTTATGGCAATGGTTGCCGATTATTATCGACGACTTGATTTGGATGACATGGAAGAAAAAATCCAAAAGCTCATAGATAAGAGAAAAGACGCTCCGATCCGTCCAGAAGAGCTTAAAATCCTTAAAGACCTCCTTGCAACCAGCTAGACATTAGTTGATTGCCTTATTTATGTAAGCTTTAATTATTCTGTGATACAACGTGTATTATAGGTAATGAAAGGTGATCTATGGTTATCAATAACGTCAATTTAAACAATCCATCTCAGCAGCCTCCCCAAGAAAGTGTGTGGCAAAAGTTGAACAATGATTTTATGCAAATCGAAAAGCTTTTAGCTGATATGAAAGAGCATCCTCAAAATGCAATCCATGATCTAGATAAAGTTATCCATTTAGCAAAAGAGATGGATAAATTAGCAAAAAACAGTGAAACATCCTCCAGTAAGCGCCCCAAACTTTTACCAAGACTTTAAGGGACTTGTTACTTATGCAGAAGGTTTGAAGGCAGCGTTATCAAGCGATAACACTTTTGATGTTGAACACTTTGAAAAAGATATTGGTGTCGCACTTGGAAACATTCGTCACGATATTCTTCAAGGTTAAAGAACGGCAATAGGCTGAAAGTGGATATAGTCGCATGACGCCAAGACGTAGCGCACGCCTCTTGTTGCCCCAAACATAGGTAGGTTTGGCTTTAAGTTGTGTAGGTGTCCAAAAACACATACTTCCACGTTGTTTTGTTCTAAAATTTGCGCTGCACGCGATGGCTGAAGATCTGCACCGATGGGGGGATAATGAGTCATCGCTAGGCGTAAGCTGGCCTCTGGGTTTAACCCCTTTAGACTCATTTTTAATCGTTCGAGTTCTCGATCAAAGATTTTTTGGGCAAATTCTTCTTGAACTAGCTCTTCTGGATCCTTCGCTTTTGCTTTTGGGTTTTCTCTAAACTCGATGAACTCTTTAAACGAGTACTCGGGCGTATCCCATAGGCGCGCGCCTCCAATTGTCACATCTTTCCAATTAAAGACGTTGTTTTGGATCAGGTGAATTGACGGGGGAAGAACGGGTGCAATTTTACTTAAAGAGCCCCACCAGTAGTCGTGATTTCCTTTAATCATCACTTTGGTGCCAGGAAGCTCATGGACCCACTGAAGATCGGGTACAGCTTCTTGAACTTTAAGTGCCCAAGAAAGATCGCCCGGGACAAGTACGAGATCATCTGCATGAATCATACTTTTCCAGTTCGATGCGATTTTTTTCGCATGGTCTTCCCAATTGGGGCCAAAGATCTCCATGCTTTTATTTTCTACGCCGAAACTTAAGTGAAGATCGCCAATGGCCCAAATACGCATATGAAAGTATATACTAAAATTCGAAGTTGTTGGGAAGCTTTGTCCCTGAAGTGACGATGATAATTCCATCACGAACAAAGATCCCCTCACCATCAAAGTGGGTATGCTTGGCCTTGTTGATGAGCTTCACATTGTTGCCGATTTGCACGTGTTCATCGATAATTGTCTTTTCAATGAGACAGTTTTCACCAATCCAATAGTGCTCATCTTTTTTCTCGTGAAGGGGCGGCATGTAGAAGTGATTTCCTAAAATGACGGTATCTCGAATGATAGAGCCACGCTTTATGTGTGTCCGAAGACCAATAACACAGTTAGAAATTTCATCAGCTTCGATAATGCACCCTTCACAAATAATGGATTGAGTCACTTTTGTCTGTTTAATCCTAGGACCAGGGAGAAAGGTGGGTCTTGTATAAATGGGGTTTGTTTCGTCATAAATATCGAGTCCCTCTTTCGCGCGAGTTAAGACGAGATTTGCCTCATAATACGATGCGACAGTTCCGATATCTTCCCAATAGCCCCCGAAGACAAAAGCGGAAGTTTTTTTATGCTTTACCGCCGTGTGAATGAGGTGGTAGCCAAAATCCTCTCGCTTGTCATGCTCTAAGAGAGCTTCTAGTGTTTCTCTTTTAAATACGTAGATCCCCATTGAGCCGAGATAAAGAGGATCTTTGCTGGGTTTGATTTTCCACTCTTCAAAAAACTCTCGGGGAATTTCAAAATCTTCAATCCCATTTTTAGGTTTTTCTATGAAATCGGTAATCGTACAGTCTTTATCAATCTTGAGAAGGCCCATCCTTCTTGCCTCTTTTTCAAGAACAGGGATGCTCGCAATGGTTAAGTCTGCATTTTTTGATTGGGCGAATGTTAAAAGATACTGAAAATTGATGTTGTAGAGCTGATCCCCCGATAAAATAAGAAAGTAATCGGCAGATGACTTTAAAATTGTGGGGAGATTTTTGCGCACCGCATCAGCCGTTCCATTAAACCACTCTTTTTCCCCTTTTTCATTAAGCTGCGGTGTTAATACATCAATTGAGCCTGGATTGTAGACGTCGAAATGGTAGGTCTGATTGATGTGGTGTTGCAATTCATCGGATAAATACTGTGCTATGACAAAGATCTGGCGGAAATCAGAGTTGATGGAATTTGAGATGGGTATGTCTATAAGACGGTAGCGTCCTCCATAGGCAACAGCTGGTTTTGAATGATGAATGGTCAATGGATGCAGCCGTGTTCCTTGCCCGCCGGCAAGGATGATCGTAGCAACTTCAATCGATTGTTTGCGCATACCTTCCCCTATAACGCGGAAAGGATTATCTGGCTAGTCTGATTCTTTTTTTTCGTCTTCTGCTGTTCGGGGCGAAGTGACATTAGATGTTTGTTGAGAGTTCCAAGGTGAAAAGGCGGATTTTGGGACTATTGCTCCAAAATTCTGTGGGGGTGGCGTATCAGAAGATGGTTCGCCACTACTTGGATTGGATGAATCCTTTGAGCTAGGTACGGAGAATAAATCTCTACAAAATGGGAGGGAGAATGACTTAGCAGGGCTTTGGGCTCCAACCACAAAATGGCGTAAGCGTTGATGTATTCTGTCGCTATCAGGATCGCTAAGCCCGTTAAAATGTTTAGCAAAGTGTTCATCAACTGCGCAAACCATATCGATTGCATTGGGGCTTTCTTGATTGACCATGCAAGTCTCGAAAAAGCTCAATAATTTGGAAATTCGGTGAGAACAAGTGGTGAGTTGTCTTTCCGAAACAAGACGCTCATCAGTGAGGTCAATTTTGGGGTATATATCTAATGCGTTTCTGGAAATGTCATCAATTTTAACATAGCAGCCTCCGTGATCCCACCCATCATCGTCAAGATCGATACTTTCTGCAATAGAATCTCTATACAGAACTTTCTGTGTTGCTAATTCATTTAAAAGTGGGCGAATGTCTAGGTTTGATAAGGTTTTGTATAAAGACTCGATTGTTGCGAGAGGAATGCTTTTTTCCGCTAATGGGTGCTTTAGGTAAGGTAGGTGGGTTGCTGCAGGGTGTTTTTCAGGACTACTTAAAGGGTGTAATCGTGCTGGCATACACTCTTCATTATCAATGAACATGGAACCTACGATTCCATCGAGTTTCGCATCTCTGAGTCCCACGATTAACGCAAAAGCCGTCATGCTAGCAAAATTTTCAACGTCTAATTCACCCTTTGTTGAAACAAAAGGCTCTAAAATTCCAGTGATAGTAGGTGGGTTTTCTAGGCCAAAATTATCAATAGAGACAGATTCGCTATAGGAAGTATGCTTATTATTTAGGTGTTCGTACAACTTTTTATTTCCATTCCACAGTTCCACAGTTGTTTCGCCTTTGGAAAAATCCGGGTTTGCAATAGAGCAGAAAATTCCAGGAATTGCATGTTTTTCAAGGCCCACTTTGTGTGCTATGTGTCGAACTAACAATTCTGTTCGGGCCCTTTTTTCGCCAATTTTAAAAACTGCAAAGGGTTCTTCGTTTGCAAGTGAAAGGAAGTATACCCCAGAGCACTCTTCGTCTTCTGCGGGAACGATCTTTACATTTTCGTTCAAAGCGGCGTTGAGTATGGGGATAAGTAGTTGTTGGGCGGTCTTATCTGTTTCTGTAACCCCAAGCTTTGCCATTAACTCGGTTGCATGAGGTAGATTATTAGCTTTTAAAGCGGCTTGCATTCTTGCCCAAATATCACCAATCACTTGTGGAGCTTTGAGTTCAGCGGGGGCGCTAGGTTGGTCTAGATGTTGCTCGTTAATATAAATAGTAGGTTTCACGTCTAAAGACATATATAAAATCCTTTAATTAATTGAAGTTATTATACGTTAATCTTTAGATTAAATCAATTTATTGTAATCCGGTCGATTTAATGTGAAATTACTGGGATATAATGGGCTCGGCTTTGCCGGGTACGAACAGGTTGGCGTTGTAGCTCGATCTCACGAAGGGGCCTGAGTAAACGTGTCTGACCCCAAGGCTCAGTCCGTACTCTTCGTAGGCCTTGAATTGATCTGGGTGGACGAAGTCCTTGACTCTAAGCTTGATGCGGCTGGCCTGTAGGTATTGCCCTATTGTGATCACATCGCAGCCCACCTTGGCTAAGTCTTCAAGGGTCTCTTTGACTTGTGACTCTGTCTCGCCAAGACCTACCATAATGCCCGATTTAACGTAGGCAACTTTACCCGATTCTTTTGCACTTTTTAAAAGTGAGAGGGACCTGTCGTATTCAGCTTTATGGCGAACTCGAGGGGAAAGGGCTCTTATGGTTTCGATATTGTGATTAAAGATTTCTGGCTCTTCATTTAAGATGATGTAAAGCAGCTTTACATCGCCAGAAAAGTCCGAGGTGAGCACTTCGATGGTGACTTCCGGGTTAAGGTCTCTAGTGGCGCGGATGATTGAGGCAATTTGATTTGCCCCTTGATCGGGAAGATCATCCCTTGCCACCATAGTGATGACTACGTGTTTAAGTCCTAACTCTTTTACAGACATTGCAATGCGGTGTGGCTCATCTGCTTCAGGCGCTTTGGGATTTTTGCTAAAGTCGATGTCGCAAAATCCACAGTTGCGAGTGCACTGTTTGCCGAGTGCGAGAAATGTGGCAGTTTTTTTTGTGTAGCATTCAAGACGATTTGGGCATTTCGCCTCTTCGCAAACGGTATTGAGTTTATATTTATCTAGGATTGCGTTTGTCTTAAAAATTTGACCACCGGCAGGAAGTTTGCGGTGGAGCCATGAAGGAAATCTACCCACACCTTCTTCTGGATTTGATGGGAGAATGTTAAGTTTTTTGTCCGTCATCTTTTTACTTTGGGTGGAAAGTGAATCGGTGTTTCGTTTGCAATGAGAGCTGCTTCATGCCAACATTCTGCAATTGTCGGGTGGGCATGGATGGTCTCTATCACAGACTCTAACGTGAGTTCGTTTTGGATTGCAAGTGCCATTTCGCCAATAAGGTTCGATGCTTCGTGACCAATCACAATCGCACCTAAAATTTGGCCTGTTTTTTTCACAGAGACAATTTGCGCAAACCCTTCAGTTTCCATCGATGCTTGTGCTTTTCCGAGCGCTTGGAAGGGAAATGATCCGGCTGTTGCATCAAATCCCGCCTTTTGAGCTTGTTCGAGAGTAAGGCCGACGGTTGCAATTTCCGGTGAGGTGAAGACAACGGCTGGAACTGCTTCGTAGTGCATTTTTGTCTCGATTCCGCAAGCGTTGCTCGCTGCAGCACTTCCTTGATGAGAGGCAACGTGGGCAAGCATCCACTTGCCAGTCACATCGCCGATCGCATAAATCCCTTTGACCTCTGTTTCCATCTGGTCATTTGTGTCGATGAAGCCTTTCTCATTGGTTTTAAGTCCTGCTTTTTCAAGGCATAGCCCTTCGGTGTATACTTTTCTCCCCACAGATACGAGCGCAAGGTCTGCGTCAATGGATTTCCCATCGGCTAAAGTGATGTGGACGTGATCTTGCTTATTTTCAATATTTTTGACAGTTACATTTGTTTGAATATCGATCCCTTTTGCCGTAAATACTTTGGCCATGAACTGCGCAATTTGCGTTCCTTGGGCTGCTAAAATAGTGGGAAGAGCTTCGAAAATGGTAACTTTAACACCAAGTTCTGCAAACAGTGAGGCAAATTCGCAGCCAATATAGCCGCCGCCAACAATTGCTAAACTTTTGGGAAGTTCAGTAACTTCTAGGATTGAGGTGGAATTTAGGATCCGTTTATGGTCAAAAGGAAACGCTTTGATCTCAAGCGGGACGGACCCTGTAGCGATGATGATTTTTTCCGATTCGATAAATAAATTATCTTGCCCGAGCACTTTGAGTAATTTTGGGGATTCAAATTGTGCATTGCCACGATAAATCGTAATTTTATTGGAACGGATGAGGCCTTCTAAACTGCTGCGGATTTTTGTAATGACTTGATCTTTTCTTTGTTTCATTTGATCGTAATGAAATGAGATGGGGCCCGTTGAAATTCCAAAATCGTTTGCTTTTTTCACTTGGTGAAGCACGGCAGCATTGGTAAGAAGCGTTTTTGTTGGGATGCAACCTACGTTAAGACAGCAGCCTCCAAGCAGTTCTTTTTCTATTAAGGCGACCGATTTTCCTAGCTGAGCAGCCCTTATTGCAGCTACATATCCACCAGGACCTGCCCCGATTACTGCTATATCATGCTTCTTTCTCTCTGTCATATCCTCTCCGTTGAAAAATACCAATTATAAGAAAAAAGGGGCTTTCCTTATACTCTGTTTTTAGATGAAGCTATAAATATGGTGCCAAATGCGATTTTCTCCATGAAAAAATTGCCCCAAAAGTCTAAAAGGAGAGCATGAAAGCTAAAAAGCGTCAAAAAATGTGTTATAATTGCGAGGGAGAAATCGACCTCGATGTGATCGTATGCCCGTTTTGTGCGGCAGATTTACGCGAAGAAAAGCCAGAGCAGTTCCAATCTAGCTATCATCCGACAGCTTCAGTGCAAAATCTGAACACCCAACAATCGCTCTATCCTCCCCACTACGCGCCTAAGGCGCCGGAAGAAGAACCCGCATACCAAGACCCGCAAGCAATGATGGAATCGGATGAAGAGACAAAAAGCATTGTAGGGCCCACGATCTTAATGACTCTCGGTGCGCAGCTTCTCTTATTTGGTCTTTTTATGCTTTTCTTTTCTAGCAAAGGTGCATTGATCCTAAAATGGGATGCGCGGATGTGGTTTTTGTATGCTTTTGCATCCATTCCACTTCTTATCTTTGGGTATAGATCGATCTCAAAACTATAAGTAAGGATCTTCCTAAGTTCTGATTTAATTTTTTTATAGGGTCATTTTGATCTGATCTAGTATGTATAGGATATGCTAAAGAAATTTAAGTATTGGGGCCCTCCTCTTGTCATTGGTTTGAGTGTCAGTCTAGTTTATTTGCTAGGCATAGATAAATACTTTACATTTGATTTTTTTATGAAAAATCAGGCGGAATTGCTCCGCTTGAGTAATGAACATTGGCTCCTTTCTCCTCTTGTTTTTCTGGGGGTTTATACACTGACGGTCACCCTTTTTCTTCCAGTTGGAGTTTTTATCGCTATATTAGGGGGGTTTTTATACCCAGACTTGCTAGGTATTTTTTATACCTTAATTGCAAACACTTTGGGTTCTTGTTTCTCTTATTTTTTGATGAAAACACCAATGCAGGGTCTTTTTGAAAAGCAAGCAGGCCCAAGATTAAAGAAGATGGGAAAACAGTTTAAGGAAAATGCGGTTAGCTATCTCTTATTTCTTAGATTTATCCCCATATCTCCCTTGTGGCTAATTAACCTTGCTTCAGTTTTTTTTGGTGTTCGTTTTTGGCCATTTGCTTGGACAAGCTTAGTCGGGTCTATTCCTTTTGCAATCATATTTATACAAATTGGATCTCAGGTAAATACTACTTTAAATTCTGGGGGGGAGATAACGCTCTCTTCAATGTTGAGCTGGCAGACAATCTTGGCGTTGGTTGGGCTTGCATTGTTATCTTTAGCGCCCATTTTCTTCAAACGGTTTAAGAAATAGCTTTTTAGAAACTGAATAGAGGTCCAATAAAGTAGTAGATCGCATACAAGATAATCGTAGGCGTGAGTGCTGCTAGCAAAAGATTAAGCGGCTTAATTCCATTGTCAAAGTGCTTTTTCAAGATCGTATAACCAGCGGGGTTCGGTGCGTTGGCAATCACTGTAAGACCGCCTCCTGCAATGGCGCCGGTAAAGATTGCGTATTGAAATGCGGTTCCCCAGTTTGGCACCAAAGTAGAAAGATAAGATATCGCAGTATTGTCATTAAATCCTGTTAAGGCAATGACAACTCCCATTACAGACAGTGGGCTTAACCCTTCAAGGATAGAGACGACCCACCAACCTTGCAAGCCGCCATGAATGACGAGACCTGCCAAGAAAAGCCCAATCATCATCGGTCTTGCCAGACGAATGGAGTGTTGATGCGCGCGCGTGGCTTGATGAAAGCCGATGAAAAACATGAAAATAGCAATAAATATAGCCGGATAGTGAGAGACAACTACAATGAGGGCCATAAAGAGCATGTGAACAAAACTGATCCAGTATGGAATTTTTGTTTCTTGCTTTCTTGAAGAGTAATGAGCAAAGATTTTTACAGCCTTTTTTCTTACGTTTAGTAGTGCGAATTCTTTCCTAAAGTAATACCAGTAAATTAAGTTTGAGATCACAATGCCGATGGCAGCTTTCCAGCCAAAGCTTAGGAAAATATCAGACATCGACCATTTCCAGCAGTGGGCAAGAACTAAAACAGCAGGCGATGCAAAATCTGTTAATACCCCTCCCACAGAGATGTTTACAAACAGTAGAGCAAGTGTTGCGTAAGCTAACTTTTTGCTTGGGTGATAGTGGTAAAAATGACGCGATAAAAGGAGCGCGCAAAGAGCCATGGCTCCTGCTTCTGTGATCAATGAACCAAGTAGCGGACCCACTGTTAAAAGAACCATCCACCAGGCAGATAGCGATCCCCCTAATCCTTTTGCAATCCACGAGATGAGTCCTTCTGCTGCATGGACAATGGGTTTCGTTGAAGCCATCGCTAAAATCACCACGACAAAAAGTGGCTCTGTATAGTCTCTGGTATTGATATATTCTAACCCGATCGTCCAGCCATAAATTGCTGCAATGCAAATAAATAGTGGGATGGTCCAGAGAGCAAAAACGACCTCTACTTCAGAGATAAAATATAAGAGCTGGACTCCAATGCTCCTTTCTCTTCTCTTGCCGTCTCTTCTGGGCTTTTGGTGGAGCTCGAGCTTGCGCGCCCACTGATGCACTTTATAGACGCTCAGTGTGTGGATGATCGCAAGGAAGAAAATGATAAAGGCGATCAAGTGAAAAGGGGTGAAATCGAGCGATTCTAGCTGAAGTACCATCGGGTGCTTCAGGCAGTCGTACTTGGCGGGGGTCTTGACAATTTCAGCTAAGATCATATTTTTTCACCTTACATCCCTTTTTTAAAAAAGAAAACCCCCTTATTTTGCCTCGCTCTTGCAGGGTCTCTTCTTCTGGTTCAGGTTTGTTTTTTTAGGGGCAACTCTTAAGACGCTTAAATTTAGGTGGTTGAGCTTTTCTTGTTAAGTGGGCCTGTCTCTTCTAAGTGTCTTGTAATCAGCGGGATGGTTGTTATAAAAATTATTTACATTTAATAGTAAATAATTTATAATAGTAGTAGTTAATTAACCATAATAGTGGGGTTTATGTCTTTTTCATTTAACATTGTTCCTTGGGGAAATAATCGGGCGAAGGACCCTCAAGAAATTCTCTCAGATTTAAGCAGCCAAAAACTCTCCACCTGCGCCAAGGTTCTTTCCGTCTGTATTCCAGTATTTGGGTGGGCGTATTTGCTTTATCACTCATATAAACGATCTTGTGCGTTAAAACTTCTGGCTGCAAAAATTGATAACAAAGAGATAGATGGCAAATTGAACGCAAAAGTCTTGCAAGTTTTAGATAAAAATGGAGTTGAGGTTCCTGTATTTCGTGAAGCAAAAAAGTATTTTGGGGACAGCCTTTTTAATGAACTCTTAGAAAAGATAGATCATCCGGATTTTAATGTTTATGTAGAGCTTGCTGGGGATTTAGATGAAGAAGAAATAGGGAGTATGCCCCGATTTCTTGAGATGATCTCAGAGTCTCGACAGGAGTGTTTTTCTCAAGGCTTTGATTTGAATATGTTGAAGTTTGCTCATAAGTTATTTCAATCACTTAACGATGGAATTGACCACAGTAAATGTGAGCCTGTCCAAGCTTTTATCAATTTGATGAATAAATTGTTTGGCGTTTTAAAGATTGGTAAAAGAGCTAGTTTTAATAAACAGTCACCTGGACTCATGCTTCTTTGGATCGTTAAGTTCATAAGTGCTAACTGGAGCCACCAGAAATATCCGGAACTTTCTAAAGAAGAAAAGGCGCAGCTTTTCAAAGTTGGGATAGAAAAATCTTCAAATCCTGATGACCTCAGCATAAATATTGAAAAAGAATATAAGAATTACTTGAATGCTAAAGAATTATTCCATCGGAATACTCCTGAGTCAGAGCTTACTGAGGCAATGAAAAAAGATGTTATTTTCAGGATGTATAAGTTGATAAGTTCAAAAGAATCGGAACAAAAGGTAAGCGTTCGCCAATTAGATCTGCCTGGAACAACTGGAGAACATGTCGCAAAAGCTGCACATGAGAAAATTGTACAAAAAGAATATTCATACGGTGTAGATGAAGCGCAACCGATGTTTCAATCTTGCTTGTATTCAATTGTAAGAGATCAGGGTGAATGTGTTTCCGAAATCGTTGAAAAATTATTTCCACCTGGTTTGTCTTCCTTTCATGTTGAGATGGACAAAGATAATAGGTTCCATAAGTTTTCAATGGAATTTAGTAACGAGCAAAAGACAACAATAACGGACGTGGCTGAAGACGGTTTTAAACCAGCTGAAGGTGTGAAAATTTCGTGCAAGCAGAAGGTCACGGGTGAAATTGATTATGAAGGGAGAAAAATTAAGTTTGGAAATGGTCAATTGATTGCGACGAAAGTGCTCTCAACATGGCCGATTGAATTTGAAAAAACATTTCCTCTTAAAAGCATTGATTTTTCTCAATACGGTGCTATCAAGCTAGAAGTTGCTACTGGGTTTTTAGGCGATCAAACAATCGAGTGGCCAACAGAGTTATTAATGCGTACGATTGAAAAGATTACGTGGTAAGTTGCAAGGTATGCATAAGTGTGGAGTAGACAATAGGTTTGTCTCGTTGAAATTGTGTCCTTAATCTGCCGATCTCTATGTACACTGCGTGGGCCGGTGTATCTTTTAAAATATCTTTGTCCTGTAGAATTTTCTCTTTTACATGTTGTAAGTTTACTCGGATTGGCTTTCTTAAAGCCCAGATCATTATTTTGTAGGGTAGAAACGCTTCTGGAATCTCCTCGTAAGAGGTAATTAAGGTGAAAATGGCAAGATCCACGATAATATTGAAAACTGCGGGGTCACTTTCTTCTAATTGCGATGTCAGGTCTGGATTATGTGAGAGCGCTTCGCTGTAAATCCTTTTAAAAAATGCTACAGTTTTCGGGTAACTTTTATGTTCGTAAATATACGGGGTATTTTCGATGAGTGGTTCGATTGTACTCATAAAGGTCTTTGAAAATTCATCATGAAACTCTGCGAAGTTGTGTAAAGCGGCTTTACAACGGCCTTGGGAGGGATAGGTGCGTGTGATTTCTGTTTCTAGAATGCATAGTTTTTCGACCAGCAGCAGGCTAGGAACAAATAGCTGTCCTCTCATGTGTGGGTACGCGCTTAATCCATTGTGTTCGGCAATTGTGAGGGCAAATTGAATGAAATAGTCGTTATTGAAGGTTGTTGTATCTTGTGGGAGCAGGGTTAGGTGGAGATTTTTGAGACTTTGCATATAAGTTGCGCGTTTTGGTTTGGTCGCGTCAGTTGCGGTAGTATATCTTGCAACACCTTGAAGTGCGTTTAGAGCGGCTGACGCTGTTCGTTGAGCTGTGCGAAATCTCTCATCATAATTGAAAATATTTTCATATAAGCCATGAATATTTTGATAATAGTATTGAATTTGATTCAAAGTGCTCTCTTGTTTTTGTGTGGGAGTATAAATAAACTAAGGTCTAATTACAAGAGGGTGGTTAATGTTTTTTTATGACTTTGCCGCCGGTTACTTCGCCTAAAACCTGGCAAGTTGGGTGGACGATGACTTCACCCTTACCAGACTCAAAGTGGATGGGGCCATTGATGATGGTATGATGCCTTAGCTCAAGTATTTGTTTGCCCTTATAGCCACTATCACGCTTTACGGTGATCGCTTCGAGGGTACTTGTTGTGAAGAGGGCTTTTTGGCTTAGGATCGTAAGGGTATTTTGAAAGGTGGAGCGGGTTGCTTGTAAAGATCCCATAACTGATCCGGCGTTTTGGATCGTAGTTCCTTTGAGGTTGGCCTCTCCGATGACATTAAGGGTCCCTATCTGGGCGTCTTGGGTGATTAGACTCCCGGTGAGGTTGATCGTTTCGACGGTTGTTGCGTTGAGTTTGATGAGACCTACACCATCAAGGGTGTCTAGGGTTACTTCACCATATTGATTTGCCCCTGTAACTTTGGTTGTCTCAGCAAAGGCGCTTACAATAAGGCTCAGTGCGATGAGGCCAAAAACAAGGGACTTAAGTCTCATCAAGCTCCTTGGACAAGGGTCGGGATTCTTTTGCCGCGAGGCTTTGGTGCTGGGGGCTCTTGCTGGGGCATCATCTCAAAGCGGAACAGATCGCGAGCAATCTCTTGGCGCAAATTGAGCGAGAATCTCTCAAAGAGAGAAAACGATTCTTGCTTAAATTCGAGAAGTGGATCTTTTTGGCCGACTGTGCGCATGTGTACGTCTGAGCGGAGATGGTCGATGTGGAGGAGGTGTTCTTGCCAAAGTTGATCGATTTTGCGAATCATGAGGCTCCGAACAACTTCGTGAAGGACGTTTTGCGCTTTTTCAGCTTCGTTGAGCTCAGGTCTAAACGTTGTGAGAAGTTGGCGTTGGAAGAAGAGCTTTTGTTGGAAGCCTTCGAGAACTTTCGCGATGATCTCTTCTTCGGTTGCAGCCTCTTCGAAGGTAATCGGAAACTCTGTTGTTAGAGCTGTTTTGTCGTTCATGAGTGTGCGAGCAACTGATTCGAGAATTTCTTCTGCAATGAGAAGTGTATTGTCTGTGAAGAGCAGGTCGTTGCGGAAGGCATAGACTTCCTGGCGCTGCTTATTCATCACATCATCGTATTCAAGTGTGTGCTTACGCATACTGTAATTGCGCTGCTCGACTCGCTTTTGGGCTGTTTCAATGGACTTGTTCAGCACTTTTGCTGAGATCGGCTCCCCTTCGGGAGGACGGAATCTTTGTAAAAGGGCTGTCATGCGTGGCGATGCAAAAAGGCGCATGAGGGAGTCTTCAAATGAGACGAAGAATTTCGATGAACCAGGGTCGCCCAGTCTACCCGATCTACCGCGAAGCTGGCGATCGATACGACGTGATTGGTGGCGCGTCGTTCCGATTACGTGAAGTCCGCCGACTTCTTTAACGCCATCTTTCAGCTTAATGTCAGTTCCTCTTCCCGCCATGTTGGTCGCAAGGGTAATAGCCCCTTTTTTCCCAGCATCAGCGATAATTTCAGCTTCGTGCTCATGGTTTTTGGCGTTAAGAATTGTGTAATCGAGTTTGTTAAGCTTTAGGATTCGGGCAAGTTTTTCTGAAACTTCAACCGATTCTGTCCCGATCAAGATAGGGCGTCCCTTTTCGTGGACGTCTTTGATTTCTTTGAGGATCGCGATGTATTTTTCGCGCTCAGTCATGTAAATTTCATCGTCGTGATCTGTGCGTGCGCAAGAGCGATAAGTTGGAATTTCGAGAACTTGGAGTTTATAGATCTCTTTAAACTCGTTTGCCTCTGTCATTGCAGTTCCAGTCATCCCTGCTAAGCGCGTGTACATACGGAAGTAGTTTTGCAAAGTGATGGTTGCGTAAGTCTGTGTTTCCCCTTGGATTGAAACGTCTTCTTTCGCCTCGATCGCCTGGTGAAGTCCGTCTGAAAAGCGGCGCCCTGGTTGCGGTCTGCCTGTGTTTTCATCAATGATGACAATTTTGTCATCTTGGACGATGTAGTCGATATCTTTTTCCATGAGAAGATGGGCGCGGAGCATTTGGCGTAAATTGTGGGCCCTTTCTTTGCGTTTCGCATCTTCTTCTCGCAAGGCGACTTTCGCCTTCATTTTCTCTTGGTCGTTTTGTTCGCTTTGGTCGATCAGGTGGTATTCGTGGCCGAGATCGAGCATCACAAAATCATCCGCTCCAACCCCTTCTTTAAACTCGCACCAGCATTTAATTCCTTTGTCGGAGAGCTCATATTCATTATTGCGCTCATCAACGAGCATGAAAAGTTCTGAAAGAGTCTCGAACTTTTCTTCCTTATTCGATTCGCCGTAAAAGTACGTTTCCCATTTGTCGATTTGTGCGCGGATGTCTGGGTTTTCTTTCAGTTTTTTTAAGATGTTATTGCGCGGTGTACCCTTGCCAACTAGCCAAAGTTTTTTAAAGACTTCTTCAGCTTCTTTGGGAAGTTTTTTGGGTGTATCGCTCTCTTCGAGGATTCCGAGCGATTCTAATGATCTGCGCGCTTCACTTGCAAGGCGGTTGCAAATGTCTCTCTGAATCCGTACGAGGTTTGCGACGCCCTCTTTCAACTCATCATACATTTGACGGCTGTCATTAACAGGTCCTGAGATAATGAGGGGAGTTCTTGCTTCATCGATCAAGATCGAATCGATCTCATCGACCATGGCAAAGTAGTGGCCTCTTTGCACTTGCTCATTTTTGTGAGAAGACATTGAATTGTCGCGCAGGTAATCAAAGCCAAATTCAGAAGCAGTTCCATACACAATGTCACATGCGTAAACTTCTTTTCTTTGGTGTGGGTGAACGTCATTTGTGAGAGAGGCGACAGTAAGGCCTAGTTTGCGGAAAATTGAGCCGATCCATTCGCAGTCACGTTTCGCAAGGTAATCGTTGACAGTGATGAGGTGGACAGGTTTTGAGGTAATTGCGTGGAGATAAAGAGGCATAGATGCAGTGAGAGTTTTCCCCTCGCCCGTTTGCATCTCAGCGATAGATCCGTGAAACATTGCGGCGGCTCCAACGATCTGAACGTCGTATGGAATCATATCCCATTTTTGCTCGTATCCAGAAACGTGAACATCTGTCCCGCAGAGTCTTCGGCAAACATTTTTTACAGCAGCAAAAGCTTCTGGAAGGAGATCTTCAAGAGGCTCCCCTTTTGCAAATCTTTCTTTGAATTCAATCGTCTTATTTTTGATCTCATCATCAGTTAGTTTTTGAAACTTTTCTTCCCAAGAATTTACTTGAGGGACCAGTTGCCAGTACTTTTTGAGGATCCGCGATTGATGTGTCCCGAATAGTTTTTTGATTATGCCGAACATGTTTGCCACTCTTAAATCACTTTCACAAAATTTTAGTACGAATAGGGTTTTCACACAAGGTTTAAATTTTAGTATTAAAAATTACATTATCTATCAAGTAAATGTATTAATTTTACAATAAATTGTCTGTAGGTATGATTATTAGTTATGTTAGAAGGGAATGACATTCATTTGCGTACGGTGAAAGAGGCGGATTTAGCTGCGCTATATTCGTGCTTTGACTCGATTCGGATGAAGGGGGAGTACCTGTCTAGTGAGTTAATTTCTGAGCACCAATTCCGCTTGAATTTTTATGAAACGGGACTTTGGACTGAGGAAAAAGGGACCCTTCTTTTGGAGCATAGCGATCGTTTAATTGGGGCGATCTGGTTTGAAAAACAGCCCTTTTTTGACTGTCTTGATGTCCATTTTTATATTTTTCGCGCTCAAGATCGAAATAAAGGATTAATGAAAGAGGCCTTGACTCTTTTTTCGAGCTATCTTTTTGCTACAAAGAAGGTAGAAAGACTTCAAATTTCCATTCCTGATTACAGTAAGCCTGCGCTTGCGCTTGCAAAAAGCTGTGGGTTTAAGTTCGAAGGAATTGCGAGACGTGCTCTCTTTAATCGAGGCGCCTATCTCGACCTTTGTATCTACTCTCTTTTGCGCTCTGAGTGCAAAGAGATTGAAAAAATCTATTCATAGCGTTAACCTCGGCTTTGCAACTTTTTAGGATTGAAGGCCTCGAGATATTTATTCTCGGGGGAGTTATTTAAAGCGGGAATGGGTTAAAAAACCCTTCCCGTTTTAAATAATCTCCAGATTCGGCCTTCGCCGCACGTCCGAGAACAAATAGAAGAGGCAGGCGGTCCTAAAAAGTTGCAAAGTCGAGTTAACGTAAAACGCCATGGAAATTACATATATTGATCGTAGGTCAGGTGAAAAGTGTGTAGAGAAGGTCTACGGGCATAAAGCATTGTCGTTGCTTTATGGCGATGGCTTTTTTCGAAGGCTTTTTTCGATGGCAGTTTTGCCAATAATAGCGCATGTTCCTCTCTTCTCACACTTTTATGGTTTTTTGCAGAAAAGAGCTGCGAGTGCAAAAAAAATTGCGCCATTTATTCAAGCTTATGGAATTGATGAAAGTGAATTTGTTGAGACGCATTTTTCTTCATTTAATGACTTTTTTATTCGTAAGTTGAAGGCCGAAAAACGGCCCATCAATTCAGATCCAAGCGTTCTTTCCATGCCTGCTGATGGGAGATATTTAGTTTATCCTCAGTTCGGTCAGTTTGTAGTGAAAGGTCAAGAGTTTTCGATCCAACAATTTTTAGGAAATATTTCCCTTGCAAGCCATTTTTCCGAAGGATCGATGGCAATTGTTCGGCTGTGCCCAACAGATTACCACCGCTTCCATTTTCCTTGTGACGGAGTACCAAGCCAAGCTCGCTTGATCAATGGACCTCTTTATTCTGTAAACCCTATTGCGTTGAAAAGACGTCTTGCCATTTTGGCGGAAAACAAACGGATGATCACTGAGATCGAAACAAAAGAATTTGGAACGATTCTTTATGTTGAAATTGGGGCAACATCTGTCGGCTCTATTCAACAAACCTACACGTCTGAATTTCCCGTGAAAAAAGGGGATGAAAAAGGCTTTTTTGAGTTTGGCGGGTCATGTATTGCTCTTCTATTTGAAAAAAACAGAGTTGTTTTCGATGCAGACTTGATTGCAAATACGCAAAACGGCCTTGAAACGCGCGCTAATTTTGGCGAATCTTTTGCAAGAAAAGCTCCTTAACTGCATCGATGTAAAGCAGCTTTACATTTATCTTTTTCTGCTGATGAACCATCTACAAATGGGACTTGCCGCAAAGCTCATAAACAGTCCTGCCGAAAAAGACTTAGCAAAGCTTTGTTCTTTGGGCCAAAGATAAATGAAAAGGGAGAAAGTAGAAAGAGCGATAAAGGAACGGATGATGGTCTCTTTCATGGTTTTTGATTGGGCGAGAAAAAGGTGCTTTTGCAGAGAGAAGTAAGTCCCTAGTCCTACGCCGAGTGTTGTTCCTGCGATGGGAAAGATGTACTGGTGGGGCGCAACCAAAGTAAGCGCGACAGGGATTGCTAAGCTGATCACTAAACAAAATCCGGCTCCCTTTCGAACCAGATAGTTTTCTAAAGGCTCTTTTGTGATGACAAAGAGATAAAATAAAAGAACACCAATAGCCCATCCGCCTAAGACATCAATGGGGTAATGCACTCCGAGATAGAGTCTGGAAAAGCTAATGAGCAAGATGTAAAAGGTTCCGATGAGCCATGCCGCGCGTGTTTTCCAATAATAGATCAAGATAGCCCCTAAAAACATACATGTTTGAGCGCCACCGCTGGGAAATCCTGGTGAGTTTGGGGTGAAAAGACCGATTTCGGGAAGATCAGTACTCGGTCTTGGCCAACCAACGAGGTATTTTGCAAGCGTGTTGACGATGCTGCTCAAAGTAAACCAGTAAAAGATTCTCAGACCCCACTTATATGAAAAGCCAATCCAAAGAATAGGGATGAGGGCGAAGAAAAAGTAGACCGTATCGAAATAGTTTAAAAAGCGAAAAAGCGGGTTGAGAAATTCAGGACGATTGCGAGCTAAATCGATCATGAACTCTAATTGTTGCTGATGAAATGGCAGATTGGACATTTTTCTTTATTGTGACCTTTAGCTGGACAAAACGTTCTTGCGTAGTAGATGATCTGTAAGTGGACTTTAGCCCACTTATCTTTTGCGAACAAGCGTTTGAGGTCCCTTTCGGTTTGTTCGACAGTTTTTCCTTTGCTAAGACCCCATCTGTGCGCACACCTGTGGATGTGCGTGTCTACAGGAAAAGCTGGTTTGCCAAAGGCTTGAATCATCACAACGCTTGCTGTTTTGTGCCCAACTCCAGGAAACCTTTCGAGCTCTTCGAGAGTGTTTGGGACCTGACCGTTGTGGCGATCGATAAGATCTTTTGATAGTTGCCAAATGGCTCGAGATTTTTTTGGGGCAAGCCCACACGGACGGATGATCTCTTCGATTTCTTCCACTTTTAGCACTGTCATTTGGGCGGGCGTTGAGGCGAGGGCAAAGAGCTTGGGGGTAACTTGGTTCACCCTAGCATCCGTGCACTGGGCGGAGAGGAGGACGGCGATTAGCAGGGTGTACGGATCTTTGTGCTTGAGGGGAATATCGGGATTGGGAAACAGCTTGTCCAAGATCTCAATAATTTTGCTGGTTCGTTCTGCCTTCTTCATAGCCAAATAGCTTCTCATGAAAGGGCTGTTTGGTCAAGTTTCTTACGGGGATAGGCTTAGGGTTGAATGTCTATTTATAAGTTACTAATTTTAAACATGTTATTTCATTTCTTAGGAGTGGAGTTTAATCTTATTGTGAGGTATAATAATTCGTATAAAAATTAAACTATGTGATTATATGACCCATAATGTTGAAAGTAGCTTTAAAAGAACTCTTTTTGGTGCCGAAGAAACGCCAGAAGCTGCCCCACAGACAGTTTGTACCAAGCGTAAGTTGCCTTTTGGAGGTGCGCCCAATAGGCCCTCTACTATCCCGCGATTTAGTCTTGAAGGCGAATCAAGTTTGCAATTTCCGCGACTTAATCTTGACAGTGAGTCAGGTTCGCGACTAAACATTCCACAAGGTTTGCCTCAACCCCCTACTACTTCTTTGAATCCTGTCGACCAAGGAGTTCAGAATGTTTTTATGGGTATATTCCCCGTTATGAGCCCAGCTCCTGTAATGAAAGCTGATATGAGTGGGTCTCTCATGACCTTGGAGAAAGCGGGTGAAAAGGGATTTCATGGTGAATTAAGGAGTGCCATTTTAGGAGAGGAAGGAACCGTTTCTATGGCTCCGTCTGCACCTGCACGCCGGATCCATCCCCGTAAATTGGAGGAACTGAATCAACTTCCTTTGATAAAGAAAGCTAAAGAAGTACGTGATTTGGTTGCTTTTCAGTTATTCATGAAAAAAAATGGGGATTTTCAGCCATTTGATTTGAAGGTAACAGATAATCTCGTATACAAAATTCATGATATTGAGTTTCTGGGCAAGGGGCAGCACTCTAATGTTTATAAGTGTACCCTTGAAGATGGATCGAAGTATGTTGTAAAAGTATTTCAAGATATTCTCGACAAAGACCCGGGTAAAGTTATCGAGTTTCCGGCAGGTCAGTTATATCGGTATTGTCAAAACAAAGAAAACGACTTCATGAAAGAGCATACTGCAGAGCACTTCAATTTCACTTCGCACTATGATTCGGCAAAATTGCTTTTGTCTGGGGATGTGCGCAATGATGAAAATGCTCTGAGGGACTATGTCAAAGCGCAGGATAGTTTAGGCTTCGTCATGGCTGAATATATTGAAGGTGATTTCCCTGTGCTGCAAATAGATAGAGAAAATCTTGCAGGACATGTTGTTCTAGATGATGGAAGTTGGAAAAATGACCCAGTTTGGGTACAGCTTAAGGAGATGTTTGCGGTTCCGGGGATTTATAATGATATCCGACGCAGTAACGTAAAAATTGACGAACAAGGGACTCTGTATCTTGTAGATCTTTATGAACGTTTTGATGAGTCGGCGATCGATCGATTTGAGCTGGTCAGAACGTTTACAAGTATTCCTGAAGTTCAAAAGTGGCTTTGTCCCGATCTATTTGCCTAGGCAGAACTTGGAAAAGATAGCAGATAAAATATCTTCCGTTACATTGGCGCCAACAATGGCGCCGAGTTGATTGAGCGCCTCTCTCATATCGGACGCAACAAACTCTGCAGAAACTCCAGACTTTAATCCGTTTATCACCGTTTCACATGCTGCGATTGCATTTGAAAGCGCTTGGTAATGGCGTAGTGTTGTAATGATCACCTCTTCTTTCGAAGGGAGTCCGTTTTTCCAAATCAACTGATCGATTGCGCTTTTTAGTTGATCAAGACCTGTTTTTTCTTTGGCTGAGATAGATACAGATTTAAAGGTTTCTTGAGGCTTTGCCAAATCTGTTTTATTCCAAATGATGATTGTTTTCTCACGAGGCGCTATTTGAAGAAGCTCATGATCTTGTGCATTGAGGGATCTTGTAGCGTCGAGAAGAAGGAGGATTACGTCGGCATCGCGCATTGCTTTTTGAGATCTGCGGATCCCCTCTTTCTCGATGATCTCATCTGTAGCGCGGATCCCCGCTGTGTCGATGAGTTTAAAATGTAGCGGACCTAAATGAAGGTCTTCTTCGAGTAGATCTCGTGTTGTTCCAGCAATTTCAGTGACAATTGCGCGGTCTTTTCCAAGAAGGGCGTTCATCAGGGACGATTTGCCGACGTTTGGAGAGCCTAAAAGACAAAGTGAGTGTCCAGTGTGGATTGCTTTCCCATCATTGAAGGTGGATTGGAGTTTTTGCATCCGCTCCAGCGCAACTTCTAGCTGAGAGATGATCTCTTCTGTCGCTGCAAATTCTAGATCATCTTCCGGAAAGTCGACCCATGCTTCCAAAATAGCTGCGATTTCTGTGAGCTCTTTTTGATAGGATTTGATTTTTTCTGAAAGGGCCCCTTGTAGCTGTTTTTCGGCCCATTCGAGAGCAAGTTCGCTTTTCGCTGAGATGAGTTCTTGGACAGCTTCCGCCTGAGCGAGGTCTATTTTCCCATTGAGATAAGCTCTTAGGGAAAATTCGCCCGGCTGAGCAGGTCTAGCTCCCGCTTCAAAGACCCTTTGTAGAACCTGTTTCGTTACGAGCTGGCCCCCGTGGCAAGAAATTTCAACCGAATCTTCTCCGGTATAGGAGTTGGGACCTTTCATCACGAGGAGCAAAACTGTGTCGAGGGGGCTTTTGTCCTCTTTTAAGATCGCGCCGTAGTGGGCGGTATGGGTCTTAAAATTTTTAATGGAGCGGGAGAAGATTTTTTCAGCAACAGCAAAAGCCTCTTTTCCTGAGATCCGGATCACTGCGATCGCGCCAGTTCCTGGAGCTGTTGCAATGGCTGCAATTGTTTCAGTATTCATGGGGCAAGAGGATACCAGTCTGGCTATATCTTTTGAAGGGCTGCCGTGATGATTTTTCCTAGATCTGACTCCTCTTTTTTCTCCAGAAGTACGGCCTGGACCGCCTTTTGGGCTGCGAGAGGATTGTAGCCCAGGTGGATAAGGGCATTCATCGCATCTGAAGTGAGTCCATCAGCTGGGGTGAGGAGGGCCCCTTTTTCTCTTGATGTGCCTTTGATTTTATCGCGCATTTCGATGACAAGCCGCTCTGCGCTCTTCTTTCCTATGCCGGGGATTTTGCTCAGCAGTCGCACGTCCGCGCTTGCAATGGCCCTTTGGAAGGCAGAAAGGTCCATGTGGCCGATGATGCCAAGAGCTGTTTTAGGCCCCACTCCAGAGATGGTGATGAGGGTCTCAAAAAGGTCCCTTTCATCTTTTGAAAGGAATGCATAGAGGGTGTTTGAGTCTTCGCGGACGACCTGTGAGAGGAAGAATTGGACAGGGGCGTTGAGGGCTGGGAGGTGAGCATAGGCACTCAATGGGATCGATAAGCGGTAGCCGATGCCCCCCGTCTCAACAATTGCTTTGATGGGAGTTTTGTCAATTAGCAAGCCTTTAATGGACTCGTACATGGGGACCTCAGGTGGTGTGCACAGCAAATTGCCAGAGCAAGGGCATCGGCTGCGTCTTCGGGTTCAGGTGGATTGGGCAGGCGAAGGAGCGCCTGGATCATTTTTTGAACTTGGAATTTACTTGCCCCACCGTGCCCTACGACGGCAAGTTTTGCTTTTTTTGGGGCAAATTCATAAACGGGGATCGATTTTCGAGCTGCAGCGAGGAGGACCATCCCTTTTGCCATGCCGAGTTTAATTGCACTTTGAACATTTTTGAGGACGAATTGACTTTCGACGGCAATAGCAATGGGTTGATAACGCTCAATTAATGCTTCAAGGCTTTCAAAAATGATCTTGTATCTGTCGGCTAAGATGAGTTTAGGAGGAGGGCGGATGCACCCAAAGTCAACCGGATGAGAATCGCTATCGATAAGTCCATATCCTGTAATTCTCGTTCCAGGATCGATCCCCAAAATCACATTTTTATTTGCCATAAGACAGTTTTATCGGATCCTATTTTGTTTGAAAAGGGAATCTTAGTTATGATTCATCGATATGGAAAATATTATTGTCCGAATGCCCAACTGGATTGGCGATCTAATCATGGCAACTCCGGTGCTAAGCGATTTAAGAGCTGCGTTTCCGAAGGCGTCGATTACCGCAATGTGCCGCACTCCTCTTTGTGAACTGTTGAAAGAGGACAAGGCCATTGATGAGCTCTTTTGCTTTACAAAGCCGTCGAATGACTTTAAAAGGCGTCAGCAAAGAGATATTATCGCAAAGATTCAGGCGGGGAAGTATGACGCCGGAATTTTACTTACGAATTCATTTTCATCCGCTTGGTGGTTTTGGCAAGGGAGAGTGAAGCGAAGAATTGGCTATGCGGCCCACTTCCGGAGCTTATTATTGACCGATGCTTTGAAAATGGAAGATAAAAAAGAGCATTTAGTCACGAGCTATAAGCGGATTTTAAGCCCGCTAGGCGTAAAAGTTTCTGAGACGGCGCCAAGGCTTTACGTTTTGGACAAGGAAGTTGAAGAGACAAAACAGCTTCTTATCCAGCGCAAGTATGTTTTGGGGAAAAAATTGATCGGGATTAACCCAGGCGCCGCCTATGGATCTGCGAAATGTTGGCCTCCAGAAAGATACAGAGCTTTAGCGATGCGTCTTTTACTGGAAACAGATGCTTACATTCTCTTTTTTGGAGATGCTACAACAGCACCTCTTGTTAAACAGATCTGTCGGGGTCTACCAGAAAAGGTAATTGATTTGGCTGGGATCACAAGTTTGCGCGAGCTTGCATGCTTGATTAAAGACTGCGATGTACTTGTGACAAATGACAGTGGTCCGATGCATATTGGCGCTGCATTTGGCACACCTCTTGTTGCCCTTTTTGGCTCGACCGATGACGAAGTAACGGGCCCCTTTGGAAAAAGTGAGGCAGTTGTCAATAAACATGCAAAATGTTCTCCCTGTTTTAAGCGCACTTGTCCCATTGACTTTCGGTGTATGAAGGAAATTAGTGTAGATGAAGTCGTGCAGCGGGTGTTGAAGCATGTTTAGGACGTTGTCGCGCCTTTTTTTGCCAAACCCGCTTGATTGGATGCTGAAAAAAACAGCTCGCAAAGGGGGGAAGAAAATCTTACTCGCTTGGAATCGAGGTCTTGGTGATATTGCCCTTGGCCTTTTTGCAATCGTAAAGAGGATTCGCGAAATCATTCCTGATGCTGAGATCACATTCATTACGCGCAGCAATTTGCACGACGGATTTTCAATGCTCGAAGGTGTGAAAACAATTATTGCACCCAATTGGAAACGAGGTGAGCCGTACAAAATTGATCCGTTTATCAAAGCACAATACGATTTAGTCATTGAAAAGCCTAGTCCAACCGATTGGGTCAGATGGCAAAGAGGTATGGTTGTTCCTAAGTTAAAATGGGACGCAAAGTACGACGAACTTCATGAAAGATTTCAAATGTCAAGCAGCTTTACATGGATTGGTGTCCAGGTAAGTGCAGAGACAAATTACGGTCTTTGGAGAAACTGGCCCCTTGCGCGCTGGCAGGAGCTATTTGATCGACTAGAGAAGTTAGAACATGTAAAAGTTGTCCTTTTTGGATATGGCGATACGCCCAAATTTAATAATCAAAATATTGTTGACTTAAGAGGGAAAACAACCCTTTTTGAAATGCTATCCATTATTAAACATCACTGCTTAGGCCTAGTTCTTCCCGATTCGGGGATCTCTTCAATGGCCTATTATCTGAATGCGACGTTTCCTTTAAGGCTTGTGTCTCTTTGGGCGGATCCTAATCATGGAATTTTAAAACAAGCTGTTGTGTCTCCAAATAGGCAATTAGTCCATTGTCCGCTTATTGCAGAGGGGCGCAATCTTGCTAACGTGAGTGTCGATGCAGTTTTGGAGCAGCTTTTCCCTATGGAGCAAGTCGGTGCAATTTTACTTGCGGGTGGTCTTGGAACAAGGTTGGGCTTTAATGGGCCAAAGGGCCTTTTCTCTATAGAGGGGAAGAGTTTGTTTGAGTGGTTTTGTAAAAAAATGCCGAAGGGTCGCCCTCTTGCCATTATGACATCGCCTTTGAATCACGAAGAAACTGTTGCTTATTTTAAGCAGAAGAATTTTTTTGGACTCGACATCCATTTTTTTATGCAAGAAATGAGCTGTTTTTTGGATGACGAAAAAAAGCCGATTGAAATGAAGGGGCCTAATGGAAATGGGAGTGTATTTCGCTCTTTTGAAAAGGCGGGATTGGATAAGGTATTTCGAGAAAAAGGGGTTGATCTTGTAACGGTGAGTTATATTGAAAATCTGTTTGCAAGACCTTTTGATCCGTTGCTTATTCATCGAGCGCGGAGAGAAAAAGCAGATGCGATGGTGCAGTGTATAAAGTGGTGTGAGACTGATAAATCGATGGGTGTTCTTTTAGAAAAAGGGGACAAGATCGAAATTAAAGAATACATTGGACTGGACGGATTGCAAAAACATCAATATGCATATAGCGGACAGATCGCTTTTACCCTCCCCTTCTTTTCTAAAATGGCAAAGAAGGATCTACCCATACATTGGGTTCGAAAAAAAGTTAAAGATCGCTGGATATGGAAAGGGGAACAGTTTATCTTTGATGCATTTACTTTTGCATCTCGTGTAAGGGCTTTTGAAGTTCCCCGCAGCACACATTACGCACCGATCAAAGGTCTTGAGTGCATTGAATCGGTGCAAAAACGATTGAGAGAGTTAGGATGAAAATTGGATATTTAGGGGCAGGAACTTGGGGATTTGCTTTGGCAACTGTCCTCGCAAACAATGGACACGAAGTCATTGTTTGGACGCGCAATAAAGAATTTGCCGATCTTTTACAAAAGGGAAGAAAACATCCAAAACTATCTGATTTTGAAGCTCCCGCATCTTTGCAATTTACAAGTGATTTGAAAAAAGCAACTCAAAATGTAGATGTGATTGTAGAAAGCGTCACCTCTTCTGGAATTCGCCCCGTATTTACACAAGTAGGCCCTATTGATGTTCCTATTATCGTTACTTCTAAAGGGATTGAGCAAAAAACAGGGCTGCTCTTGCCAGAAGTTATTTCTGCTGTATTAGGCCAAGAAGAGAGCCCCTTGGTGGGTGTTTTAAGCGGGCCGAGTCACGCAGAAGATATTGTAATGAACATGCCGACATCTGTTGTCTGTTCGGCGTATGAGCCTGGCGTGATGAAGTTGATTCAAGATCTTTTTACAACCCCTACATTTCGAATTTATCCGAATGCAGATGTGCGCGGTGTTTGTTTTGGCGGTGCGATGAAAAACATCATTGCGATTGCCTGCGGGATAGCCGATGGACTTGGCTGTGGAGATAATACAAAAGCTGCCCTTATGACGCGTGGCCTTCATGAAATTCGGAAACTTTGTGTTGTAAAGGAGTGTAAACCAGAGACTCTCAATGGCCTTTCTGGAATGGGAGATCTTTGCGTTACTTGCATGTCTGTACATAGTCGTAATTACCGGTTTGGGCGCCTTGTGTCGGAAGGCCTTTCCCCTGAAGGGGCAAAGCAAAAAATTGGGATGGCAGTCGAAGGGATCTACACATGCGTTTCCGCTCGTGAATTGGGCCATAAAAACCATGTCCCAGTCCCGATCACTGAAGCTACCTATCAAATTATCTATGGCGGACTTGATCCTAGAGAGGCTGTTAAAATTTTGCTTCAACGTGCGATTAAAGAAGAGCATCTTTAATGGTTTCTCAAATTACGGCATGTTCATTACCCAGTCTTGTTGGTAAAAAATTTTACGCTGCAGATTGTGATGCGATTTTTAATGTTCTTAGTAACAACCAAATGGGGCAGTTCGCGTTTTTGAGGTGCGCTGAACAAATTTTAGGAGAAGGCGTTGATTGCCAAGTTTTGATGCCACTCATTTGTCCGGTAAATCTAGAAGGACTTAAAAAAACGGTAGAAATAGCTCCTAAAATCCTTTGCATTCCTTTGGTTTTAACAAATAATTACCTCCTATTCGAGTCAAGACACATTGTTCATCTCCTTGTTAAAAAGGATGAGAACAGTGTGAAGTCGATTGAGTTTTTTGATTCGAGAGGCTCATCGGTTAACGATCATAAGGAAGTGAGAGTTGTAGTTAACAGTTTGCGAGAGTCGGATTCTGAAATTTTAGAAAATAAAAAGTGTTTTCAAGGATATTTTGATTGGTACAATTGTGGTGCATATGTTCTTAGTTATCTTGAGCAAACATTAGTGCACAAAAGACCTATGGATCAGATTTGTGCTCCTGAAGAAGGGATTGCACAATACAGAAGCAGCTTAGCTGAAAAATTAGCTAATAGTTGCATTCTTCATGAGGAGTGATTCTTGTAAAAAAACTGAGGAACAGCTTGGATGTTTATGAGAACGATTTTTATTATTTTCTGTCTTATTTTTTCTGCATGCGAGCCATATGTGAAATGTACGGAGCAAAATGAATATGTCGAAAAAAATGAATGGAACCATGAGAAAGGGATTGTCAAAACCTACAAGGCCTCTTGGTCTGCTGAATGGGAGTCTATAAGATAACGTATTGGATCATTTTTGGACTGGCAATTCGGCGGTTTTTAGCGTTTATCTATGTATGCAATGTTTTTTGAGAAATCTAAATAAATAGCATATTCTTTTAGGAAGTCTGTTCCTAAAAGACCATCTATGTTCATCATTGAAGCCCCCTCTAAAACAAGTAAAATCCTCTTTCCAAAATCTACTTGATTCATAACGAATTGAGATGTTTCAACTGCAGGTAAACCTTTAAATGAGATGAGGTTTTTATTTATAGTTTCAGAAGATCGAATAATGGAAAGAGTAGATCCTGAATCAAGCGCAAATTTTTTGGATCCTGATTCCGTTGCTATTTCAAAAATAATTCCTTCTTTGGTACAGGAAAAGGGCACAGGTATGAAATGGTCGGTCTTGTACCCATTTTTTGTAAGGTCGCCCAGATGTTTGCAAAGAATTAAAGTGTTATGTTTTAGATCGAAAAAAATATTTTTTCCTGAAAAAAAATTTCTTCCAATCCTTCCAGAATGGATTTTTTCTCCTCCTAAATGAACAAGCACCCCAGCTTCATCATCAAAATAGTTGGATTCTTCTTTTGTCTCCACCTGATCTAGTTGGTAGTTGTCAATTTTAACTCCATTAATTTTGTAAAGAGGAGAAACATATTTGTTCCCCCGAAAATCAATTCTATGAGAGTTGCCAAAATTTTCTTTTTCTATGTTTGCTAGTACCTCTTTGCAAAGAGATAAGGGCATCTGTGTTCCTGTGTCGATTTCTAATTTATATTTTTTCCCTTGAATTTCTGTGGATACTAAAGGAAGTTGATAAGCATATTTAGGTTTTTCAATAGGAATGCGAATGAAATAGCTTAAAGAGCTTGTCTTCCGATAATAGCCAAAAACTACTAGTCCACTTAGAATAAGTATGGCAAATAAAAGTTTCTTCATCTAGAATTCATATTCCCATTTAGTCTCAATTCTACCTTCTGCGGAAATGTTTCCTTCACTGTCACTCCTAATGGATCCTCCTGCACTTACAGAGACGGTATTACCATCATCATCATTTGCGCTTACACTGACCTCTCCGCTCGCCAAGGAATTGCCGTCAGTATCTGATGATGCTCCTGCTGAGCCCCCGATTTTTCCCATAGGTGAAATTTCTCTGTTTTTCCAGCTTTTATCCACTTGTAAATCTCTACATAACGTTTTTGAGAATTGATTTTTGCTGTTCTCTAATACAACTAGATGGCCGTTCCATTTGCTTTGAACTGAGAAGTTTTCAAATGATGAATCATACTGCTCTTCACTATATAAATCACACCCTTCAATTGACATATAAGTCTCCTTCTTGAAATTCGGAAGCAATCTAAGAAACAATCCCATATAATTCAAGAAAAATGTTTACATCAGTTCCTCTGAGAGTGACTTCTCTGATTTAAGGGCGTCGGCATTAATGCTTTTGTGAATAACTTTTATCTGATCTTGGTTGTTCTCAAAATATAGAACCGCTACTTTGATAAAAAAGTAGGCGCGTATGTTCGAAGGTATCAAGGTAGTTGCTGCAGAAGAGATGGCCCGTATCGAAAAAGGGCTCAAAGGGCATGAGCAGTTTATGAAAACTGCCGGCCAAAAAGTTGCAGATGCTGCCATCAAGTTCATTACAAGAGAAAAATTACCTAAAAAAGTGACTCTTTTAGTCGGAAAAGGCAACAACGGCGGCGATGCCTACGTGGCAGGGCTCTGCTTGCTCGAAAAAGGGTACAAGGTTGCAGCCTATGTGGTGGATGGAAAATGTAGCGCGCTCAATCAAAAGTTTGGTGCACTTTTCCGGAAGAAAAAGGGCAAGATTGCAGAAAAGCTCGATGGGCTGATTCTTGATGGATTATTAGGGACGGGCTTTAAGGGGAATGTTGAGGGACAAGTCGCGTCGATGATTGAGGCTGCAAATCAATCAGGCCTACCCATTATTGCGATCGACATCCCGTCAGGTCTAAATGGAACAACAGGAGATGTTGGCTCGGTTGCGATTAAAGCTCGAGAGACAATTGCTTTGGGACTTCCCAAGATGGGGTTTTTCTTGAAAGATGGGTGGAACCACGTCGGGAAATTGCACGTTGTTGATTTTGGCTTGCCTAAGCAAGCTGTTGCGGAAGCAGAAGCGATGGCCTATTTGCCTCTTAGGGTTAAGGCGCCAAAGATGGTGAGGAATCGACACAAGTATCAAGCGGGTTATGTGGTAGGTTATGGAGGCTCAAAAGAGTTTTCTGGTGCGGTGAAGTTAAGTGGTCTTTCTGCCTTAAAGGCGGGAGCAGGCATCGTCCGTATTTTTACTTCTGAGCCCATTGGTGAAACCGCTTTAGAATTGATCTGCAATCCGTGGAGCGCAAAGGCTTGGAAAGAGGCTCTTGGGAAGGCAAAGGCTATTTTTGTGGGACCAGGTCTTGGGAAATCTGAGCATACGACGAAATGGTTAAAGGAGCATTTGAAGGAAATTAAGCAGCACTGCGTAATAGATGCAGATGCGTTGATGGCCAAATTGACATATCCCAAATGGGCCGTTTTAACTCCGCATAGAGGGGAAATGCTCCGCTTACTTGGACTAAAAACGGAAGTTGGAGAGATGGAGTTGTTTTCAAAGGTGATCCGTTTTTGTAATCGAAGGAAAGTTGTTGTTGTTTTGAAAGGTGCTCCCACATTTATTTTTGAGCCGGGAAGCAAGCCCATTATAGTTCCAAGGGGCGATCCAGGCATGGCAACGGCTGGCTCAGGAGATGTTCTAACTGGGATGATTGCAGCTTTTTTGGCGCAAGGATGTACTGTGTGTGAATCTGCTGTGCTCGGTGTGACTTTACATGCAATTGCTGGGGAAAAAGCGGCGAAAGAACTGACTTCTCCTTGCGTGATTGCAAGTGATTTAATTAAATATCTGCCAGCAGCATTTCGTTCGGCTAAGAATTATATTGTTTGAACCAGTTGAGGAATAAGGGGATTCCTTCTTCTATCGAAATACTTGGTTGATACTTGAGATGCTTTTGGCTTTTTTCAATATCTGCAAATGTTTCTGTAACTTCCCCCGGCTGCATTGGGAGCATCTCTTTAATCGCTTTTTTCCCAAGAGCCTCTTCGAGAAGTTGAATTAGATAGAGAAGTTCAATGGGACGATTATTCCCTAGGTTGAAAATCTCGTAGTCGGCTCCTAGATCAATTGCAGCAATCGTTCCTAACACAATGTCATCGATATAGGTGAAATCTCGTTTCATCTGCCCGTTATTGAACACTTGGATTGGCTTGCCTTCTTGAATTTGCTTTGTGAAGCGATAAAATGCCATGTCAGGTCTGCCCCAAGGGCCATAAACAGTGAAATAGCGCAGTCCCGTTACGGCAAGTCCGTAAATGTGGTGATAGGCATGCGCAATCAACTCGTTTGCTTTTTTTGTCGCCCCATAAAGATTTGTTGGACGGTCTGTTTTATCTTCGACGTTAAAAGGGGTCTTTTCATTCAGGCCGTAGACAGAAGAAGAGGAGGCGTAAATAAATTTGATCTTGGGGAAAAATCGGCACGCTTCAATCACTGAGACAAAACCTTGTAGATTGGAGCTAACGTAGTCATCTGGATGGGTGAGTGAACGAAGGACTCCCGCCTGCGCAGCAAGATGGACGACGTGGGTAATTTTATGTGTTTCGAGCAATGTTTTAATTTGCTCTCGATCTTGAATGTCCTCTTCGATAATTTCGATCCCTTCTTTTTTTAAGAGATCTGCACGGGTCCTTTTTAACTTTGGGTCGTAGTAGTTGTTGAAATTGTCGAGACCAATGCAAAAATCACCCCTTTTTTTTAGGTGCATTGCCAAATGAAAGCCGATGAATCCAGCAGAGCCTGTGATTAAAATTCGTTTCATCTAATTTGTAGTCTCATAAAATAAGTTGTGCTATACATGTGAACTTATTCCATCTTAAAGGCATGAATTCTTTATGACAAGGATCATCTCTCTGTTTTTCGTAGCACTGTGTCTCGCAAGTTGTAGCGGACCTTACATGGGTAAAGATTTATTTGGTGCTGATGAGTTCGTTTTAGATTCTTACAAAATACGCGAGGGGAAGCTTTCTATTCTTGAAATGGAGGGTAAATGCGTCGATGAATTAGATGACGATCTTCTAAATGAATACCAAGATCGAATTCATGAAGACGATGTTCTTCAAATTGTTTTATACAATCCTAAGCGATTAGATATTGTTCAAGCGGTTCAAAGTATCGGAGAGGCCGTTGGGTATCGCGTTGTAGGAGGCCAAATCCTTCTCCCCGATTTATCTCCGATTGAAGTTGCAGGACTTACCTTAGAAGAGGCAAGGCTGAAAATTCAAGATCTCTACAATGAACAGATTCGCGATACTGAAGTTTTTATCGCTTATAAGGAAAGAATTGTCCGAAAAGTAGAGTTGATGGGGTTAACAGGATTGGCTAGCGTCCCTGTCGATGGGAGAATCCGTCTGTTTGATCTCCTCTCCAAAGCAAGAATCCCCGCAAATGCGAACCTCTTTAAAAGTTATATCGTTCGGAACGAAAAAATGCTCCCCGTTGATATGCAGAAGCTAATTAAGGAAGGTGACATGCAACAAAATATTGTCATGCATGGCGGAGATAAAATCTACATCGCTGAGCCTTCAGCATCTACACTAATGGTGATGGGAGAAGTTGCTAGAGAGCGGGTGATTGCTTTGCCAGATGGCTTTATGTCACTTAGACAAGCTCTTGCTGAAGCAGGCGGAATTCCCTACAGTGGAGATACATCCTACATTCAGATTATTCGTGGAAGCATCAGCCGGCCAAAAATTTATACCCTCAGTTGGGAGCATGTAATCCATTTGCCAAACGATAGCCTTCTACTCATGCCAGGTGACATTGTCTACGTTGCGGCAACGCCAATTGCGGAATGGAACCGTTTTATCTCTCAACTTTTACCGAGCTTTACAGGATTTGATATCATGTTTAAAAGTTGCTCTGGTTGGGGAGTTATTGTCCCTTGATTTCTTTTATTTGGCAGATATAGGTTTCTAGATGGAAAAACCGACTCTTGATCCCGAGGAGAGAATTGTTTCTTTGTTAGATGTAAAGCAGCTTTACATCTCTATGAAGAGAGGCTTGTTCAAGTGGGCTGTCATTGGTGGCGCTTTGGCTTTTGTAGCCGTTGGGAATAGGACAAGTCAGTACAAAGCTGTTGCGAGCTTTAAAGAAGCTGCAGAAATGAATTCTCCAACAAATTTTATCAAAGAGATGATTGGCGGACTTGGCTCTGAGTCACAGCCCCAGGCAAGCTCGATCATGAAATCGTTTCAGGTTCTAAGGCCTCTTGTAGAGAAAATGGGGCTTCAGGTTACAGAGTGCAAATCAGAATGGATGATCCCAAGGGGAATCCGTCATCTTATTGAGTCGATCAAGGCTGAAAAAGGGCAGCAGCTCGCAGATTTAGATCCGTTTGTCTTTCAACACGTCTTTTACCAAGAAGAGAAACCATTGGATTTAAGGTTGATATTTAAAGATCAAAGTCATTTTTCTATCTATCTTCAGAATGAGAAACAAGAGATTGGCAAGGGGACAATTGGTCAGGAGGTTGTGTTAGATGAAGGTCACGTTAAATTTACACTCGCAAAGGCTCCTAAAAGGCTTAAAATAGGGATGTCCTACCGTTTTCAAGTAGATCATTGGGCAAGCGCTGCTAGTAGTATTTCTGGCGCTATTAAAATGAAAAGCGATGCGGAAAATGGATCAATTATCAATATCAGTATCAATAATCGCGATCGGTATTTAGCGGCACAGATTGTGAATGAATTAATGGCTCAATATCAAGCTCATTTAAAACGAGAATACGATCATATAGCGAATGAACAGATTTCCTATTTGGAGAAAAAGCAAGGGGAAATCTTTGGCAAAATGAAGCACTTATTCGATAAGTATGCCGTCTATTTGAGCAAAAATTTAGAGCAAAATGGCGCTCTTGGCATCAAACAGGAGTCAAGGGGACTTTTAGGGACACATGAAGAGATGATGGCAAAGCTTTTGTCGATTGATGTGGAACTTTCTCGACTTTCTCAATTTGAAAAAGGGGGAAAACTTCTCGCCTTTGCAGATGGAGGAGAGTTTTCTAAGAGCTTTAACCAGATTTATCAAAAAATCCAAGATTTCAAACAAGAAAGAGACCTCATAGATTTGTCACTCTGTCAAGTTAACGAACAGGCTCTGGAATCGAGAAGAGATGAATTAAAAGAGATCAGGGGCCAACGAATGGCTGTTGAGCAGATGGCCGAGTTAGTAGCATGTGGTGGTGAAATTTCATCTTTCGACTTAAATCCGGCTCTTTGCCAATGGGCAAAATCTGTGCACAATCCTGAAGAACGGGAAGATTTTACTGAGTATTTGCAAAATTTTTCTCGACTTTTGTCGATGCGTGAAAAAATGCTTCAAGAGCGCTTTTTTTATGGGAATGAGCCTGCTGCAGAGTTAGAGGGGTTAAATCTAGATTCTGCAAAAGCTCTTTTTTTAGAGTACAACTCTAAACTGGATGCGGCAGAAGCAAATATGCGCTACTTCAAGAAGTTTAAAGATGAAATTCAATCTCCTGATTTTGATTTAGCATCTTTGAGTTCTGTCTTAAAAGATCCTCTATGCCAAAAGGTAATCTCCGATGCAAGTTCACTCGGTCTTCAACTAAAAGACAAAAAACATCTGAGTGAAAAAGAGGAGATTCGTTGGAAAGACGAGATCTCTTTGCATCGAAAAATTCTCGCAGCTCACCTTGATCAGCTCTATATTGTAGAGGAGCTAAATGGGGCATTAATTCGTGAAAAGATTTCCGCTCTTCAACGTATCAGTCTGGATTGTATTAATGGGCAAATATCCACTTTGTACGAACAAGCAGCCGATGCAATTAAAGAGCATAAGCAAGCGCTATTGCTCGAAAAGAGTTTGCTGGAAGAAAAGGTCGCAAAAATCCGATCTATTCTTTCCCTTGTGCTCCCCGAAAAGTGGAAGCAAGAAAAGTGGTTAGGGATTAAGACAGGCCTAGTTTCTAAAGGGATGGAAAAAGTGACGGAAATCGTCGAGACAAAAGCGATTACCAATCTTCTGCATCATGTAGAATCAAAGCCGCTTGATATGGCTTTAATTCCTTCAATTCCCCAAAAACCCCGCTTGTATCTACTGACTTTCGTTGGCGCCCTTATGTTGCCGCTACTTGTTTTTTCATTTGCGTTCATTAAGCAACTTTTAAAGGGATTTCCTGTAACTCTTGAAAAATTAAGAGCGCTTCGTCTCTCAGTATTAGGTGAGATTAGCTCTTTTTGTGATGGCCCATCAGTGGAGCCTTTAAAGGGACTTGATCTAGAGATCTTACGACAAATTGCTTTGTTCATAAAGGGAGGAAAAGTTGTTGGGTTAATTGGCGGCAGTGGGCCTGATTACTCGTTTGCTCTGGGAGAAAATCTTGCGCGCATGAATATAAAATCCATCGTAGTGCGTTGCGACTTTCATGCAAACTTTCGACCCGTTAATACACCGGGACTTCTGCAGCTTTGCGATGGCGAACTTAAAGATCTCCCAATTAGAAAAAGCAAAGGCTTTGACTACATCACAGCTGGAGGGTATAGTCCATATGGTGCTGAGATTATCCAGTCTTTAAAGTTTAACGAATTGATCGAGAATCTGAAAAAAAAATACGACTTGGTTTTTCTCCTTTTTCGAGCGCCCCTTTGCCATACAGAGTCGGTTGCTGCACTCGATCTTTGCGATAAAGCGGTAGTTACTGTAGGCAAAGAGCAAACAGAAGAGTTGACACCCTTTGTGAATTGGGCTTACCATGATAACGGTTGTCGATTAACGTTTATTACTCAATCATGAGAAATTTTACAAAAAAAAGAATCTTAGTTGCAGGTGGCGCCGGTTTTCTTGGCTCCCATCTATGTGATCGTCTGCTATCCATCGGTCATGAAGTACTATGCGTTGATAATTTATTCACCGGTAATCTCGAAAATATTACCCACCTTCACGATCATAATAACTTTGAGTTCATGCAACACGATATTTGCTTGCCTTTGCATGTTGAAGTGGATGAGATCTATAATTTTGCATGCCCCGCATCACCAGTTCACTATCAAGCAGACCCCATTCAGACAATGAAAACATCATTTCTCGGCGCTTTGAATCTTCTGGGCTTAGCAAAAAGACTCAATTGTAAGATTTTTCAAGCGTCTACGTCTGAAGTTTATGGAGATCCACACGTGCATCCTCAGGTGGAAGATTATTGGGGAAATGTGAATCCAATCGGGATTAGATCTTGCTATGATGAAGGGAAAAGATGTGCGGAGACTCTTTTTTTTGATTACCATCGGAAAAACCAGGTCCCAGTCCGCGTTGCTCGGATTTTCAATACTTATGGGCCACGTATGCATCCAAATGATGGGAGAGTCGTTTCCAATTTTATCGTACAGGCGTTAAAAAACGAGCCGCTTACAATTTATGGCGATGGATCGCATACGCGCTCCTTTTGCTATGTAGATGATCTTTTAGAAGCTGTAATGCGATTGATGAGCTCTTCTGAGACAGGGCCAATCAATATTGGAAATCCAACAGAGTTTCGAGTTATTGATTTGGCATACCAAGTAATTACGTTAACGGGATCAAGCTCTCGCATTGTTCACAAGCCCTTGCCGCTAGATGATCCCAAGCAGCGTAAACCCGATATTTCCAAGGCGAAAAATCTCCTTTCATGGGAGCCTACGATTGCGCTTGAAAAGGGGTTGAGATCTACAATTGAATACTTTGAAAAGCGTCTTAAAAATTCTGAAGAGATCCAACCTCCATTAGTCAAATAGCGCGGTGAAACATGTCGATCAACCTACTTAATATAAGTCACAAAAACCTAAGCTTGGGAGCTTCTTTAGAACTATTTCCAGATATTGCAAAATATTTGGATGGAGCATCTTTTGAGGCATTCATGCGCACTCAAAAAGGGGTAAAGCGAGTTGCCGCGCAAGCTTTGCAAGCTAGATTGTGCAATTGTGAAAAGATCGTCACGGACCATGATTTAAGAAGGTATAAGAAAATAAGTGGGAAAGACCTAGTAGGAGAAGTGTACTCCTTACGTATTGCAAATACTTATAAGGAAGAGATGCAAAAGCTTTTGAAGAACCTAAGTAAGATTCGGACTTTAGAATTTGCTGGGTTTTTGAGTGAAGAGGCTTTTTCTGCACCTTCAGATCTTGAGGGATTAGTTTTGGATATTGTTCCAGATTTTGATAGTAAATGGGCTACTTTGGTTAAAGAGAAGTGCCCAAAATTGCAGAGCTTTGTTCTAAAAGGTGCTTTTACGTCAGATGAGCACCTTTTTGCCCACTTACCCTCTTCATTAAAGAGATTGGTTCTTGAGTATCAAAGCGATATTACAGCTCAAATGGTCTCCCATATGCCTGAGCATCTTACCGCATTGACTTTTGAAGCAGATCAAGAGAATCTAGCTGAGCTGATGGGTGCAATCAGAGATAGGCTTTTGCAACTAAAAGAGTTAGTAATGCCAAATTATCTTGATGTAAAAGATGGTTGGCTTCACAATCTTCCTGTAACTCTTCAAACTTTATCAATAGGCAATTTTTTTAAATTGACGGCTGAAAGAATTCAACTCATTCGTCAACAGTGTCCATCCATTCAATATCTGTATTCTGTAGAAGATGGCATGAGGCTGCCTAAGAAGTTGAAATATTCCGAAAACTTAATCTGAGCTGTGCTTTTTCTTAATTTCGCGCCACTTGTGAATCATTTGTGCTGCAATCGGCGCAGCTTCTCTTCCTGCGTCACCATATTTAAGCATCACAACAACGACAAGTTCTGGATCTGCATATAATAAATCTGTAAAGGAAGCTGCTCCAAACCAGATATATTTATACATTTGTGCGGGCGCTGATGGATTCGCTGAAAAGTTGCAAAGGAGCTCTGCGGTTCCCGTTTTGCCCACCATTTGGTGTTTTAAAGAGAGAAATTCATTTTTCAAGATGGGATTGCCCACCAACCCTTTAATCCGAGTGGGTCTAGCGCTCCCTTTTTCTCCCCACACAACGCGATCCATCCCTTCAAGTAGAGTTTTTCGGATTTTTGAGTCTATAGGAAGCGTTCTTTGAATTTCAATGGGGTTTTCAACGGCTGCTAAAATAGGTGACTGCGACTGTGTCGATGTGAACAGAGGGAAGGGAATCCCAATAGCATTCAGTTCGCCTTTTGCAAGGTAGGAAGAGGCTGCAAATGCCTCAAGAGGTTTTCTGTCTGGTTTGAATCCAATCGCCTCTTTGATAATTTTTGGTTTGAATAACTTCCCTCCATTTGAAATGGAGGCGATCATTAAAGCGGTTTGTAAAGGTGTTGTTAGAAGCGTATGTTGCCCGATAGATGCAGAATACAGCCCCGTTCGATTGGTTTTTAGATCCGTCGGGATATTCCCTCTCTTCTCTCGAGGGAGCTCAATCCCTGTTTTTTCTCCAAATCCAAACGCTTTTGCAGCTTTTGCTAGATCTTCTGGATCTTCAAAATAGTCCCCAGCAAGAATTGCAAAGTAGGGATTACTTGTCCTTTCAAGCGCTCCAATCAGATCAATTTTTCCGTTAGATATTGCTGCGCTACGTGGGAGTCTTCCCCCCTTATAAAACCTGGGATAAAGGATGCGGTTTGGTGTATAGGCAACACCTGTTTTGCTCCTTTCATCGATAATGGTCGGGTTTTTCCCTTGCCTTAGCCCTTCGTATCCAGTGACTAATTTAAATACAGAACCTGGAGGAAGACCCGCTTCGTAAGCCAATGATCTAGTAAACCCAAAGCCACCTCGTGGATAAAATGCAGCAGCTAGATCTTTTTCACTCTTAAATTTCCGGTACTTTCCTAAAAGAGGGCGATTTAATTCTGAAAAAGAGCGGAAGGTGCGGATGAGGTCTTCAGAAAATGTTTGAGATGAAAGTTTGGTCATTCTCTCGTTTTCCCAGTGAGCTGCAAAAAGCTCCTTTTCTTTTTGGTCTAAATAATCAATATAGGGCCGTGCGTAGGTTTTAGCCTCTTTTTCCTTTTTTCTCTTTTCATTCAAAAACTGTTTTTGATGAACGTCTTTCCATGCGCGAAACTCATTTGCACGAAACTCTTGTTGCGCAATTTGCTTTGCATGCGCTTCTTCCTTTAGAAAAGATTGGCATAACGATCTATAGGTCGAAATTTTCATCGACCCTATTTGCTCTATGAGAGAGTCTGTAAATGCTGGGGCATAAACAGCCATACGACAAACGTCTGCTGCAAATAACTTATCTGGCTCAGAGAGATTGATAGCGTTGAGTCTTTTTTGAATCTCTGTGGGAACAGGTAATCCAGAATTAGTAAAGTAGAGCAGAGCTTCATAGTCTTCTTGAAGCTGGATTGCACTTTTTATGTCGTCGCATCGTTTGAAAAAGGCTTTAAGAGGCCCATCTTTAGGCAGGATTGTCTCAAGGTAAAAATCCCAGGTGAGTGGCTGCGTTTCAACTTTACGTCCTCTTTCGCGAGTTAAAACATCTCTTCCATCCCAAAGAGAGGCGATGTGGTTTTGCGTTTCTAACCAGCGGTTAATCTGCTTTACATTGCCGGCAATGAAGTCATTGGGGTCAAATCGAGGGTAGCTCGCGAGCGCTAAAATTTCCCCTGTATTCGGGTCAAGCGCTACGATTGCCCCCCCTTTGATCCAGGGTTGCTTTTGACTTTTGCGCTTTTTGTCTACAGGATCTGTCCCTAAGCTCCTTCCATCCCGAATTTTTTCATCCTTAGCTAAGAGCGATTCAGCAAAATGTTGTAACTCAGATGAGATGGTTAAAATTAATTTTTTCCCAGGAAGCGCTTGCTTTTCTGCAATTTCTCGAACAAAGCAACCTTTTTGGTCCACCTCATACGTTTTTTTCCCAAAAAAACCTCTTAAGTCCTCTTCAAAATATGCCTCTACGCCCGTTTTGCCAATCAGATCGTTTACTGTGTACGCCTTTTCTTTTAGTTCTGCTAATCGGTGCGATTCGTCGAGACCATAGAGATCTTCTGTCATTTTGAGTTCGCTGATTTCTTGCGCAATTGTTAAATATTCTTTTTGGCTGATGGCTCCAAGAGTGCCCACAATATTACAGCCAACTTTCCCTTGTGGGTAGTAACGACGTGAGGCAATTTCAGCATAAACTCCAGGCCAGTCTTTTTCGAGCATCCTGAGGCGGTAATGCTCCTCTTCTGTCAGCCCAGACTTCACTAAAAATGGAACATGGGGAAATAGGGCCGCTTTTGAATAGATGAGATCCTCTACTCTTTCAGCATCAAGATTGAGGGTTTGCGCTAAAATATTTGATAATTTTTTGACGTACTGTTTGCGAGAATAGACTTTAATTTGCTTGCCATCGCCATCGCTTTGCCACACAATCGTTGGAACTTGCGCGATTTGACTATAGTACACAGTCGCATTGTAGCTGATCCGATTAAGGGCCATCGGAACCCCAAAACGATCGTAAATCGGGCCTCGATTGGCTCTGACAAGAACAGTTCTTTGCTGTGGTTTTTGTGCCTCTAAAAGCTTATCCTCTCTCTGAATAACTCCTAAGTGCCACACTCTTAAGGTGATGACCAGAAATGCAAAGAGGAAGAACTTTAAAACTCGATTTGCCTTGTAGGATGTACTCATGAGAGAGGCTCTATCAATAAATATCTTTACGCAAAGGATCTTTGTTGGATCTTTCAACAGTTTACTTTATTTTAGGGAGCTCTCCAAAGGAAAATTGTTTGGTAGGCCAGAAGAATAAGGAAATTGCCTTGAGGAAAATCACCTTTTAAGGTAAAACTGTTATTTCGATTTTTTATTTTCGGTGCGCGCCTGTAGTTCAATGGTAGAACAGTAGCCTTCCAAGCTACGAGTGTCAGTTCGATTCTGTCCAGGCGCTAAAGTAAACATAGAGGGTGAGGATAAGCCCTCCTAATATTTGAGGAAAATTTGGCTACAGCACAGAAAGAATCAGGAGTGACCATTAAGGCGTTGCTCGAATCGGGCGCTCATTTTGGGCACCAGACTCACCGTTGGAATCCAAAGATGAAACGTTTCATCTTTGAGGCTCGCAATGGAATTTACATTATCGACTTAGCAAAGACTTTGCAGCAGATTCGTGGAGCTGTTCAACTCGTCCGCGACCTAGTAGGAAAGAGAAAGTCTATTCTTTTTGTCGGTACAAAAAAACAAGCAAAAGCAGTTGTTAAAGAGTGTGCCGAAGAGTGTGGCGAATTCTATATTTGCGAACGTTGGTTGGGCGGAACTTTGACAAACCTTTCGACAATTCGTCAGTCTGTGAAAACTCTTGAGCGAATCGAGAAGAGAATTACAACTGGTGGCGATGGTTTCACTAAAAAAGAGATCTCTTTGATGTCTAAAGAGCGGATTAAGTTAGATCGTAACTTGTCTGGAATTCGTGCAATGCGCAAGCCTCCGGGTTTGCTGGTAGTTGTGGATCCTAGAAAAGAACATATCGCAGTTGCAGAAGCAAATACCTTGGGTATTCCTGTAATGGCACTTGTTGATACAAACTGTGATCCAGATCCAATCGAGCACGTAATTGCATGTAATGACGACGCTTTGAAGAGCATTAAGATCGTTCTTTCTAGCATTATGCAGGCAGTTATCGACAAGAAAAACGATATGAGCGTACCTGTTTCTAAAGGCGACGAAGAGACAGTAGAAACTGATGAAGAAAGTGAAAATGATGAGTGAAGGAGCTGCTGTGAAAGAAATTACTGCTGATATGATTAAGGAATTGCGTGCGCGAACCGGCGTCGGCATGGGCAAGTGTAAAGAAGCTCTTGTGAAGGCTGAAGGCGACTTGGAAAAAGCGATCGATGTCCTACGAAAAGCAGGAATGGCTTCCGCAGCGAAGAAAGAAGGAAGAGAGACTAAAGAGGGTCTCATTCTTTGCTCAGAAGACAAAACTCACATGGTGATTGCTGAAGCGAACGCAGAGACAGATTTTGTCGTGCAAAATGAGCGCTTTAAGGGCTTTTTAGAAGATTGCGTTGCGCAAGCTCTCGTAAGTAAGCCGAAATCTCTCGCTGAATTTAACCAAGAGCCTTATTCCAAAGATAAATCGATCACAGTCGATCAATATCGTAATCTCGTAATCCAGGCTTTAGGAGAAAATATTCAGCTTCGCCGTTTGGAAATCGTTGAGAAGCACCCAAATAGCTCTTATGGTATTTATTCTCACATGGGTGGAAAACTCGTTGTGGTTGTAGAGATTGACGGATCAACAGACGAGGAAGCTGCTGCAAAAGATATCGCAATGCACATTGCTGCAGAAAGTCCAGAATATCTCAGCGTAGATCAAGTTCCTCAAGAAGCGATTGCTCGCGAAGAGGAAATTGCTCGTTCACAAGTTGAAGGCAAGCCTGCAAATATCGTCGATAAAATTGTTGCAGGAAAAATCAAAGCTTATACAGATCAGGTTTGTTTGTTAGGGCAAAAATATGTCAAAGATACAAGCATGACTGTTGCTCAGTATCTCGAATCATGTGCTAAGAAAGCTGGAAAAACCCTTTCTGTTAAAAATTTCTGGCGTTGGAAAGTGGGGCAGTGAAAACTCCCGCTTATAAGCGCATTTTGCTCAAGCTATCTGGGGAATCCCTTATGGGAAACCAAAAGTATGGGGTTGACCCAGTAGCTTGTCAAAAAATTGCCCGTTCTATTCATGAGCTGACACAGATCGGAATTCAGGTAGGAGTTGTTATCGGTGGTGGAAATATTTTCCGCGGCGTTAATGCAACTCAGGGCGGAATGCAACGCACCCCAGCAGATCACATTGGCATGTTAGCCACCCTCATTAATGGAATTGCTCTTCAACAAGCATTTGAAACAATCAAATGTGAAAGCCGGATTATGAGTGCGATCACTCTTGATGTGATGGCGGAATCATATTCTTGGAAAAATGCACTTAAATATTTGGAAAAAGGGATTGTCCTGATTTTCGTAGGGGGAACTGGAAATCCATATTTTACTACCGATTCAGCCGCAGCTTTAAGGGCGCTTGAGATTCAAGCAGAAGTCTTGATGAAGGCGACAAAAGTAGATGGAATTTACAACAAAGATCCGGCCTTGTATCCTGATGCTAATAAATTTGATCGAATTACCTATTCAGAAGTGCTAGCAAGTAAATTACAAGTCATGGATGCTACGGCAATTGCTTTGTGTCGAGAAAATAGGATTCCGATCCATGTGTTTAACATGCTTGATGATTCACTTAAAGATGCTGTATTTAAGAAGGCTGTAGGTACAATCGTTTCTGGAGAATAAAGTTTATGAGTAATGTAGAATCCCAAGTTAAGACTGCTATGCAGGCAGCTCTTGACCACTTAAAATCGGAGCTAAAAACTCTTAGAACCGGACGTGCTAATGCGTCCATTCTCGATAAAATTCATGTTGAGGTTTATGGTTCGCATATGCCACTTAAGACTTTGGCAGGCATAAATGTACCAGAGCCACGACAAATTGTAGTTACTCCGTTTGATCATAGCAGTATCAATGCAATTGCAAAAGCAATTGAAGCTGCAAATTTAGGAGTAAATCCAATGGTTGATGGGAAAGTAATTCGAATTAATATCCCTCCGATGGATGAATCAATTCGCAAACAAATTGCGAAACAGTGTAAAGAGTTAGGAGAGAAGACAAAAGTTACCTTGCGCGATATTAGGCGTAAATTTAACGAACTAGTGCGTAAGCAAAAATCTGAAGGACTTATCCCTGAAGATCAGATGAAAAGGGCAGAAAAACAGATCCAAGAGTCGACAGATAAATTTTGCAAAGATGTAGATGCGACCTGCGCAGAGAAAGAAAAAGAGATCATGACAATTTAACATCTTGCAGGAAATAAGGGTGATACGCTAAAATCAATGTCGATTTTATCGTCCTTTTATACTGGCCCCATCGTCTAGCCCGGTCTAGGACATCAGATTTTCATTCTGCGAACAGGGGTTCGAATCCCCTTGGGGTCAAAGAAGAAGCCAGCTCTGAAAAGCAATTTTTAGAGAATTTAAGAGACTTTAGCTCAGTGGTAGAGCATCTCACTTTTAATGAGAGGGTCGATGGTTCGAACCCATCAAGTCTCAACCTTTTATCCAGCTAGCACGCAGCGAGTTGGGTTCTTTTAGAGAGCGATTCTAAAACAGAATCGCCTCTCAAAATCAACCGCCGGTGCAATGGCGATGCATTGAAGAAAAATCTTTCCACTGCCTCCAATCGAGAACCTAAATCCAAAAGGTTGGAGAACATGGCATCGGTTTACAGGCGCAAAAATGCAAACGGCACTACTGTTTGGCGTGCCGTCATCCGAATCAAAGGTTATCCCTCAATCAGTAATCACTTCGAGCGTAAGCAAGAAGCGGATGATTGGGCAAACGAAACTGAACGTCGCATCAAACTCGGTCAATTCAACTTCTCTGCCCACAATAAACATCACACTTACGCTGATCTACTCCATCGTATGGAAGGAGATGGTGCTTTTGATTTACAACGCTCCTTCAGAAACTGTCGCTCTCAATTCGATTACTGGAAACAACGCCTCGGTGTTTATGCCCTCATTCACATCACTCCTGAACTAATTGCTCAAGAGCGTAAAACGCTTATAGATGCAATTCTTCCAGACGGTGCTAAACGCAGTCCCGCTACCATTAATCGCTATACCGCTGTCCTCTCTGCCACTTTCGGCTATGCTGTAAAAAAGCTTCGGTGGATCACAGAAAATCCCTGTCGTACTCTCTCTAAGTTAAAAGAAAACTCAGGGCGTGATCGCATTCTTAATGATGAAGAAATCACACGCCTCCTTGCCGCTTGTAAGGAAAGCAAAACATCTCTTCCTTACCCTATTGTCCTCTTTGCCCTCACAACGGGCGCGCGCCGTGGAGAAATTCTCGGTCTTGAGTGGAAGCATATCGATCTTGAAAAAGGCATCGCATTCCTCACAGAAACGAAAAATGGTCGTCCGCGCAGCGTCGCCCTGTCTGACCCTGTGATTGTCGAATTAAAGATGCTTTTCGAAGCTCGCAACTCACTTAAGCCTCTTGTATTTGCTAGCAAAACAGCGTTCGGTCGCATCGACATCAAAAAAAGCTGGATGCAAGCAGTCAAGCGCTCTGATCTCACCGATTACCATTTCCACGATTTGCGCCATCAATTTGCCACTTTTGCTGCTGGTCAAGGCGCTTCAAACGTCGAGTTGGCCACTGCTATGGGCCATCGCACTCTTTCTATGCTGCTGCGCTATTCAAATCTCGATGCAAAAAATAGTAAAAAATTTAGTGACCATATTTCAGAGAGAATTCTCAAAGGAAGTACCTATGAATAAACAAGAACTATCTACTAAAGCAACTGGAGTAACATCAGCTTTGCCCGATGGTTTATTAGAGGAGTTACGCCAAGTAATCGATCAAACCCGCAGGTTTATTGCCATGACTGTGAATTCGGCTCTAACAACGGCCTTTTGGAAGGTGGGGGAGCGGATTCGAAAAGAAACTTTACAAGAGGGGCGCGCTGATTATGGGAAGGAGATTGTCGTTACACTGTCACGACAATTGGTTGCAGACTATGGTAATAGCTTTACGGACAAGAATTTGCGTCGTATGATTCAGTTCTCTGAGTTGTTTCCTAATGAACAGATTGTCGTTACGCTGTCACGACAATTGAGCTGGAGCCATTTCGTCACTCTTCTTCCGATTAAGGACTCTATTAAGCGAGATTTCTATGCTGAAATGTGTCGTATCGAAAAGTGGAATGTTCGTACCTTACGAGCCAAGATCGATTCGATGCTTTTCGAACGTACTGCTCTTTCTAAAAAGCCGGCATCTTTAATCGATGCTGAAATCGCACTGCTTCGCAAGGAAGATCGCCTCTCTCCGGATCTTGTTTTTCGCGATCCATATTTGCTTGAATTTCTCAATCTTAATGATCGCTACATGGAGAAAGATCTGGAAGATGCCATCATGCGAGAGCTTGAGCAGTTTCTTCTTGAATTTGGTGTTGGCTTTACCTTTATGGCTCGCCAAAAGCGCATCGTAGTAGACAATATCGACTTCCACCTCGATCTCCTCTTCTTTCATCGTCGCCTTCGTAGATTAGTTGCTGTCGAATTAAAGGTAGGTGATTTTAAGCCTGAATATAAAGGTCAGATGGAGCTTTACCTCCGTTGGCTTGACAAATACGAGCGTCAGCCTAATGAGGAGGCGCCTATTGGCCTCATTCTTTGTACGGGGAAAAACCATGAATGTATTGAGCTGCTCGAACTAGATAAAGCGGGGATTCATATTGCTGAGTACCTCACAGCTCTGCCCTCAAAAGAAACTCTTCGCCAGCAACTACAGCGGGCAAGCCAAAAAGCACGGCGGCGCCTAGAGGAATCGGAACGTGACTAACTGACTTTGAGACCTAAAAAAGGCCTTTCCTTTGGGAAAGGCCTTTTTTAGGATTTATTATTCTAAAATCTCTTTTCCTAGTTTGTAAAGACAAGCAAAGTATCCCACTGCGCGCGCCTTTCGAGCTGCTCCCCACATGAGTTGGGAAGGGCGATCGATTGCAAGATTTGCTTGCCAGCGGGTTAGAGCTGTATTGGCCGGGTGGCCAGCTAGACTTCCTAAAGCCCCAGCAATATATGCAGCAGTGTAATCGGTGGCTTTTGTATCGCCGAAACTTTCTCTCATTTTCTCTGAAAGTAGGTCTGCAGCACTAAGCCCAATTACAAATGCTGTTTCTTGAGCCGTAATCACAAGCCCTTGTTTTAAAGAGAACTTGCGAAGCGATTCGAGAGCTGAGCGTCCCATTGTTTGACCATTAAAAACGGCTAAGATAGGTGCTGATCCGATTCCGACAATGGCAGAGCTTAGGAGCGTCGAAGATAGCTTTGGCTTCTTTGATCCCCCTAGCAAAGCCTTTTCAACTTTATTTTGAATCACCATTTGGGCTCCAACAATGGCCCCAACGCTAGGTGCAGCCTTCATTCCTTGCTTGATGGTTTGTAGCAAGGTCATGGAGGGGATCGGTTTGCCTAGTTGCTCTGCGCTTTTTGCGATCATATCGCCAAAAACAGGGATGATTGCAATAGATGCTGCAAGTGGAGGTGCTGTGTAAGGTGCTATGGATGACCAGAAATCCTTTGTAAATATAGACAACGACATATGTTTTCCTTTTTAAGTAATGAAAATTTTTGTAAAAAATGTGAAAAAATTATCTTATGTCCGCCGCGAAGCGGAGAAGGAAAAGAGAAGAGAAAACTTTCTTGAAGCAGGCTGGGGTAGCATAGACCTCAGGCGTATTAAGGATGTACTGAGATTTGGCGCTCTTCATGGGAAAAATTGTACCAAAAGGGCAAATGATTGAAAAGTTCTCTTTTTTACTCTGAGGTGACCGCCTCAATCACTGTATCTGAGTCTACAAGGCGATTCCAGGTAATGATCCCGTAGCCCTCTGAGTTGATTGCTATACGGGGCGAGCCGGGTAGTGTGATGGTTGCCGAAATTGAAGCGGGCGTTGGCCAGGTGGTCCCATCAAATTCAGAAACCTTAATGGTGTTATTTGCATCGCCTGCACTTAAGTCTGTCCACACTGCGATGACGTGATTATTTGTGGGGTTCACTGCAATCGATGGGGCTGAGCCGTTTGCTGAAATGGTTTCCGCAATTTTCCACTCAACGCTGTTAAATGTATTGATTTGAGTAGTTCCATTGGAAAACTCCCAAATTGCAGCAAATGAAGAATTATTCGGATTGACTGTCAAGTTAAATGAAACCCATTAAGTCTTGGATTCGGAACTGTTGGAATGTTGTATTTCCAGGTGCAAAGAAATCCATTCGCCCATCGTCGTCACAAGGATTAGTCTTGCGTAATCGTTTGGTTGTTTGCTCGAATTTCCCAAACACTTTTTTTTGCATGACAAAAATTTTTTCAAAAAATTCATTGAGAAAGGTTTGAGATTCGGACGAATTCCCTAAGTTGGGTTTCTAGAAACAACCCATCGCTTCTGGGAATTATTTTTGAGCTATTAAGGTAAACTTTATTTCCGTTTTCAATCGAAAGAATTGCTGGATCAGATGCTCTAATCAGATCTTCAATGACTTGATTGTTAAGTTCTCTCATAGTACTCTCACAGCAAAAAACATTTGTAATCGCACAACAAAAGTACAGAACAGCATAGAGTGAGTTTTTCATGTCAAAGCTCCTTTGGGTTAGAAGAAAAATATTTTACCTGGTACTTATTTTTTTATCCTTTGTTTTATGCGATTCGTGTTCCCGGAGCGTTAGCTTTTCCAACAACAATGTCGTAACAAAAGAAATAGAAAAAGCTGAGTTATTTCTTTCCGAATTCTTGTTTCGGGAAGGGGCGTGCTACACTTTACTTGGAGACAAGCCAGTTACATCTATGCTGATTTATAGAGGAGATCCTGCCTGCTCTTCGTTTGAAAATCTTTCTTTGAAGTCGGTAGAATCACTGTCCTTCGTTGAGTCGAATACAGCTGAAAATTATGAGGCATGGAAAAGTTTGTCCGAAGGGTTTACGTCAGACCATTACTTTTTTGTTGAGCTTTCAGTTTTTAATGACCCTAGTTACAGCACTCTTTATTTTGTAAATGTCCCTGAGATGCAAAATATAATTGAACTGAACCTTGAATTGTTTCAGAGCAAGATGAATGCTAGTGCTAGCGAAATCATGACTGAGTTTAAGAAGCCGAACAGGGAGCTCTGGAAGGCTGTTTTTAAAGATCACTATCTAGCTGGATTGCTTTATGGATATGGAAAAAATAATTGTATTCAGTTTTGTGAGCAGAAAGCTGAGCGAATTTTTTCAGAAGAATTTGAAGAAATTCCAACAAAGGAACACTTTCCGATACCAGTTTATGCCATATCAAAGGATGATGAAGTGTCTCAAAAATATAAAACACAAAGAAAAAAAATTGAGGCATTGTTCAAAAAAAATAGAATTTTAGACCTGACTTTCAAGAAGCTCTATCACTAAAGGGGCTCGCATGGCTCTCTCTAGCTGGCACGGTTTTTTCACTATAGCTGCTGATTGGCAACAAGCCTGTAAAGCTCGGAATTCTCAGCTTCTAGCAGCTTGAATCTTTTCGTCTCAAATGCGGGCATGTAGCTAGGCTTACATTCCTAGAGCAAAGGTTTGCAATCTTCGTCCCAGTATTAGAACAAAAGCAATGATTAACTATACTGTAAGTTTTGTTGTTGGAATTTAGTGTTTTGGGGCAGGGAGATATGGTTTTTTGTACGGAGGAATGATTTGAGCTATGAATGGTTCTTCATAGAATTTTTCATTGGTTAGCAACCCACCTGAAAAATCTAGAAATCTTTCAACAAGACTCGAAATATCTTTTCCCAATCGCCCGTCTGCTAGCTGTTCCCAAAGGGTCGATACGCTGTCTGGTATTTTATGATCAAAGTACACAAGTGGCTTTTCTGTAGCAGGATCGAAGTCACTTGTTTGTGCGAACATCTTTGAAAAAGCTTTGTGTAGGTGTTCTGGAATCACTTCTCTTAGTAGTTTGAGTTTTTGGTGTTTCGCAACGTGTATCGGAATTGGTGAGTAATAACTCATCGCTCTTCTCTCGTCCACTTGAAAAGGTGCGATGACATGGATTTCTGGATTTGCTCTTTCAGCCTCTTGTAGCGCTCCAATACAGGCGCTTTGGATTCTGCCTATTTGCTTACCGGTATAAATAGCATCGTCTAAAAGTGCGATTTGATGCACCTTTGGATGCCTTTTTAATGCCTTAGGCAAATCCTCTATTTCTACAACATCTGTTGGCATAACTTTAAGGTTTTTAAGCGCAAGTGATGCTGTCCAAAAATTACTGTTTTGAGGGCTGCGCCCTACGACAATGTATCCCGTATCATCGATTTTTTGGTTGAAATCTTCGACAGAACACCTGAGCGCCTCTTCGAATTCTTCTTGGGGAATATAACGGATATTATTGATGAGTGTTTGAGCTAATTGTCTTCCCTTATCCCCCACGTGTGAAGCAACCCAGTTATTTGCATTTTTTTTGTTAATTGGGTTTTTGGGTGGCTTTGGTGGGCTTGCGGAAAGCGGCTGTATCCAACCCATCGAATTAATTTGTTGCTGCGTTAGAGCTCTTGTTAGTTTTGATGGTGGGCAAAGTGGACTTTTGGCTTGCTGATCAGTAAAAATTTTACTCCTTCTTGTTGGAGCGCAGGCTACTCTTGAAGCAATTGATCCGAAAATTACCAACGCTATGAAAAAAAATATTTTTAACCAGGTCGGTTTTTCAGACGGCGTAGGTTTCTGTGGGCGTGCGCTATTAATGTTATTAGGGTGAAAGTGTGGAGAGTAATTATTATTAATAGTCATAGTAATGTATATTATACATTAACTATGAAATTTAAACACCCCGTTTTTGTTATTAATGCGAGGTGTTTTTTGTAAACTAATTAATTACATTGTTGAAGTTACTGCTTCAATTATGTCATCTGAGCCAACGAGCCGATGCCAAGTAATTATTCCAAAACCTTGTGAATTGATCTCAATACGGGGTGATCCGAGAGTTGAGCTGGTAGATGAGATTGAGGTGGGATTTGACCATGTTGTTCCATTAAATTCTGATAGTTTGATTGTATTGTCTGATCCACCATTTATGAGGTCAACCCAAACGGCAACAACATGGTTATTTGTTGGGTTTGTTGCGACTACTGGTGAAGATCCATTTGTGCTAAGGGTGGCCGCAATTTTCCACTCCACTCCATTGAAGTTATTTACCTGAACGTATCCATTTCCAAGTTCCCATACAGCATTTGCCGAGCTGCTGTTTGGGTTTACTGTTAGATCAAAAGAGGCGACATTGACCCTTGGATTTGGAACTGAGGGGATTGTGAAGTGCCAGCTATCTTGCACATTTGATTCAAAGTAATTTGTCCCAAAAATAATGAACTTATTATTTGGACACTGAAAGATAAATGCGGCGTGCCCATTGTTTTGATCCATTTTAAAAATGGGCTCTGCTGCAACTGTACAGTAAGGCAATAGCCGCGTGTTGTCAGGCACGCCGTTAGGACTTAGCGCTTGCGTTGTATCGCTCCAAATTGCGGTTGGGGTAAAAAGGATTGTTGTAATGGTGTTATCATCTTTCAGTTGCAGTGGCGATGGGACTTCTGTTGAAACGGTAAGACCCGCCTCGCTTAATCCATAAGTCGATGACCATGAATTTGAGCTGGCTAAATACGTTATAGCTTTAATTTCGCTAGCAGCGTCTTGCCAGTTGGCTGCAGCGTTGCCAGAGCCATTTACTGAAAGAGTGGGGAAAGAGGCGAAATAGCTCGTTCCTAGATTTGCCAGTTCTGTGGCGCTACTCCAGCTAGAGTTGCTGTATGTGGCTGCATTTAAAGAGAGGGTGCCACCGATAAATTGATCCCAAAGAGCAACAGCTGCTCCTGTACTGCTGATCCCCACTTCAATCCGTGGTAATACTGAACTTGTTCCTAAATTCGTGGGAGCTGCCCATGTAGTTCCATTAAAATAGCTCGCCTGAATGATATAGGCACCATTGTCTTCTGTTTTCCAAACAATTGCAGCTGCAGAACTTGTTGGGTGAAGAGCGATTTTTGCTTGTTGAGGGCTTTGAGCCATTTGTGAGTAAACTGTCACAGGTGTTGACCATGTCATATTCGCATTTGCAACAGAAAATAATCCGAAAAATCCGGCAAAAATTAGAAAAAGAAATTGTGCGCTCATCTTTATAGCTCCTTTAAAAGAAGTACAAGATATTTTTTTATTTCGTTTACAGCAAGCTAAAAAAATAACGGCTGTAAAAAGTTTCTCTATGGACTTCATAGACAAATTATCCTGGTTTCATTATGTGGAAATTAGCTAGCAATCCCTACGAAGTAGGGGATAAGAGTGTAGATGCTCAGAGTATGTTCCGTCTTTCTTCTTGCGATATCGCCCTTACTTTCTCTACCAACGGGCATGCAAAATGTTGAAGGAGAGGTATCTGCGCCTATTTTAAATGAAGATGGCTCCCTCTTGATCAAAAGTGGACACAAGAGTTCAGCTGATTGGGAGAGCTTCTCTATTGCTCCGGGCGAGCATGTCATCTTTGAGCAGGCAAGTGTAAACTCTTCATTTTTAAACCGCGTCATTGGCAATGAGGGGAGTGAGCTTTTAGGACGGCTCTCATCAAACGGATCGATCTTTCTCATCAATCCCAACGGAATTTTAATCGGCCCATCGGCAGAAATTGAAGCGGCTAGCTTCATCGGCTCCACTTTGGATCTACTCTCGCAAGATTTTCTTGAGGAAAGAGCCCTGCATTTTCAGGGAGACAGCGATGCGAAGATCGTCAATCAGGGAAAAATCTCTTGCAAAAATGGGAATATCTTCTTTATCGCGCGCGCGATAGAGAACTCCGGCGATCTTTTTGCATCTCGTGTGGGGATTGCCTCTGGCTCTGAGGTGCTCATTGAGCCCAAAGGGGAACATGGGATCTACATTCGAACAAGTTCAACAGAAAATCTTATCCAAGAGATGCAAGAGGGTTCTGCCTATGCAAAAGCGATCCGCCATGAGGGCACAATTGAAGCTTTTGCATTTGAAGAGACGGGAGGGGAAATTTATCTTGTTGCAGCAGACGGGATCTGTGAGGTTGAAGGGGATCTTTTTGCGCGAAATGAAGAAGGCGTTGGAGGAACAATCCACGTTCTGGGAGAAAAAATTGGACTTCTTGATGGCACATGCATCGATGTTTCGGGAAGAGATGGCGGAGGAA
>Ga0210057_1000244_pt1 | contig 93770 bp, 85 predicted proteins | sample CryGeyCG2114_010_2_FD_183968 | JGI IMG/M metagenome (GOLD analysis project Ga0210057, IMG submission 183968) | Groundwater microbial communities from aquifer - Crystal Geyser CG10_big_fil_rev_8/21/14_0.10 (SPAdes) (version 2) | ecosystem: Environmental > Aquatic > Deep subsurface > Groundwater ... | reverse complement strand
TTAATCCATAGTTTTCTATTGCTTTTTCTGAAGAACCATAAAACTTTTGCTGCTGGGATAAAAAATCCTCATTGCTAAGGTCCAGGGTAGAGCCGACAAACCCTTTTGTCTGAATCACGCCATTAGGCCCTATCAGTATCCCGTTTTGGTTGATAAGATATAAAATACCGTTAGAATTTAATTTACCATGAATGGCACTTAACTTATCTCCCATAACCCTGTTCAATGTCTTGGAAGTTTCACCGGGCAGCTTAAAAGATACTTTTTCTTTGTCTCCTATTGAAAACTCCTGCCAGTGAATGATCGCATTTGCAGTACCTTGGTGAATGCTCATTTCCTGCAGTCTTTTTTCTATCTGAATTTGACCATGTTGAACTTGGCCATCTTTAGGAAGGGACCAAAGAAATAAAGGGGCAAATAATAAGATCTTTAAGCTATCTTTCATCAAATACCTGATTTTTTTAAAATGATAATATAACTCCAACGTGCGCTCTAGAGTGCCTTTGTCCTGTTTGATCTACTCGATTGACTGACTTTAACTGAAATCCATAATCAAAACGGGCTTGTAAATTTTCTTTTAAATAATATCTTATTCCAGGCCCAATGGATGCCAAAAAAACGGTATCTTTGTTTACCAAGTTTTTATCAGCGTCATAAACATAGCCAAAGTCTACGAAAGCCAGAAACTGCAGTGTTTGTGGAAGTTTGCGCTTCCATGAGTTTTCAGTTCCTCGAAATCGAAACTTTATTCCAGGAAATCTTAGTTCAGACCTAAGAAGCATACCATTATCTCCAATGGCCTCATTTTCCTCGTACCCTCTAACAGTATAAAAACCACCTATGGAAAATTCTTCTGAAGGGAGAAGTTTTGCTGTAGATTGCTGAAAGGCTCCATTAAAAAATAAGGTAAAGTCGTAAGGAAGATAAAATAGTTGTTCATAACGAAGTTTCCCATAAATATAATTCGCAATAGCACCTCCCCTTTCCTGCATAAAAATGCTGTCTTTGTTAAAAGCAGTCATATTTCCCGGGCTTCCATATATAATAATACCTAAAAAGCTGCTTCCAATATCGTATTTGTAACTTATGTCCACTCCCACAAGAAACTGTGAGATGTCGAAATACTGATCAAAAAGAAGATCATCAGAAAAAGTCAAAAAGTTGTTTGTTCTTTTAAACTCATATCCTGCAAAAACTTCATAATGTCGATTAATATACTGTCTATACCTTCCAGCTACCTGCCATCCTTTACCATCCATGTTGAACCCGTCATCCATATCAGGTTTTGCCTGGGTATATGACCCGTATAGTTCAAAGGTTCCTTTCCAACTTGTAGGAGCCAGATAATTGGAGGAGATTAACCAAAACTTGCTAACCTCAGCGCCGCTTACAAAAAGATTGTTCCACTGATGTCCGCTCCAAAACATGTTTCCAAAATTCAGACCGGCAAAAAACCTGGAACTGCCGGCAATTTGGTTTCCGGTGTTTTCATATCCGGTATAGACCTTTACCGGAAATTTTTCTTCTGTTTTGAATACTAAATCTGTTTGACCTACCTCGTCAGTCGGAACTAAAGTTAGTGTCGTTATTCTGAAAGGATTTTGATTAATCCAGTCCAGGTCATTGGAAAGTTGATTAATTTCCAGCAAGTCCCCTTCTTTTACCCCAACTTGATTGGGCACTTTTTTAGAAAAATTGCCGTTACCTTCACTTTTAACGGTATTAACCTTTGGCAGTGTAACTAAAACAATCAACCTTCCATCTGTTATGTCTTGATTGGCCTGAACAATAACTTTAACAAAGGGATAGCCATAAGAATCATAATATTGTGTAACTGTATGCTTAATCTTATTTAAAAGTCCTTGGTCGATTGGCTCACCTAAAAAACCCTCCAAATTTCTTTTGAGTTTTTGTTCTTTCGGCACCCATAGATCATCAATTGTAATGGAAGAGTCAAAATCCTTTGTATATCTAACACTTTTTCTATTGGAAGTTAGAATAATTTTTTGTAAAAGAATGTCACAAGAAAGTTCATTAACTTTACAAATGGCTACTTGAGATTCAAACAAAAATCCCCAAGAAACAAGCAAAACAAGAAAAATATTTTTCACAAAATTCACAAAAAACCTACTTTATTGCAAAAATAAAAAAAAAGTATTTTTAGTGAAAGATTTTTTTTTAAATCAGAAAAGATGCCCGAGAAAGGACTCGAACCTTCACACCTTTCGGCACTAGAACCTCATTCTAGCGTGTCTACCAATTCCACCACCCGGGCATTAAGAATGCTTAATAGTTTACCTAACTTAGTACAAATTCTTCAATCCAATGTTTTTCATGAAGGGGTGTTTGGACAACATTTTTAACAAGGTCATACCAAGGATATTTATTACCAGGGGCAAAAAGATGCTCATTTAAATAGTCCGCTGTTTTAGAAGACATGAAACCATTTAATTTTTTTTCTATGGATGAAGCAAACATTTCTCCTAAAAGGTAACTAAAGTAATACACGGGGGCAAGGCCAATATGATATTTAGAGGCCCAGTCAAAATTATTTTCTCTATTTTCATTAGGCTTAATATGTTGATATTTCTCAACAAGCTCCCACCAAAGCTTATTTAAATTTTGATCAGGCTTTTCGTATAAGCTTTTTTCAAAGGCAGTCATTACCATGACCCACCTACTAAAAATAAGCTGCCTTCTAATGAGACTTCTAGAAGCTCTTTGGACAAGTTCTGGATCTACATTTTTATTTTCCCAAAATTGGGGAAGATACACTTGTCTACCGCAAATGAGCGCCATAGCTTCTGTGGTAATCATATGAGGCGGCTCTCTAAGAGTCCAAGAAAGTTCTTCATGAAACCCTTGCTCATACACAGCATGTCCCAACTCATGCATGAGGGTTTCTAGCCAACGAAGAGAAGGCTTCAAATTATTTAGGGTTCTAATATCTTTAGACCTGTCTATATTAATGCAAAAAGCATGCTGGTTCTTTCCTTCCCTCTCGTACAAATCGCTCTTTTCAATGACTTCTTCTACATTAAAAAATCCTAAAGAATGGAAAAAGTCTTTTGCCGAGGCAATAAAATCAACATTTCTTACTAGATCATCTAGCTCTTTAGTATCGAGCGGGTCTTCCTGAAAAAAAGGTTCGCTATATGCCCAAGGCCCAAGTTCACTTCCCGAGACAGAAAACCTTTTAGCCAACTTCTCATGAATTTCTTGCAAAATTTGAGTATAGGCAGCGTCAGATGCTTGATATAATCTTTCAAAAATGTCCATGAGCCAATTTTCATCTACTTCTTGAAGCTCAAGCTGCATTTGAAAGTAGTTATCAAACCCCATCGCTTTTGCTCCTTCATTCCTCAATTTGACAAGCTCTATAATTTTAGGAGCTAAAATGGCTCCAATTTCTTTAGAAGCTTCCCATACCTTTTTACGGAGGACTGGATCATTTTCTTTAGTAAGAACTTCTCTAATTTCATTTTCTGTTAGTGCTCTTCCATCAACGATTGGTCTAAAAGATACATACTGGTGCATAATTTCAGACTCTTTCAAAGAGATTTTTGTTAAAATTTCCTCCGGCATTAAATGAGCTCGAAAAATTCTTTCCAGAACATTGAGCTCTCTGGAGGAGCTATTTTCTTTTTGAAATTTTTTTAACTTAGTATAAGTCAAGGGGTTGTTTAAGTATTTCTTGTAGGCCAAGTCAAGTTCTTGCTGTTTTTGCTGAGCCTCTTTTGTCCCTGTTGTCTCCAAATCCCAAAGAGCTTGGTTTAAATCCAAAGAAAGCTTCTTCAGGTTATCAGAAACATCCGATAAAAAATTCTCTACATCCATTATATTACCCCTCAATTAAGTCTTCTTTATTCTCACTTCTTAAGATTTCTTCTATCAAAGCTTTTTTTCCAGGCAAGACATTAAAAAGCCCTGCAATCGTCTGACTTCCATGCAAAGCAATTTTCAGTTTGCTAAGATCTATATGCTCAAAGTCAATAATTCCAATTTGATATTTATCTCCTTTCTGAAGAACTAGCAGGTTTCTATCATCCACATCGTAATACCCTGTTTTCAAGATGAAAAGAATAAGCTCTTCTACTGCTTTATCATGTAAAACAACATCTCTAATAGCTTTTGGCTTTTTATTGTCCATAACAGGACTCAGTTTTTCTTGAGCCAAAACTTTATATTTTCGTTGTTTAGAATTTTCAGGAATAATTTCAAATTTTACAGTTTGAGGAATTTTCAAATATTGAAAGTTATTGTCTGCAATGACTCTATTAGCAAAAATTATATTATCATTGCGTAAGTCTACATTAATTCTTTTAGCAGTGTCCTGCAGCTTTTCTTTTCCTCGAATCATTAGAATTACATCTTTTTTGAAAATCAGATGTGGTATTTCACTAAGAGAAAAGACCCCTCCTAATCTAGTGGAATGCTCTTGCACATTTTTATTATGAGTATGCAGACGCTGTCTTGGACAGGCTTTGCCAGCAAAAATCATAGGAGTATATTTGAGCAACAGAGATCTGATAACATCGATATTTTCTTCAGTAGGGAGGATTGACGGTTCTTCATCCATAGATTTTGTCCCTAAATATATGCTAACATTATAAATAAGATCCTTCAAAAGGGCAAAAACTAAAGGTACTATTGTTGCTATTTTTAAAACAGTCTTAGTTAAATTTTTATCATTAATTAATTTATTAACGTTTGGAAAATGAGATTGCATATTTGCAATATTATAAGTAGCATTAGTCATCAAAAGCTTTGGTCTTAGGTGATACGTTGATCGTTAAAGTTATTCTTTTCATCCTTAGGATGTATCAAAAATTTTTGAGCCCATTACTAGGCCAGAGATGCAGGTTCTATCCTAGCTGCTCTAATTATGCTATGCAAGCTTTCTCTAAATATGGGATTATAAAAGGCTTTTATTTAAGCTTAAAAAGAATTTTAAAGTGCAACCCTTTTCATAAAGGGGGCTACGATCCTTTATAAAATCTTTGATTTTTCGAAAAAATTCGATATATTACTAATCTAATTGAAGGTTTCTCATGAAAATTTCTCTATCTTTGCTGAAAAAATATTTGAATTTAGATTTATCTCCTAAAGAAATTGCTGAATCACTCACCCTGCTCGGCCTAGAAGTAGATGAAATCATCAATGAAGAGCCTCAGTTTTCAAATGTAGTTGTCGCTAAAATTATTTCTGCTGAAAAACACCCTGCCGCCGACCGGTTATCTGTAGCTGAAGTATTCGACGGGAAAGAAACAAAACAAATAGTCTGCGGAGCACCTAACTGCACAGTTGGACTTGTTGTTCCACTTGCACAAATAGGCGCTGTTCTTACCGATTCGAACGGAGAGCTTTTCAAAATTAAAAAATCCAAGCTGCGGCAAGTCGAGTCATTTGGCATGCTTTGTACAGCCTCAGAGCTACATTTGTACGATGAAAGCGACCAACTTTTAGTTCTTCCTGATGACTATGAAATAGGAAAAGACTTAGCTTTTTACACACATGACCCTATTTTTGAAATATCTCTCACACCTAACTTAGGTCATTGCATGAGTGCTATAGGTATTGCAAGAGAGCTTTCTGCTCTTTTAAACATTCCTTTGAAGGAGTCGAATATTTCCTTGCACCCTCCTTTTGCTGAAACAGATAAAGAAATAAACATTAACACAGAACTATGTTCAAAATATGCCTGCCGCCGCATTCAAGGAGTAAAAGTAGAGCCATCTCCTTTTTGGCTAAAAAAACAACTTTTGCAATGTGGAATTAGGCCCATCAACAATGTGGTAGATATCACTAATTTAGTCATGCTTGAGCTAGGACAGCCTATGCATGCTTTTGACATGGATTTATTAGAAGGAAAAGAGATAAGTGTTGCTCAAAGCGAGCAGGAAGTGCAGCTCAAAGGTTTGGATGAAAACGACTATCTTGTTCCTAAAAATACATTACTTATTTCAGATAGCAAAAAACCTGTTGCAATTGCAGGGGTGATCGGCCTTCACAATACAGCCGTTAATGACCAAACCAAAAATGTCTTGCTGGAAGCGGCTTCTTTTGATCCGATTTCTGTTAGAAAAACAAGCAAAGCAATCAATTTCAGATCGGAAAGCTCGCAAAGATTCGAAAAAGGAATAGATATTGAAAATGTCAATAAGGCATTAGATTTAGCTGCAATGCTGTTACAGGACCTTTGCAAAGCAACTATTGGGAAAATAGTATGCGAGCAAAAAGGCACTGTTGAAAAGAAAGTGATTCGAGTTAGAAAAGAAAGAGTAGAAACTATTCTAGGTGTCTCTCTTAGTTTAAATGAAATTTCAGAAATTTTAAAAAGACTAGGATTTCATATTAAGACAGTCGATGCTACCACTATTATGGTAAGCATCCCCACCTATCGAAATGACATTTCACAAGAAATAGATTTAATTGAAGAAGTAGCTAGGATCTATGGCTTCAATAAAATTGAAAAAGCCAAGGCTTTATACTCTACAACAAAAATTGGCCACTCCTTTTCTTATCTCATAGAAAATCAAGTAAGAACTAAATTGCTCCAACAAAATTTGCAAGAAGTTTTAAATTGCGATTTGATTAGTAAAGATGATTCAGAAATTTTAAAAGAGCTTCACTTAAGAGCAAGCAATCACATACCAGTTTTACATTCTAAATCTTCCGAACACTCTGTATTAAGATGTTCTTTGCTACCTGGAATACTTAAAAATGTACAATATAATATAGATCGAAAATGTAGTGATTTATCTTTTTTCGAAATTGGTAAAATACATTTTTACGATGAAGAAAACCGCTTTATAGAGCAAACAATGGCAGCTGTTTGTCTTACTGGAAGTGCAAACTTGAAATTCTGGTCAGATAAAAGTAGAAATTGTGACTTTTATGATCTTAAAGGAATTTTAGAAGGTCTATTCTCTTCTTTTTTAACACAAGATTTCCGATGTGTAAAATCCGATCACGCAAACTTTCACCCTTTTGTACAGGCAGATATTTTTGTTAACGATATAAACATAGGAGTCTTAGGAGAGCTTCACCCAGATATTTTGGCAAAAAAAGACATCAAACAAAAAGTTTTCTTTTCAGAGATCAACATACAGGCCCTTTCTTCTTTAGCACGTAAAAGAACTAAGTTGCATTCCTTACCTCAATATCCTAGCTCTGAAAGAGATTGGACAATTACTGTACCTAAAGACCTTCCACTCTCTCATATAAAAGATACCTTATATCAATTTAAGCCGGAAATTTTAGAAGAAATTTTTCTATTAGATATTTATGAGAGTAAAGATTTAGGCCCTTATAAAAACATGACTTTAAGGTTTATTTACAGAGACTTAAAACACACTCTTTCTTTTGAAGAAGTAGAAAAAGCTCATAACACATTAAAAGAAAAGATTTCTGAGCACTTGCAAATTGCTCCTAATATCTAATATGATTCTCCGATTATATTCGGAGGTTTAATTATGCTGCTTTTACGCTTGCTTTTAACTGTGCTCACAATACTTACGGTTACTTCTTGTCAAAGCGACGACTCTAGTGAAGTAATATCTCAAACTTATGTTCATAAGTATGGCTTTAACCTAACTGAAAAAGAATGGAATGAGCGTGATCAGGACGGTCAAATTATTACTGTTCTAGAAGACAAAACAGTCATTACTCAATCCTATGAAAATGGTGTACTGCATGGATTAAGCACTAAAACTTACCCAAACAGTAATATTATATTTACAGAAAAGCTCTATGATCAAGGTATTTTATTAAAAGAAATCATCAATGATGAGAAAGGAATCCCTGTAAAAGAAGAAGCTTATGAGTTTGATGACAGAAAAGTCATTACTCGTTGGTATGCCAACGGCGCTCCCATGAGCATCGAAGAATACGATAGTAATCTCCTTGTAGAAGGAAGCTACTTTGATTTAAGTAACGAGCTTGAGTCTTCTATTGAAGAAGGCACTGGCATGAGAGTTAAAAGAGATAGACAAGGAGTTCTGCAAATTCACGACACGCTGGAAAACGGAATTGTGACAGTAAGAAAAACATACCACCCTAACGGCCAGCTTCAGTCTGAGTCTCATTTTGTCAACAATCAGTTACATGGCCCACAAACTAAATATACTGTCACAGGTAAACCACTTTTAGAACAGTATTTTCACAATGGAGCGCTGGATGGCTTGAAAAAGCAATACAGAAATGGAAAAAAAGTACTGGAGATACCTTATGTTATGGGGCAAAAAAATGGAGTGGAAAAACATTACGACCTTGATGGAACGCTTACAGCTGAAATTCCATATGAGAATAATATTAAACATGGACGGTCTAGATATCAAAGCGAAGATTTCTCAGATCTAATTTGGCATTTTAGAGGTAAACCAGTTACTCGAAATGAATTTAATGATCTAGTTACTAGAGAAAAAATGCTTGCTGAACTTTCACTTGATAATGATTAAAACTTGCAAAACATTCTCAAGCAACTTAGCTCTCGATGCCACTATTATTTTAAGTGAGAAGCACATTGAGTCAATTCAGCTAAAAGCAGCCTCAAAGGCTGCTTTTAGCTGCCTCATTTTTTCCCCTATTGAAAATGGCTACTTAATAGACAGTATCTTCAACTGGTTTGCTAATTATCTTTTAGGAAAACCGCAAAAAAACAATCTTCCCATTAATTTATCTTTGTTAAGCCCTTTTGCAAAAAAAGTTACAGAAGTTCTTTTACAGTCTTCACCAGCAAGAAAATTTTCCTATAAGTCCCTCGCAGAAAAAGCTGACAGCCCAAATGCTTATAGAGCTGCTGGTAGTGCTTGCCATAAAAATCCTTTTGTTCTTTATGTTCCCTGTCATCGAGTCATTGCAAAAAATGGGAAAATTGGGGGATATGCATTAGGACAATCTATGAAAAAAAAACTGCTAGATTTTGAACTAGCAGTTTTTTAAAAAAGAAGGGTTATTGAGCTTGGACAAGTTCCGGTGAGACTTCAAGTTCAGCATTGTTCGAAGACTCTTCTACTACTTCTTTTTCTTTTTGACTTTGGTCTGTAACTTCTTTGTTCACAGAATTTTGGCTATTGCAAGACACAACAAAAATAGCCATAGATAAAGCTAATATTTTATAAATAACCTTCATAATATTACCTAAAGTTTAGCCTCTAAAAATAGAGCATCACTCATTATAGGACCTTTCCTTTCAAAAGCAACTAGCAAATTTGAAATCAGTCTGGCACGATTTTTGCAACTAAATAGTAGTAGAAACTTAAGGGAGGAATATATGGGTAAAAAAGATTTAATCAACCAGGTAGCAAGACTTGAAACTATTAACGATCAGTTATCTTCAGAACTAAAATATTTAGATCAAATTTCAAGAAAGCTCGGCTTTGCTGAAGGGCTTAAGACCTTAAAAGAAGCTGCTTTAGAGCTACTTGAAATCGAAAAAAGAAAAGGGGCTATTGAAGAAGATGATGAAGATCTTCAAGATTAAGATTCTTGAAGAACAACTCTTCTGATTGCTCAAGTTTTTGCTGCTTTAGGTGAAGAATTTTTTCTTCTATCGTATCGATGCTCAGGTATTTTTTTACGATTAAAGATTTTTTTCTTCCCATTCGGTGAGCTCTATCCATGGCTTGTTTTTCTACAGCTTCATTAAACCATGGATCTACAATGATAACGTAATCCGCTTCATTCAAATTGAGCCCATAGCCAGCCGCTTTCATACTAAGAAAGAAAACCTTAGCCCCTGAGCTTGATTGAAAGGCTTCAATTTGTTGCTGTCTTTCTTTCAGGCTATAACTACCGTCAATATAGTGATAAGGCTGGTGTAGCTTTTCCTTCAAAATTTTCAAGACTTCAGTAAACTGGCTAAATACTAAAACCTTATGATTTTCTGAAATTTGTTGAATGTCTTCTAAAATAGTAATTATTTTGCCACTTTCAGCATCATGGTGACAAAGATTGGGGGCAATAGCTATCTGCCTTAGCCTTAAAATCATTTCAAAAATATGCATCTTGTTGGAAGTATTGGGCAGCTTTTCCTTTGCTTGAAAAGCCAGTGCGTCATAAAGAGCTTTTTGCTTTTCTTCCATGGATACCCAGACTATTTGCTCAATTTTTTCAGGAAGTTGTATATCCACATCTTGCTTTTCCCTTTTTAGAACGAAGGGAGCAATTTTTTGTTTCAAGCTACTGGGATTTTTATCGTTATGTATCATTTTAGGAAACAAAAAGGTAAATTGCGAAAGGAGTTCATCAAACCTGTTCTCTACTGGTGTCCCGTTTAAACAGAGCCTAAAGTTTGCTTTCAAACAAAACGCTGCTTTGGCATTTTTAGTCTGAGCATTTTTAATAGCTGATGACTCATCTAAAATCACCGCTTCAAAAGTAGTTTTGGAAAATTTTTCCATGTCTTGTTTCAAAACACCATAAGTGGTCAAGATAAAGGAGTTTGCATTAAAGTCAGCCTTTCTTTCAGGGCCATGGTATAACGTTACATTAGCTTTAGGAAAGAACACGCTAAACTCTGATTTCCAATTCATTAAAAGAGAACTTGGAGCTACTATCAACACAGGGAAAAAATTTCTTAATGTGGAAAGAAATGCCAGCACTTGCACTGTTTTTCCAAGGCCCATTTCATCAGCAAGAATACCCGCTAATTGATTTTTATAAAGAAAATGAATCCACTGAACACCCTTTTCCTGAAAAGGATGCAGTTTACCTTTAAAACTTTCTAAATCAGGAAGATCGGGTAGCTTCTTTCTAGAGTCAATGAGGTGCAAGAACTTTTCTGTCGCTTGAGAAAAAGCAACGCCTTCTATACCTTTGATTAAACCAATTTCGCTTTTAGAAAAGGCTAAAGACTTTTTTTGCAAAAAGAAAGACAGCTTTTTTTGACATTCCTGTAGTGAACACAAAGCTACAAAATCGTTAGTTTCTATCATTGGTCGGGAAAACTGTAGATTTGACACTATAGAGTCCAAAGGGATTTCTTTATTATCATCAAAAGTAACTTTCCCCTGTAATTTGAGCTCTTCTTCCTGTTCAACTACCTCTGCTGAAATAGATTCTTGCAGTAAAACCTTTTTCCCTTCTTTATTATGAATCTCCCACTCTAGTTCCTTTAAAAATTGTAAAGCCTCGAATGCCTTTGGCTGGGCAATATAAAATTCGTGAAACTTTTTTTCGTATCCTAAGTCCAAAAGATCTTGAGCGCAAGTTTCTTCAAACACTTGATTTCTCCCCTGTTGACTAGAAGAAAAATAGGAAGCAACTGTTTTTTCATACTCAAAGTGAAGATCTGCAAAACAAAGCGACATATCTTTGATAATTAAAATGGGCTTTGGTTTTTCAAGCTCTTTTTTTTGCCACAGAATTTTATCTTTGTAATCTTCTGTAAAGTACTTGTACTTTCTTCCTTCTAAAAAATGATCCTTTTCTTCCCATAGATATAGCCATGTATGTTCTAGTGGTTCTTTCAAAAAATACAAAGACTGGTCATACATGAAAAAGTAAGGAGTTATACAATTGCATTCATTCGATTTTACTAACTTTTGTGCAATGGAAAACCCTGCATTTACCCTGCATTCGCCATCACTTAATGGTTCTACATGAAAAATAACATCGGCATAATTTTTTTCTACTGTTAAATGCTTGTTTTGGAAAGCTAAGCAACTAGCTATGCGAGGATCTCTGATTATTTTTTCTATATTTTGCCTCTGCAAGACAATCTCATTTATCTTCAAAGTTTCTAAAGAACCTGTATAACCTTTTTTTCTCTCATTTTTGATGTGGCATTCACATAGGTCAGCGTATTCTTTCAACCCAGGTAAGTAATAATTTTTTTTAGGTTGAAAAATTAAAACATCTTTATTTTTAACCGCTTCCTTAACCCGCAAAGTTACTATTTTTTTTTCTTGGATATTTAACTGAAAGAACAGCATCCTTTTTCACAAATGTTAATAGTTTAAGCAAAGCATTATGCATCCGAAACTGAAAATTATAAACGAATATCAAGACTTTGAAAAAAAATGGGAGGAAAAATCTAAAAAGTCCGCCCAATCCCATCCTTTAAAAACATTGAAATCTCTACCTAAAATGGAAGGAATTGATCCATCTACTAAAAAAAATTTAAGACTTAAAGCTTTTAAATATTTAATGAAACATGACCAATACCGCCTTTTTTCAAAATATTTTCTAGATAAGCCTTTTAAATACGGATACAAATTAATTCGCTCTTACTTCACAAAACAACCTTACCTAAGACAGGATGATTTTTTTCTATATGGGGTCAAGTCTATGCAAGAATTTATCTCCCTTCTACAAGATCCTGAAAGAACATTTATTCTTGGCTTTTCGTACTGTCATAAGCCCTTTGAATGCCCATCAGGTAGGTTTACGGATAAGTGCATACACGACCCTCACCACCCTGTCTGCTCTCAGTGTTTTATTGGAAAATGCTGCAACTTCACTTCTAAAGCCAACACAAAACTACTATTCATCCCTACCGTTCACTACATTGGGGAAAAAATGCTAGAAGAGGTTCATAATGATCCAAAGAAAAAAATAACTTTTTTAATTACTGCCTGCGAACTCAGCTTAGAAATGTTTAAAGACTTTGGGAATATGCTGCGACTACAAGGAATAGGCGTTCGGCTAGATGGTAGAATTTGCAATACTATGAAAGCCTTTGAGCTGTCTGAAAAAGGCATTAAGCCAGGTCTTACTGTTGTTTTAGACAAAACTCAACAGAAAATGTTAGAGCTTTTATTAGAAAGAAAAACCCAAAATTAATTTTGGGTTTTTCTTTGAAGAGCTTGTTTCTCTTCGAAAGGTAGTTTTCTAAAAGGCTTTGGATGCAAAGTATCATCAAACTGCCTGATCCTACCGGATAAACATTTTTCTTCACAGCAGCCTTTATGTTCTTTAACACAGTCAGGACATGCTAAAAAAAGTTCATTACAATCCATGTTTGCACAGTTATAGTATGTGGAAGTCTTTTTTTGACAAAAGCTGCAATGACTAATTGTTTCAGGGTCCTCTGAACTGATAGGTACGACTAAGCGGTCATCAAAAACAAAAAGTTGTCCTTTCCAGTGTTTACTACCCATTTTATGGCCGTAATTAATAACTCCACCATCAAGTTGATAAATATCTTTAAACCCTTCTTCGATCAAGTAAGCAGAGTAATATTCACATCGGATTCCACCAGTACAGTACATCATTACTTTTGTCTTTTCTGGATTTTTTCTTTTTTTGAGCTCTTCAGTGTACTTTGGAAATTCTCTAAAAGTATTGCATTTAGGAAGCTCTGCTTTTTCAAAGTGCCCAACTTCCGATTCATAATCATTTCTTACATCTATAAGAACAGTGTCCTCATCCATGTTACTCAACATCTCATCCCACTTTTCAGGAGAGATGTGCTGCCCACGTTTTTGTAAATTTACTTTTTTATCAAAGGCTACCAGCTGCTCTCTAAATTTTATTGTCATTTTACAAAAAGCATGCTCGGAAGAGGGATCTATCTTAAAGGAAATATTTGGATAGTTTTCACTTAACCATTCGAAATAGGCATCAGCATCCTTAACATGGGCACTTAACTGCCCATTCAATCCTTCTGAAGAAATATAGACTCTTCCTTTAATATCTTTATTTTTAACAAATTTTTGATGTAAAGAAACATGTTTATGGGGGTCTTCTAAAGAAGCAATATAATAATAGGCTATAACTAAATAATCTTTCATATTTAATAACTTAAATGAGTTAAAACGGTATATTTATATCTGAGGTCTCAAATAGTATGCAAATCAAAAAAAAATTTATCTTTAGCTAAAAACTGATAGTTCTTGTTGAAAATAAGAAAGTTGATTACTATTATTTGCTCAATTGAATAAACATTATTGACTTTTCGGAGAAAAAATGGCTCGATACAGAGGACCTAAAAATCGAATAGCTCGTAGATTTGGAGCAAACATCTTTGGCCGCCTTCGCAGCCCGCTATTGCATAAATCCAATCCTCCTGGACAGCATGGGGCAAAACGTAGAAAAAAATCTGACTTCGGCGTCCAGTTAGAAGAAAAACAAAAGCTAAGAGCTGTTTATGGCATGATTACACATAAGCAGTTAGTGACCGCTTATAAAAATGCCGTAAAAAAGCCAGGAAATGCTGCTCATAATTTACTTGAAGCCCTTGAATGCAGACTGGATAACGTTATCTATCGCCTAAGGTTTGCATCTACTATTTTTGCAGCACAACAGCTTGTCTCTCATGGACATGTTCTTGTTAACGGCAAAAAAGTAGACAGAAGAGGTTTTGTTGTAAGACCTGGAATGGAGATATCTATTAAGGAAAAATCTCAAAAAATTAAAGCTATTCAGCTTTCAGCAGAAAACACTGCAAGAGATATTCCTGAATATTTCTCACTTTCAGAAAGCAAAATGAGCGGAAAGTTAGAGTCTAGTCCACAACCGGATCAAATCCCTCTATCTCTTCCTATCAACGTACCTCTAGTATGTGAATTCTTAGCTCACACATCATAAGCTAATTTCCCCTTTTGGTATCAACCAAAAGGGGTCTTTTTTATTAAATCTAATAGATCTTTATTTTTTGTCACTTTAGCCATTGCTAAAATGGTCCCTACAAAAATAATTGCTTGAGAAAAGAACTGAACACACTGTTTAGTAAATTCTCTAGGAAAAATAACAGGCGTATTGCTTACAAAAAGTCCAATTGTCACATCTGAAACAACATAAAAACCAAACAGTAAAACAACTATTGCTGCAACTGTAGCGCATACAATGCTTTTAAAAAATGACAGCCACAGGTCTTTAGAAAATATTTCACCAAGCTCTTTAGAAAGAACAAATGATAAAACACACATGTTAAAAATAGAGCTTATACTGGTCGCCAATGCAATACTTGCCGTTTTATAGTTAAGCACAAAGATAAAAAGGCTATTCAACACAACATTTAGCAGAACAGTAAATACAGATGACATGCTTGGGATAAAATATTTTTTTTGAGCGTAAAATCCATTGGCTAAAAGCAGTACAAAAGTCGCTGGCAATAGTCCTATAGCATAAGCAAAAAGACAAAAAACTGACTCATAAGATGCTGTATTTGAAAAATCTCCTCTGCCATAGATTAAGTTTAAAGCAGAGCTTCCAAGAACAAAAATCCCTAAGGTACAAGAAAAAATGAGAGCAAAGCCATGACTTAAGGACTGCTTTAAATATTTTTTATAAGATTTAAAATGCTTGTTTTTCATAGCTCTTGAAAGTGGAGGGAGCAATGCCCCTGCGATAGCAATAGAAAAAAGCGCTAAAGGTAATTGCTGCAACCTGGAAGCATACCAAAGATAGGCAGGCCCGGATGGGTCACTTATCCTAGCAAAAATAGCATCTAGCGCAGAATTGATCTGAACTGCCCCAACTCCAATAATAGAAAGAGTCAAGGGCTTGTATAGTTTTTTAATTTCTCGAGAGAACAGCTTTGGCTTGAACCATTCAGAAAACTTTAAGTTTTGCACAAAAAACTTATTAGCAGGCACCTGAGTAAAAAGCCACTGAGCAATAAAAGCTATTCCTATAGCAATAGATAGACCTGTAATGGCAATGTTTGTTGGGTATCCACGTAAAATAACCATGGAGAAAATCCAAACCAAGTTAAAAAGTACAGGAGCAAAAGAAGGCAAAAAATACGATTTTAAGCACTGAAGAAGGGCGCTGTTTAACGCATATAAAGTTATACACACAAGTGAGGGAAGCATAATCATAGTGAACGTAAGAATCTCATAGCTACTTCCTGCGTAAGGGACATACTTCCTAAAAAAAAGTAAAAATAGCTCTAATATAGCTACCAACAACCCTGTCAAAATAAACATGGTAAAAAACAGGTCTCGAAAAAAAAGAGCTGCTTTTTTGGTATCTTCTTTTCTGATTGTTTCAAAATGCGGAATAAAACCTGAAGTTAAAGTCCCTTCCCCTATTAATCTTCTAAGTAAATTAGCAAAGCGAAAAGAGATCATAAAAGCTGCAATACCGGGACTGCTGCCAAAAAGAAAGGCTAAGGTCATGTCTCTGACCATCCCGACAATTCGGCTTAAAAATGTCCCGTAAAAAAAACTTTTCGCGGTTTGAATGATTGATCTTGAACTATCTTCTGACATAAAAAAAGAGCTATTAAATACTAATTTTTAGAAAATAAGACTATAGATCTGATTGAATATTTCAATAATATCGCTTAGGCTTGTATTTTTTAGTCCCAATGCTTTTAAATCCATCGATTCTTCAGTTATTTGGCTAAGAAATTCTTTCATATCATTACGAATAGAGACAGGTAAAAAGACATGCTCTTTAGGAGAAAGTAGTTGATGTAGCCTAATAATATCATTACGATGCTTACGAATGTCTTTTGAATCTACATGTTTACCCTCTTTGGCTGAAGATGAAAGGTCTAAAAAGGCTTTAGCTTTTAACGGTATGATATGCGTTGGTCTTACAATAGAAATACCATCTACTAATATTTTGCCATCATGAATAAAATGATAATACTCATCATTTAATAAAATTGCGGAAAGACTTGAAATTTCTTCGTTCACAGGAATAGGCGTAAATAGACAATCTTCTCGAAGAAAAACTTTTTTTGGCTCCCGTGAAAACAACTCAATAATATCAGGAAATGTAGGCAACGTTGGGTTTTGAAATCGATAAAATTGTTTTTTCCCAGTGCTTTTTTTACGGGACATATAATTACCAGTTTTAATAAAGTTCCAAAACACTGTGGCAAATTCTGCACTGAGCGACTCAACAAATAAAACGATGTCCAGGTCTCTTGTAGCCCGAAAGTCAAGACCAACCTCTTCCATCGACAGCATACTAGCCACACCACCGATAAGGGCATAATGTCGATTGAATGGAGTAAAATACTCCTTAAATATATCGAGGCCTTTAATCATTTTTCTAGTTTCCAATGTTTTTCAAGCAAAGTTTCAAGGGCTTTTTCAATTCGTTCATCATGAATATTTTTTAAACTAAGGTAAAGAGAAAAGTCATCAATTACTCGATGGTCCTTAGCAAAAAGAGCAGGATCATATTTCCAAAATTCAACTTTCATTTGAGCTCCTTCACTAATTGGCAAAATGTCAAACTTTAATAAGCTTTGTTTGTTATTAGATGGATTATCATAAATAGCAAAGACAGGCAACGAAGGAGGTATAATAGACGTTTGCAAAGCTAAAGCCGAAAGATTGGCGATATATCCTGATTGTTGAATTAGTCTTATAGTTAGTTTATCCGCTTTGATCCAATGAGACTCTCTTACAGGAGATTGCATATATGAAAGCGCTTGTTTCCATAAAGAAAAACCCATCTCATTTTTATGAAAATGAAATAAGCGCTTTTTAGCTTGCCGGTAGGTTGCCCCCAATCCAAGAGCTTCTAGATTGGTAAGAGCCCGAGTCATCGTCATTGGACTGTAGTTTAATATTTTAGCTAAACAAGAAGGAGAAAAAGGTCCTAAAGAACGATTAATTAATGCATATATAACTATTGTTTGTGCAGAAGGTGTAAGAACAGTGGGAGCCTTAACTTTTTTTACCTCTGCTTTACGACAATCTAAGCCCAAGTCTGGTAAATACATTTGTATTCCTGGAATTACAAAGGGAACCTTATATTTCATCAGTCGTTGGCGATTATATGCAATAAGGTAATCAGCAATGTATAAGCAAGGCTTTTTCAATTTTTTCTCCAGCATCCCCATTTGAGTCGCTATCTGATTAGGCGTAAATGCAGTAGGATCCTTAGCAAGTACTAGAACATATTGTTTACCAAGAATGATAGCTTTGTAAAATTTATAGGCAACTGCTAGAAAAACAGGAAGGTCTGGATATTTATCAAAAGATAGTACATCTACTTGAAGGCCCAATGCTTGAAAAACATATTTTTTTAAATCTTCAATAATCTTTTGCATTGTGGGAGGGGCTTGTTTGTTATTTGCACAATAACACATAAAGTGTTATTGTGCAAATTTAGAGTTATTTGTTTAATGTTAAGTAACATAGACAAAAGAGCGAAAAGCAACTCTATTAATCTTTCTACTAATTAAGTTGAGATTATCCCTTATTTTTTCTAGACTTTAGTATTTGAAACTTACAATACACCTATGGAAGAGAAAGTATTAGTTGGCGCACATATATCCATTGCAGGAGGTCTTCAGCTAGCTCCGATGAGAGGAAAAGAGATGGGAGCTACGGTTATGCAAATTTTTACTTCCAATCAAAAGCAATGGCAAGGAAAACGGATTACTGAAGAAGAGCTTCAATTATGGCATCAGGCTTTAGAAGATACTGGCATAACGCATGTTATGAGCCATGACAGCTATCTTATTAATTTAGGATCTCCCAAACCTCCTTTATTAGAAAAAAGTAGAGCAGCCTTTAGACAAGAACTTAGCCGGTGCCACTTATTAGACATCGACTATTTAAATTTTCATCCAGGCGCTGCTACAGACTCTGATGTTGAAAAATGTTTGGACACGATTATTGAAAGCCTTCTTACGATAAAAGACTTGAGTGATAAAGGACCTACTCGCCTTCTTTTAGAAACAACTGCGGGCCAAGGATCAACTGTTGGTCATACCTTTGAGCAGCTTGCCTATATTATTAGAAATGTCAAACAACATATTCCTATAGGAGTTTGTATCGATACCTGCCATACTTTCTCAGCTGGCTATGACATAAGGACATTTGATGCATGTGAAAAAACTTTTCAACAATTTGATGATATTATCGGCATGCAACACCTTTATGCTTTTCATATAAATGACTCGCTAAAAGAGCTAGGGCAGCGAAAAGACAGGCATGCTAATATTGGAAAGGGATTTATCGGAGAAGAGTGCTTTAAATATCTCATGCAAAACCCTAAAACGAAACATATCCCAAAATATCTTGAAACGCCGAATGGCAGTGAATTTTGGAAAGATGAAATTTCTTTACTTAAATCTTATGCAACCAATGAGCTATCTAACACCTTATGAGAACAAAATTAAATAAAATATTACACCACGAAAAACCTGAAGTTTTATTACATCAAACAGTTACTGTTGCTGGATGGGTGCGAAGTATCAGAGATCAAAAATCTTTTGCATTTTTAGCCTTAAATGATGGATCTACTTTTGCGAATCTTCAAGTAGTGATTGATTCGGATCTTCCCCATTATGAAACTATTATTCCATCTATTACAACAGGAGCGTCTGTCCAAATTGTTGGTGAAATCGTCGAAAGTCCTGGTAAAAACCAGTCCATTGAAATCAAAGCATCGGAAGTTACCTTAATTGGAGAGTGCGATCCAGCAACGTATCCCCTACAGAAAAAACGACACTCTTTTGAATTTCTTCGAACTATAGCCCACTTGAGAACAAGAACTAACACACAAGGAGCCGTTGCAAGAGTCAGGAACGCCCTTGCTTTTGCTACGCATAAATATTTTCAAGAAGAAGGATTTCTTTACGTACAAACACCGATTATTAGTGGATCAGATTGTGAAGGCTCTGGCGAAATGTTTAAAGTAACGACGTTAGACAGCAAAGAAACTGATTATACAAAAGACTTTTTCCAAAAACCTGCTTATTTGACAGTTTCTGGACAGTTGGAGGCTGAAATCTATGCATTGGCTTTTTCTGATGTTTATACATTTGGTCCAACTTTTAGAGCTGAAAATTCTCATACTTCCAGACACCTAGCTGAGTTTTGGATGATAGAGCCTGAAATGGCCTTTGCTGACCTGGCTAAAGACATAGAGTGTGCTGAAAAGTATATTAAATATGTGGTTCGCTATGCAATGGACAGTTGCCCTGAGGATTTAAATTTCTTTGATAAATTTGTGGAAAAAGGACTATTAGAAAAGCTGCAGAACCTGGTAGGGTCTCCTTTTGAAAAACTCCCTTATTCAGATGCAATAGAAATCCTAGCAAAAGCCTCGAAAAAGTTTACCTACCCTGTTAAGTGGGGCCTTGACTTGCAATCAGAGCATGAAAGATATTTAACGGAAACTCACTTTAAGAAACCTGTGGTTCTCACTGATTATCCTAAAGAAATTAAAGCTTTTTATATGAGAGACAATGATGACGGCAAAACGGTAGCAGCCATGGATATTCTAGTTCCTGGCATAGGAGAGCTTGTTGGCGGATCTCAAAGAGAAGAAAGACTTGATGTATTAGAGAAAAAACTTGAAAAGCACAACCTGAATCCCGAAGACTACTGGTGGTATTTAGAATTAAGAAAATATGGGTCTGTTCCCCACAGTGGTTTTGGAGTGGGTTTTGAAAGGCTTGTACAATTTGTAACAGGAATGGAAAACATCAGAGATGTGATAGCTTTTCCAAGGTATCCTGGACACGTTGAGTTTTAACCTACTTTTTCCTGCATAGCTAATTTAAAACTCTCTTTTTTAGCGAAAAGACCTACCAGCTTATTAACTTCTTTTTCAATAATTTCTTCATATTTTCTTTCATCAGAGGTTTTCTTGCTCTGGATCAACGCATGGATTTCATCAATATTTAGCAAACTCACATTTTGATCTTTCTTAACTTCAGGACTTACACATCGGGGAACACTTAAGTCAAAAATCAATGTCTTTGATGGCACCTTTTGATAATCAACACAAAAACCCGCATATTTTGACCCACATATAATCACATCAAAAGAGGGCCAAAGATGAAGAGAGTCCCAGCTAATTTGTTTTTTGCTTTTTTCTATAGGAAATCTGCTTGCAATAAAGCAATTATGCAAAAGGCTTTTTTCAAAGAAACTCATAACCATATTATTTATTTCCGAATTTCCTATAAACAAAATGGAAGGAGCTCTAAATGTTGACTTAATTTTCTTTGCTAAAAAACGATCTAATCTAGGAGAGTTTTTTTCGAGTAAATAATGCGTTCGTAAATTTTTACTAACCTTTAGTGCTTTTTGAAATAGGAAATGAAGAACTGAGGGTAGTTTTTGCACAGCCTTTGACAAGTAAGCCTTTTTTACCTGCCTTTGAATTTCTGACTCCCCAATAATTACACTGTCCAAACCAGCTGCTGTTTTACACAAATGCATAAAGCATCCTTTTTGGAAATACACATAAAAGCCTTTGTGGATCCCACACTTTTTAGCTAAAGCAACCAACTGACAATGCACTTTATTCAAGTCGGTTGCATAGAAGTATATTTCAAAGCGATTGCAAGTAATTAAAGGGATCAGACAAAGTTCTAACATTGAATTTTCCAACAAAGGAAGAAACTGAGATTGAATTTTTTCTCTATGAGACAAATCACCTTTAATGCCAAAAACTGCCACTTGCATAGACACTATCAACTTAAATTAAATAAGTAGTTATATTTCTTTTTCTATTTAATGCCAATTTTAGCGACCTAAACGACTATCTACAACAACTTGCGCAACTACAGAACTATCAAAGCCTTTTTGCCTTAACTTCAACGCCAATTTCTGAGGATCTATTTTCTGTTTTTGCATAAGAGAGTTAATTGCTTCTTGTTGTTTTTCTAACGTAGCAATTTTCGCTATTTTTTCTTGAAGATTTAGCATATTTATCTTCTTTTGCTTTACCTTAAAAAAAATAGCAATAGGCCCCCAGCCTCTTTTTAATTGGCTGTCTACAAAAGATTCCAGCCATTTTTCGTCATTGACATACTTACTTTGATGTAAGTGATTCATTACTTCTTGAATTGCTGGGGAAGATACATGTTTTTCTTGCAGCTTTTGTTGTAAACTACTGCTTGGATAATTTTTTAAAGAAAGTAAAAAGTAGGCATAGCTTTTAGCGAGCCTTACTTCTTTTTCATAAAGCCACTTTTCCGCTTCTTGTTTAGTTTCAAAAGTCATTGTTGTTTTCAAAAGAGTGCGAAAAATACTTTTGGCTACTACTTTTTCTAAGGTATCATTGATGAAAACTTGTATCGCTTTTTTATCATTAGACGCATATTGGAACGATATGGTGAACATCTGTGTTTTTTTCTTTTGCATACACTTATGATTATGCTAAATTAGTAATAGAATCTAAATAGGTTTATTCATGGTTGAAAAGCCCGACATGCCCCCTCGCATCCACCCCAAGCCCATTGAAGGTATAGAAAAACCTTCCAAAGAACGCAAAGAAGCTCCGTCTAAAAAATTTCTTAGCATGAGTATGACAAAAACTGAATTTCAAAACTTTTTGAGTGGTTATGTTAAAGAAATGCTTAGCCTAATAAAAAGAGGCGAAAAAAGAATGATCGAAGCCATGAGAAAATTAGGCAAAGAGCAAGAGTAAAAAAAAGTTTTACCCATCTTGTGTTATTCCCCTCATATAATTATAATGCTTACCGTATTTTAGGTATTTTCTATGGAAACTGAGACAATTATTGTATCAGACGATGAAAAAGATATGCGTATTGATAAGCTGCTAAGCAATAGATTCGAGATTCATTCTCGAAGCTATTTTCAGTATCTTATTGAAAATCAATGCGTTCTATTGAACGGTCAAGTCATAAAAAAAAGAGCTGTACCTTCTGTAGGCGATGAGATCTCTATTTTTTTTCAGCTTACAGAAGAAATCTTAGCCACTCCTGAAAACATCCCCCTAAACATTTTATTTGAAGACGAGCATATTATTGCTATTAATAAGCCAGCCTCCATGGTCACCCATCCTGCTGTCGGAAATAGGACAAAAACCTTTGTGAATGCCCTCCTATACCACTGTAGCAACTTAGCTCCTTCCGAAGACCCTTTAAGACCAGGAATTGTTCATAGGTTAGATAAAGATACTACAGGAGTTCTAATAGCTGCTAAAACTGTAAGAGCCCATCAAGCTCTTATTTCTCAATTCTCGAATAGAAAAATAGAAAAGCAGTACTTAGCGATTTGTTTAAATCATTTAGAAAACCAAAAAGTGGATGCGCCTATCGCCAGGCATCCTGTGAAAAGAAAAGAAATGGCTGTTGTAGAAAACGGTAAACAAGCTATCACTTGTTTTCAAACAATCGCCTTTCAAAACGATTTAAGTTTGGTCTTGGCAAAACCGGTCACTGGAAGAACTCATCAAATCAGGGTCCATTTGAAGCACATTAATCATCCTATTTTAGGAGATGCAACATATGGGTCTGCAAAAGCCAATAAAAAATATCATGTGGAAAGACAGCTTCTTCACGCCTACAAACTGCAATTTACTCATCCCATTACTAATGTTGCTATGGAAATTGTTGCCCCTATTCCTGAAGACATGAAGAAAATTATCATGACCCATATAAAAAATTAATCCATAAAAAATTTTCTATTAAGAAATAGCCCAAAGTAATTGAAAATATTTACCTTCTCCTGATAAAATCAAAAGCATTTTAAGAATAATGAACCCTTACAAAGGATCGAAATATGAAGGAATTTGTAGAATACATAGTGAAGAATCTCGTCGACAACCCAGATAAGGTCCGTATTAATGAAATTGGCGGAACTCATACGTTAATCATTGAACTTGCTGTTGAAAAATCTGATATTGGTAAAATCATCGGAAAGAAGGGTAAAACAATCAACGCTATCAGAACACTTTTAATGTCTGTAGCATCTAGAAATGGCATCAGAGTCAATCTAGAAATCATCGAAGAAAATAAATAAATCTCAGAAGGGTGCTGAAAAGCACCCTTTTTTATCTTTTTCACAAAAAGCTCTCTAAAAAATTCAAAGAAAGATATACTCCAAGAACCTTCAAAAATTAGGATTCATAATGAAGAGAACTTGGTTATCTTTAGGCGTACTTATTTGTCTATTTGTAGGTTTCTTTTTTTATGAATACGATGCTAGATCCTCTTCTGTACCTCAACTGAAAAAGCTAAAAAAAGAATCTTCTAAAGATGTAACATTTGTCTTTATCATCCCTATCAATAACTGCTCTGAAATTGTAGAAAAGATTGTCCGCTCTATTTTTGAACAAAGCTATAAAAATTATAGAGCAGTACTAATTGATGACGGGTCAAGTGATGCTACTTATCAAACTGCCAAAGATTTTATTTCCCATTATAAATGTGAAGATAAATTTACTCTTGTCAGGAATAACAAAAGAATTGGCAGTATAGAAAATTTATATGAGCAAGCACAAAATTGCAAAGATGATGAAGTAATAGTTTTTTTTCAGGGAAATTGCTGGCTGGCAGACGACATTACTTTGCAAAGACTCAATGAAGTGTATAAAAACTACGATGTCTGGCTCACTTATTCACAGCACATCAACTACCGGACGAAAGAAAAAGCGGGTTTACGAAAAGTTACTAGCAAAAATCTTTTTTCTCATTCCATGAGAAGAAAATTCTGGCAAAGATCCAGACTGAAAACATTTTATGCCGGTTTGTTCAAAAAAATAAACCTACAGGACTTTTTTTTCAGAGGTAAGTTTATTCATGATGCTTTTGACAAGGCATATATGTTTCCAATGATGGAAATGGCGGGAAAGCATACTGCTTTTCTACCGGAAACTTATTGTTACTTTCTTCATAAGAGTTTGAAGGCAGAAAAAAGGCCTTCTAATCTTTCTCCTTATAAATGTGAAAAAAAAATAACAACAACCCCATCGTATCAACCTTTACAAGTAGCCCCCTATATAAGCGATAAAAAACCTTTAAAAACAGCTGATGTACTGATTTTCTCTTATGATAGGCCTTTACAACTTTATGCAACATTAGAGTCTATCTATACTAACTTTGAAAACTTACAAGACGTTGCTATATTGTATCGGGCAAGTGATGATAGATTTGCATGCGCTTATGAAGTAGTAAAAAGTAGATTTCCTAAAGCACATTTTGTCAAGCAATCTAAAAACCCCAAAAACGACTTTAAGCCTCTTTTATTAAAGATCTTGAATGAACATTTAAAATCAGAATACATAGCGTTTTCCGTAGATGACATGGTTGTAAAAGAAAAAGTCGATTTATCTGAAGCTACTGATTATTTAAGCCGAACAAACGCTTTTTTCTTTTCCTTGCGTTTAGGCTATGAGATCAATTACTGCTATATGGGAGGATACTCTCAAAAAGTTCCCCATCATGTTAAATTATTAAATAATGTACTGGCCTGGCAAATCGATACGGCAAGAGGAGACTGGAATTATTATCATTCAGTAGACATGACATTATATAAGAAAAGTCACATTTTAAAAGTGTTCCCTCATATTGCTTTTTCCAATCCGAATGAGCTAGAGCCTGCTTGGGAACAGTATTTTCACAATAAATACAAATCTAAAAAAAAGCATCTAGTTGGGTTGACCTATCAAAAGTCAAAAGCTCTCAACATTCCTATTAATATAGTATCTGCTGCCAACAATAAAAATATGAACCTTCACTCCAAGTACGATTTACTCGACCTTTTTGAAAAAGGACTTAAAATTGATTTAGAGCCAATTGCAAACTTGCAAAATGATGCTGTTCATATTGAGCATGAGCCAATATTTATCAGGAGAGAGTAAACCCTTAACTTATAATAGAGGGAAGGTAAGGCGATATCATTGCCTTTCTAGAATTGATACTTCCAGCGTTATAATAAAGAACCGCCATCGGAAGATTTTTATCTTTTTGTCCATAAGGTATTTTCAAAAAGCTTTCTTCAAAAATTCCCGTTAACTCTTCTGCATTGTCTCCTAAAAACTCTGCAGAAAGATCATTGTTTTGCATTTGAGGTGACTCTTGTAAAGAATTTAAGAATCTTTTCAAATGCTCAATAGCAAGGCCTGTAGGTGGGATCCAAATCCAAAGTTGATCCTTATGAGAGTACTGCCCTACTTGATCTTTGTATACTTCATCTGCACTGACTATTGTACTAATCATATGTAAATGAAGATCAACTTCAGGTTTCTTTTTATAAATTGCCTGAGCCTCTTCCATCCATTGCTTTCTAAGAGCATTTTGATGCTCTTGAAATATAGATAAGTTATTAGCAAACATCTTTGTTTGCCCAACTCGACAGCAGCCATTTTGCTCTTTAGTATCTTTAAACAAGTTATGAGGTTGAGAAGACACGCAAAGTTGTATATTTTTTTCTACTTCCTTCTCTCTAAAGTGATACACCTTTTTATAAAGAGAATACATGTCTTCATGTTGCAAAATCCTTTTAGCACTCTTTTTCGCAAAATCTTTATCTTTAGGAATATCATTTAAATTAATGATCTCAGTTTCTTTTTTCATAAGTAAAGATTTCATTCTGTTTAAAAGAGAAGCTACACATTCCACATCTTTGCTAGAAACTTTCATAAGAAGGTCTGTGTCATCTAAAATTCCATAAAGAAAGTGCAAATATTCAATCATCTCTCTTTCGGGATGAATAAAATAAGTAGTATTCAGCTTAATAATACTCTTTTTCTGCAACAGCCTCTGCATCACAGTTAATGGCAAGTCCTTATTCTGCAATTCCTTGTCAATAGTCCCCTCATCCATATTAGAAGTGCTATAACGATCATTAATGATAAAAGATTGCTCGGCGACTAGTGCATTACTAGCTTGAGCATCACTAATGATTGTCATGGAAGGAGATAAAGTATTTAAAGAAGCTTTGTGATGGTCAATAACACTGATTACCTCAAAATAGGAAGGGATAGACATTTCCTGCAAATTACAAAAATCTCTTAAAGAAACGGTTCCCAAAATAGGCTTTCTAAGATCTGTTGCCTTAACTACGCCCACAGGAAAAAATTTACCTTGGTCGGGATAAGTAATAGTAAGATGATGATATGACCCTATTTTACTTCTTAATTCTTCTACATCAGCTCTAACTGTAGCAAATTTGGGAGAGTAGCCCAAAACTTGAGTTTTAATTTGAAAGGCAACTTCTAGCTTTTCAAGATACGTTCTTACCTTTAGCAGAGTTTTATGCAGTTCTTTGATAATTTTTTCTATATAGTGAAAAATCTTAGGTCTGTTTTCCAACAAGTATCCGTTTTCATCAAATAAATTTGCCTCGGCAATCGAATCCATAATTTTTCGAATATCTGCAAATTGAACAACAGACAACTTAGTTAAAGCCTTTCCTAACTCTTCAAATGTTGTTTCTAGTCCTTTTTCTAATCCAAATACTTTAACAAAAAAATTAGCTAGACTTTCTTTTTGATTTTCAGAAAGTTCATAAGCTGACTCTGAGTCTTTAATTTTTTGATTAAAGACATCGTTAACAAATTTAGATATGTCCTCAAACTTAACTTTTTCTTGAGCAAAAATAGAAATGAGATTGACATGTAGCAGGTTTTCAAACCATCGAAGGGAATTATTCAGCAAGAGCACAATCTGCCTTACCCCTTCTACATCCATACTTCGAAAATCTCCTAAGAAAAACCCTTCCTCATCAACAAGGACAACTGATTTTTCCTGCCTTTCTTGGGGAAGAGTGCTAATAGAATCTTCTAAAGTTTTTTGAACCAACCCTTCTTGCTTCATAAGATCGTTGCCGGTCAAAGTGAGAGTAGTTCTTTTCTTTACTAAATGAGAAAATATCTCCTCTCCAAATACTTCTTTGAAAATAAGATTGATCTCTATTTGAGACTCAGGAGGTCCACCTGGTAAATTCCACATATGAAGGCCATCGCCTACTCTAGCTGCAAAAGAATCCATCCACCCCCAAAAAGAGGCAATAGTGGTATCTAAATCTGGTGATTTATGGGCAGTAACGAAATGCGTTCCAGGATAAATTTTTCCCATTCCAATGGGGAAAAAAACTTGATACTCCTCTCTTGGAACCCATTTTCCTGCGATTTTTCCTCTAACTTTGAGGTTATCCTCAAAGGAAAGGTTCGAATATTGATTTAACCAAAGCTCAAAACTAGTAAAGCGGTAGTGCTGTAAAATATCTTCTCTATCTACCCTTTCTACAAAGTCAAGGACTTGTGGTAGAAGAAAACAAGGCTCTTGTTCTTTTTGGATGAGCTGTAAAAGGGAAGAGTTGACAAAGTCGCTTCTTTTTCTGTCAGGTAAATTTTTAAAGTCTTCTGTATAGAATTCTTCAAAGACATCATCAATGCCTTCAAATAATTTTTTTTTGAAATTGTAATCTCCTAAAAGAGACATATCACAAGTTTAATTATATAGTGCAATAACTCAAAAACGGACTGAGGAGGACTCGAACCTCCAACCCTCCGCTTAGAAGGCGGATGCTCTATCCGATTGAGCTATCAGTCCAAAAAGTGAAATACAGTTTAATCAATTTTTAAAGCTAATTTCAAGTTCATTTTAACTGGATACTCCGATAAAATGCCAACTATTTAACAAACAATTGCAAAACAGAGGTTCTAGTGCCCATAAAAATAGGAATTATAGGCCATACAGGCAAAGTGGGAACAGCTTTACAATCTGCATTAAAAAATGACTTGCAATGCTCTTTTATAAAAGGAGTCAACTCACAGGCTAACTTAGAAGACTATTTTGCACTTTTTGACAGCTCCTCTGTAGTGATAGACTTTTCTTTGCCTTCAAAATTAGACCGGAAACTGCAAGTAGCAACCGACTTGCAAAAACCTTTAGTTATGGGAACTACTGGTTTTTCAGAAAACCAGAAAAACCTAATACTTGAGACCTCTTCCAAAATACCCATCTTTTATAGCAGTAATTTTTCTTTAGGAATGTTTTTTTTCCAAAAAATGTTGAAGGCAATAAAAGAAGTTGATTGGTTTGACTCGATAGATTTGATCGAGTGGCATAAAGCTGCTAAAAAAGACTCTCCTAGTGGGACTGCCTTGCACATTTTAAAGGAGATCAATAAATACACAAACAGAGAAACTCATATATCTTCTATAAGAGCAGGAGAGGTATTTTGTGAACACACTTTGTTTTTCAGCTCTGATAATGAAAGGGTCACACTAAAGCATGAAGCCTATGACAGAGCAGTCTACGCGAAAGGAGCAATAGCCGCTGCCAAATTTTTAATCGGGAAACCTGCTGGAATGTACAGCATGGAAGATCTACTAACCACACAAGAAAAATGCACGAAGTAGATGTTTTTTTAGGATTAGGAAGCAACGTAGGCTCTAAAATCAAAACAGTTCAAGAAGCTATTTTGCAGCTAAGTACTTTAGACAATACACGATTTATAAAAGCTTCACCTCTCTATCAGACTTCCCCTGTAAGTGATATTGAGCAGGAAGATTTCATCAATGCTGCCGTTCATCTGAAAACAAAACTTTCTCTAGAAGAATTATTTGCTACAACAGAGAAAATTGAAAAAAATCTGGGAAAAATAGCGAAGAAAAAAAATGAGCCTCGACCCATTGACATTGACATCTTATTTTTTGGAAACAAGCAATATCACCTACCTACCCTAACTGTCCCCCATTGTATGTGGAGTAAGCGACTTTTTGTTTTAACCCCCCTTTCCGATATTGCACAAGAAATCACTCTGAAGGAAAAAGGAAAAGTCATAAAATATAACATGAATCATTTACTAGAGAACTTTATCAACGTCAATAATGAAATCATTAAGAGGGTCTTATGAGAGAAATTAAAATCAAAAACTTTATCATTGGAAAAGGGCACCCTTTAGTATTGATTCTAGGACCTTGTGTTATAGAAAGCGAAAGCCACACATTGCAATGCGCTGAACAGTTAAAAGAGATAACCGAAGCCTACCCTTTTCCCTTAATCTTCAAAGCAAGTTATGATAAAGCTAATCGCTCTTCCATTCATTCCTATAGAGGCCCTGGAATAGAAAAAGGACTACAAATCTTACAAAAGGTACAAAAAGAACTAGACCTTCCTGTCGTCTCTGATGTCCACTCTCCTGAAGAAGCAAGCATTGCCGGTTCGGTTTTAGACATGATTCAGATTCCTGCTTTTTTATGTAGGCAAACAGATCTTTTAGTTGCAGCTGGAAAAACTAAAGCTGCAGTGAACATAAAAAAAGGACAGTTTATGGCACCTTGGGATATGAAGTCGGTTGTTGAAAAGATCACATCACAAGGAAAAGAGGACATTTTACTGACGGATCGAGGAACAACCTTTGGCTATAACAATTTAGTTAGTGATTTTCGCTCACTTATTATCATGCAAAACTTGCAGTACCCGGTATGCTACGACGCCTCTCATTCTGTGCAGCTACCGGGAGGGCTGGGGAGCTCTTCAGGGGGGCAAAGAGAGTTTATCCCACCACTTGCCAAAGCAGCAGTAGCCATAGGAACAAATGCCCTATTTATGGAATGCCACCCCAATCCACCGGAGGCAAAAAGTGATAAAATGAGCGTTTTAGACTTTGCTACATTAAAGCACCTATTACCTACTTTGCATCAATTGCAAAATGCTATACAAGAAAGTAGTCATGCTTAAAGGTATTTATTTAGCTAGCTTTTGCTGTAGTTTTTTTTGTATTTTTATCAGTTTTTTTGTGACAGAAGCAGATATAAATTGTTACAAGCATTATGTTGTAGAAAAAATGGACGCGCAAAAAAAAGAGTACATTTTTCAGCAGCAAAGAAAAGGAATCTGTAAAGATATCTGGTATACAGAAAAGGATAAATCAGGACACTGCAATATTCAAAGTGACACCTCAACGTTTTCATTTAATCTATCTTCTCATGAAGCTGAAGAAAAACTTCATAATACCCGCTGCTTTTATCAGGAAGTCGAAAATATGAAAACAACCACTAGATACTTCACTTCTAACGAAGGAGTATATTGTTTTCCCCCTCATCGATTTACTTCTAATGAAGTTACCATTTCCTTTTTGGAAAATAATCCTTCAAACTTTTTATCGAAAGATATGGATCTTACTTCCTTTTTACAAGCTAAGGCAAAACGGGTCATTTTTCAATTTAGCCCCCAAAATGCAGGATTTAAAGCAGAACATCTAAAAGCTATAGTCCCCTCTAACATAAAAGAAAAAATCAAAGATGCTAAAAGTTGAGAATTTAGTTAAACGATACTCTAAAAAGCCTGTGTTAAATGGGCTTAGTTTTCATGTAAAAAAAGCAGAGATTGTTGGCCTTTTGGGATCTAACGGAGCTGGAAAAACCACGGCATTCTATATTTCAACAGGACTTATTTCTCCAGACGAAGGGTCTGTTTTTTTTCACGATATGGATGTCACAAAATTGGCTATACACCAAAGAGCTAAAATGGGACTAGGATACCTAGCACAAGAGCCCTCTGTTTTTAGAGATTTGAGCGTAGAAGATAATATCTTATGTATTTTAGAAATTCTTCCCCTATCTAAAAAAATGCGAAAAGAAAAATTAGAAACCCTTTTACAGGAACTAAACCTAACATCTTTGAGGAAGAAAAAAGCGCTTACCTTATCGGGAGGAGAAAGACGAAGGCTGGAAATTACCAGGGCGCTTGTTACAGAACCTACCCTCTTATTGTTAGACGAGCCCTTTGCTAATATCGATCCTATTGCGATCCAAGATTTAAAAAACCTTATCCGACACTTAAAAAAAAGAGGGATAAGCGTTCTCATCACTGACCATAATGCTAGAGAGATTTTTTCTATTGTAGATAGAAGCTATCTTATCCAAGAAGGAAAAGTCCTTTTAGAAGGCTCTCTAGACGATTTTTTGAATAATGATTTAGCTAAAAAACATTATCTTGGAGAAAATTTTTCCTCCTATACGTAGCCTTGCAAGTCCCTCTAACTTTCCTTAGTTATTTTCATATCTTATAATTTTCACTTCTCAAGTAAACTTTTTTTTAATGTAATGCTTACAAAATTTTTACAATTGTGAGGTAAGACCAATGAGATATCTTTTTTTGCTTTTATTTGTGAATTCCCTTTTCGCACAAATTAGTAACGACATATATGTATCTAGAGTATCAAGTGATAGTGTAAGCATTATTAATGCTACTACTATCACTACCCTTAGTGTAGGCAACAGCCCTCAGGCATTAGCTGTTGCACCAGATGCCACTAAGGTATACGTACCCAATTTATTAGATGACAATGTCAGCGTTATTGATACAGCAACTAACACTATTATCGCTACGATCACTGTAGGAGATGAGCCAGGAGCTATCATTGTATCTCCTGATGGCACTAAAGCTTATGTAACTAATGGAAATGCTAACAATGTCAGCGTCATTGATACAGCTAGCAACACTGTTATAGCCACAATTTCTGTAGGAAATGGCCCTTCAGGATTAAACATCACTCCTGACAGAACTCAAGTGTATGTAGCCAATTCAGGCAGCAACACTGTCAGTGTGATTGACACAGCAAGCAATACTGTTACTGCCACAATAAATGTAGGAACAGCACCTAACTTTGTGGCCGTTTCTCCTGACGGTAGTAAGGTTTATGTAGTAAACTCAACAAGCAACAGTATTAGTGTTATTAGCACGGCCACAAATACCGTCACAACTACAATCAGCTCCGTAGGCAGCAATCCAAGGGACTTAGCTTTTACCCCAGATGGAACTACTGTTTATCTTGCTAATGAAGGAGACACCTTTGTCACGCTTATTGATGCTACTACCGATACAGTCTCCAGCACAATAAACATAGGAGACCCTTCTTTCGATGTAGCTATCACTCCTGATGGCAGCAGAGCTTATGTAACTACCGGAAATGTTGTCTTTATTAATACATCTACTAATACGGTTTCAAATACAGTAGTTCTCGGAAATGGCATTTTTATAGCTATAGCTCCAAATACTATTTCCAATCTGCGCGCAGTACAAACAAGAATAAAGTTCCCCACACAGACTGATATTGTTAATACTCTAACTTGGAATAGGCCCGCAACTAATGGAGCCTCTTTTAATATTTATAGAGATCCCGCTTTAACAAATTTAGCAGGATCTACTACCGGCACTATTTTTGAAGATCATCAGAGAATTCCGGGAACAGTAAATTCTTATTTTATTACCTCTGTTGACTCCTTTGGCTTTGAAAGTCTTTCCGGCATTAGTACTATTCAAGACTAATCTTTTAACTATCAGGCATTGCTCCCACAATGCCTATTTTTTTTCATGTACAATTTCACTTCACTAATGACCTTTTTTTACCATTCAAGATTAATTCCACAAATGTGTAATTATCTTGCTAAGAATTTCCTCTTATTAAAGAATGCAGATATGAAAATAATATGTTTAATTTTTCTATCTGCTATCTTTATAAGCGCTTCCAAAGCGTCAAAAAGTGAAGTGATTGAAATTAAATCTGAATGTTTATCTGAAACGAAAACCCCTATCTATACAAATGCGAGCGCAGGTACTTTTTCCCATAGGGCCATTAATGCATTACTAAAAAAAGAAACTCTACTAGATGAAAGTGTTTTTTTCTACGCCCAACTAGAAGATACTTTAAGACACGCTTCTTTAACAAATGGATATGCTTTTATCAAGTTGTATGAAGATCCAGATCAAGTTGTCGACTTAGAAAGCGCTTTAGGATTAAGAGAATATAAAATTATTAAAATGATCTCTGTTATTCGCATGAGAAATGCGATGCATCTTTTTCAACATAAAAAAGCTTTAGCTGAAAAGATCCCTTTAAAAAAGATAGCAAGCTCCCCTGATCTTCTAAAAAAAACAGTTAATTTTATAGAAAAAGGAAAATACTTACAGATTGAAGTACCCGGTGGTTCAGATGAGGCTGCTAGATTATTAATTTCTAAAGAATTTGATTTATCTACTGGGATTATAGGATGCCCTTTGCTCTGCGAGGTTTTTTCTGATCTATCCATTGTGGAAAAAAATATCCAAGATTACTCCAATAACTATGAAGTTTATGCTCTTGTCCAAGTAAAAAAAAGAGAGCAAAAAGTAGATATTGAAAGCACAGAAAGAGAAATTATTAGCATGACACAAGAATTTCAAAACAAACTGAGCCATCAAAATGATGGCTACCAAGTTCTTATTTTATCTGATGAACTTCCTTTATTAAAGAAGACTTCTTCATAATTGCAACAAAAACCTTTTCTATTGGTATCGAAAAAAGACAGTCACTCACCTTAGATCCTCCACATCCATCTTGATAACAAGGCCTACAGCTGATTTCTTTAGTAATTACAGTAGCATGTGGATTTTGCCAAGGCCCCCAAGTAATTTCTGAGGTAGGTCCAAAAAGGGCAACTACAGGCGTTTTAACGCAACTAGCTATATGAAAAGGAAGAGAGTCTACACAAAACATACTTCTAGCATTTTTGATAATGCACCCCAATTCTTTTAGTGTTACTTTACCTGCTAAATTAAGAATTCTCATGGATTTCATCCCGGCAAGGATTGTATCTATCATTTGTAATTCCTTCTCATCAGAACCGGATGTGACAACTACATTTTTCCCCTCTTTAATCAAAAGCTCTATAAGAGCCCTTACCTTAAATGTAGGCCAACATTTAAACTGCCATCTTGAGGTAGGATGAATCAAAACGTAATCTTTGAAAATCAGCTTTTCTAAAACTTTTTTTTCTAAGGAAGCATCCAAAGGAAAGAAAAGTTTTCTAGCCACTTCTTCCGGAAATATCCCTATTCTTCTTAGCGCGTCGATATTTTTTTCTACTGTATGACGAAGAGAAGGACCATTCTTAACAAGATGTGTATAGACTTTTCTTTTTTTAGAAGATCCCGGATCCGTTCCCACTTTGTATAAAGCGCCGGATACCCTAGTGACTATGACTCCTCGATCCCCTTCTGTTAAATTAATGACTAGGTCATATTTTTTTTTTCGTATTTTTCTTAAAATGGAAAATTCATATAAGAGTCTTTGCAAAAAAAACTTTTTCTTAACTGCCCTGTCATAACCAATAATTTCTTTTATATGTGGATTGTCAGCTAAAAGTGGCCTTGCCTCTTCATTAATATATGCGTCTATCTGACAGTGTGGTAAATGACTCTGCAATATAGAAAAAATAGGAGTAGTTAGTAATACATCTCCTAAATTTCGCAGTTTAACGACAAGAACTTTTTTTATTTTTTCGTGCTTAGGATAATTTCCGTAGGACATTTACCTTATGTGGAATATTTATGGGAAGCTTAAGATTCTCATAGCTTTTCAAGCAATGGATTTTTATAATAAAAGACTCAAAAAAGGAGAAAATCATGCAACAAACACTATCTATTTTAAAACCTGACACAGTTAAAAAAAATGCTATAGGGAAAGTTATTTCTTATCTTGAAAAAGGTGGTTTAACCGTCGTTGCTGCTAAAATGCTCCATCTATCTAAAGAAAAAGCAGAGCAGTTTTACGATATTCACCAAGGAAAGCCTTTTTTTAATGATCTAGTAGAATTCATGACATCAGGCCCCGTCGTTGTAATGGTATTGGAAGGTGAAGATGCGATTATGAAAAATCGTGAAATTATGGGAGCTACTAATCCAAAAGAAGCAAAACCAGGTACTATTAGAGCTGACTTTGCTGAAAGCATCGATGCTAATGCAGTTCACGGATCTGATGCTGAAGAGACAGCAAAAAGAGAAATTGCTTTTTTCTTTAAACCAGATGAGATTTGCTCAACTGCTGCTAAATGATCCTTTTTATCGATAATTTCGATTCTTTTACTTACAATTTAGTTCAGGCATTTTTACTACTCGACTATGATGTTCAAGTTTTTAGAAACTCACAAATTAGTATAGAAAAGTGCCTGAAAATCAAACCCACCTGTATTGTCATAGGACCTGGCCCTAAAAAACCAAAAGATGCGGGTGCTTCTAAAGAAATCATATCCTATTTCGCTGGAAAGGTTCCTATTTTAGGCATTTGTTTAGGACATCAGGCCATTGCAGAAGTCTTTGGCGGTACTATTGAAAAAGCGCCTCAAGTAATGCATGGAAAGCTAAGTACAATAAAGCACAATGAAAGTTTTCTTTTTAAAGGGCTAAATCAAGAAATTACCATGATGCGTTACCACTCTCTGGTTGTTGATAAGCATTCACTGCCGGATTGCTTAGAAGTCACCTGTCAGTCACTTGATGATATGCAAATCATGGCCCTTTCACATAAAACACTAGCCGTACATGGCATACAGTTTCATCCAGAGTCCTTTCTGTCAAAAGATGGACTACAAATACTTAAGAATTTTTGCTGTCATTATTTTTCTCAATAATGAAAGTAACAGGTCCATCATTGATAAGAGATACTTGCATATCTGCTTGAAAGATCCCTTCTTTAACTAGCTGATAGCTTGCTTTTAGTTGTTTAACAAAAGCCTCGTAAAGTGCCTTAGCCTCTTCTATGGGAGCACCTTCTATAAATGAAGGTCTTCTTCCCTTTAAACAGTTGCCATAAAGAGTAAATTGCGAAACAACTAAAATCTCTCCTTGTATGTCACTGACTGAATTGTTCATTTTACCTTGCTCATCTTCAAATATTCTCAAATTGATGAGTTTGTCGATAACCCAAGGAAAAATTGCTGTTGTATCTTTTTTCCCGATACCTACAAATACAAGTAGGCCGGTAGTAATTTCAGCTATACGTTTATTTTCTGAAGTAATGGAAGCTTGTTGAACTCTTTGAAGAACGAGGCGCACAGGTTATTTATTCAGTCTTTCTTTTAAATTCTCTAGTTGCTCTTGAAGGCCTTTAGGAAAATGGTCTTCGAACATTTCAAAATATTTTTCCAAATCTTTTGCTTCTTTTTTCCAAGATGCGATGTCTACAGATAATAGCTCTTGCATATCATCTTGAGAAAGGCCTAAGTCGGTAATATCAATGGCATCATTAGTTGGGACATAACCAATTGGAGATTCAATAGCATGTTCCAGCCCTTCACATCTTTCAAACATCCATTTTAGTACTCTAATATTGTCACCAAATCCCGGCCAAATGAAATTGCCTTCTTCATCTTTATTGAACCAGTTCACATAAAAGATCTTCGGTAGATTTTTAGCCTCTGTTTTCTTGCCTATTTGAAGCCAGTGGTCGAAGTAATCCCCCATGTTGTAGCCGCAAAAAGGAAGCATAGCAAATGGGTCATGCCTAAGCTTTCCAATCTCCCCTTTTGCCGCTGCTGTCATTTCGGAAGAAACGCTAGCTCCGTAAAATACTCCATGTTCCCAATTCATTGACTGAGAAACCAAAGGAACAACAGAACTTCTTCTACCTCCAAAAATAATAGCCGAAATAGGAACACCTGCAGGATCTTCTAATGCCGGATCTACAATAGGACATTGAGTGATGGGAGCTGTAAAACGAGAGTTGGGATGAGCTGCTTTAACATCAGATTCTTTTGTCCAAGGATTGCCATGCCAGTCCGTTAATTTTTCAGGAGCTTCCTCCGTCATGCCTTCCCACCAAACATCTTGATCTTCAGTTAAGGCGACGTTTGTGAAAATACTATTTTTTTCGATAGACTTCATGGCATTTGGATTTGTTTTATATGAAGTCCCTGGAGCTACGCCAAAAAAGCCAAACTCTGGATTAATGGCGTGTAACTTTCCATCCTTGGAAAATTTCATCCAAGCAATGTCGTCACCCACACATTCTACTTTCCACCCAGGTAATGTAGGCGTCAGCATTGCTAAGTTTGTTTTACCGCAAGCACTGGGGAAAGCTGCTGCAAAATATTTCTTCTTACCCTCTGGGTTGGTAATACCCATAATTAACATGTGCTCAGCTAGCCACATTTCATCACGGGCCATAGCAGAAGCTATTCTAAGAGCAAAACACTTTTTTCCAAGTAGGGCGTTGCCACCATAGCCACTGCCATAGGAATATATTGACCTTTCTTCTGGAAAATGAACAATGTAGCGATTCTCGGTGTTGCACGGCCATTTTTTATCCTTCTCACCTTTTTGCAAAGGAACACCTACAGAATGCATACACGGAATAAAAGTCTCGTTTTGTAGGGCATCTAAAACTTTTTTTCCCATTCTTGTCATAATGCGCATGTTACAAACAACATAAGGTGAGTCAGTAATTTGCACTCCAATATGGGCTATTTCCGAACCAATAGGGCCCATACTAAAAGGGATAACATATAGAGTCCTTCCTTTCATGCAACCGGAAAACAGTTCCTGCAGCTTCTTTTTCATTTTTTCCGGATCTTCCCAATTGTTCGTGGGGCCTGCATCTTCTTTTTTTCGACTACAAATAAAAGTAGACTCTTCAACTCTAGCTGTGTCATCAGGATCTGACCAAAATAAATGGGAGTGAGGACGTTTTTTCTCATTTAAGGCAATAGCCATACCGCTTTCTACCATGCCTTGCATAAGATAGTCGTACTCTTTTAAAGAGCCATCGCACAAGTGTACTTGATCAGGTTGACAAAGAGCTATCTGCTCTTCTATCCAAGTAATAAGGCTTTTATTCTTTGTCCATTGATTTAAAGGGATATTGAATTGCATTACGCACTAACAGCTTTTTTTCTTTTAAATTTATCTAAATAATCCAGTGCTTTTCCTGTTCCCAAACAAACAGCAAGAAGAGGATTAGGAGCAACAAAAACAGGAAGTCCTGTTTCTTTAATAAGAGCTTTGTCTAATCCTTTAATTAAAGCTCCTCCTCCCGCTAATACCATTCCCCTTTCAACGAGGTCAGCTGCTAATTCTGGAGGACATTTTTCTAAAGTTAGTTTTACGCTTTCTATGATTTGCTGGTTTGGCTCTTCCAAGCACTGTCTGATCTCAACCGAGTTAATTCTTTTGGTAATCGGAAGACCTGCTACTTGATCTCTACCTCTTACCTCCATTTCAAGTTCATTATTGCCAAGAGGATACGCAGATCCAATTGTCATTTTGATCTCTTCTGCAGTCCTAGGACCAATCATGAGATTATATGTTCTTCTCATGTAGTTCATGATGCAGTCATCAAATTCGTCTCCGGCAATGCGAAGAGACCTTGACTCAACAATGCCTCCTAAAGAAATAATAGCAATTTCAGTAGTACCGCCGCCAATGTCGATAATCATATTAGCTGAAGGTTCATGAACAGGGAGATCTACTCCTATGGCAGCTGCCATTGGCTCTTCTATGAGCACAACCTCTTGAGCTCCTGCATGCAAGGCAGAATCTTCTACAGCTCTTTTCTCTACTCCAGTAATACCAGAAGGAACTGCGATGAGAATCTTGGGTCTAAAAATTGATCTTGAAGGGGTAACTCTTTTAATAAGGGCTTTCAGCATGCCTTCTGCAATTTCAAAATCAGCAATAACGCCATCTTTCATAGGCCTTACCGCATGAATTTTTCTTGGTGTTTTTCCGAGCATTGCCTTAGCTTTGTGACCTACGGCTAACACCTCATTAGTCAATGAATCAACGGCTACAACAGAAGGCTCGGCTAGTACAATTCCTTTCCCTTTTACAAAAACCAATGTATTGGCTGTTCCCAAGTCAATACCAATATCACTAGAAAAAATCCCGGATAAATGTCCAAATTTTTTATTAAGGCGTTGTTTGGATTTATTGAGTAACTCTTGCAATCGTAAAATGGCTTTCAAATCCATATTTTATCCCTTTATGTCTGTAGAAGTTCTAATACATCTTCCCAAGTCAATTTCGAAATGGCCTCATCATCGCAACTTACCACTTTCTTTACCAATCCTTTTTTCCTTCTCTGCATTTCCACTATTTTCTCTTCAATTGTGTTTTTTGTGATAAGCTTATAAGAAGATACCGACTTTTTTTGCCCAATACGATGCACCCGGTCTGTGGCCTGGTTTTCTACAGCAGGATTCCACCACATATCGTAATGGATTACGGTATCTGCTCCTACTAAATTAAGCCCTGTTCCCCCAGCTTTTAGTGAGACTAAAAATACAGGTATATCGAGGTTTTCATTAAAGTCCTTTACAATTTCCAAACGGTTTTTACTAGAGCCGTCAAGATAGGAAAAGCGGATACCTTTTTGCACAAAATCTTCTTTCATTATTTGAAGCATGCGGGTGTATTGGCTAAAGATTACTGTTTTATGATTTCCTTCCACAAGGGTTTGTAAAAGTTCTAATAGCATTTCATATTTTGCTGAGTCATTAATTTCAGGCTTTTCTTTGGCAAAAATAGCAGGGTGACAGCAAATCTGCTTTAATCGAGTCAAGGTTGCAAGAACATGGATCTGTACCTTGTCAAACCCATCTCTTTCAACCAGCTTGGTAAGTTCATCTCTTGCTGATTGTGCATAAGACTTATATAGCTCTTGCTGTACATCAGTAAGCTGGCAGTGATAGACAATCTCATCTACTGGAGGCAGATCATCTAATACATCAGACTTCATTCGTCGTAAAATGAAAGGAGACACCTTTTTACGTAAGTAATCAATATTTTCTATGTGCTGTGATCCAGTAGACCTTAAATATTTATCGACAAATCGATCAAAGGTACTTAAAAAGCCCGGCATAAGGAAGTCAAACAAACTCCATAATTCCTCTAAAGAGTTTTCAATAGGAGTTCCAGTAAGAATTAATCGATGGGACGCCTGAATCATTTTTACCGACTTAGCGTTTCTAGTCCCTCTGTTTTTTATATGCTGAGCTTCATCCAAAATTGCATAGCTGAACTGCATCTCTTTATAGTAGTCCACATCTTTTTGCAAAAGAGTATAGGAAGTAATTACTACCTGGTACTTTTCTAAAGAAGTTAAAACTTTCTTCCTCTGACTTGGAACTCCATCCACTACTAAAGAGTTCAACTTAGGGTTGAATCGGGCTATTTCCTCTTTCCAGTTATACAGTAAAGAGGTTGGACAAACAATCAGTGTATGAGCATTTTTTTCTTGGGAATGGTGTTGTGTAATAGCAGTAATAGCCTGCAATGTTTTTCCTAAACCCATATCATCCGCAAGAACACCATTAAGGTACATTTTCCTAAGCTTTTCAAGCCAATAGACCCCCTCTTCCTGATAGGGTCTCAATGTGGTTTGTATTTCTTTTGGCACAGCTGATGGGTTCACTTCTTTCTCACCTAACATCTGCTGTCTTATTTCTTGCAGTTTTTTAGTCATGCTAAAATTTATCGGCAAGTTTTCAAACAGTTTTTCATCAATCGTTACAAGGTTCCAAAGAGGCCTTTCTTCTTTATGAGAGTCTAATTTTTTAATGCCAAGTTCATCAAAAAGTTGAGCTATTCTAGTTATTTTTTCTAAATCTAATACTAAAATTTTAGAAAATCTAGATTCATTAGCATTAATTTTAGCAGCATCAAGCTCAATAAAAGATCGCTTAGAAGCAACGCAATCCCATAAAAGGTCAAGCTTCACCCCTTTAAGCTTCCCTTCTACTTTTAAATCCAGCTCATAAAAACCAATGTGGTTTTTATAATCTAATTTTAAAGTAAATTGTGACTGGTCATAAATAAACTGATCTAAAAGATTCTGTGGACATTCGAAAGATACTCTATGCTGATTTTGCGGTATGATCTCTGTCATGAATTCCACAATTTTCTTTTCCGTTTTTGCTACGAAATTTCCTTGAGTCGGATTGAAAACAAAATCTTGAAAAAGGTTTTCAATGATTTGTTTTTCTTCGATAAGGTTACGTGCTAAAATACCTTCCTCAGATACGAAAGATTCTATATCTTTATATTCTAATTTGCTTGCAATCGCTGGCACTTCCTGACCATCGTAATTAAAATATAATGTAGCTTCTAGCTCACCATCTAAATAAGAAAGCTCGCACCTGGCTTCCAGATCGCCTGCATAAGGCAGCGTAACAAATCTATCCAGTACATTTTCTTGCGCAACTTCAGCATACCTTTTAAGAACAGGTAAAGAGTTTTCTACAAAAGTCCCAAATAAAGGCTCTGGAATAGTCATCTCCCTTATGTTTTCCAAATTCTGTAAATGACGCCTCTTGATATGCGGGGCAAATCTGTAAAAAGTTTCACCATGTATTAGACCAGGCTTGTTACACTCAAAAACAATAGCCTCTTCCAAGTTGATAACCTGTTCATTCACATCTAACGTAGGCCTTAATAAAATTTTTGCCGAAGGAGGCTCTAAGTATTCTAAGAAGAAACGAATAAGCGCAGGGGTTGGGCAGTAGTGCAATGGTGTTTCCAAATTTCCCCAATATAAAAAGGGCAAAGTGGGAAGTTCCTGCTCATTGTTTGCAAATCCTCTAGGTTTTTTTAATTGCATGTCTGCATCATAAATTTGTGAAAGAAGTGTTCCGAACACCTCTAAATTAATTAAAGAAACCCTATGAGCTCTTTCACTTGCTGTAGGAGCGGGAAAATGAGCGTTGTCCATAATGAGCTTTAAGGCAATGCGACTAACGTCGCTAAAAGACATCATGGAAAAAAAGTATTTTTTACCAATCAGTGTTATTGACTCATCGTAGCGAATCGCTTCTAAGAAATTTTTAATATGGGCAACTTGTAGAGGTTTAGATCTAGTAGGAAGACGTAAAGCCAGTTGAAACTCCACTCTTTTTTTAGGAAGTGACTTAGGATTAAAAATAAAAGCAAGTTCCGCTTCTGTAAAATGGGATTTTTCTGGAGATTGAAAAAAAGGAGAGTCGGATAGAGTATTTGCCGCACTTACATATTCTCCCAGTACTTGTTTTTGGTATCTGGCATCCTTTTTAGCAACTTCATTGCTTTCAGCTTCTTTAATAGTGTGTAAGAGCTCTTCCTTTTGTGAATCATCTATATCGTCATCTTCTTCAATGTCGGTTTCCTTGGAATATTCCACCAACAGCGAGTCCATTTTTTCTTCTAAATAAAATAAAAGTGCAGCTAAGTGTTGACAGTCATACCTATAAGAACAGTCGCAATTAGAATGAATTGCCTGAGACTCAAAACGGTCAATTTCTATTTCGCTTTCATAAGTGTTGTCATAATTTCCCATCACTTTTGCGCCTAAGCGAATCGAGTCGTTGTCCACTTTTAAAATTTTAGCGAAAACAACCTTCTTTTTTTCTTTAAGTTCTCGACCTTCCTTTAAAATATTAGAGGAAAAATCTTGTTTAAGCTTTCGAAAATTAAGCATGCTAACAGAATCTCTTAGTTGATTATTTGCACAGCAAATTTTGGTTTTACACCTTTTCAGAATCGACTGCAATAAAAAATTGTAAAAAAATGTTTTCCCCTCTAGGCAACACTTAGAGTAATTATTTTTTTAACACATGATTTCTTTTACAGTTTGCTCTAAATTCTACTTGAGATTATACTCGTCTTCTTAAAGTTTTTCGCGGGTGTAGCTCAGCGGTAGAGCATCACGTTGCCAACGTGAGGGTCGTGAGTTCGAACCTCATCACCCGCTTTTCTAATAATCTCCACTGATAAAATAAGAGGTTCCTTTTGTCTGATACTATCCAAAAAGAAGAATTTAAAACTGAAAATTTATCAATCACCGTACAACGAAAACCGTTTTGCAAAATAGAATTAGAAATTGAGGCCACTCCTTCTTTTATTCAAAAGTCTAAAAAAAAGGCTATTAAAGAAGTTGGGAAACAGGTCTCTATCCCCGGCTTTAGAAAAGGGAAAGCTCCTGAAGAAATGATTTTAAAAAGCTATTCTGGCGCTGTTGATGAAAAGTTACATAAGCACCTAGCTGATGATGCTTTTAAAGAAGCTATTAACGAAATAAAAATACCTCCTCTTTCTAACGGGCCTAAAATTACATACGACTTAAAAAACTTGGACGTAGAAAAAGGAGCTCACTTATCATTTTCTTATGAATCTGAGCCAAATATCCCTTCTGTTGATCCACAGAAATATACACCTAAAGAAATTACTAAACAGGAAATTGGTGAAAAAGAGATCCAAGAAGCTATAAGACAAACACAATTTTTCTATGCAAAATGGAATGATGTAGAAGAAAGAGAAGCTAAAGAAGGCGATTTCGTGTTAATTGACCTTGAAAGTTTAGAAGATGAAAAAGCAAAAGTTTTTTCCGATACTCGCTTTGAGGTTAAAAAAGAATATATGGCTGACTGGATGAGAGAACTTGTCGTCGGCATGAAGCCTGGAGAAGAAAAAGAAGGTGTAAGCAAACCGGATAAAGACGCGACAGATGAAGAAAAAAAAGAGTTTCAACCTAAAAAAGTAAAACTTACCCTCAAAAAAATAGAAGAACCTGAACTTCCGGAACTCGATGAGGAATTTGCAAAAAAAGTAGGTACTAAAGACATCGAATCTTTTAAGAAATCTTTAGAGGAAATGCTACAAAAAAAAGCGGAAGAAAAGTTCGATCAGGAAAAAAGAGAAGATGTTAATAAATTTTTATTAGATGTCTATCCATTTGAGCTACCCTCATCTTTAATTGAAAAAGAAAAAGATCACCGCCTTCAGCAAATGCTTTCCAATCCGAGATCAAAAAAGGAATATGAAGGTTATTCACAAGAACAAAAAAACAAAGTACTAGCCTCTGTTGTAAAGCAAGCAGATGATGCTGTCAGGCTTTTTTACATTTCTCGCAAAGTTGTTCATGAAGCTAAGATTGATGTTGGCTATGAAGACGTTTTTAAAGAAGCTATAGCTACTATGCAAGCATATGGGCCAATGCAAATTGATCCTAAAAATATTCCGCAGGAAGTTTATGCTCTCGCTTTTTCCAAAGTTATGCTAAAAAAAGCACAAGACCATATTTTAGCTAACGCAAAAAAACAAGCTTGAGAAAAATTTTTTGCAAAGGCTATCAATAACTACACATGCAAAAATAGGGAAATACTATGTCTCTTATACCTTATGTTATTGAAGATACTGGACGCGGAGAGCGATCCATGGATATCTTTTCACGCCTATTAAAAGACCGTATTATTTTTATTGGTACGGAAATTAATGACACTGTTGCTAATGCTGTTATAGCCCAGCTTCTATTTTTAAAAATGGAAGACCCTAAAAAAGATATTAATCTTTACATCAACTCCCCTGGAGGAATGATTACCTCAGGGCTTGCTGTGATGGATACTATGCAATTTTTAGGCTGTGATATCAGTACATACTGCATTGGAACAGCTGTTTCCATGGCAGCTCTTTTAGTTGCAGCTGGCACTAAAGGCAAGCGATATGCTTTGCCACATAGTAGAATCATGCTTCACCAGCCCTATGGTGGTGTTGGCGGATCTTCAGAAGATATTAATATCCAAGCTAAAGAAATTTTAGAGCTAAAAAAAGTAACTTCAGAGCTTCTTTCTAAATTTACTGGACAGACTTATGAAACTATTTTAAAGCACTCTGAAAGAGACTACTATATGAGTGCTGAAAAGGCTTTAGAATATGGTCTTATAGACAAAATTGCCCAACCTGCTTATCTTAGTAAGCCAACTGAAAAAGAAAAAGCATTAACATGAATAAAAAAAATAATACAGCCGAACTAGCTAGTTGTTCTTTTTGTGGAAGAACTGAAGATGTTGTAGAAAAACTTATTTCAGGGCCCCATGCCTACATCTGTGATAAATGTGTCAATTTATGCATGGATATTGTTCAAAAAAAACCATCTTCTTACGAAATTAAGGCTTTAAAACCTAAAGAAATCAAAGCCAAGTTAGATGAGTACATTATTGGACAGGAAAATGCCAAAAGAACTATTGCTGTAGCTGTATATAACCACTATAAACGTATTCGCTCTTTATCAAACGAGTCAGGCATCGAATATAGTAAATCAAATGTCTTACTTACCGGACCTACCGGCTCAGGGAAGACTTTGCTTGCCAGAACGCTAGCAGAGATATTAGATGTTCCTTTTGCGATTACTGATGCTACCACTCTTACGGAAGCAGGATACGTTGGAGAAGACGTGGAAAACATTATTTTGCGTCTTTTACAAGCAGCAGACTATGATGTCGCTAAGGCAGAGCTTGGCATTATTTACATTGACGAAATCGATAAAATTCGAAAAACCTCCGGCAATGTTTCTATTACAAGAGATGTTTCTGGTGAAGGTGTACAACAGGCTTTGTTAAAGATTGTAGAAGGGACTATTGCGAATGTTCCACCCAAAGGTGGAAGGAAGCACCCTAACCAAGAATATATCAAAGTGAACACCCAAAATATCCTTTTCATTGTAGGGGGAGCTTTTGTTCACTTAGATAAAATCATTGCAAAGCGTCTTGGCAAAAGCACAATTGGCTTCACTGAAGAGGCTGACGAGTTGCAAACTCAGGAATCCAATTATCTTTTATCTAAGGTGGAGCCTGAAGACCTTGTTCAATTTGGTTTAATTCCGGAGTTTATTGGCAGGTTTAACAGCATTGCGAATTGTAATGAACTTACTATTGAAGATTTAGTCGACATTTTAGAAAAGCCTAAAAATGCCATTATCAAACAATATCAACAAATGTTCGCCGAAGAAGAAGTGAATCTTCATTTTACTGTCGATGCTCTTAAGGCTATTGCTGAAAAAGCCAAAAAAACAGGCACTGGAGCAAGAGCTTTACGCATGATTGTAGAAAATCTTCTGCGTGACCTTATGTTTGATGTTCCGTCTGACCCAACTGTTCAGGAAATTACCATAGAAAAAGAGACTGTTGAAAAAGGGGCCGACCCTGTCATCAAACGGTCTAATGAAAAAACCGGCAGCTAATTTTCCCATAAAAAAACCCCGGATATACACCCGGGGCCGTTTTGTTGGGAAAACTGTTACTTGTATTATCTCATTTGAGCAGATGCTTTTGCTGTCTCTATAATTTCCCTTATATGAGCTGCAAACTCACCAAATGTCTTATCTAAACCTGAGTGGAAGTTCTGCGTTACATTTTGCTCTGATTGAGTCAGTTTAGATACACCATCTTCTACGCTACTTGCTTCTTCTTCTCTAGATGCTGGCACCTGTAAAAGCCCTTGAAGACCTTGAGCAATTGTCGACACCAACATTACCAGTTGAGTTCCTTCACCCAATTTTTTATTAAGTCCTGATCTTAGGTCATCAATTTCATTTTGTAGCGCTTGCGTCTCTCTTGATTTTTGACCTTCTGTTAGCTGAGCTGGACCTGCATCTCTTGGATTGCCAGAATTTATACCTCTTATGCTCGTATCACCTGGTCGAGCTCCTGTATTCCCAAGATTCTCAGCGCGCAGCTCATTCCTATTATTTAAGTCTCGTATTTCTTGGTTTTTTTGATCGATTATAGGTTGCTTTTCTTTAAGTGAGTTAGCGTATCCCTTCAATTTATAAAGTGAAAAGGCAGCATAGCCAAGTCCAATCGCTGCAGCACCTATTGTTCCCCATGCTTTCCAAAGTTGAGAGTTTTTCATAGAACCTGCTGATTCCTTAATAAATTGAAACCCCGACTCCATGTAATGACGATTTGCTTTACCTGATATTTTATAAGAGTCATTAATCCTTCCCATAAATGCCCAAATAATACCAAACAGATCACCATCTCTAAGGGATAGCGATTGATCCTTAGACACATCAAATGATTCTTTGTAATCTTCTTGGACATCTAAATGATTTCTTGCAAAGATATCTTGTGGTTGTTGTGTTAACATATTCATATTATTTCCTCTATTAAATTTATCTTACTGCAATCTGCATTGAAGCGCCGATTGTGTTAATCATTTTTGTTTTTTCTTCTTGAGACACTTTCTTAGCTTCAAGCGTATCTATTAGCTTTGAGCTAAGCTCAGCATCAAGTTGCTTATTTCTAGTTAAAAGGGCATCATCTAAATTATTACCAAATTCCATGTTGGCAATTTTAGTCTGATTTACTCCGGTCTTTATCTGAAAACCAGCTTCTACGGCGCTTCCTAGTGCAATAAAACTATTAAAAAAGGCAGGTATTGCATTCGGCAATAATTTCAAGTTGGGCGCTAAACTAATTAGAAACAAAGCTGTAACAATACCACCTACAACTCCAGCTATTTTATTAGCTTTCAGAGAGTCTCTTTTCAAATCCAATAGCTCGTCAAATTCATTCATCAATTTATCTTGTACTTGAGAGCCAACTTTAATGAACCCGTCAATCGAATTCATTTGTTTAAGCTGAGCGTCAGTCAACATTTCCTTAATAAGGGTAAGGACATCTAAAATCCTCCAGCCATTTCTATTATCTGAAGCTCTTTCAGGCACTGTATAATTATTTACTGCTTGTATACTCATTTCTTCTCCTTACCTTTTAAAGTTAGATATTTGACCAAATAATTCTAACATTCTTTTCAAGGCTTCCGTAAGCGCTGTTGCAATACCCTGCAATGGATTTAAGTCCGCTTGAAGAGTTCTTGAAATTTCATTTTGCTTCTGTGTACCATCATCTCTCAGCTTATCTGCTTTTTTTGTAAGTACTTCAGTCTCAGCCGAAATAGCCTTAGCTTTAATTTCGCTATCATCTACCTTAAAAATTGACTTGAATAAACTTCCCATAGCTGATCCATCAACAATATTTGCTGATTGTAAACCAGCACTAACACCTCCACTGGCAATTAAACCTATCGCGGATCCAATTAGAGCTCCACCTAGGCCCCCAGTGGCAAGTCCCACAACGAATCCTGAGGTAAATCCAATAGCTATATCTGTAAAATAACTACCTAAGTTAAAGCCAGAATCCTTACTTTTTGCATCGGCAATTTCTCTCATCTCAGCAGATTTTTTGCTTAATTCTTCTATCTGATTATTAAACTTGTTCATTGTTTCTTTATATTCCCCATCTTGCCTTGCAAGAGCTGCTAATATGGCAAACTTGGCAAACTTCTGGCTCTCGTGCTTCTGATCAGAAAATATCTTCTCAATGAGCAAGAAAATGTTAATATTGTCAATATTCTTCTCGACAACATAATTATCAACTACTGGAGTTGGATTTTGTACTGCTGCACTACCCATTTTTTATCCTCTTATTATTTTAGTTTTAAATCATTACCATAAAGGCTTTCTATAGAGTGGATCATCCCTTTTCCGACATTTGAGAAGACTTCTAACATTTGCATAATGGGAGCCACTTCTACTTGTACTACTCTTTTCATATCATTTTGAAGCTTTCCAGCTTCAACCATCTCTTTTTGATACCCTATCTGAAGCTTTTCAAGCTTTTTTTTTGCAGCCTTTAACTTATCTAAATCTGCACTTTCCAAACTTTTCAAATAGTCTAGTTCTTGACTTACTGCTTTTAGCTGGTCCAAAAGATTTTGAATCTTTTCTTGCTTAGCATCATATCGACTTCTTAAAGCTTCTATTTGGGCAATAGATGCATCTACAGTATCATCTACCATGTCTACTCCTCTTGCCATAAGCATCAACAAGAGAAAAAGAATGTTTTTTTTATCTGTGTTTGGCTTTTCAGCTTCTAAATACACCCTTTCAGTTGGCATAGAATTAATAGTGATTATTTCCGCCATTAGATACCTCCCTTAATAATTCTTTGAGCATTCAAAGCGCTTGAAATGGTAGCTTGCAAAGCAGCAATTGCACTTTTAGCTTCGTAAGATAATTTTTGTGCTTCTATTTTAAGCTCTGCCATAGGACTCATTGCAGCATCTACTTTCTTTAAGACTGCTACAACTTCTTGTTCCACAGCTGCAATTTTTTCCATTTTCCCTTCGACTCTTTTTGCTGCAGATTGTACTCTTCCCTGCAAGACAAGAGCTTCAACAGCCAACTTGCCACCATAAAATGGAACCCACGAATACTTATTTAATTCGTCTTTTACTCCTTTAAGCTTTTTATTGAGTCTATTAAGCTCATTTACTTCTTCATTATATTCTTGGATAGCCTCTTCATATCTTTCTTTTACCTCTGCAAGCTTTCCTTTAAGGGCTTCGATATTAGTACTCATAGAATCTAACTTTGCTAAAGCTCTATCTGTATGCGTAGACTCACCTGCAAAAATCGCTTTCATTTTTTCTATGTCAGCTAACATCTTATCCAAACCAGCAGCATCATTCAGTTCATGTCTCTTTACAAGGTCTGTAATTCCTTCTATAATTTTAGCTGCCCTAACATCTTTCTCTCTTTCTTCTTGCATTCCCATGGAAAGAGTCGAGGATCTTCCTTGAAGTAATGCTAAAATATAGAAGAAGTTCATTTGAGCTGTTATCTGAGTTGATTTTGGTATAGGCTGAACTTCTATATTGTTAATTGCTCTTATAGACATTATTTTTCTCCTATTACTGTTTTCGATAGTTATCAACAATCACGTTTAATAAAGTAGCAGAGTACTCAAGGAACTTCTGCGCCGCCGACTGCAAAGAGATAATGATCTGAGAGTCCCTGTTCAATTTATCGGTATAAGTACTCACTTCTGTATCAAGAATCAGTCGTACCGTAACTAAACCATCAGCTCCATTTTTACCGCTTTCCCATTCAATAAATGGTCCTCTGTCACGTAGGTTGGCTTCTCTCTTCCAATAATCAAAAGCTAAGGATAAAGAACTCCAGTCACCGCTTTCTATCATCTCAGCTACTGTCTTCTGATTACCTCCATTATGATACTTTTCATCCAAAATCATGTCTAAGTTGCCCCTTAAGCGATCGTAGACTTCTTTTACTCCTTTAGGCCATTGTTTATTTTCAGGAATAGAAGGATCCGTTGGTTCATATTGTTGCCTTAAAGCTTCTAAGGCCTCATCTAAATCTTTAATAGCTTTAGCAAGCTCTTTCGCATCTTCTTCTGTTACGTGACCATCGCCACTTCTGATTTTGTTCAACTTTTCTTTGATAATCGAATGGTACTTCGAAATATTCTGATAATGCTCTAACGGCATTGCGACATCATTTTTTAGCTGGGATGAATATAAAGAAATTACGTTAACAAGAACCATCGCAATCATCCACATAGCATAACCATGCGATTCTGCAGCTTCTATTATCTCTTGAATTTCTGCTTGAAGCTTTGCTTTTTGCGTAGCCATCCACTGGCCATAAAATAAATCAGCCGTTTTTTTATTATTATCTTCCGGTATATAGTGTTGTACTAAGACACCCATTTTTATTCCTTTTTTTATTATTAACTTTTATTACTTTTAAGCAGTAATCCACTGCTTTGTTTTTAATTTAACTTTTTTGGCTTTTGCAGGTTTTTTCTCAGGTATATGCGAAGAATAAGTACTATCTACCTGTCCTTGTAAACCTTGCAAGGCATCCCACATTTCCGGTTTGAAGTTATTCGGATTTTGGATCATTGCTTGAATGTCTTCTTTTGAGACACCTGCTTTTTCACAAATATCATCAAACTGTTCTTGGATATTTTTATTAACCTTTTCTAAAGCCTCTAAAACCTCTGTTTGCTCTTCCTGATTACCCTCTTTCATGACATGTGTAATCTCGTCAAAGATCTCCATAGACTTATTAAGAGCTGTATTCACATCTAGTTCTTGATCATTTGAATGTAAAAGCTCTGAGAAAAAATTGATTATTTTATCTTCTCTTTTAGTCATTTGTTCTCCCATTTATTAAAGGACAATTTCAATTAGACAGAATTATCCTATTATTTATACTACTATTATAAATTAGTAATTTAAAATTTTAATTAACTATTTGTTAAAATTAAATTAATTTATATACAGCTCATTATCAATGAGTTACACATAAACTAAATTACTAATTTTCAGTGACTTATAAAATTGATGTTTTTGCTCCCTTTTCAGGGGGGGCTGAGCCAGATAATGCTCAGTTAATTACAGAAATGAAGGACTTTAATTACCTAAGTAATTTAGGTATCTATTTTACCTTCTTTATCTAGTATACTAAAATTAAATTAGTTTGTCAAGTTAATTATCTTCTTCAAATACCTTAACCTACTTGCTTTAAGCATTTTAACTTAAAAATTCTTTCCTGGAATCTTTAAAGAACCCATACTTAATAACTATTTAAATTTGTTATAGTAACCTCTTTTTCAAGAGCTAGTATGAAAAAACTATTCATTTGTTTATCTGATCAGCAATGGAAATTTACTCAAGGCCCGATGAATTGGACTCCTCCTCCGATTAGGAGTGCCTGGAGCTGATTTTAGAAAAATTTGGAACTCTATTCTTTTTGTTCTCACAAGAGGGCGTCGTTGGATCGACCTTCCTAAACACCTTGATCTTTACTGCTCAAAATCAATAGCCCATCGTTGGCTGTTGATTTTGAAAAAAGAACATGTTTTGGAGAGAGTATTGAGTCAACTTCTATTAAGAGGAGTTTCACAAGGAAAAATTGACATATCACAAATTGCCGTTGACGGCTCTTTTTCCCCCGGGACCTGGAGGAGGTAGTGATGTTGACCATGGATATAAAAGGAAAGGGTCCTGTCTTCATTTAGTTGCTGATAAAGAGGCTATGATTCAGATTTTTTACGACAAGAGCTTCTTAATCGAGGGTATTTACCTGTTATTGAGTGTAGAAAACACTGGAAAGAAATTATTGGCACAGCTGAAATAGCCAATTTTTTGGGTATTACTAGAAAAAGATAGGTCGCAGAAAGAACCTTTTCTTGGCTTAAAAGAAAGTGTAGAAGGCTTCTTATGAGATAGGAAAAAAAGCTGAAATTTGGGAATCTTTTGCTTTTTTAGGCCTGATTTTTATGTGGCTAGAAACTTTATTAGGATAGGTTCATATAAACAGTGGGCTTTTGTTGAATATAATTACTTGTAATTTGATCCTGAATACCAGAAGCCCTTCGCAAGACTTTTGAAAAAGCCTTTTAATACAACCACATTTTGTGTGAAAGTCTCATTACCTAGCGTGATTGACCTCTTTTTAGATAATTTTTCATATTCATTGGCGAGGTTTTCATTTTTTGATTTTTTTAATGCACCAAGAAAAAATTCCTTTGTAACCCAGGTTACCCTGGCAGAATCATGTTTAAGGATCTTTAAGCCAGTCCAAATATCATTGTATTTTTCACAGGACTTATCTATTAATGCAAATCTGCGAGCTCCAACTTTATCTAGAAGTGAGAAAAAACCACATGGAATAGCTCTATAGAGCTGAGCTATACTAACGAGTGCTTTTTTAGCTAAATTAGAAACCAGGCTACTATCTACCGCATCAGTAAGACGTTCAGCCTTTTTTATCTCATATGGAGTTATTATTTTTGGAAAAGGAAGTGAACTAACTATTACCATTTTGTAATTACCTTTTTAAATTTTTTTATAATTAAATTATATCATTTATTTATTAATTTTATATAAAGTTAAAGGTAAATAAAACTAAAAAAACTTTACCACATAACTAACTTAGCTTTAATTACTCAACTTTTATCTATTCCACTCTGTTTTAAAGGTTTGCTAAAAATCATCGGTATTGCAAAATAAGGCACATAGATCATTCATTTTAAGCCCACTTTTTGGTTGTTTTTTGCGGTAAAAAAACGTTTTGACACCAAAGAGAGGTCTTTGTCCATCAAAAAATTTACTTTAACTTCTTATAGTTAAGTCAGATAAACCCAAAACTCAGGTTATTAGGATAAGTTCATTTGGCTAGGATCCTATGAGGTATTCAAGGATATAGAACTACAAGAACCAAAAGAATCAATACTGCAAAAAATAGGGAATATGATTTTTGGCCAAAGGGAACGAAGCGTTAGCCCTATTGTAATACCAGAAGAGCTTGATCAGTCTGGGGTATCTGATGTAGTTGCAAGCCCGAGTCTTCCGCCGGCTGCAAGTCCTGCTAATAATGCTAACTCAACAGCAGAACCGGTTGCAAGTCCTGCTAATAATGCTAACTCAACAGCAGAAAAGGTCTCGAGATTTAGAAAAGTAATAGGCACTATTGCGCATATTTTTAAACATCATAAAGCTGAGCTGGCAATTGGTGCTGTTATTGGCGGCGGCGTAGCAACTCTTTGTGTTCTTGCTTGGCCTGCCATCCCGCTACTTGGAAAAATTGGCCTTATCTTCTTTGGTGCAATGGCGCAATTAGCACCACCTGTTATATCGCATAGTTTGTGTGACCTTGAAATACCTCCTGAACTGCTAAAATAATATACAGCAAATAATCACCCTTATTTAGGGTGATTATTTTTTGATTCTCTCAAAAGAGGTTTTTCACCATAGTTTTAAGATTTTTTTGGGAATTCTATCCAATAACCTCATATTAAGGGTTTCGCATTCCTCAAGAAGAACTATCTTTAATCGATTATTTTCAGGAATGTGAGACAGCCCCTCTCCTGTTGTATTTGAACCATACAAGTTAACAATTCTTAAGTGAGCTGCTTTTAATGAGAAAAATTGTGCGAGGTGGGCTTCAGCAAGACTTCTACAATATTCTAAGACCAAGTGTTCTAATCGATTATTTTCAGGAATGCGAGACAGCCCCTCTCCTGTGGTGTTTGTTTGAGATAAATCAACAATTCTTAAGTGAGCTGCTTTCAATGAGAAAAATTGAGCAAGATAGACCTCATCTAAACTTTGACACCTTTTTAAGTCCAAGTTTTCTAACCGGTTTTTCTCAGGAATTTGAGCAAGCCCCTCTCCTGTTGTATTTGAACTATCAAATTCAACCTTTCTTAAGTAAGCTGCTTTTAAGAAAAAAACTTTAAGAAAATTCTCATTAAGAGAATCACAAACATTCAAATTCAAGATTTCTAACCGGTTTTTCTCAGGAATTTGAGCAAGCCCCGCTCCTGTTGTATTTGAACCACACAAGTTAACCTCTCTTAAGTGAGCTGCTTTTAAGAAAATAGCTTTAAGAAAATTCTCATTAAGATTTCTACAATAATGTAAATCCAAGATTTCTAATTGGTTTCTCTCTGGAAGGTGGGCAAGCCCCTCTCCTGTTGTATTTGAATTTGGACCATAAAATTCAACCTTTCTTAAGTGAGCTGCTTTTAAGAAAAAAACTTTAAGAAAATTCTCATTAAGATTTTTGCATCTACCTACATCCAAGCTTTCTAATTGGTTTCTCTCTGGAAGGTGGGCAAGACACTCTCCTGTTATATTTGTTCCAGATAAATCTAACTTTTTTAAATGAAAAACCTTTGAAAAAAATGTTGTAAGAAATTCTTCTTTAAGATTTCTAAAACTATATAACTCCAATTCTTCTAATTGGTTTTCCTCTGAAATGAAAGCAAGACACTCTCCTGTTATGAATGACTGTTTCAACTTAAGATCTCTTAGATGCACAACTTTTTGGAGAGCCACTGCAAAGAATTGCTCATCTAGTTTTTCACAGCTATTTAAATAAAGCTTTTCTAGTTGATTTTGATGATGTGGAATGTGAGCAAGCCCTTCTCCTGTAGTGTTCGAAAAAGATAAATCAACCTCTTTTAAATGAGCTGCCTTTGAGAAAAAGATTTTCAAAAAACCTTCTTGAAGATTTTCACAGTACTTTAAACAAAGCTTTTCTAGTTGATTTTGATGATGTGGAATGTGAGCAAGCCCTTCTCCTGTAGTGTTCGAGAAAGATAAATTAACCTCTTTTAGGCAAATGGCTTTTTGAAAAAATTCTGCAAGGAATTGCTCTTCTAGATTTTTACAGCGCTCTAAACAAAGCTTTTCTAGTTGATTTTCCTTTAAGATATTAGCTAGACACTCTCCTGTTATATTTGTTTTAGATAAATCTAGCTCTTTTAGATGAGCAGCTTTTTGAAAAAAATCATTAAGGAATCCCTCATTTAAATTGCGACAATTTACTAAACACAGTTTTTCTAATTGGTTTTTCTCTGAAATGACAGCAAGACACTCCCCTGTTATGCTAGATCCACTAAGAGTTAAAGACTTTAAGTTAGGACATAATGAAAGAATTTCTCCAACTTGTTCCTCCGTAAAATCTAGATTTGGATCTGGAAGGCATCGAAATCCTAATGACTTAATAAGTTTTCTATTTTCTTCTGAAAGAGATCTCAAATAATTCATTGCATTTGATACGCCAGACTCAAATTTACTCTCTATTATTCTAGCGAGAAATTCCCCTTTACTTTTGTGGTAAGGGTCAAGAACTTCATTAAATTCTAGATTAACTAAATATTCTATTAGTTGTGGTTCTTGTTTTACAAACGTACATCTTTGTCCTAACTGAAGATTTGAAATAGATTGCATAAGAGCCAATCGACATAATGGCACTTGAGAAGCGTTTTTCCACAATTTGCTCACTTGACTTGCTATTAATTGCTGCTCAGGAGCTAAAAAAGATATCGTCTTAGCCCACATATTTACTGATAATGAAAAATTGATAGAAGCTGTCATGTAATTTCCTTTTTAAAGTAGTAACTCTGTTTTTATAAAAAATCCAACGAAGTAATTTTAACGTCTTATTTTTAATGTTTTTTTCCGAATGCTTTTTAAGAATTGCTTATTAAGATTTTTACAATTAAAAATTGTAAGTAATTCTAACTGATTTCTCTTAGAAATTCTAGTAAATCCTTCTCCTGTTATCTTTGTTGCAGATAAATCTAGCTCTTTTAGATGAGCTATTTTTAAGAAAAAATCTTGAAGAAAATTTTCATCAAGGTCGTTACAATTACTTAAGTTCAATTTTTCCAACTGATTTTCTGCTGAAATATAAGCAAGAGACTCTACTGTTGTGTTCGAAGAAGATAAATCTAATTCTTTTAAATAAGCTGCTTTTGCGAAAAACCATTTAAGAAAATGCTCATTAAGATTTTTACAATGTTCTAAATAAAGTTCTTCTAGCTGATTTTCTGCTGAAATGTGAGCAAGGCCTTCTCCTGTTGTGTTGGAACAAGTAAAATAAACGCTCTTTAAACAGGAGGCCTTTAAAAAAACGTCTGTAAGCCATTTTTCTTCAAGGTTTTTACAACTTCTAAAAACCAGCTTTTCTATCTGGTTTTTCTCTGGAATTTGAGCAAGGCCTTTCCCCGTTATCTTTGTATCATAAAAATGAGCCTCTTTCAGATGAATTACTTTAGGGAAAAGCCTTATAAGAAAATCCTCATTAAGATCTTCGCAGCTATTTAGCCACAATTCTTCTAACTGGTTTTCTTTCGGAATACAAGCCAGCCCTTCTCCTGTTGTGTTTGTCGAGACTAAACTAAGTTTTTTTAAATGGAAAGCCTTTGAGAAAAATACTTTAAGAAAATCCTCATTAAGATTTTTGCAGCTATTTATCCACAATTCTTCTAACTGGTTTTCCTCAGGAATGTGAGCAAGCCCCTCGCCTGTTGTGTTCTCACATAATCTAATTTTCTTTAGACAAGCAGCCTTTGAAAGAAAGATTCCAAGAAAATTCTCTTTAAGAAAAATCGTATCACAATCATTTACTCCATTGAATTCTACTATTTCTATCTGATTTTCGGGTGGGATATGAGAAAGTCCCTCTCCTGTTGATTTTGATTGAGATAAATCTACCTCTTTTAAATGAGCTGCCTTAGAAAAAAAAACCCCAAGGAAATTCTCATCTAGAAAACCTTCTTCAGAATCTTCTTCAGTGTCTGAACATAAATTTAAATCCAGTTTTTCTAATTGGTTATTTTCAGGAATATGAGAAAGTCCTTCTCCTGTTGTGGTTGTAGCAGATAAATCTAGCTCTTTTAGATAAGCTGCCTTTGAGAAAAAATCTTTAAGAAAATTTTCCTCAAGGTCGTTACAACTATTTAAGTCCAATTTTTCTAATTGGTTATTTTCAGAAATATGAGAAAGTCCCTCTCCTGTTGTGTTTGTATCAGATAAATCTAGCTCTTTTAGATGCGTTGCCTTTGGAAAAAGCTCTTTAAGAAAGTCTTCTTCAAGATTCTCGCAACTACTTACCTCCAACTTTTCTAATTGGTTTTCCCTTGACAGTTGGCTCAATCCTTCTCCCGTTGTATTCGTCCAACAAAAACCAACTTCTTTTAGTTGGGTTGCATTTCGGAAAAATTCAGCAAGGAAACCCTCATTAAGATTATGGGAGTTACTTAAATGCAGATTTTCAAGCCTGTTGGAAGCGCGAGCTAGGCACTCTCCTGTTATGTTAGGGCTTTGAAGAGTTAAAGACTTTATATTAGGACACAGCTTAAGAACTTCCGCAACATCCCGATCTCTTACACCTGAAAGAGCTAAAGACTGAATAGTACTTCTTTTTTCCGCAGATAAGGTATTCAAATAAGCTATCATAGCAGCCATGTCATTGCCATATCTGTGTTCGAGGAATATAGAAAGAAAACTACCTGTATGTTCATAGTTTGGATCTAAAACTTCATTAAATTTTAGAGTGACTAGATGTTCTATTAATCGAGGATGCTTTACTAAAAACAAGCTTCTTTCTCCCTCTGGCAGCCTTGCAATAGATTGCATAAGGGCAAATTGCCTTCCAAGATCTGTTGTAGAAATGCAATGCCAAAGTTTGCTAATTTCGCGAGTTTCTAGCTGCTGATCTGCAGGCAAAAATGTTACAATATTAGAGAATACATCTTTGGGAAGACTTAGACACCGCGTATAATGTAGGGAACTAACCATGATTGACCTTTCGTATTTTAAAGGGCAAAAACAATATAGTAACTGCCCTTAAATCACGAGTGAATTTTACTAAAATAGTTCATCAGAATTTTTCTAGTATAAACCTTACTTAGAGAAGTATAGGTACCCCATTTTCTCGAATCCTCTGTAAAAAAGGCTCTTGAAGATTTTCACAAGCTCTTAAATTCAACTCTTCTAACTGGTTGTTTTTTGGAAGATATGAAAGTCCCTCTCCTGTCGTATTTGTTTGAGATAAATCTAATTCTTTTAAATAAGCTGCCTTTAGAAAAAGCCCTTTAAGAAAGTCTTCTTCAAGATTGTCGCAACTACTTACATCCAACTTTTCTAATTGGTTTTCCCTTGGCAGTTGGCTCAATCCTTCTCCCGTTGTATTCGTCCAATACAAACTAACTTCTTTTAGTTGGGTTGCATTTCGGAAAAATTCAGCAAGGAAACCCTCATTAAGATTATGGGAGTTACTTAAATGCAGATTTTCAAGCCTGTTGGAAGCGCGAGCTAGGCACTCTCCTGTTATGTTAGGGCTTTGAAGAGTTAAAGACTTTATATTAGGACACAGCTTAAGAACTTCCGCAACATCCCGATCTCTTACACCTGAAAGAGCTAAAGACTGAATAGTACTTCTTTTTTCCGCAGATAAGGTATTCAAATAAGCTATCATAGCAGCCATGTCATTGCCATATCTGTGTTCGAGGAATATAGAAAGAAAACTACCTGTATGTTCATAGTTTGGATCTAAAACTTCATTAAATTTTAGAGTGACTAGATGTTCTATTAATCGAGGATGCTTTACTAAAAACAAGCTTCTTTCTCCCTCTGGCAGCCTTGCAATAGATTGCATAAGGGCAAATTGCCTTCCAAGATCTGTTGTAGAAATGCAATGCCAAAGTTTGCTAATTTCGCGAGTTTCTAGCTGCTGATCTGCAGGAAAAAATGTTACAATATTAGAGAATACATCTTTGGGAAGACTTAGACACCGCGTATAATGTAGGGAACTAACCATGATTGACCTTTCGTATTTTAAAGGGCAAAAGCAATATAGTAACTGCCCTTAAAATTACGAGATTTACTCTCAATTATTTTTCTGTTTTTTGAAAAATTTTACAAAGCAAATTCAATGTTTTAGCCTTTAATTTTTGGTACTAAACGCCAATTAAGATTTCGACCGTCTAAGTATAAATATTTTAGTTCGTTTTTTGGGGGAATGTAAGTAAGAGACACTCCCGTTATATTCGTATAGCGTAAATCAACATGCTTTAAATAAGCTGCTTTTGAAGAAAAAAACCTTCCAAGAAGAGACTCATCAAGCATTTTACACGACATTAGCAATAATTTTACCAACTGGTTTCTTGGGATTTGAATAAGCCCTTCTCCTGTTATATTTGTATCGGATAGATCGGCCTTTTTTAAATGAAATGCTTTTATGAATAACCATTTTAGAAAATATTCATCAAGCTTTTTACACGATCCTAGCAATAGCTCTTCTAGTTGGTTTTTTTTCGAAATACAAGCCAGCCCTTCTCCTGTTATACTTGTATTAGATAAATCGACACTTCTTAAATGAGAAGCTTTTAAAGAGAAAAATTTTGCAAGAAAAGACTCGTCAAGCTCATGACATGATCGTAGTAAGATCTTTTCTAGTTGGTTTTTTTTCGGAATACAAGCCAGCCCTTCTCCTGTTGTGTTGGTAAAGTCCAAATCAAGCATTCTTAAATGGGAGGCTTTTAAAGAGAAAAACTCTATAAGATAGATTTCTTCAACAAATTTACATGAAGTTAAATATAACTCTTCTAATTGACTTTCCGCTGAAATGTGAGTAAGCCCTTCTCCTGTTATGCTTGTATTAAATAAATTGACTCTTCTTAAATGAGCTGCTTTCAAAGAAAAAAACCTTCCTATAAAGGTTTCATCAAGCTTTTTACACGATCCTAGCAATAGCTCTTCTAGTTGGTTTTTTTCTGGAATATAAGTCAATCCTTCCCCTGTTGTTTGGGTAAAGGACAAATCAAGTACTCTTAAATGGGAGGCTTTTAAAGATAAAAACTCTATAAGATAGATTTCTTTAACAAATTTACATGAACCTAAATATAACTCTTCTAGTTGGTTTTTTTCTGGAATATAAGTCAATCCTTCCCCTTTTGTTTGGGTAAAGGACAAATCAAGTACTCTTAAATGGGAGGCTTTTAAAGATAAAAACTCTATAAGATAGATTTCTTTAACAAATTCACATGAACCTAAATATAACTCTTCTACTTGATTTTTCGCTGGAATTTGAGAGAACCCCTTCAAAGATGTGTATGTTCGAGACAAGTCCACTTTCTTTAGATGAGCTGCTTTTGAAAAAAAGATTTCTAATAAATTTTCATCAAGATTAGTACATGCATTTAAATGTAAACTTTCTAATTGATTGTTTTTTGGAAGGTGTGTCAACCCCTCTCCAGTTGTATTTGTATAAGATAAATCAACGGTTCTTAAGTTAATCGCCCTAGAAGAGAAAAATTCTATAAGGAATTCTTCATTAAGATTACAATCACTTATGCAAAGGTCTTCTAATTTATTTTCTTTAGATACCTGAGTAAGCCACCTACCTGTTGTGTTAGAAGATAACAATGTTAAAGATGTTAAAGCAGGACATAATGCAATAACTTGCACAACTTGAGCATCTGCAAAGTCACGATCATGACCACATAAAAAATTTAAACTTTTAATCATTGTCCTTTTATCCTCAGGAAGCTTTTCTAAAAAGGAAATCATGCTTGGTATATCCTTCTTAAATTTACACTCAATTACTTTAGAGAGAAACTCACCTATAATTTTAGAACTGAAACCTAGGACTTCGTTAAATTTTAAAGCAATTAAATGCTCTATCAATTGAGGGTGCTTTACTAAAAACAAGCTTCTTTCTTTCTCTGGCAGCCTTGCAATAGATTGCATAAGAGCTAACCGACATATTGGCATGCAAGAAGCTTTCCTCCATAATTTACTCACTTGACTTACAACTAATTGCTGTTCAGGAGCTAGAAAAGATATTGTCTTACTCCAGATATTTGCAGGTAATGATAAATTGATAGAAGCTGTCATATAATTTCCTTTTTAAAGTAGTAACTTTGTTTTTATAAAAAATCCCAAAAAATAACTTTAACGCCTTATTCTTGATGTTCTTTTCCGAATACTTTTTAAGAATTGCTCATTAAGATTTATACAAATTGTTAAATCTAGGCTCTCTAACTGGTTTTCCGATCTAAGACCTTATTAAATTTTAGAGTGATTAAATGTTCTATTAATCGAGGGTGCTTGACTAAAAACAAGCTTCTTTCTTCCCCAGAAAACTTTACAATAGATTGCATAAGGGCAAATTACCTTCCATGATCAGTTATAGAAATATGATGCCAAAGTTTGCTAATTTCACGAGTTTCTAGCTGCTGCTTTGCAGACAAAAATGCTACAATATTAGAGAAAACATCTTCGGGAAAACTTGAGAGCTGCGCATAATGTAGGGAACTAACCATGATGGACCAGTTATATTTTAAAGGGCAAAAACAATATAGTAACTGCCCTTAAAATTACGAGTAAATTTTACTAGAATAGTCCATCAGAATTTTTCGGGTATAAAGCTTATTTTAAGGTTTTATAGTTAACGTCCTATTCCGAGAAACTAGTTTTTTTCTAGGGAATTCTTTCCTCTAAAGCTCTCTTTGCCTAAAATCTTAAACCACTAACTATAAGATGATTACATACTTATCTACCCTCAAAAGGTCGGAAATAAATTTATAATAAATAATGATTTTATCAAAATTTATACAATCTTAATTATTGTTTATTATAATTTTACATGTTAATAATAAAAGGTAATTAACTATGACTAACTCGATTTATCTAGCACCAGTTATAATTCCCCCATCGATAGCTACACAAAACACCCCGAACCCAACTAATGCGAAAGTATCAATTTTAAGCAAAATAATTGAAGAGATCGGAGACTTCTTTTCACAAGACCCAAAGATTATTACTTGCTCTGTTGCTTTTGCTGCCGGACTTGCAATTGCTGGCGCTTTTACCGGTGGGATAGGATCGATTTGTCTTTATGCTCTTGCAGGACTTGCTGGAATCATTCCTCCTGTTACAGTTCACGCTGCCCATCATTCTAACGAGTACCACGGATACCGCAACTAAAAAGTTTTCTACCTTTTAATAAGATAGGCAAAATTACATCACCCTGTTTAGGGTGATTTTTTTTTGCCTATTTTTTTTCAAAAAAAACACAGTGCAAAATAATTCTCTTGAGAAGATAATGTAAGTGGTAGACAAAAGAGATTATGGAAACACCTAAACTCCAAGACTATATTCATACGCTTTACGATGAACTGGAAATGGATCCTAAGCCTACTGCCAATGAAAAGCTACAATATAAGCTTGTTATTGCAGATGACTTAGAGTTATTCATTCAAGAGTTTGATGATCATGCTTTTATAGAAGCAAATATTAAAGAGTGTCCTCAACAGAAAAGAGAGGAACTTTTTATGTACCTCATGGAAGCTAATTTACTTGGGCAAGGAACAGGAGAAAGTGCAATAGGACTAGATCAACAAGAGAAATTCTTGACACTCTCTTCTATATTGTCCTATGACACAAATTACGCCGAATTCAAAAATGCTATTGAGGATTTCACCAACTACCTGTTTTACTGGAGGGAAGAAGTGGAAAAATTTGAAAAGAAAATAAACCAAGCGATATTGTAAAAAAATGGCAGCACACTTTATTGCAGAAGAAGGTCCACTACAGGGACTTGTTTTAGATTTTAAAGAAGGGAATCTTTGGATTATTGGAAGAGACCCCGACCAGACAGATTATGTTTTAGAAGATGCTACTGTATCCCGCAAGCATGCTGAAATATCTCTTGGCGACGAAGGATTTTTTATAAAAAATCTAAGTCGTATCAATCCCACCTTGATTAACGAAGAAGAATTTACAGGGAAAATCCTTTTAAAAGAGGGTGATAGAGTTCGCATAGGGCAAACACTCTTTCTTTTTTCTGAAGAAACATCTTTAGAAGAAAAAAAGACAGAGGAAAAAAAAAATGAAAGTGGCTATGACGACATTTTCAGTTCTTTAGAAGAACCTGAAGTTTCTTCTCATGAAGAAAATGAGCCTGATAACGAGTCTGAAGTAGAGCCTGAGGCGAGAAATGCCTATGATACGATCTTTGAAGAATCCGAAGAAGAAGTTCCTTTTCATTTAATTGGGGACACCCCCTTGCTTCTTAAAGTGATTTCAGGGCCTAATGCAGGTGCTGAGATTGGGTTGGAAAAAAACAAGACATATTTAATTGGTAAAGATCCAAATAGTTGTGAAATCGTATTTCAAGATTTAAGCGTATCCAGAAACCACGCCAAACTAACAATTGACAGTGAAGGAATTATCACCATTGAAGATCTCCATTCTAAAAATGGAACAAGGCTTAATGGTGTTCTCATTGAAGAACTAAAGCATGTAACCTCACAAGATCTCATCGCCTGCGGAACAACTACTTTTGTTATTTTAGACAAGGAAGCCGCTCAAGAAACAATCTACTCTCCTGCCTATGCAGCTTTTGAAGAAGTTGAACCAGAGGAAGAAGTAGAGGAAGAGCCTGAAGAAGAGGAACTCCCCACTAATTGGAAAGAAAGCATCATACCCACAAAGTATATAGCCCTTGCTATTGGTGGCGTAGTTACTTTACTAATTGTTTTTTTAAGTTTTTTCTCTCTTTTTAAAAGTCAAAAAATGGAAGTCGTTACCAAAAAACCGGTAGAAAAAATTCATGAAGCTTTAAAAAAATACAATGACGTTGAGTTCTCTTATAACCCTGCCACCGGAAAGCTTTTTTTAACGGGACACGTACTTACTAAAGTTGATCAACAAGAGCTGCTTTATGACCTAAAGGCCCTCCCCTTTATCTACTCTGTAGAAGATAACATCATCATCGATGAGTATATTTGGAAAAATATCAATGATGTTTTAGTAGAAAATGCTGACTGGAAAGGAATTAATGTCTATGCTACAGAAGCAGGTCATTTTATCATTTCCGGATATCTTGCAACTAATGAAGAAAAAGATAATTTAGATGATTATTTAAATACCCACTTTCCTTTCTTAGATAAGCTAGAAAACAAAGTGTATGTTGAGCAAAATTTAACTATGCAAGTACAAGCAGTTTTACAATCAAATGGATTGGATGGTATTTTATTTCAACTGAACAATGGTGCTTTAACCTTATCTGGTTTTTTTAATGAAAAAGAAAAGCAAAAATATCAAGATGCTGTTTCACAATTAGAAGAGATACCAGGAATACGTTCCGTGCAAAATATAGCAGTAGCTTCCAACGAGTCTTCTGCCAGAATTAATTTAACCGCGAACTATCAAATAACAGGTTATGCAAAGTACGACAGTAATAATTATAGCGTGGTAATTAATGGACAAATTCTAACTTTAGGTGATTCACTAGATGGCATGGACATTACATCCATCCAGAAAAATATGATTCTACTTGAAAAAGATGGCCTAAAATATAAAATCGATTATAACCCGTAAAAAAAAGGACAGCATGTACGGATTAGAAAAAAAAGAACCTGAACAGTTTGCCTTTGACTTGGAAGAAGAAATCAAAAATGATTCCGACAAAGGGAAAAAATATATTGAAATCGCCGAAAAAAGAATTGAAGAGCTTAAAACAAAAATGCGATCAGGTCAGGGTGAAGAAGAGTTTGATAAACTAGGTAGCCTTCTTCACGGTTATACGGCCCTTCGAAAAGTATTAAATAAAATCGCCAAATCTTAAAACTTTAAAGGAGAAACTAATGGCAAAACTCCCTGGAGTAACACTCTCATTTTCATCATTGATTAAAGCTTATGCAAAATTACAGTCAAGCTTGGTTCAACAAGTAAAAAAACTAGCATCCTCCATGAGTCAGGCAACTCCTGGTCAATTTTTGCTTGTGCAATTTCAAATGGCCCAAGTAACTCAGATTGGTGAGTCAATTTCTAACTTAATTTCTCAGGTTAATTCCGTTATTAATAATGCGGTACGTAACCAGAAAACCCAGTAATCTGAGGGAGTATGTCTTTTATTCAAGATTACAAAGAAGATTTTATATTGCTTTTAGAGTCTGGGTTTATAGCTGTTAATCAAGCAGATGAAGATGCTGCAAGAAAACTTTTTAAAGCAGCTGAACTATTAGATCCTAAAAGCACCCTGCCTAAAGTAGGCATAGGCTATCTACACTTACACAAACTCGAGCTTAAGCAAGCTGTAGAGCTTTTTGAAAGTGTTTTAAAAGAAGAGCCTGAAAATGAGATGGCTAAAACATTTCTAGGCTTGAGTTTAAGCTTTACTCCTAAAGGGGTAAACGAAGCCGAAAAGATTTTAGAATCAACTGCAAAATCCAGTGATTCACTTATTAAGAATCTTTCTATTTCAGCTCTTGATTTTGTGGAAAAATTTATAAAAAAAACACCTACTCCTGTCGAAGGAATGAAAAAACAAAAATAATATATGGCAGAACAAACACCTCCCCCTACAGGTCCTGGTGGTCCTATTGAACCCACTGGGGAAAAACCAAAATTAACGCCGGATAAATCGCAATTTGACTCATATATGCAGCAAGCTCCTGGACAAACTCCTGGAGCAGCGCCGCAAGGTCCATCTGGAGTAAGTCCTATGGAACTTGCACAAGGAGGACTGCAAGGAGCTAATCAGCCAACATTAGACACTTTATTAGCCCAAGTAAATACTACTCATTCAAATTTCGAAAATGTCAAAAAGATGCTGCAAACGCCTAATCTTAGGTTTAAGCGGTCTCAAGAGCATCTTCTTAGAAATAAACTATCGGAAGCAAATACCCATTTAACGGCGGCTTCTAATAAAATGGGAGCTCAAGTTGCTACCCCCGTTAACATTCCTTCCGGAGCAAGCCCTGTTGAAAGATTTATAGGACTTGTCACAAATGGGGAAAATCAATTACATGAAGCTCAACAAGCTTTACTTGATTTAAAGGATAACGAAGGCCAGCTTAATCCTGGCGATATGATGCTGGTACAAGTAAAACTGGCGCAGGCACAGCAAAATCTAGAATACGCTTCTATTTTGCTAAGTAAAACTATTGATGTATTAAAACAGATGATTAACATCCAGTTATAATTATGGATCCTAAATCTACCTTAGATAATTTGATTTCTCACTTGGAAGATGTTGAACTGACAACTGTCCATGGAAGAATTACTGAGGCAATCGGGATGCTGATCAAGGCGGTAATCCCTCAAGTTAAGCTGGGTGAAGTTTGCTTAATAAAAAGAGAGGGAGATCCTTTAGTCGCAGAAGTAGTCGGCTTTACCAAAGATGAAGTGCTCTTGTCGCCGTTAGGTGATATGTCTGGCATAGGCCCCTCCTCTGAAGTAATTCCTATGCGACTTCCTTTAAATATCAAAGTGGGACCACAACTTTTAGGTCGAGTTTTAAATGGCGTTGGAAAGCCAATGGATGAGGATGTTCTGGGTCCCATTGAAGATTTACCTGAAAGTGTTCCTGTTGTTGCACCTCCTCCCGACCCTTTAAAGCGATCTATTATTGAAGAGCCTTTATCAGTGGGAATAAAAAGCATTGATGGTGTTTTAACCTGCGGAAAAGGACAAAGAGTGGGTATCTTTGCTGCTGCCGGTGTAGGTAAATCGACGCTGTTAGGTATGATTGCTAAAAATGCTAAAGCAGATGTCAATGTTATATCGCTTATTGGAGAAAGGGGAAGAGAAGTAAGAGAATTTTTAAAAAATGACCTTGGAGAAGAAGGCCTGAAAAGATCCGTCGTTGTAGTTTCAACTTCTGATCAAGCTCCTCAACTAAGAATTAATGCAGCTTACGTAGGAACAGCCATTGCGGAATATTTTCGAGACCAGGGCAAATCCGTCATTTTAATGATGGACTCGGTTACTAGATATGCAAGAGCCTTGCGGGAGATCGGCCTTGCAGCGGGTGAGCCCCCTGCCAGAGCTGGATTTACCCCTTCAGTATTTTCTACCCTTCCTAAACTTTTAGAAAGGTCAGGAAACTCGGATAAAGGCTCTATTACAGGATTTTATACTATATTAGTAGCTGGAGATGACTTGAATGAGCCAATTGCTGACGAAACAAGATCTATTCTAGATGGTCACATCATTTTGTCTAGAGACTTAGCAAGACAACATCATTACCCTGCTATTGACGTTTTATCATCTGTCTCTCGTATTTTAACGCATATTACTGACAAAGAGCATCAGCAAGTTATTGGAAAGATAAGAGAAGTGTTAGCAAACTACAAAAAAAATGAACTGCTGATTCGAATTGGTGAATATAAACCTGGCTCTGACAAAGATGCTGACTTTGCTATCAAATACATTGATAAAGTCAATCAGTTCTTAAAGCAAGGCGTTCTTGAGAAGTCTAGTTTTGAAGAAACTCTTAACCTGCTTAAAAATCTATTTTAATGAGCGCTGACTATCCTCTTCAAGAGTTAGTTGAGATCAAAGAAAGGCGATTTCAAGAAGCTGCCCGTATTTTAGAAAAAAAGAAAAAACAGCTTTTGGAAGAAGAAGAAAAATTAAAAGAAAAAGAGAGAGAACGGGATAAAGTATTAAAGCACAAACTGGAAAAGCTTCATCAGTTACGACAAGCCTTAGATCAAGGTGAAAGAACAGATAAAATTCAACAAATGAAGCGCTACAAAGAAGTCGTAGATGAGCGTCTAGCTGAGAAAGAAAAGCAAGTTGATGCGCAAAAAAAACAGGTAAAGTTAGCGGAAGAACAGGTAGAAGCTGCAAAAAAAGATTTATACCAAAAACAAAAAGATGTCGAAAAGCTTACTACTCATAAAAAAGAATGGATGAGTGAAATGGAAAGAGAAGAAACAAGAAAAGAAGCTGCTGAGCAAGATGAAATTGGCGCTGCCTTGCATTCCCGTAAAAATAAGAAGAAAAAATCATCTTGAATGATTAATCTATAAGTATAAGGAGTAAAACAAAGGATGATAGGCCCCGTGAGACCTCTACCACCAGATGATAAGGGAAAAACTTCTCGAGCTGATGAATTTGCAGAAAAGCATAAGAAAGTAGAAAGAGCGAGAGAAGTAGATCCAGAAGAAAAGAAAAGAAGGAAATTTAGACAACACTTTGAAAAAGAAACAGAGTCTAAAGCAGCTCCTGAAGAAAAAAAGCCTTCCCCTTATGAAACTACATTTTATGATAAAGGCCCTGCTGAAAAGCAAGAGCCAGTTAAAGGAGTAGAGCAAAAGTCAGAGCTGGAAGAAGAAAAAAAAGAAGAAAAGTCTATATCTTCGAAAGAAGATGGCATCGAAGAGGCCAAGGAATATGACAAGCAAAAACCTGCTTCACCTAGACATCCGACAGAATCTAAAGAAGCAAAAGTTACAACTTACCTACCTCCAAAGCCAGATGAACGCATAGAGCAAAAACAGCTTGAATCAGAAAAAGGCATAACAGCGCCTAAGGCAAAGGATGAACCTGAAGAAAAGAAAAAAGAAACTGAAACGCCACTTCCTTCTCTTCCTATTGCAATGCCGGCTGAAATTGTGCAAAAGGCTTCTGAAATTACCAATTCTGTAAAAGTCTTCTTAAACCCTGAAATTGCTCCTTTATTTGAACAGATGGTTGGAAGAATGGTGATTATGAGCGCTAAAGAAGGAATTATGCAAACGCAAATTGACTTGACCAGTGCCAATTTTGAAAACTCCGTTTTTTTTGGCTCTTCAGTCGTATTAGAAAAATATGCTACAGCTCCAGATTCTTTTAATATTCGCTTAACCGGATCTCCTGAGGCCGTGACCATTTTTAATGCTAATATGGAATCTTTAATGGAAGCTTTTCAGAAATCAAACTTAAACTTTAGAATAGGTAGACTAGAAGCTGCCTATGAAACAACAAGGCCTCTTTTTCGAAGAAAAAAATCTACATCAGGTGGAGATATGTCTGGAGAAGATTTAGGAAAGTAAAATGACAACGCTTTGGAATACACAGATACAAGAAAAAATACAGAACATTGTAGAAGTTCCAGTAGGAATCGATGCGTTTTCTTGGGATAGATTTAGCAAGGAATTTTCCGAGAAGTTTGAATTGGAAGGCCTCAAAATTGAACCATTAAAAACCTATTGGCTAACTCCTGAAGAATTTGAAAGTCTTTCTCACAATGAGAACTTTTTTATTGAAATGGCAGCTCAGCCTATTTTAGAAAATTGTTACTTGTTTATGGACCAAGAAGAAATTTCTAAAATCATCTCTTGGGCCTTATTCAAAAAAGAGGAAGGTAGCAGCTTTTCTTCTGAACTGCTCCAGGAAGGCTTTTATCGATACATGGTTCTTGAAACCCTCGATATCATAGAGCAAGATAACCTTTGCCAAGGCCTTTCCTTTAAAATAACTCAAGAAACAGCGGAAATAAAAGAAGCTTGCCTTGTTATCGACCTGCAAATTACTTATCTGCAAAAAACGTGTTTTGCAAAAGTTTTTCTGACAAAAGGTTTTATTGACTCCTGGGATAATCAGATTAAAAGTACTATTGACTTTACTAAATTGCCTGTTACAGAATCCCTTAACCTTAATTTTAAGGCTCTTATCGCTGAAACAGCCGTAAGCGAAAATATATTAGAAACGATAACCCCCGGTGACGTTATTTTATTAGATAAAACTTATTATGATAGTAAGCTGCACCAGGGATTTGTCCTTCTTCAACTGGAAAATACTCCCCTATTTCAAGCAAAATTAAAACAAGATAAAATAAAAATCATAGGGCCTGCTTTTTCTGAGGAAGAGCTAAATGAGGAAGTGCAAGACCTTCCTTTAAATCTTCATGTTGAAATAGGTTCCTTTAAAATACCTTTTAAGCAGTTAATGACCTTAGAAGAGGGAGAGACCATTGATCTACCTCACAATATTGAACAGGACATTGATTTAACTTTAAACGGAAATTACCTTGGAAAAGGTGAACTCATAAAAGTTGGCGAAGCTTTTGGCATTCGCGTAACTGAAATGACTTGAAGAAACTTCTTCCTTAAACTTTTTCTAGAATGACGAAAGAAAACATATATCATCAAAATACTAAGCCACATTTAACTAAAGATGTATCGTTCGCCACTCCATCCATAATTGGACCCTATCGTATTGAAAGCCCTCTTAGTAAAGGCGGCATGAGTATTTTATACCTTGCAAGTCATCCTGAAACTCACGAGCCTTTAGTTGTAAAAATTCTGTCGCCTAAATATATCACCAATAAAGAAATGGTCTCACGATTTTTAAAAGAAGCTGAAATCATTTCCATGACTGACCACCCCAATATTATAAAGGTTTTTGGTCAGGGCAAGTGGGAAAAAGGATTGTATATTGCTATGGAGTTTGTTCAGGGTGTTTCTTTAAGGCAATTCATTCTACAAAAATCTTTATCTCAGACCAAAGCTCTAGATATTATACTTCAAGTAGCTTACGCCTTACTGCACTTGCATACCCATGGAGTTATCCACAGAGACTTAAAGCCTGAAAATATCCTTATTACAGAGTCTGGTAAAGTTAAAGTCATTGATTTTGGCATAGCCCAACTTCATCAAGAAGAAGAAATAACGTCTAAAAAATCTCGCCTGATAGGCACACCAAATTACATGAGTCCTGAACAAAAAGAAAATCCTAATAAAGTATCTTTTTCATCGGATATTTATTCACTGGGAATTATCGCTTATGAACTCATCTTAGGAAGGCTTTCGCACGGCGTTATCCATCTATCTTTTTTACCCGGATCTCTTCAGAAGATTATTGAAAAGTCTTTAATGGTAAATCCACAAGACCGTTATCAAGATATCGTGGATGTAATAAGTGAAATAACTCTTTTTTTAAAAAAAACACGCGATGAAATACCCACTTCTTTAGACAACAAAACACTTGATAGTTTTCTCACATTAAAAAAGGATTTCTTTTCACAAAAAGCTCCAACATGGCCACAAATTGAAATTGGCCTTTCTCAGCAAAAAGCAGAGTTTATGACAGGAGCGCTGCATGATTTTCACAAGCTGCCAAATGACCAGTATTTAGTTATAATAGCAGAACCCTTAAAAGAAGGATTGTCCACTCTCCTTCCTGTTGCTGCCCTTAAAGGGATGATAAATGCTCTTATAAAAAGTCAGCAAAATGAATTTCATCCGCTGACTTTCACGCATACTATTAACAGACTTGTAGCACTTGATAAACAAACTTATCCCAACCCTTTTGGGCTTTCTCTTTTATTGCTTATACCAGAAAAAGATCGTATGGTATTCATTTCCTGCGCTCATAGCTCTTTGTATCATTTACCTTCAGACAGCTCTAACTACAAAGCATTAACAACGCCTAACGACCCTATTGGGAAAAGCGGCGATTCTTCTTTTTTAGAAACTGCTGCTAATTGGAAAAGTTCTGATTTATTATTACTTTGCTCTATGAATTCCAAAGAAATACCTTCTTTTGATAGTGCTATTTCAGATTATATTTTTTTATCTCCACAAGTTCAGTCAGAAAAAATCTTGTCTGAAATTTTAAGCAAGCAGGATATTAAATCTCAAAAGAACTCAACAGCCATTACGCTTCATAGAATTTTTTAGATCAAATTTTTCTAAAGTTTTTTTTGCGCAAGTGTTGATATCTAAAGTTTATCTGAAAAAAAAGTGTTAAGAATATAACAAGACAAAGATCTCAATTAAGTATTCTTCAAAGCATAGATGTGTAATTTATACAAAAAACTGGTTGTTCAATTTTTTAAATAAAAGTGATTTAAATAAATCAAATATGATAGTAAAAAGAAAAGGTGTAATTTTTTTTTTAGCTCTATGAAAGATTGCAATTATTAGATTAGTATTTTACGATTTTAGTAAGAGTGCAGCTAAATTGCAAAACGCATGCTTTTATGGTTTCTTAAAAATGCAAAATGTTTTTCGTAAAATTGTCTTTTCTTTTATTTTTCTTGGTTCCCTTTCTTTACCTGAAAGCATAGTCGCTCAGGAAAGTGGTTTTACCATTAACTATACAAATGTTTCTTTGATTGAGTATGTTAAGTTTGTTGGGAAAATTTGCAAAACCAATTTCATTTATGATGAAAATGAACTTGCAAATTTAACTATCACTGTTGTTTCCGATGAGCCCATTACCCGTGAAAACTTAATGTCTACATTAATACAGACACTAAGAATTCATGGTTTGAACTTATTAGAGCAAGAAGGAAGTCTTCTTATTACTAAATCAGACAGCGTAAAGCAATTAGCACATGTGTCTTCTTCCAATGAAGCTCTTAATCCCGAAATTCCTATTATTACTAAAGTATTTCGCGTAAAGAACACGTCTGTAGAGTCTATTGCAGCTATTATTCAATCCATGATATCTGCTCAAGCAGTTTTAGATGTTTTACCAGAAACTAGGCAAATAATCCTAACAGACATTACGACTAATCTAGAGAAAGTCGAATCTCTTATTGAAAATTTAGACTCCCCTGAGACTCCTTTGGAGATTGAGCCTTACAAGGTGCGGTTTAACCAGCCTGAATATCTGATTAGCTTGGCAAGCCAGCTTATGGCCCCCCTATCACAAGGAAGCCCCTTTATTTTAGTCCCACATGATATCGCCAACACAATTTACATTGTTTCAACACCAAGGCTTGTAGAAAAAGCAATCGCCATTTTCAGTAACTTAGATGTAGAGCCAGACGCAAAAACAAAAGGAAAGCGTGTAAAAGGAGAAAACCTTCTTATTTATAAGGCGCAAGAAAAAAATGCGATGGAGCTTGTCAAGGCGCTATCCAATATTGCAAGTACCTTAAAAGAATCAGGCGTCTTTGATAAAGACCTTATAGAAACGATCGAGACCCAAAAATTTATCCCCGAGACGAACTCCATCCTTTTTATGGGCAGCCCAACCTCTTTGGCTAAAGTAAAAGAGTTTCTGTTGAGTTTAGACGCTCCAGGAAAAGCTGCTTTTTCAGAGTCAACTCGCTTTTTTATTTATAAGCCTCAATTTTTAAGTGTTTCGGCTACAAAAAAAGCCATTGATGAATACGCAAAAAATCTTGCTCTTTCCAAATACACCGACCAAACCCTTATCGAGTCACTGCAAAATGCAAAAGTAATTCCTTCCACTCAATCAATATTATTCACCGGAGATCCTGTAACATTTGAAAAAATCAGAGAGATTTTAAATAGCGTTGACAATGCTTCAGATAGTGATGTGAAGGGAAGGCAAAAAACATTTTGGATGTACAAAATTGAGAAGACGACTTCACAAGGTCTTATTGATGCCCTCAACTCCATGGTAAAAGACTTAAAGAAAGCTGATGTAATTGAACAGGATCTTATTGAGACCATTGACTCAATGAAATACTTAAAAGATTCTAATTCCCTGCTTTTTACAGGACCTCAAAGTGGAGTCCAGAAGCTTCAAAATTTCCTACCAAGTTTTGATCAAGTAGACGGCCTTCTACCTATTAGCAGTCAATTCTTGGTTCACCGTCCTGTTTACCTTACAGGTGATCAGATTTTAGAGTCTTTAAAAGATCTTGCTAAAAACTTAGAAGAGTCACAACTGTCAGACCCCGCTTTAATAAGAGCCATTGATAGTGGAAAATATGTAAAATCTACACAAACTATTTTGTTTACAGGCGATCCTGAATCATTAAAAAGACTGGAAGCTCTTTTACAAGATGTTGATGGGAAAGAAACAGCTCAGTACGCCAAAGCAACGTACTGGATCCATCCTTTGAAGTATGTTAGTAGAGAAAGAGCTGAAGAATATTTAAAACAAGTAACGCAGAACTTAAGCAAGTCAGGCCTAAAAAACGAGCCGGTAGTTGCTGCCATCCGATCCATGCGTTATGTGCCTGAGTCTAGATCGTTAATGTTTTCTGGAACACAGGACGCACTCAACCAAGTTCAAGAAATTTTAAACTCTTTTGATAGTCCTGAAGTAGAGAAACAATCTTTTTCTGCTTATTTTCTTTACAAGCTGCAAAATGTATCAGGTGCTTTAATTGAAGAAGATTTAGAACGTTTTGCAGAAAATTTAAAGTCTACAGGGCTAAAAGATAGTGAGCTAATTAAGGTATTGGATAATGCAAAATGGGTAAGAGAGACTAACTCCATTTTGCTTACGGGCGATTCTAAAGCAATACAAGAAGCGAAAGAGATTTTAAATAAGTTTGACGTTATCAGAGATGATAGTAAGCGGGCCGATTTATTTATGTATAAGCCTAAATTCTTACCGCCTGAACTATTGCAAAAATCACTTAATGAACTTGTTGCAAATTTAAAAAAATCAGATTTGAGTGATTCAGCTTTAGTTAATCTGATTAAAAGCATGCGCTACTCTGATACTACCCAAACTCTTATCTTTACTGGTGATCCTTCAGCTATAAAAAAGCTGCAAGTCATTTTGCAAAACATTGATGATGAAAGTGCCCAAGGCCCAATTCAGCAAATAGGCAAAACTACATTTCTTTTATATAAACTCAAAAATGCTTCAGGAAATCAGATTCAAGCATCTATCAGACAAATATTAAAAGATTTAAAACGATCTGGCACATCTGACAAAAACTTTTTAAAAACATTAGAGAGCATGAAGTACGTTCCTGAAACGAACTCTCTACTGTTTACTGGAGATCCTACTTCTTTAGAGAAAGCGCAAGCCTTAGTGGAAAAGTTTGATGTCAAAAGCTTAGCAGGTCCAGTAGAGATGGGACCGGCTGGTGAAACCTTTTTTGTTTACAAGCCAAAATATTTAAGCGGGCCTGAATTGCAAAAGCAATTAGAAGATTTTGCTGATAACTTAAAAATGACCGGTCTTTCCGACCCTCTTTTATACCAAGCCTTAAATAATGCTAGATGGGTTGAAGCTAACAAGTCTCTTATCATTACAGCTGACCCGCAAACACTGGAAAAAGTAAAAGGGCTTTTAAGAGAAGTAGATGTGGTTGATGGCATTGCTCCTCATATTGAGCCTACAATACAACCTGGCGAGCAAACCAGCTTTTTAGTCTACAAGCTGCAATACCATAAAGGAGAATCCATTAGAGCTGCCCTTAGGTCTATTGCAAAAGATTTATCTGAATCAAAAGTTCCTCAAAACCAAGTTTTATTAGATGCTATCAATGCAGTTCAATGGATTGAAGTTACTAACTCTCTTTTATGCACAGCTGACCCTCAAACTTTAGCAAGACTAAGGGAACTGATCAAAAGCTTAGATATTCCCTTAAAGCAAGTATTTATTGAAGTGTTGGTCATTGAGACCTCCCTTTCCAACTCATTAGAGTTTGGTTTAGATTGGCTTGGAAAAGGCAAATGGAAAGACAAAGCAGCTACAAGTATTAGTAATGCCAACTCTACAACTGACGCCTTTTCTACTAACTTTCAAAGCATAAATGCTACTAACACACCTCAGGGAACTACGATACCTTTTGCTAGCAGCGGATTTAGTTTTGGCGCAATAGGAGATGTGATTTTCCATAAAGGGGCCTCCTTTGTCTCTATGGGATCCTTAATGAAGGCTCTGCAAAATGACCGCGAGACTATTATTGTAACTACCCCAAAAGTATTTGCCCAAGACAGTAAGAAGTCGACTTTATTTATTGGCCAAAACATTCCTTTTGTTGGATCTTTTGTCACTAACCAAGGAAATAACGTTGTTAACACCACCAACATTGAATATCGAGATATCGGTACCAATTTGGAAATTACGCCAGTTCTTGGAAATTCTGATATTGTTACCTTAAACTTATCTTTATCAAGGTCATCTACTGATACCGCTGGTGGTATTACTCTCAACGTCGGGAATGTACAAGGTGTAACAACAAATAAAACAAGCTTGGATACTACATTCCATGTTCCTAATAAGCACTTCTTAATCTTAACAGGTCTGGTTTCCCAAACCAAAGACAGGCAAAAGTCTGGCCTTCCTTGTTTAGGTGGCCTTCCATTAATTGGAGCTGCATTTAACTTAAACAACAATGTTGACTCCTTTAACAATATTGTTATTTTCTTAAGGCCTCATATTTTAAACTCTTTAGAAGATCTTGAAGATATAACTCGAAAGCAGGAAGATTACTTTAGAGAAGAAACTGGCGCACCTGTTTTAGAATCAGAGTTCGATGAAGCTATGGAAAAGATTAAATCTTACGATGATGAATAGGATCTGTCTTTTTGTTTTACTACTTTGCTGTAGCTGTTATCGTGTACAAGATAAAATCCAGCCTCAAATTAACTATAGATTAGAAGAAAAATATTTAGATGAGCTTAAACCTGCTTTTGCTCCTATCTCCGATGCTGAAAAACGAGAGGAATGGGGCAAAGAATATTTGATTGCTCTTGCCTTTGCAAAAGAAATGGATCTTTACAGAGCCGTTTCAACTTTTAAAAGAGCCTCTATTTTAGTCCCTGAAGAAAAGGAAACTAGAAAGCTAGAAATTCAATACAATATAATCCTCTGCTATTTTCTCGCGAAAAAATATGAAGATGTTGTGATAACTTTTGAAAGATCTGAGCTAGATCATATAGACAAATCTTTTACTACTTTTCATGACTTGTTAATTGTTTTATATAGCAGCTATTTACAGATTGGCGATCTTGATAAAGCTAATACCGCCTTGGATTTATTGAAAAAGAACTACCCTAAAACTGCTGAGAAAATTGATCTTTCTATGGCATTAATACAGCCGGATATAGAAAGAGCAGAGTGCTTGGCTCAAAATACTCCCTATCAAGAAGATATTACGCTAATGCTAGATGCGTATGCAAAAAATAAAAAGTCCATCAACAAAGCAAAAGCTTTAAACGCTTTTATTCCTGGTGCTGGTTATTTATATGTAGGTCAGAAAAAAGCTGCTTTAACTTCTTTTTTAATTAACGGATTGTTTATTGGAGCTGCTACCCACTTTTTTTTAAATGGTCAAATATCTGCAGGTTTGCTAACTACAAGTTTTGAGTTTGGATGGTATTTCGGAGGGATTCACGGAGCAGGATTAGAAGCTAGATATTATAATGAAAGGGTCTATGAAGAAATGGCCTCATCAGTTATGAATCACTACCGCCTATTTCCTGTATTTTCACTGCAATATGGATTCTAAAAAGATAATTATACTTCTATTACCTATTTTTATTTTTGCCAAAGAACCTTTTCAGGAACCTTGGGGAAAAGATACTGTTTTATTGCAAAAAAAAACTCATCAATCTATCCCGCAAAAAAAAACTGTCGGAAGAAAAATTGCTAATGGTGTCATTCACTTTTATCAAAAAAACATCTCCCCCGCTAATGGACCTAAAAGCAATTTTAGACCCACCAGCTCCAAATATATGGAACTTGCTATTCAAAGATACGGCTTTGTAAAAGGGTTTGTTATGGGGTGTGATCGTCTTATGAGAGAAAACTCCGACCCATGGGTATATAGAACGATAGATGTCAATGGATGTACTTATAAATTTGACCCTGCTTTGGAAGACAAAAAGCTAAGATCCAATTAGGTCTGCTATCCCAGATGCGTCCTCCATATCTACTTCTCTATAATTCTCAGCAATAGCTCTTAAAGTACTAGATCTTGAGATGGGGTTAACTACTGCTTCAGCAGCTTCTATCGCCTCTTGAGCATTTCCTGATAGAATTAATCTTGCTGCTATAATACAACTCTGAGCGCATAGCTTTATTTCATTATTGGGAATTGTATCAATAATTCTATTAATTTCCTCAAAAATTCCTTTAACTCGTTCTAAACTCCCAAACAAGCGATGGGATACTGCTATGTTAGTATATTTATCTACAAGATCTTTGAGAGCTGTTGACTTCTCTTGCAAGTCAGTATCTTCACTGATAGCTAACTCTTCTTGCAATAAAGAAGCTATAGCAAAACCAGGCGCTAACTCAGCTGCTAATGTAGAAATCTTTTTAGCCTCATCATCAAGACCTTCTTTAGTCAATTTCTCAGAAACAGCTGGCAAAAAGTCAACGTTGGCAGAAAATTCGCCAATTAAAGTAATTAAGTCGCTAGGGACTTCAGTTATGTTTGAAATCGATGTCATATTGTAATTATTTATTAAAATAATACATGGCGTATAAAAAATTTAACAAATCGAACCTATAAGGCATAGCAAATAGGCTCGTATGAAATACTTATTTCAGAAACGTCTCATTCCTAAAACTGCCTTCGGTCCTATTGCATTTCCTCTTGGACAAGGTATTGAGAAAGGTCAGTTGCAGATGGAATATGAGGATCAGAGAGATTAATCTCCTTTAATGAATGACTATTGGACAAGATTTTGTCGGTCTGAATCCTATTAATTTCCTGAATGATTTCTTGAGCGGCTGGTAAACCCTTAAGTAAAGGATGGGATGTTGCTAACTCTTTGTATTTCTCTACAAGCTGATTGTAGAGCATAGCCTTGTTTTCTAAAGGTGCTTTATCTGCTTCTTCCTCATCTGCTAATAAAGAAGCCATAGCAAACTCGGGCGCTAACTTAGCTGCTAATATAGAGACCTTTTCAGCTTCTTCATTAAGACCTTTTTCAGCCAATTGCGCAGAAACAGCTGGCAAAAAGTTAATGTCTCCTGAAAACTCGCCAATTAAGCGCATTACATCGCTATCTGGGCTTACACTTGGAATACTCATATAGATTACCTTTTGTTAAAAAAAAATTATTAGATTTTATATTTTGTAAATATTTAACAAAATTATAGATGAGTACTTAAAAAAATTAAATTCGAAATTTTTTTTAATAAAACCCTGGTCTTATACTTAAGAATTAAGAACTTACAAGATCTTGCGCCCTTAAACAAGCTTTCCAGGTGGATAATTGAGGATTTGCCTCTTCTGAAATAAATAGATTTTCCGTTCCAATAGTTTTAACTACTTGAGTTCTATGGAATATTTTCCAAACCTCGTCAGTGATACCACTAATTAACAGGTGTCTGTTAGTTGCCTGCAGGTATTCATGCACTTTTAAAATTGCCAAGCACATAGAAGCGTCCATATGGTAAACCCCTGTAAGCCTTAATACAATTGCTCTTACATGTGTGTCTTTGGCAATGGTTCTCATAGTGTTTTGAAAAAGATCGACTGTTCCAAAAAACAACTCTCCTGACACCCCTATAATTCTTATTTTTCGATGCACATTTTCGGTTGCGCTCACTACAGTTAGCCTTCCTGCTGTATTGAAGGCATATTCTACTTGATGAGGCTCTGCTGACTTTTTTAAATAAAAAACGAGAGAAATAACTATCCCTATAAAAAATGCTAAATCTAAATCAAAAACCAAACAAGAAGACATGGTCAGGCAAAATACAAATGCGTCACTTTTAGTTGCTCTAAAGCACAACTTAATATTTTCTAAATTGACAATATTAAAAGTAGTTAACAGTAATAGAGCTGCTAAGGCAGATAGAGGTATTAATTTTACTAAAGGCCAAAAAATAAATATAATAATGGCTACAAAAATGCCGCTGTAAATTGATGCAAAGCGGGTTTTTGCTCCTGATAGAAAGTTAAGGGAACTTCTTGAAGCACTTCCTGAGACAGGAATAGCAAAAGGAAAAAAAGCTAAAAACAAATTACTTATACCAAGGCCAAACACTTCTTGGTTGGAATAAATATTTTGCCCACTCTTGGACGCTAAGTTTCTTGAAACGCTAAAGACTTCTAAAATAGCGACAAAACTAATTGCTACAGAAGATAAAAATACCTCGGATAAGACTTTAAATTTAAGATAGGGCAGTCCAAATTCAAATCGAGGACTGCCTACATCAATAACGTCTTTTAACGTTTTGACCTTGAAAATCTCCGGTAAAAACTCATTTATGCAATAAGCTAGCCCTCCGGCTAGGATTAAAGTAAGTAATGCATCTGGCACTTTTGGCAGCTTTTTCTTAAAAAAGAAAAGAAACCCGATGGCAGTGGATCCTAAAATAAAAGGGCCTAGCTGCACTTCTTGAATGTGCGTTAAAAAATAACTGGCCCTGAAAATTAATGTATTATTGTCTCCCAACTCTACACCAGTAAAATAATACATTTGGTTGGCAATGATAGCCAAGGCAACCCCGGCAAAATACCCCAATACTACTGACCTTGAAACAAATTGCAAAAGTTTTCCTACGTTAAAAAAAGCAGAAAATATTTGCACTGCTCCAATCACAAAAATGATGTGCATTAATATCTGCAGGACTAGCCCTTCATCTGAAATACTGGATCCTGGGTAGTTCTTTTGTATTACATCAGCGACTGTCGTTTGCAACAAAATTGCAACACCTGTTGTTGGACCTGATACTAAATGCCGAGATGAACCCCAAGCAGAGGCAAAAATCGTGCCAAAAATGGCCGAGTAAAATCCGGCAATTGGAGGTAGGCCAGCTAAAAGCGAGTAGGCAATTGCCTGAGGTATGGCTAGCAATGCAACTGACAAGCTAGCAAATAAGTCTTGTTTTAAGGTAGAAAAATGGTACCTTTTCAGTTCTTTTTTAAAAGGTATGAAGCTAATAGGTCGGCTTAAATGATTTTTCATAGTTCCTATTTATAAAATGAAAAACCATTAATATCTACTTAGGACTTTTTCTTTCCTCTAAGAATAAACTCTATTGGGCATCCAGTAAATGCGTACTCCTGCCTAAATGAGTTGATAAGGTAGTTTTTGTAAGCCTTAGTCATTAAGTTTGGATAGTTAATGAATAGAATAAACCTCGGTGGATTCGTTGTTTTTTGTGTCATATAGTATACACGAAGCCTTTTTCCTAAAATCATTGGAGGGTGCACTTTTTGAAAGCATTTTTCGATAAACTGATTAAGCTCAGAAGTAGATAATTTTTTGGCAAGGTTCTCCTGGACTTCGTTCACCTTTTCAAAAATATCCGTAATATTCCTCTTTTCTTTGGCGGAGCCTACAATAATTGGACAGTGCTTAATAAAAGGAGATTCCTCATAGATTGCCTGAATGGAATGCTCCATTCGAAACCCTTTTACAAGGTCCCATTTATTTAAAAATATGACCAGCCCTTTTCCTTCACTTTCAATTTGATTGATAATTCGCTTTTCTTGTGATGTAAGTCCTTCATTCGCATCAATTACCAACACGCAAACATCTGCTCTCGTGATAGCATTTTCTGTGCGCATGGCAGCAAATTTCTCTACGACTTCCTTCTCTTTATTTTTCCTTCTTATTCCAGCAGTATCAATCATAAGATAAGAAGATTCGTTATAATCTAAAGGAATATCAATAGCGTCGCGAGTAGTCCCCGCAATAGGGCTAACTATTGTCCTTTCTTCATTTAACAGAGCATTTATTAAGGTGGACTTGCCAACATTGGCCCTTCCCACAATTGCCACTTTACAGATGGCATCAACTTCATCAGCTAAGTGAGCTTGAGGCACTTTCTCAAAAATATTTTCCAACAGTTCAGCTACATGAAGGCCATGAAGAGCAGATACCGGTACCATTTTTTCTATACCTAACTCAAAAAAATTAAACACTAGATCAGATAAGGACAAATCATCAATTTTATTGACTGCTAAAACAACGGGCTTATGCGTTTTAAGTAAAATTTTTGAAATATCAGCATCAAGGCTCTGTACTCCAGCCTTCCCATCCACTACCAATATAATGCCATCAGCCTCTTCAATAGCTAACTGGGATTGTCTTCTTACCTCTTCCGTGAAAGGAATATTTTTACCAAAGTGAATCCCCCCTGTATCGATTACCTCAAAAGTTTGTCCCGCAAATTCGGCTTCACCGTAAATACGGTCACGGGTAACCCCTTCCATATCATCGACAATAGCAATTCTTTTTTTGCAAATTCGATTAAAAAGGGCTGATTTGCCCACATTAGGGCGTCCAACTAGTGCTAATTTCATAAAACTACTGTTTTTAGCCCTAAATTATATCTAAAGGTAAGATAAAATGGTGTAGCAAAATTTATTGCCTAAAAACAAAATTGACTGCTGCTGCTACTGAAGCTAACCCATATAAATGTATAGAATTGAAACAAGCATCTATTTGCTCTTCCATGACAGAGACATCATTTTCTTGCCCTTGCGCTCTCATCAGAATAGCACGAGTTGCCTGTGCCGTTGCAAACACCCCAAAAATAAAAAAAACTGTATAGGCTACGTCAGCGATTGCTTTATTCTGCGTATTCTCTCTTCTATTTCCAGGTTCTCGAACCTCTAAAGTTGCATTTTCTGGCAAAGTGGCAGTAGACTCTATAGACATTTTTCACCTCTAGTGTTAAAAAAATTTTTTACACTAAACAAAAAAGAATCGATAAAATCAAGTTTTTTTTAATTTTAATATATTAAAAATACTATTCAAAAAAAATCTAATTGAGTGCACAAGAAGAATCAGATAAACAAGGTTTTTTTATGCTAATTTTATTTTTTATAGCATTGGTTCTCGTTTTGCTAGCCTTACCTATTTGGCCCTATAGCAAAACACGGGGATATCGCATTTCCGTTATTTTTGGGATCATAGCGATTGTCCTTTTATTCTTTCTTTTAACTTCAACTTCTTATGTTGAATATGAAAGGGATGAAGAGGGAACAGAGCTAAAAATTGAGAGAAATTATTAAATAAAGCGTATCTGTGCTATTAATCGGAACTAAAAACCTGCAACGGGTGAGTTGATAGTTATTCTTTTTAAGATTTTCGTAAGATCTCTATAAGCTCTTCTCTTGATAGCTTTTTAAGCTGATCACTATCGTCTTTCCCTAAAAGTTCTTCAGTCAAGCCTAACTTTCTTTCAATAAGACTATGAATATCTTCTTCTAATGTGTTTTTAGTCACTAGCTTGAAAACCTGAACCCCTCGATTTTGCCCAATACGATGAACCCTATCGGTTGCTTGATTTTCTTTAGCGGGATTCCACCATCTGTCATAATGAATCACAACAGATCCTGCCGTAAGATCAATCCCTACGCCTGCGGCTAAAAGAGAAGCCACAAAAACGGAACATTTTGGGTCTTCTTGAAATTTTCTAATTTGATCATGTCTTTTTTTAGTAGCTCCTTTAATAGATGCGAAAGAAATGTTTTTCTCTTTTAAGTGCTGCTCAATTATCGTTAACATATCTAAGTACTGAGAAAAAACAACTAATTTTTGTCCACTTTCAATCGCTTCATTTAAAAGCTCAACAAATAAATCCCACTTTCCACTTTTGTGATTTTTATAGGATTTTGGATCTTTAAGAAACAAGCTGGGGTGATTGCAAATTTGCTTGAGCTTGGACAATATCGAAAATATATGAAGATAAGGAACGGGTTCTGCTTCATTTTCTAATGTCGATAAAAGCTCATGTTTACTTTGCCGCAATGTTTCGTTATAAATTTTCTGCTGCTCTTCTGATAACTGGCAGTAAGCAAGCTCTTCCATTTTTTCTGGAAGATCAAATAACACATCCCTTTTTTTTCTTCTTAAAATAAAAGGCTTTATTATTTTGGATAAGATCTTTTTCTTTTCAGGATCTTGATTGCGCTCAATGGGATTAATGAACATTTCTCTAAAAGTACTCATAGCAGGCAGATAATTAGGCAAAACAACATCAAATAAGGCCTTTAGCTCTGACAAATAGTTTTCAATGGGTGTTCCCGTAAGACCAAGCCTCATATTGGCTTTAATTTGTTTGCAGGATTTGTGCGTTTGAGATTGAGGATTCTTAGCAATTTGAAGCTCATCAAAAACAACTACTTCAAATTTAAATGACTTAAGGTTTTCATTTTTTTGTCTCAAGATTCCATAAGATGTAAGAAGTAAGTCGTACGTCTCTTCAAAAGACTCTAACGAGCGTTCTATTCCATAATAAGTAAGTACTCTCATCTTTGGTAAAAATCTTTTAATGAGATCTTCCCAATGATAAATCACGGATGTGGGACAAATAACCATGTATTTATTCATACACTCAGTATCTTCATTCATAACAGAAGCTAAAAGGGCCATTGTTTGATGTGTTTTCCCAAGTCCCATATCATCACATAAAATACCTGATAATCCATGTGCGTATAAAAACCAAAGCCATTGCACCCCTATTTCCTGATAGGGTCTTAATTTAGCTTGCAAAAGATGGGTATCTAGCAGCCTTTCAGTCTGTAGAGAAGAGATTTCCTTTAAATACTTTCTCATCTCTTGAGCATCTTTATTTTGAGCTCTAGTAGGTGAAATCTCTTCAAAGATGCAAAGCCTGAGCCATTCTAAAGTAGTAAGTTTAAGAAGCTGGGTTTCCGTAGAAATTTTACGGCTGCTTAATTCGATTAGCCAACGAAATCTTGTATCAAGTAGATTTATTAACCCTGCACTAGAAAAAAAATATTGTTTATTTTCATGTATCTTTTGCCAAACATCAGACAGCGCTACCTCCCCCAACTCTGATTTAAACTTAAGATCAACGAGCCAAAATACTTTATTTTTTCTTTTTTGCTTTTTTAGTTTTTTAAGGTTTAACTTCAACCTTTTCGGTTTTTTAAGCTTTTTATCTAAATTGGATATATAAGGAGATAGTTTTTCTAATTCATAGTTTAAAAAATAGTTTTCTTGGGACTGTGGAATTTTTCTTTCTTTGCTATAGCGTTCTGGCAATCTCGCACTAAAAGGTAGTTTAGAAAAGCCCTCATCTCGAACAAAAACATATTCATCAAAGTAAAGTACATCTTTTTCCGTATAACCTTCTTGAAAGTGAACCTTAGGGCAAAGGAATATATTTTCATCTATCACTTGAATGCTTAAAGTAGTTTTTTTAATAGGACAGCTGTCAGCAAAAAAGTGATGTATATTTTCCAGTTCTACTTCATGCTCTTTTATAAAATTGGGGACTTCGGATTCAGCTAATTGCAAACCTGGCCTTATAGACAGAGGTCTGCCGGATTCTCTTTTTAAATAAAAGCCTTGGTTTTGAATGTAAAGCCAATCACCAAAATCAATGGTTTTTCCAGACCCTTTAGGTAGCTCTATTTTTAAGTAAAACTCAAGTTCTTTCTCTTTTGTAACTTGATATTTAAACCGGCTTTGAAGAGTTCCAAAATGCGTTTCGAATCCTTTCTTATCATTGAGCCATACTCTATGTGAATGAATAAAGTCAGAAACATGCTCCTTTTCAATGACTTTTTCTTTGGTATCAAACAAGGCATCTTCTAAAAAATAAAATCCTTTTCCAGAAACATAATACCATGGTGGGAAAAACTCTGACTTCTTATCTTCTGTCTCATCTAGTGAATGCACATACGTAGTGACATGCAGCCTTTCTTTCTTATCAAAAAACAATCGGTAGTTTGCTAAAGTGGGATATTTAAATACTTTAATATCTTCCAAAGTTTTTTCGAAGGTTTCAGTATATTCGGAAAGAATATTTCCAATTTCATGACTTTGGATATTTTGTTTCTCAAGTAATGGATCCGGAATAAGAGGTCTAAACCCAACATTTTCAATATAAATGTATTGACCTACCTTGTACCCTGCATTTTTTTCAAGACTGTGTCCATTTTCTTTTGCATGAACGTGAAATTCTTTTTTTATTTCATCATATTTAATACTTTGAATCTTTTCTTCCACATCACCTAAAACACTGAGAGGCATTTTAACTGTATTTAAAGTGGGTATCAACTGAGGCCACTTGGCTTCAGAAATATAGGCTTCAATAATAAGCAGATCATCAAATGTGATTGTGATTTGATGAGGAGGTGATACTTTTTCTTCTAAAAAAGTAATCTTGTATGGGTGATTGTTATCTTGCAAAAAAGCTAGCCACTTCGCTACATCAGACCAAAAAGAAAGCTCAAAATTGATTTCATGAGAGGCCTGTCCTTTTTTCCACTGAAAAAGCTCTTCTTCAGATATTTGAGAAAATTTTAGAGGAACCGCTTCCTGATCAATTTTAGAAGAATTTAATGCACTATTAAACTTTTCTATAGCTGCATCGGATAAAAGTTGGAGATCAAATAGCTTTTTGTGCGTTTTAGAAAGAAAAAGAAAATGTCCTTTTTTCTCTTTTTTTAAGGTTTTATCAGTAAAGCCTATTCTTAATGATAAAGAAAAGCAAAAAGCTTTCCAAAATGACTTCTCATATCTTTTTTCTAAAGTTTCTTTCGAGTCCCTAAAAATAGCAAGATAAGCAGCCGCTAAATGAAGGCACTGCTTTTCCTGAACGCAAGAGCAAAAAGCATCCTGAATAATTCCTTGTGCATCAAATTGTATAAAAGGGAAATAAGAGGCCTGCTCTTTATCATCGAATATTTCAACTTGATATGTCCCTTTAGAAAAGACAATATCCTTGACATGCCCTGCATTAATAATATGTTCTGCTCGATCCAAATATTGTAAAACGAAGTCAGGTAAACTCATTTTTTAAATATACAATTTCCCTAACTTCGTTTCTAATAGTGTTGGAATTACTTGTCTAGCGATTTAAGACTAACACGAAAGCAATGCTATTTTAACATTTCGTCCGGCGACACATAGTCATAGCCTAAATCTTTAGCAACAGGCTCATTTGTAACTTTGCCTAAGCAGACATTAAGCCCCATTTTAAGATGAACGTTTTCTTTCATTGCCTTTTTATAGCCTAGATTAGCGAGCTTCAAAGCAAAAGGAAGCGTTGCATTAGTAAGTCCTTCTGTTGCCGTTCTAGCTGCTGCTGATGGCATATTTGTCACGCAGTAATGAACGACACCTTCTACAATATAAGTAGGCTCTTTATGAGTAGTTGGTCGAGATGTTTCAAAACATCCACCCTGGTCTATTGCAACATCCACTACAACTGAGCCAGGCTGCATTTTTTTCACCATGTCATACGTCACAAGTTTTGGTGCAGCGCCTCCTGGGATCAAAACAGCACCAATAACTAAATCTGCAGTTAGCAACTCTTCTTCGATAGCTGCCGGAGTAGAATATCGTGTTTTCAATGCTGGTGCATATTGCTCATTAAGTTGTCGAAGCCTTGGAAAAGAGACGTCAAAAATAGTTACATCAGCTCCAAGCCCTAATGCCATGCGCATTGCTTCAGTTCCTACAATACCACCCCCTAAGACAACCACTTTACCTGGCTTAACTCCGGGAATACCACCTAAAAGAACACCTCTTCCTCCATTAATCATTTGAAGAGCAGTAGCGCCTGCTTGCACAGAAACTCTACCAGCAACTTCACTCATGGGAACAAGAAGTGGTAATCGATTATATGCATCGGTTACAGTTTCATAGGCTATACCTACTACTTTTTGCTTTAAAAGAGCTTCTGTTTGATCTGGATCTGGAGCTAAATGTAAATAGGTGAAAAGAATTTGCCCTTCTTTTAAAAGAGGAAACTCTTCTGGTTGAGGCTCTTTTACTTTTATAATCATTTCGGCATAAGAATAAACATCTTCTATAGTAGGAACAATTTTTGCTCCTGCCTCTTTATACATTTCATCGGTAAAGCCAATTTTTTCCCCAGCTTTAGTTTGTATGACAACTTCGTGTCCTTTAGCAAGAAAAGCTTTTACCGTATGAGGAGTTGCACCAACGCGAAATTCACTAGATTTAACTTCTTTAGGTACTCCAATTTTCATTTTCTCTCTCCAATTTTAAGGTTAACTTGTCCAGAAAATATTTTTTCCGGTTTCGCTACAAGCTGCACTTGCTCAGGCAATGAGAAGCGGATCTCAACCACTCCTCCGGGGTGCACCACTTTTATAGGACCTTCAAGCTTGAATACTTCTTTTGCGGCAAATGCAGATGCAATTGCACCAGTCCCACATCCCAACGTTTCACTTTCTACTCCTCTTTCATAGGTCCTAACAAAAATAGAAGAACCTCCTTTATAGGAAGCAAAATTTATATTAGCCCCACTTGGTTGAAAGTGGAAGTGATTTCTTAGCAGTCTCCCCAGAGATGAGACATTGACAAGCTCTAGGTCATCCACAAATGTGATCACATGGGGAACTCCTGAGTTTACAAAATGGTAAGTAATTTCTTGCTTTTCTAAAGTAACTTTTTGAAAAAATTTACTCTTTTCAGGCACTTTAATGGCAAGGCTTACATTGCCCTGATCAATGTCTACACTGACTTGTGAATCTACTAACTCAAGGGAAACCCGCTGATTGATCAGCCCCTTTTCGTGCAAAAAATGAGTTAAACAGCAAATGCCATTTCCACAGCTTTCTGCCTCATTGCCGTCAGAATTCAAAATGCGCATTCTATAATCGCATTTTTCCGATTTTTGTAGCAGTATTATTCCATCTGCACCGATTCCAAAATTTCTATGACAGAGTTTTTTTATAAAAACTCTATTTAGAATAGGGAAATGACCTTCACGATCATCTATGATGATAAAATCATTCCCTACTTGATTGTATTTTGTGAAAAACATTATTGTAAAAAGGAATCAAGCTCTTTGCTGCTCTGAATAACATGATCTATAAGGTTCATTTCTTCAGCAGCCTCTTTAGCTGTCATCCAATTATCTCTATCAATTGCTTTTTCGATGGTTTTTTTGTCTTTTCCCGAAGATTGACAGTAGATATCAACAATGATTTCCCTTGTTTTCAGCATTTCTTTTGCTTGAATTTCCAAATCTGTCGCTTGACCTTTAATAATACCACCAATCAACGGTTGGTGAATCATGATCCTTGAGTACTGCGTAGCAAGGCGCATTCCTTTAGAAGCCGACAAAGAAAGCAAGGATCCCATAGATGCGGCAAGTCCTGTTACAAGAGTAACTACGGGACTTGTAAGAAGCTGAATAGTATCCCAGATGGCAAATCCTGCATCCACTGATCCTCCAGGAGAATTAATCATAAATAAGATAGGCTTTCCTGGATTCTCCCATTCTAAGAACCACAATTTTCTAATAAGGTCTTTCGCGGTATTTTGATCAACTTGATCAGAGAGAAATACCCTTCTTTTAGATAAAAGTGCGTGCTCTATTCTATCATCTAAACTTTTTAGTTGACCTTCTGCCATATTATTTCCTTCCCTTAAACTTAATCATAATTTGCTTGCAACTTCTGTTTTTTTCAAGACATTTTGTGCCTCGTTACCTAAAACAAGCTCCGGATAAAGTGGATATTCTATCAATAATTCCTTAACTTGACCTTTAGCTTTTTCTAAAGCTGAAGGGGTAATTTCAAATTTTGCTTTAGAAAGCTTCCCTTCTTTAGTTGTTGTAGGTTTTGTGTTTTTCAATAAATGTACCATGGTTTTTGCAATAACTTCCATTTCATCTTCTTTCATGCCCAACGTGGTAACAGCTGGGGCTCCGAGACGGATCCCCGATGTATACCAAGGACCATTTTCATCTAGAGGGATAGAATTTCTATTACAAGTCAATGAAGCTTCTCTTAAAGCAAGTTCAGCCTGCCGACCTGTTAAGCCAAACCCTTTGGCAACATCCACTAAAACTATATGATTATCTGTTCCCCTTGTAATTACAGGAATATTTTCTTTAATCAGAGCTTTAGCTAATGCTTTGGCATTTTTAACGATTTGAGAAGCATAAGTTTTGAAGGCATCTGTTTTTGCTTCTGCAAAAGCAACAGCTTTTGCAGCTATTACATGAGGCATGGGGCCACCTAAGACAATAGGACACCCTTTGTCAACTGTTTCACTAAACTCTTTTTGACAAAGTACTAAACCCCCTCTTGGACCTCTGAGGGTTTTATGAGTAGTGGAGGTGACAATATGAGCATAAGGGATAGGGTTATTCACTCCTGTCATCACTTTTCCTGCCACCAACCCTGCAAAATGAGCCATGTCAACTAACAGTACAGCGCCAACACTGTCAGCAATTTCTCTCATTTTCGCAAAATCAATAAGCCTGGAATATGCTGAGTAACCAGCAATGAGGATTAATGGCCTCACCTCTTTTACTTGTTTTTGCAATGCTGCATAATCGATAAGAGCAGTATTTGGATCTACTTCATATGGAAATGAGTTCATCATTTTAGCTGTAACGTTGTATCTGTATCCATGAGTTAAATGTCCTCCGGAATTTAAAGACATTCCCATCACCTTCTGATTGATTAACAGCTGCCTGATTTTTTCGTGTTCTTCTTTAGTCAGCTCCTCTAAATTTTTTTTAGACAGAGCCTCCATTTCCGGGGTTTGTACTTTTTGGTACAAAATAGCCCAGAGAGCAACAAGGTTTGCATCTGCTCCTGAATGCGGTTGAACATAGGCATGATCTGCTTCAAAAATTTCCTTAGCAAGTTCATTTGCTCTTCCTTCAACAGCATCAACATGTTCACAGCCGGCATAAAATCTATGACCTACATACCCTTCACTATATTTGTCCGTAAAAAGATTGCCCATTGCTAGCTGCACCTCTAGAGAGGAATAGTTTTCTGAGGCAATCAGCTTTAAGTGGGACCTTTGATCTTCTAATTCTCTAATAATTTCTTTAGGGATCTCGGGACTTTTTTCTCCTACCGCATCCAATGCAGCCATATAAGCAATAGCTTTTTTTGTCCTTTTTTCTTTCTTGACTTTGTCAAAATAATTTTCTAAATACATAAGATCTCCTAATAACTGGTAAACAATAGAACATATTTGATATTCCTTTTTCCTTGAAGGAATCATTTATTTTCGGTTAAATTATTTGGTGACGTCTATTCATAAACCAAAATCCTCTGAGGTAAAATGCTTAAAACTCTCAAAAATATTATTGATGTTCAAGAACTCGACATGAAGATGATACGTTTAATGCGTTTAAAAAAAGAACGTCAGAACGAGCTTGCTCATATTGACTCTTTACGTCAAGACTTGAAAAAACAGCTTTTAGAAAAAGAAAATGAAATTGTAGAACTCAATCAAAATATTGCTTCACAAGAAGCAAAAATTGAAGACGTTTCCGAAAAAATCCAAAAGCTTGAATCCAAGCAAATGAGCGTTAAAAAAGTTGACGAATTCAACGCACTGACACAAGAGCTTACCCAATCTGAAAGGGAAAAAGCTGCTACTGAGCAAATTGCAAGTGATTTGATCGATAAAAGAAATTTGGAAGAAGAGATTTTAGAAAAAATAAAAGAAAGTCTTAAAGAATCTGAAGATTCAAGCCGAGCACTTGTTGAAGAAATCAAATCTAGTATTCAGTCTATCAACGAAGAAGGCAAAGAATTAAAATCTCAAAGAGATGTTCTTGCAAAAGATGCTGACGTAGAAGTTTTAAAAATTTACGACAAACTTCTTCAAAACAAAAGAGACAGAGTAGTTGTTCCTATCGAAAACAGAACTTGCAGCGGCTGCCACATTGCTTTAACTGCTCAACATGAAAATTTAGTAAGAAAAGGCGAAAAGCTTGTCTTTTGCGAACATTGTTCTCGCATTCATTACTGGCAAGAAAGTGACGCTTTAGAAGGAACATCTGTAGCTACGAAAAGACGTAGAAGAAGGATGGCTGGAGTTTAATTTTTTAGGAAAGGCATGCAATCGCTGCTTTAATTTTAAGCAGAGGAAAGTCTGGACTTCACAGGTGAAGATACCAGAGAAAACCTGGGGGCCGCAAGGCTACGGAAAGTGCAACAGAAAACATGTCCACTGCATTTTTTTTGCAGGCAGAGTGAAAAATTTGACTTTGAGAGTCAAACATACTTAAGGCAACTTAAGGTGCTGCAAACCCTATCTGAAGCAAGACCTAAAAAAGGGAATGACTTATCACCAGAGTTTTCCCTGTGGATTGGTCGCATGAGGGCTTTGGTGACAAAGCCCCTAGATAAATGATTGCACAGCTTTTTAGCTGAACAGAATCCGGCTTACAGACTTTTCCTAAAAAAATGGCAGAGGTTTTTCCTCTGCCTTTTTTTTTCTTTAGCTTCTTGGGTGCGCTTTATCGTAAGTCTCTTTTTTTAATGTGATAGACACATGGGTATATACTGTAGTTGTAGTCAATGCTTTATGCCCCAACAACATTTGAATAGTTTTCAAGTCCATTCCATTTTCCAGCCAGTGTGTTGCTATAGTATGCCTTATTTTATGGGGGGTAATTTTTTCGGGAATGTTAGACATTTTTAAGTAAGTTTGGAAATTCCTATCCACTGACCTTGTCGTTATTCTTTTTCCCCACTTGTTTAAAAATATAGCACAAGGGTCTACTTGTCCTTTATGCTCCTTAGTATCTTGAAATCTTTCAGGATGCTCTAAATATTGAACTAACCATTTACAAGCTGTTGTTGTTACTGGAAGCACCCTTTCTTTTTTGCCTTTTCCCTGCACTTTTATCTGTTTTGTTTTAGGATGAAAATCTGTTCGATTCAAAGCAACTAGCTCACTTAACCTTATACCGCTGCTATAGAAAAGCTCCATAATACACCTGTCCCTAAACCCTAATAGCGAGCTGGTGTCAGGCTGAGAAAAAAGCTCCTCCACTTGCTGATAAGTAATAATTAAGGGTAGTGTTTTTTCCCGCTTGGGGCTTTCTATGTCAAAAATCGCAGAAGTGGTTATCCACTTATTTTCCAAGCAAAACCTGGCAAACGAGCGAAGAGATGATAATTTGCGGTGGACAGTTCGGCTTTTGGATTTTTTATCATATAAAAATGATAAATAAGACCTCACATGAGACTTTGTAATCTCGCTCAATTGCAATTTTTTGTGATTTTGCAAAGAATAAAATTCCCGCAGGTCAAGAAGATAATTACGAACTGTATGTTTTGAGCAATTTTTTACATAAAGAAGGTAGTTTTCAAACCTTTCAAGCGCCTCTAAAAATAACACCTTCCCTCTCTTTCAAGATCAATAATTTCTTAAATTATCAGCAAAGAAATATTTTTTAAATGACCCCGACCTCAAGAGCTACTATATCTTGAGGCAAAATCTGCTCGGAAGTCCACTCAGCTTCTTTTTTAAGAGTTTTCTCAGAAATATATGAAAATGGAACTCCTTTCACCCTTTTTTGTAAGTCTGACAAATACTGATAAATTTTTTCAAAAAAACCTTCTTGCTGATAATGCCTATTTTTTATCTTTAGAAGCCCAATACTCCTTTCCCTTGCTTTTTCCAAATAACCTAATTTCCAAATATAGTGAAGCGTCTTCCAAGCTTCTTTGACAACAAAAAAAGGAACGACAAAACCTGATAAATAAGTATTTTGAAGCTGCTCCCCTGTAGAAGAAAAGTCCTTTTCAGAATAATTTATAGAAACAAGTCCTCTATAAGCTGCATATCCTCCTAAAACGCCAGTTACACATCGAAAAACAACTTCAGAAAGTTTATTAATTTTTTTAGAAAGCTGAAACCCCTTTTTAAAGGTAGAGAAAAAACCCACTTGGAGATTTTCCATTTTTACGACTACGTTAGAAGTAGTAATTTGACTTTCATCTTCATCAGGAAAATCAAAAATCTCTTTCTCAAAGCTACTTTCCTGTGTTTGACTTAAAGGTGGAATACAATATGTACTTTGACTTCGTAGAAAAGACAAGTGTTTTGCAGCTTCACTTATGATCAAATTTTTATCGATAGTGCTACTTACTTTTTTTGCCTCTTCAATCCATTTATCTCTTTTTGTGGCAAAATTTCCGACATTCCATATATCCTTATGAAATCCAAAAAGTTGTTTTCCAATAATATAAGGAACATAAAAAGAAAGTACTAAACTTAAGTTCTGTTGCCCTTTTGAGGAAAATTCATTTTTAGAAAGACCCAAGGATGAA